>Ga0255096_1000089_pt1 | contig 54407 bp, 61 predicted proteins | sample Colum_Atlam_RepA_2_FD_188563 | JGI IMG/M metagenome (GOLD analysis project Ga0255096, IMG submission 188563) | Freshwater microbial communities from Columbia River, Oregon, United States - Colum_Atlam_RepA_8d | ecosystem: Environmental > Aquatic > Freshwater > River | place: USA: Oregon... | reverse complement strand
GGGAGAAGGTCGAAATACTGGTCCGTAGCGGATGGGTCAAGGAGATTGGCGGAGTGTAGGGTGGGTTCATTAGAACCCAAACCGCGCTTCAATTTCCTACAATCGGGGTTGCCGGCGTGGGGGAGTATTGCCGGCATTGGGGCAGAAACTCGCGAAGTAGGCTCCAAGGTACGGCCAACAACGCCAAAAATGACCGGCGGGGAGCTGGAGGGGAGCCGGTATCCGTTTCACGATGCACGGACGCGGCACCAAGGCGGGGGCAGGATGGGGAAATCGATGGCAAAAGGGGGCTTGATTGCATTACCGCCGTGAGCTTTACCGAGGCAGTTTAACCCTCCAAAAAGGGACCCGGAGCAAGTTCGATCAAGATCGGTTTCTGGCTTTGCTTGTGCATTCCTGAACATACTTCATTGTAAAACTGCGGCCCGTATTCATCCATCTCGGCCAAAGTACTTGTCGTCTCATTTTGACACGATGTCATCACCATCGACAATATTGCGGTACTCAAAACAATGGTCAGGATTGATGGTTGCAGCGACTTCATGCTCATGTCCGCATAGTCAATTTATTTGGAACGACCCTTCTTGTCGCAAACGGCATCGCGAGCAACCGTGATTTTGTACGGCGGCCAAATGCGACGTGCTGCGATCTCGCGAGCACCACTGCTCGGCCATTGATGATCGGTAGCAGGAATCTGTTCTATCCACTTTAGCGCATGCGGTTGGAGCATCCACGCTCATTGAAAGAATGGAAATTCATCCCAAGCGTTATAGGTATACAAGTCGCAGTAGCCCTCGAGGCCCTTCTCTGCCGCATTTCTCTCGCAGGTCGAGAGCGCACGTTCGTTCGCGCTATCGAAGCTCGACCCTGAAGCAGTAAACATCATCGAACTGGTACGGCCGTTCCCTGGGAGCCAGTACGCGACATTGCAATCACTCCCAACGCCTTCAATGCAGCGGTATGCATCTTCCCGTTTTGATTGATCCACTATCTTCTCCTTGCAACTGGGTTTTCCTTGGAGTGCAAAATCCGCATTGCGCCAGTTACACTGCTGTGCGAGGCGCAAAAGCACGGTGTCGCGATCCATGCCATTCGCTTCCACCTCCTGCAAGGTGCTGCTATTGAATCCACAACGCTGATTGCAATCCCAGTAACTATGCACGAGATCCCAAGCCAATGAATCAGTCGATGCCGCGGCCAAACCAAAAGTCAAAAATATCTTCCACATACAAAACTCCAATGGTGATAGGAAAAATACGCAACACATTCGAGAAAACTGAACGACGTGGCTGTTAGGGTTCGTAGGACGTTACATCGACGTAAATGATCCCTTCAACCTGCGAGCACCATCGCGCTGAGCCATCCAGAGCATCCTCAAAAGAACGGCCTCTTTCGCACTTCCCAATATTCTTGATCTTGCCATCGACGAAGCCTAGACACGCTACGCACACCCGGCACCATCCGCCGCCCTGTATGCATTGAGTTACGTGCTCCTCAATCAGACTCACGTGTGTCTTGCTGACTTCCGGTTGACCCTGAAGACGGAAACCTCGCCACTCGCACATGACGGCAAGACGACCAAGGCAAGTATTCTCATCGACAGAACGGTAGTCGACGAACTCTTTAGTGTAAGGAGACAGGCCGCATTTTTGACGGCAACCAATTTTGTCATATTGCGGGGGGTAACTCTCGCTCGAGAAAGCGGCCGACGTGAGCAACATGAATGAGCAAAGTCCGAAAAACCACTTCGTCATGATTGACCTCCGAAAACAGTCTCTAGCCAACCAATGTGATCGGCAATCATCGATGTTACCCATCCCATCGCAACCATCAGGGACAATGTCTGGGCAACCGCAACCCCGGTCAGCAGCGCTAAGTGCGCCCCCGAGGACGCCCTATTGGCAGATCCACTCATAATGACAGTACTCGTAACCGGACGCAATCCCATTTTTAGTTGAAATTCTCGCATGACCTTCATGCCGCCTTCGCTTCTTTCGTCGACCGAATCCCCAAAGCCTTTTCCCGGGCCTCTTTCATCGCCTCACGCAACCTACCAAGGGCCGCATATCCACGGATGCGCCTAAGCCTCGGCTCGACTTCCAAGAGCGCCGTCGCCACCCATCGCTGACGTTGATGGCTCGTTTTCCAATGATCGACCCGGTCGGTGTATTGACCCATCAGGCTGTTGACGTTCTCGATTGGGTTGGTCGTGCGGAGGCCGATCGCCAGCTCCCTTGGAAGACGCAATGAGTGCACCGTCATGATCTCGTCCAAGCCCTCTTTCAGGCTGTTGGCGGCGGACTCGTTGAGCAATCCCAGCTCCTTTAGGATACCGCCCAGATAGCGGTCGCGCTTTTCGGCGTCGGACTCGGAAAACAAGCGTTGAAGCGTATTGCGCCAGCGCGGCTTGTCTTTGTCATTCAGATAGGACAAGACGTTCTCGCGCTTGTGCCACTGACATCGCTGAATGAAGGCCTTGTCGCCCAAGAGGTTCTTGATGCCTTTGCGAAGCCCTTTGGAGCCGTCGATGATGAAAAGTATTTCGTTATCGTCGTTCAAACCGCGGTCCATCAACCCCCGAACGAATTGCCGACACACCGTCGCGTTCTCGCTGCTGGCCTCGGTGAAGCCAAGAACAACCTTTTGGCCCGTGACGGTGATTCCCAAGGCAATGATGATCTCATTTTCCGCAAAATGCTTGCCGTCGATAAAGACGGCCACGATGTCGTGCACGGACAAATCACGCTCCATCAGTTCGCGCAGTTTGGCCGAGCATGCCCTGATGAATCGGCGCGATACTGTGGATTTCTTGATGCCAAAGGCTTCCGGCACCATCAATGCGGTGTCTTCATATCGGCGCGCGCTGACGCCCTGCAGGATCCGCCCAAACAGCCGATCTCCATATGACGAGGATTCTGGAGAGCATCGTAGGATGCCAGCGGCACCTCTTGTTTCGACGTCCTCCGACGAACGCGGGGCACCCGGATGGAGACCTTTTGTTCACCCAAGAAGACGGAACCTGGGTTGCTGCCCCATCGTTGATGGTCGTGTCCCCGCGAATACCGGGAACCCGCCAATGCCGCCACTTCAGCCTGAAGCATATCCTCGACCGCCATCAACCCCAGTGGGATCAGCGATTGGATCATCTCCACCCTCATGGATGGGTTGTCCCATGCGACTTTGGCTTCTTCGACGCGTTCCACGTAACGTGCTGCTCTCGACTTCGCGTTGCTCTTTTCATTTCGGACAAGTAACCTGACCATTGCCATGACCTCGTTGTGTAGTAAGGGTTTCGTGGTTGTTCTCAAAACCCAATTATTACGCGCAACAGAGGTCATGCGCAAATTTCAACTAACTATAGGACGCCGCCCGTAACCGCCGTCACAAACATATTGCCAGTCGCAATAGGGACGTTCTTCGGCAAAGGATTGTCCGGTGTACGCGGGTAGCGATGCGGTCATCACGAGGGCCAAAGCCAACTTCTTTAGATTCATTGTTCTCTCCCAATATTTGTTGATTCAAATCTTCTGACATCCAGCCAGACAGGCGCACAGGCCTATGTCACACGAGCGCAGACAATTCATCGAGTTTCCATTGCCGTAGGATGTACTACATTGCGCACGACAGTAGGAGGCGTCGTTGTAACACCAGCGTTGGCATTCATCTCTGGAGGAATCCACACTGAAATCTCCTGGAATTCCATCATCTCGATCGGCCGTGTTCGAGTACCCTTCGGCACCACAATCGACACCCGCAGCCCCCTCGGCAAGAGCTCCTGTGGAACCGACGCCTAAGCACATCAAAATTCCCAGGCCCATCATTGTCTGTCGCCAAATCCATTTTCCGCTCATGTTGCTCCTTCGTTCTTTTGGGACACCGCCCCAATCCTATTGGAAAATCCGACGCCCCTCGTCGGTTGTTGCCGGCCCGTCGTTGCCCGGTCTAGCGTGACACTAATGGACGCCACCGTGATCGCCAAAGACAAAGGCGCGGTTCGAGACAATAACGCGCACATGATGTGCGCCCCGCGAATACGCGACTCAACCATCGTCTTGATCAATGACGGAATCTTTCGTTACCCGATTACCGATGGAGTTAATATCCTCGCGGGGCAGCAGGGAATTTATCTGCCTAAATTGGGTTTATAAATAATCCATAATTCCGATAGTCTATCGCCACTCACTGTATGGTATTACCCGCGTTATCCGCGTTAACCAAAGGGCTGGCTCGGCCCTCAATCTTAATCCGCACCTGCACGTCCTGGTGGTGGACGGGGTGTTTACGGAAGTCGGCGGGACGGCTCTCTTCCGTAATCTACCTCCCATGATCGATGCCGACGTATCCACTCTGGCAGAAGCCATCGCAAAAAAAGTGATGGCCCTTCTTGTCCGCGAAGGTCTTCTCGGTAAAGACGGCGAAGTGGTCACCAATCCAGCCTGTGACGAGATCTTTCGCGATCATGAGGGGCTTGCTGCTGCGTCATCTGCCTCTATCGCCGGAAAAATTGCCTTCGGCCCAAACGCTGGACGACGGGTGACGCGCATCGGACCGGCCTTTGGCGAGCGATACAGAGATAAATATTTTGGTTGAATATGGGACGAGCCTGGATTTCTCCGTTGGCGGTCTGTGATGTCACTTCACGACATACCCCCTGCAGGTTCCACTGTTCCGGGTGGACTCTTGCCTGCAGACAGCTCCGCCAAGTTACCGACCCCGCCGCCCAGAGCTGACCCCCTGCTACCGTATCGTCTCGGATACCCTTTCCACGTTTCTTTCTGAGCGAGAAGTCGAAGGCAGCCCGCTGCCGCCCCATATCGAAGATGAGTTTGATGCCTTTCTGCGCTGCGGCATTCCTGCGTGGGGATTTCTTCGCATGACGTGCGACGCCTGTGCGCAGGAAAGGGTGGTGGCGTTTAGCTGTAAAAAACGAGGCTGGTGTCCATCTTGCTGCGCAAAGCGCCAGGCCGAGGCGGCCGACCATTTGGTGGAAGACGTTTTGCCCTTGGTGCCTTACCGCCAAATGGTACTCAGTTTCCCCATCCCGCTACGTTATTGGATACACACTCGACTGCGTTCTGATTGACGATGACGTTACCGTGCAGACTGTTTGGGAATCTTCTGCGAGGACATTCGGAAAGCGCATCAGAGTATTTTCTGATCCACCGACTGATAACGACCTTGAAACTGTTCCGCGCGACACACTGTTTTATATCGATCAAAAGCTCCGAAATGGAGAGCGTGGGACTGAAGTGTCAAAGCGCCATTCTGCGGCTCGCTGATGGAGACGGTCACTTTCGCGATCTTGCCATCTACCTTTTTAACGATGGTTTGCCACTATAAAGCCACGAACAGTAATTTCGAAGAATCAGAGTAATCAAGTAGAAATGGTTTCATGCTATGATATTGTGAATTCAATGAAATTAAAATTGCGGATGCAGAGTTAGGAATTTCAAACTTGCGCCGCGGCATTTCTGGGGACATGCGTACAAAAAACCATTGCATACAATGGCGGGATGAAAACTGAGAAACTTATTGCTCGCAGTTTTGTCGCTATTGGCACTTCTGACGCATCTTTCACGGTGGCCCCACACACGCTAACCGGTATGATTCTGGAAATTGAAAAATTGGAGATAAATTGAAAACAGCTCTGAATCACGTCGCATTTCTAGTTAAGTCTATTGAATCTGCTCTTGAGAGAAACTCTTTTTCTTCAGGTGATCTGGGGGAAATTGAAGACTTTGCCTCAGAGGGGACAAGAGAGATTTATGTTGGACGTTCCGTGATGGGACGAGTTCTTTTAATGCAGGCCATTGGTGATGGACCATATCAGAGAGCGCTAGAAAAGCGTGGTGAAGGTTTGCATCACATAGCTCTCGATGTTGAGAACATTGACGAATTTATCAATCAGATATCTGGATCGGGCTGGTATTTACACCCTAGAAGTTTGGATCTTTACAATAAGAGTAAGCAAGTCTACCTGTGCCGACCTGGCATTCCTGTACTGATAGAAATTCAGGAGCGAAAGATATTTGCGGAAGATGACTACTTTATTCAGAAGGTCGGATTTCCTTTCAAAAGCGAGGCCCTTTTGAATGCTCTTGGTTGTGACCGCATTCTTGAGAATAAACAGATAAAAATTTTGGGCAAAGAGGATACAGAGCTATATAGGACTTAAGGATCATCTATACGTTTGATTTGGCTTAGTTGTATGGCCAATCATTTAGCCATTTCTTCGATATTTCCTTTTTCAAGATCGCTATAAAACTTTGGGTGGAGCAGCCTTCAAACCGATGTCCTGGGGAATTGCAATATAGACAATTTGATCAACCCAAGCACCGTTTTCAAACAAGTAAGCTTTTTCAACTCCAGCTCTTCTCATGCCAATAGATTTTGCAAGTCGTATAGATGGTTTGTTTTCGATATAGATCGCAGCCTCCAGGCGGTTTAGCTTTAACTGTGAGAATGCAATCTTTAGGCCAGCTTTTGCGGCTTCTTTACCAAAACCTTTTTGCCAATAACGATTGTGAATTTGATATCCAAAGTTAGCAGTTTGTCGATCCTCTCGGACAAGTATATGAATATCGATGGCACCCACTAACACACCTGTTTTTCGTTCGAAAATTCCATAAATATATGTTCGATCTTGAGCCGCAAGTACCTCATGACGGCGGACAAGTTTGCTGAATTCTCGTCTAGAGCACATGTTAGCGGGAACGGGGTCTCGATCATATTTGGACTGCTTCGGAAGACGCTTGACGTAAGCGTCGAACCAGGTTTTATGGTCATCGAGTCGATATGGTCGAAGGACAAGCCGTCGAGTGTTCACGCTCCTTCGTTTTAACCCCTTGCGATTTGCCATAAGTGTCATCCAATTCCAAACTAGCGATAAAAAATCGCCGTCTTCGAGTTTGCTTGAATACAAAGAGCGATCATGCACGCAACGAATACGTACAAATCTCCATTACGTCATTTCGATCGTAGTGCAACTTCTCGATGTGTTCAAAAAGATTCTTCGCTTCGCTCAGAATGACGAGATTCAAGTGCCAAAGTCCATGACATCCCAACTGTCCAATATTACATGTTAATTCGCCACATCGCAAAGTATTTTGTGGTCCCCTGTTACGCCATGTAGCGGTTGAGCACTGCTTCTGAATCCGAGCCTATGAAGTTGAGCACAAAGTGCCCAAATCGACGGTTTGGCTGGATACTTTGTGCTCAAAATTCCCGCGTTTGACTCTCCGCTACTTGCCTCAAAATTGGCGCCAAAAAAATTCTTTCGAAGCAGTGTTAGCGACTTAGCATCGATTTCAATCCCGTCGTCAAAAGTTGGCACGCTTCGACCCCCTTTACCTATTGAGGGCTGAAAATCCTCACGCGCCAATGATGGCGCCAATGAATAAGGGGAATGCAGTCATGTCAAAAAAACAATGCACCATCAATTTGCCAATGGATGCGTTTACAACGTGCCCGTCATGTCGCAGTTCACACTACCTCCGAGAAATGTCGTTCGATGTCTACTGCCACGGTTGTGGCTGGGATAGCTCGTCAGCATTTGTGGAAGCCGGTGGTCTTGATGCTCTGATCTACGAATACGAAATGGATCTGGAGCGCCAACAGGAAGCGGCGACGATTGCACCGCGTCGCGCCGCGAGCAATCAAAAACAAGAAATCATGCGTTGCGCGGTTTAGCGAACTCACCTCAGGAGGGATTAAGAATGTTGGATTATGTCAGTTTGCAACACCTACCAGGCTCAATTTACAGCGACAGCATTTACCGATGCGCTAGTTGCGGTAAAGGACCTGTCATGGCTGGCGATGGATTTTTGATGAACCGCTGTTTGAACTGTGGACGCTATCAGCACGCAAGCGATCTAGCAGGTTTCGACTTTAGCTGGGTTCGTAACCAAGCTGCGAAAGCTTGGGCGCAAATCAAAGGCTGCTTCGCTCCGAGGCTAGGGAAGCAAAGGAAGAGCATTGAAGGTCTGAACCTTAGCTGTGAGTCAGCAGGAGGAATGAAATGAGCTACGAAGATAATCTAGCCGAAAAACTCAAATGGTCAATTTACGACTGGATCGGAGCGATTTCGGTAAAGGAGCTGTCTACGAATCCAAATCTGAGCGGGCATATCGAGTCACTTTTCAAAAAACTCGCCGCTCTCAACACGATGGAGGCCGTATGACTCAATTCGCAACTGTCCATGACATTGCACTGGATGTGAAGTCGGTCCTAGCTGCCCTAAGCGACCGCGAGGTTAGATTCAATGCCAAGCTTATGAGCCGAACCGCAAAACTCCTTCGTTTAATCTCAAATGTTGATCTGGAAGATTCCGAGTTTTGCGCGCTCACAAAAGATGAGGAGTGATCAGTGAGTATAGCAAAAAGTAAATCGGACAATATTCCACTGCCAGCAGCACTGCTGCTTCTGGCTGGTGTGTTGTGGGTCTTGATAGCTGGGCCAAATTTGGAATCAATGGCAACGCTGGGTGATCAGATCGAGTCATTCATGGAAAGAAATGGTTCGCTCGTGATGATCACAGTCGTCCTAATGTTCTTCAACGCATTTTCGGTCAGCACATACATTACCAAGTTTTGGTCCTACAAAAAGCAAGGGAGCCGCCTTCGCGATCTTGTTGGTGAGAGGCAACGGGACTTCAAAGGGCTTTGTTCGCTCACATATGTAGTGGTGTCGGTGACAATCATCTATTCGTGCGTTTTGTGGATCGCAACGAATACGTTTGGTCTTCGTTTGTCTCCTGACGAGTTGCCCGACGCTGTCCTGCTCGCGGTGGTCGCAAATGTTTCGCTCGCAGCAGCAATCCTAACTCACTGGGCTCGCGACATCATAAGAAGGATGGACCAAACTAACGCAGCAAAGCGAGGGCTTCCACCAATCCCCAAAGAGGCAGGCAGTGTTGTGATTGGTGCGTCAGCAGTCGACGACCAGAAGCCGGTGGAGGAATGGGTTGTGCTTGGCAAGAAAGCGCTTTGCGGCAATATTCTCATCACAGGAAGTATTGGTAGCGGCAAGACCCAGGGAACGATCCTGCCTTACTTCGATCAACTCTTGGCAAATCAAAATCCAGCTCCCGCCGTATTAGCGATCGATCCAAAGGGCACCTTCATCAAGGACGCCCTTCTGATCGCTGAGCGTCACAAACTTAAGGATAACGTTTTGCATCTGCGCCTGGATGGCAATGTCACCTTTAATCCAATCTATGTAGACGACGTTCTCAAAATGGGACGATTTCTTGACGTCGCTCAGATGGTGCGAGCTGCTGCAATTAACTTCTCAGGAAAGGGCAGCGCTGATTCTCCGTTTTGGGAATTGTCGGCTTTCAATCTAACGAAAAACGCCATCATCTATTGCGCCGCCGTTTATGGCTATTACACGCTGAGTGATCTTTATACCGCGATGGTCGATGCGGTCGAAGGTCGATCAGCGGAAAAGCTGGAAGCAGTGATTCAAGCGGGAAAACTCGAAGGCGAGCCGCTTCACAACGTCAGACAGGCACTTGTCTACTTTTCTCAAGAATTCCAAAGTTTCGATCAAAAGCTAAAAACGGGAATCTTGGCAACGGCAACATCGTTTTTGAGCCAATTCCAGGAGTTTCAGGCGAGCCGAATCTTTTGCCCCAAAGAGCAAGAGCGCACTATTTTGTCGATGGATCAGGTGGTCGATGACGGCAAGCTGCTATTTTTTGATGTGAACTCACCCGGCCTTGCCCGTGCGATGGGTACATTTATCAAACTACACTTTCAACAATCTGTGCTGGAACGCCTCACAAATCCAAAGCGCCTTCGTGACCGAGCAGCGCTTCTGATCATGGATGAGTATCAGGACGTAGTTTCTACGGGGCGCGGAACCGCTGCTGGTGATGATCGATTCTTGGCAAAGGGGCGCGAAGCCAATGCAATTACCATTGCAGCGACACAGAGCTTAAGCTCCATCGAAAATAGCGTTGGGAAATCAGATGCGGCGAAGGAACTTTTTCAAAACTTTCGTACACGCATTGCTTGTCATTCCACAGATCTTCTGACGATCCGAACGTTTCAGGATCTAATCGGCGAAGAGGACCGGCAAAAGCGATCGCATAGCTATTCAGAATTATCCCAAGATACGCGGAAAAATTACGTGCTGGGCGGCTTTGATGCTGATAACGCCAATATCAGTGAATCCATCAGTACATCGGTTCACCGCGAGTCGATTGTGACTGGAAAAGATTTCTCGCGTTTGAACGCATTTGAAGCACTATCTCTCGTGTATGACGGTGTCAAAACGAAATTCGTTCGCCTCAACCTCAAACCCTATTTTCTCGAACAACGAAATGTTGCGCACAGCGAATTGCAGCGTCTTATAGGTGGAGCAGTCGCAGGGCTTGCACTCATTCTTGCTTCGCCAGTTGTGGCCTTCCCCAATGTTTGTGATGTTGTGAAGCAACCGGCATTTTCATCATGCATGGAATACCAGGTTGGAACGTGCACCTGCGGCTATCCTCCGCATCCGTGCGCATCATTTTCCTATTATGTTCCAGACACCTTTCTTGAAGTTAGTGGAGAACAGGGAAGTACAAAGTTTCGTGGACTTCCAGGGGCGGAGATGCAGCTTTCAAGTCTAACGTCCACGCGCTTGCCATATGGTACTGAAGGAGGTGACTTTGCGGCATTTCAAGCGCGAACCTTGGCTGTCCCGTTTGCATCAACCGTATTTGAGAGCATGCCATGTTCGAATGGAATCCAAGATACAACTTGCTTTGGAGCCATGAGCGAGCACTTAGGGGCAAAGTGGTCAACTGGGTCAGCAGATCTACGCCAACCAAGCCTTCTAGCATGGGCAGCAAATCCTAAGGCGTGCCTACTATATGGCGCCGCCAAATCACTAGCTGGCGGCGGAGAGGCGGCATTTGGCGGTGGAAATGCTAGCTGCAGCTCAACTAAGGAATGGATCAAGCAGTATCCGCCTTCAGCTCATTCAGCGTGCAACGGCTGGGGCATCTTCTATCCTCGGATCGGGATGTACGACGGCCCGAGTCAAACGACAGCAGCACTCATGGTTGCTTCCCGCATGAAGAGTCTATCGACTGAAGTTTTTCAGTCAGCGTCATCTTCGCCAGATGAAAAGTGGCAGATGATCCTTCCATCGTCATCGCAGTGCTTCCGGGAAGGACAAAATGTTGGATTTCTTGAGACTCCGCTTCTGGTGAATGATCGGGAGCGAGTACGGGGCCGCCTTAAAGATTACTTGTTCGTCACTTGGCGGCGAGTCACTTGCTGCAAGGAGTACACCGACGTTCCGGTTGCTGCCGCTGTATTGGCTGCAATGCAAGCAGCATGTCAGGGACTGGGGGGTGCGTATTGAGTCAGGTGGCAGACCAGACGAGTGCACCCGTCACGGGATCGGCATACGGGCAACTCTTTCGCTCATGCGTGCGCGCTGCGCATTCTTGCGGTGCTAGCGACATTCATATTGAGCCGACCAAGTCGGGCGTTGATATCCGCTTTCGCGTCTTTGGTGAGATGCAACCGCCATGGAAACAGCTCTCCGTTGAACACAAGCAAAGCTTTATTGTTGCGGTTAAAAAGGAGACGAGACTCGCGATCGGCACAAGCGGCAAACCCCAAGATTCAAGGTGTGTCGTTGAAGGGGTGCCGGTGGACCTGCGGGTTAACCTTCTTCCAACGCTATTCGGTGAGAAGATCGTTTTGCGTTTGCTAGATGCTGGGCGGGAGTTTGGAATCGGCAATCTTGGCATACCCGCCACCACTCTAGGCGAGATGATGGCCGCTCTGAATTATCGCAACGGTGTCGTACTTGTTTCCGGCCCTACTGGTAGCGGAAAGACAACGACCTTATACAGCATGCTTTGTGCCATTGACCGGATGCGTAAGAACATTGTGACTCTGGAAGATCCGGTCGAGTACACGATTGCTGGGATCAACCAGGTGCGAATTGATCCCAAGGTGAGTTTTGCAGGCGCTTTGAGAGCTGTTCTGCGCCAAGATCCGGACGTTATTTTGGTCGGCGAGATCCGTGATGAGGAGACTGCTCAACTCGCGTTCAAAGCAGCATCGACAGGCCACTTGGTGTTGTCCACGGTACACGCCAACGGTGCGATAGAAGTTGTAGGAAGGTTGCTTGGTCTAGGAATCGACAAAGATACGCTTGCTGATAATTTGCGGTTCTCTGCTGCGCAGCGTCTTGTAGGGCGTCTTTGCGAGCGCTGCTCGGTAAAAGCGCCGGTGACCCTGAGCGAGTATGCCTGCATGGCTCTCGATAAAAGCACCAAAGATAACGAGTTGCGGGACTCACGATTTAGAACCAGGAATGACGGAGGATGTAAACACTGCCACGAGGGTGTAACAGGCCGCATTCCTGCGATTGAATACATGAACGAAGCGGGAGTGAGGCGGTTGCTTGAAGCTGGGGCCACAGCCGTTCGTTCAACACGGTCGGGAGTTCTCAAGCAGACACTTAAACTGGCTGCTTTTGAACTAGCGTGCCGGGGAATTGTCGATGTGAGGGAGGTAACAAGCATTGGATAAATATCTAAAGCGTCTTTGGGTGCATCAGGCGATGGCGACAGCTGTTGTGCTGTTCTCGTCTGTTTCAAGCCAAGCTGGTGAAATTCAATATTTTGATGAGTCGATCAATTATTGGGGAAAGGAGGTCACAAACGAAGTCAATGATTCGCCAAAGCCTAGTCCGACAACAAACCAAAAAGACGAGAAAAAGGAGGGCGCTGCAGATACAGCAAAAGAAGAATTCCAATGGAAGAAGTACATGGACCCAGCCGACAAAGAGTTCTTTAAAGAAGGAGAATACACGCCGCCCGAGCCATTCATGGAATTAGTGCGAAATCCTACGGACAAGAACATTCGCATGTGGTTTGCGTACATGGAGCGCAAGAACGAACTTGCTAGTCGACTACAACGTAGGATGACCGAATACGCACAAGCGAACGGACCGTCTTTGCCAGTGGCAGCCAAAGAAAAAATCGTTCAGGCATCACAGCGTCTGCCAACGCCCGCCGATGATTTTGAGAGATTCCGCTTTCGGATGTACTTTGACTCTCAATGTCCCCACTGCAAGAGGATGTTTGAGACTCTCAATGATCTACAGGATCGTGGCTATTTCGTTGAAGCAAGGCAAGTTGATAATGGACCGTTAGATCAGATCCGCTCGCACGTAGCCATTGTCCCAGCGAAATCGGCTGAAGTTAAACAGTACAACATAGACGCGGTTCCACTCCTTTTGATCGGTGATTTGAAAACAAAGAAGGTCTATCGACAGTCGGGGTTCATGACGCCTGAGCAAATTCTTGCTCAGATTCACGAACGCTGAGGAGACCTGATAACAGACAGTTAATCTGCAATTCGGAGGTTTTATGCAGGGTATTTTGATGCCCGTGGCAGATCATTGCCACGAGATGAAAACAAGGGATGGAGATCTTGATGCATCCCCGCAGAATCGGGTGATGATTTTCGGCAGGGATGTGAAGTTTTGGATTTGGACATTAATCGCAGTTGGATTAGCAGCGGCGCTCTATTGGGTGGTTGGTGCGGAGTGTTTTGCCCAGGCATCGCTACCAGGCTCGGATGCTAGCGACAAGTTAGAGGCGGCGGGGACACTTTTGCGGCTGCTTGACACAGCGCTGTTCAAGTGGGGTGCTCGGATTTTTGCAGGGATTTGCATCATGTCGGCGGCGTGGTCGCTAAAGGAACAACGATTCGGTATCGCGATCATCTGCATAGTCGGTGCATTGATCTTTGGGACTGCGCCAACTTGGGTGAAAAATATTTTCTCGATCGGTGCTGGCGACAGCATCTTTGGCAATTAAAGGAGGTCCGATGCATTCATATGCAAACATGCGTGAAAGGCATGGAAATCTAGTAAGTCAGACTATCGATTCGCCCATTATGATTTTTGATTACTGGGAATTAGCCGATGCATTTGCAGCAATTGGCGTGATTCTCGTGTTCGGTGTCCTCTTTTACGAGTGGACTTTGATGATAGCTCTGCTCCTCATTGTTCTCGGAATTGGGCCGGCGATTAGGCGACGTAACGAAAAAGGGATTTTTCTTCACTGGCCGTATTGCAAATTTGGCATTTCGCTTCCTGGGCTGGTGAATCCCAAAGGGCGCCGAACATACTCAGATTAGAAAGGGTCAGCATGAGTGAAAAAATTAAAACGTGGCTTAAAAGCTGCGGGGCAGAAATGAAACTCGCAAAAGCGAAGATCGTCGGAGCTTTCGAAAAGGGTTTCGAGCGGGCGCGTTTGTCGCGTGTTGAGATCGCGACAAATCTAGATCTGAGCATGGTGCCAAACTATGTGGCTTACAAAGCAGCTCTTATCCGTGAAAAGACGATGCTTCAGCATGTCTGTGTTGGCCTTGGCGCCATACTGGTTGTTATGTTCGTTGCTAGCCGAGTCGAAGTATCTCACTTAGAAACCCGCCTTCGCTTGAAGGAATACATTCTCGCACCCGGCGTTAGTGACTTTATACCAGTCGCTCCGCAGTCCGTGCCAGATGCTTACGTTCAGCATGCCGTTTCTGACTTTGTAGCGACACTCGGCAATACCAATCCGACGAACATCGAAGAACGCTTTAAGCAATTGTCAGCGGTTATGAGTCCAGCACTCCAAGTGCAATTCAATGCTGAAGCTGCGGAGTGGGTCGCTAAGGCTCGCGCTGAGAATATTTCAGAGATGCTAACGGTGCTTGAGAAGAGGATCGAAGCAGATGCAGACGGAAAATACCGCGCGGTAATACGCACGCGCACCGACTCATTTGTCGGCAGTGAGAGTATTGGGTATCGCAATGAAGTGGTGGAGATGGGGTTGAGACTCGTTCCTCCAGATGTTGGCAGAAGGTGGTTTCTTGAAATCACATCATTATCGCGAGGGAGCGCTGAAGCGTTCGAGACGTCTAAAGGGTTAGGAGGAGGTCTTAATGGGAAGTAAAACACTCAAACTTGTCATCGGCATTTGTTTGACAATTGCCGGTGAGATAGCGATCGCAAAGACGATCTACTTCGGCAGCGGAGTTGAGACGGTCCCCGTTGTGTATGGCGGGCAGACAATTCTACGTTTCGAGGAGGCGGTCAAAACAATTTCAAATGCTGGTGACTTTATCATCAAGCCTGTCAATGAAGAGACCCCGGACTACGCGTTGCTGAGTGTAGAGCCACGTGTGATGTCGGGAAAAGTCGATACTGTGTTCATTCTGTCTGGAGGTGATGTCGCGAAATTGCGGCTATCAGTGGTTCCGCGTCACGTAGGAATGAAGTTAGATCCGATCTATGACATCAAATCTCAGAGATCATTGGTTGTAGCGCGAGCAGAAGCAGCTCCTTTTGTTGGGCGACTAGAGCTGATGACAGCAATGATCCGGGGGGATCAAGTCACTGGATATGAGATCAGCAGTCCTACAATTGATCTTTCGAGCGGTTCTGAATCTACAAAAGTATCCTTGGTAAAAGTATACACGGGCGATCAATTTAAAGGCTACGTTTATGAAATTTCCAATGTATCGACAAAGAAGACCTTTGATTTGGATGTGACAAAGCTTCAGTTCGGTCGTCCAAACCAAGCAATCTTGGCGTACAGCGACCTTGACGTATTGGAAAAGTTTGGTTCAGGCAAAAGCAAGACGCGGTTGATCGTCGTTGCAAAACCAACGGCGTTCTTTCGTGATGCAATGCTTCCAATTCGTGTCATTCGCAAGGCTGATAAGCCAGGAGGTGAACATGAGTAGGTCTCATACCAAAAACATCGATCATCTCAGAGTAAAAGTGAAGGAGTCCATTAACAGATTTCGGCAGTGGTGGAGATCCACGAACAAAAAGAAGCAGCATCTGATTATTGCAGTGCTGGTGCCATTTGCCATGTGCACGGTTTATGCGCTGTCGAAAGGAGCGGAGGCGTCAAAGACCAAGGTGCTGACTGCACGAGAGGGCGAGTTTAAGAAGTCTCGCATTCTTGGTGACCCCTATGCTGCCAGCGGACGAGCAAAAGAGCAGATTCTTAGTAAGACTGCGAAAGAGTATTCAGATACGCAGAAAATGCTGCTCGATAGTCTCACGCAAATCAACTCTCGGATCGATTCGATCGAGCGAAAAGTCGCTGGTGAAGGTAGCCAGGGTTCCGCACAGGCAGTTTCTGGGTCGGTGAGTTCTGCGTCCGACCAGGTTTATCCTGTTGTCTCGCAGCATTCAGATGGGGTGTCGAGGCAAACTACGCAACCGGCTCAAGGACAAAATGCCAAAGATGCACTTGATATGCGCCCTAATATCCCTGCGGGGAACGGGGCATATGGATACTCAAGGTTTGGTACCCGTGACTATGATGAAATAAAACTGAAACCCTCGAAGGGACCACCGGTCATCTCGTTTCCTGTGCAGGGAGGTGCCATGCGCGAACGCGCAGAGGTGGTGTTGCCCGTGGGTTCTTATGTCAAAGCGAAGCTCTTGACTGGAGTCGAAGCGCCCGAAGGCAATCCGTATCCCGTACTGATGCAGCTCGACTTTGCGAACATTCTTCCGAACAGGAAGTCACTGGATCTTCGGGGTTGTTTCATGATCGCCAAGGCGCAAGGTGATCTTAGTACTGAGCGTGTGCAAATGCAGGCGACAAAACTAAGCTGTGTGTCAAAAAGTGGTCAAATGTTTGAGAGGGATATCAACGGATTCGTTGCCGATGCAGTGGACAATAGCTTTGCGGTCATTGGGACTGTGAACACGAAGCAGGACCGAGTTGCTGCCATGGCGTTTCTTAGTTCTGTTGTCGAGGGCGTCGGCAAGGCTATTCAGATGGCGCAAACAAGCGAACAAACTGCCAGCGATGGAAGCTCTAAAACCACTCTGACAGGTAATCAAGGCAAGTATATCGCAGCAGGTGGCGCCGGTACAGCAGCGGGGATGGTTGCACAGTGGTACTTGAAACAGGCGCAAAGCCTACTTCCCACGATCAATGTTGGTTCTGGGCAAGACATATGGGTGGTGATGAACGAAACCGTCGCCTTACCGCATGAATACTTCAAAAAGGTTTCACAGGGGGAAAGTCATGGGAACGATTACTCGCTCGTTAACCGTCTGTTTGATTAGTTTGGTCGCAACGTCGTGCATTCATCGAGCCGATTCCTTGCGGATGTTAGAAGTACGGGCTGACTATGAAGGCAAAGATAAGGACGAAGCATCGGCACTCAAGCTTGGTGATAATCAAGTGTTGCAGGAGACCAATGGAGGTGTGCCCGTGCGCACGACGCCCAGGACGGCACATGTTTGGATTTTCCCTCATGAGACACCAAGCAAGGAATATTTCTGGGGCGGATGGATTTCCGTCGTGGTCGAGGGGGACCGTTGGGAAGTTGAGCGACCAAGCGGCGCTACCAATGAGAAGCCAACGACAATGCCCGGGAAAAAAATCAACAAAGATAAAAAGGTGGGCTTATGAAGTTAGAGTTTAATCAAAATCAAGAAGCCAAGGCTCTAAAAGCGCTATTTACGCGACCTGAATCGATAAGTGCACATTTCCCGTTTGAAGAAGTGCTGGAACGGGAAAGCATTTTTATAAATCGTGATGGTTCGCTAGGAGTTGTATTTCGAGTGAAGCTTGCCGAACACGAGGCGATGACCGAAGCAGCAGTGCTCGCGGCTGTCGGCTCTCTCAAATCGTGGTTTACGTTGCCAGAAAACGCGGTCATGCAACTGATATTTGAGCAGATGCCGTTATCTGCTTCGGACCCGAGGTTATCTGATTGGTCTAAGCACTATGAAGGTGGTCATCCAGTATCGAAGACGCTTTTTGAAAAGCGTTTGGCTACGGTTGGGCAACGCAATGCCCTGGGGATTTTACCTATGGATCGTCGAGCATTTCTTACGATTCGTTGGTTTCCATGTAGCCAGGGTCCATCGGGATTTAGCAGTTTCTTCAAAGATCCAAACGAGACGCTTCATTTAGAGGCGAAAAAGACTTCGGGCGATGTGCTTGAGTTTCTGCAGCTGATCCGTAGTTTCGAATCGAGTTCTCAAGTAGAGCTTAAAAGACTTGGCGGCCAGGAACTGTTGGATGTCTTGCGACGATTCTTCAATCCATTTTCCTACTATCAACGCAGCTTTGCTCCGTTCAATGCAGTGCAGTCTCTGTCTGATCAGATTGTCTATAGTTCGCCGACTCTGACGATGGACGGGGTGGAACGCGAGGGAATCAAGAGCAGAACAATTTCGCTTAAGACCAGTCCTAGCTACGCGTACCCTGGGGGAATGGCCTACTTTACGAGCTTAGGCTTTCCCATGCGCATAGCGCTCAATTTTTCATTCCCGTCAAAAGCAAAAGTTAAGAAATTTTTCGATCTTAAGGAGTTCTTTCTAGAAAATACACCGTCGGCACGCGCAAGGCGGCAAAAAGAAGAAATTCTTGAGGTGCAGAATAGTTTGGTTCGGGATGATCGCTGCCTGCACTTGAGCTTTCATATTACGATCGAAGGCGAGTCGGATGAAGAACTAGATGCGCGAACGCGGGATGTACTCAATGTGTTTCACAATCGGCTGGAATGCGAGGCAATTGTAGAGAAAGACATCGGCGCAGCCCTGGCCTTGAACAGTCTTCCTCTTTTTTATACGCCGGCGAGTGATTTGTCGTCACGCCGTTACATTCGGATCCTGCGCTCGGACGCTGTCATGTTCCTACCGATTTTTGATTCGTTTGCTGGTCTGCAAACACCGCTACAGATTTATCTATCTCGTGAGGGCAACCTGGTGAAGTTCTCTCTTCTGGAAAACGAAACTTCTAATCACACAGTGGTGTTGGCGGATAGCGGGTCTGGGAAAAGCTCGTTTGTAATCGACTGCGTCCAAGCGGTAAAGCGGATGTCCCCGGAGCCGCTCGTCTTTGTTATCGACAAGAAAAGTAGCTACCTCATGCTGTCTGAGTATTTTGACGCGGATTTGACGGTGTTCAGTCGCGACCGTGACATTCCATTTTCGCCGTTTCGTGGCGTATTTGACGAAGAAAAAATTGCATTCCTCACCCAACTTCTGGGAGCGGGTATAAAGCTGGTATCACCGTCCTACATCGTGGAGAGCGATCAATATGGTGCGATTACCAAATCTATTCGACTTGCTTACGCGAGAAAATGTCGCGAGGCAGGACTTGCGCTGAAAGACGGCGAACTTGTCCGTGACGATCGAGCCGGAGAGGTCATTTTAAAAATGGAGGATGTCATAGCAGAGATGGCGACACTTCCAAGTCTTGAGGAATATGAGAAATCGGCAGAAATGGTCGACACGTTGATTCAAAAGTTGGCACCGTTTTATGGTGACGGTATCTATGCCCGCTATTTCAACGCCACAGGCACCGGCTCCCGCGAACGTTCCAAACTCTTTTACATCTATGATCTTGATGCGCTAGACGGCGATCCTGTGCTCCAGAGCTTGATGACGATGTCGGTGGTTGAAGAAATTCGGCAGACCATCAATCAACATCGTGATGATGGGCGCACCGGTTTAGTTGTTTTAGAGGAATTGCAAATGCTTGGGCGTGGAAGCTCAGTTGGTAAGCAGTTTGTCCTTGATGCTGCCGAAACATTTCGAAAACTTGGAGTGTGGCTCATCAGTCTGACGCCAAGACCACAAAACTATTTTGAGACCGAAGTCGGGCAGGCCATGTGGGGTGTCGCAGATAATTTCGTGTTTCTACAGATGTCCAGCGACAACGTCGACTATGTCGCAAAGAAATCAACGCTGCTCGATGAAGCTGGCGTCGAGATCGTCAAGTCGCTCAGGACCGTGCGAGGTTCTCATGCAGATGTCTTTTACACCAATAAGAAGCGATCAAAGCTCGGTGCATTCAGATTCTTTCAGACGGCTCATGACCGCTGGCTAGCGCCAACGAACGCTAAGTCCGCACTGGAAGCAAAGCGGGCGCTGAAACGACACGGTGACGATAAGTGGCTGGCGCTTGAGGAGTTAGTCGAGAAGTACCCGGAAGGCGTCATGTAGGAGATACCGAAAAAGCAGAACAACTCGAATGTGAAGGAGGCTTTATGGTTAAGCCCTTTGGGAAATTTTGCGCAAAAAATCTTGTGCTTGGGCTTGTACTGTTCATGCAGACAAGCGTGATCCTAGCACAGGATTATAGGCGCTATCAACGCTCGGGAAGATTTCAGTCCGATGACTATCTGATGAAATCGTTTAACGAGCACCACGATCCCATTTTTGACAATGGGGCGCAGGTTATTGACCTCGGTCTCAATCTTGGTATCGGGTCAGACTGCGGGCGAGTCAACTTCGAAGGAACGATGAAGTCGACTCTCAAGAACCTGCTGGATTCAAAGTACTATGGTGACGTTGGAAAAAACATCATCGCGGCCTCGCCTATGCTTCTCACTTGCTATATGTCCCCGACATGGTGCGCAATCCTGAAGCATACACAGGTAAATGCCAACTTCTTGTCACAGATGCGCCTTGATCAGTGCGCAATGATCGACAAGTACACCGACAGCCGAACTGAAGACTATTACCGTGAACGACAGGACTGCGTCCGTCAGAAAATTGCGGATAACGGAGGTGATTTAGAGAATGCAATGGGGTCTTGCCAAAATGTCTACAATGCCGACCTTAAAAACTGGGCCGGTAAGTCGTCCGGCGATAAAACGCAGACTAATAAGCTAATCGAATCGTCGGCAAAGTGGGCGGGACTTACCGGCCCTGAGGCGGACAGGACGACGGATTTGGTTAAGGCGTTTGTAGGCGATACCGTGCTTTCGCAGGGCAATGTTTCCGTTGAATACGGAACCCGCCGCAAAGCACTGACGCCGGAGTTGCATCTGAAAGACTTGCAAAACGGGATGCACCAGAAACTATGTGATGACATCATGGTGCGGGTGGAGCGAGAGGGTAATAGCAGAAGCGTCGATCAGATTGTCAGCGACCGTGAACTGAAAGCTCTTGCCCCGGATTCTCCCGAAGTTCTGATTGACCGCCAAACCGTTGAGGCATTGGCATTTATGCCGTATCGGCAACGCCAGGCCGCCTGTAAGCGTCTCGCCGATACTATGGCTCTTACCGTGTTTACCAAGGACGTCAATCGCTCAGTCGATGTTCTTGCCGTAGCGACACAGAATCCTAATTTGCCACCTGAACGAAAGACAGAAATTGAAGAGAAACGCCGACGTCTAAAAGAGTCGGTTGATTTGACATTGGAGCTTCAGCGCCAGCGCAACGAACCGTTGCGAAACGTTCTTCGTGAGATCAACGAAAAGGGCGAAGAGCACCGAGACCGCTATTCAGCGCAGGCCATGCGGGAAGACGAAAGCACGATTAGATCACGGCAAACACGTCAGGTTTTCATTGACTGCGGTGATGCTGTGATGTGCGGAAATGGAGGCTAACCGATGTTTACCAGTACAGCATATGAAGCGCTTTTTGAATACATCGGGCTGGAGCTTCACTCAAGGTTCATTGAGGTATTGACGTCGCACTCTGTCTTTATGGCGATTGTGCTCATGATCTTTGGAGTTATGTTCTTCGTCACGACAGCTCAGTTTTTTTCAAGGTATTTGCCCGGCGCTTTGGTGAAGCGCCGCTCTATACCCCTGTCCAAGTACGTAAAGATCGTGGCTTGTCTCTTAGTAGGTTTGAGCCTTTTACGTGTTGGAAGCACTACCGGGGTTAAGCGGTATAACGGTGACTCCTGGCACACAAACTCGTATGTTGTCAGCAAGTCGCATAACGTAAAGGCAGAGTACCGGGTTAGCTTCATTTTCGACGTCCTTAGCCGCACGGCTGAGGAGACGAGCCGCTTAATCAACCGGATCGTTGACCGCATGTTTCGTTCGGCAAACTCAGAGCTGGAAGCTCCGAGCTTCTTTTATAAAGCGATCATGTTTGCTGGTGCTTCGACTCTAAACGATCCGGACTTGCGCAGTGCAGTTCAGCTCTATACGGACTCTTGCATCAACCGAATCTTACCGATGATTGGCAACAAAGAGAATCTGGACCGGCTTGACGGTGTTTTTCGAAGCGACCAAGACATTGACCAGAAATTGGCGGGCCTTGCGATCGACGTACAGGGTCGAACGGGTTTCAATTGCTTAGATGCCAAGAATGAGGTGAGGGAAAAGCTGTCTGCGCAAGCGTCCAGCCATAGTGACGAGGTTTCACCGTTAGTGGACCAATACCTAAGCATCACCTCCCTAAATCAAACCACCTATCAAAACCTCAAAATGTCGATGGCACTGGTTGATCACTACATGGGTGAGCGCGAAAGCGCATTCGGCATTCAGAAGGGATCGCAACCCCAGGAAGGATCGGCGAGGATCTTTCAATACATCAACCGCTTCTTTAGCTGGGACGGCCTCATGAGCCTTTTTGGTCGTGAGACTCATGGGGCAGCTCTTGCGGCCGAGCGTAGTCAGGAGTTTAGCGAAAACCTGACGCGCGCGCCGCATGTGGCCGGGTTTATCAAGATGGCAATGATTGCCTTGTTTCCGTGTTTGATCTTTCCGATCGTTGCAGGTCACTGGCGCATTCTCATCTGGTGGATGCTCGGCTACTCGTCGGTGCTTCTTTGGGCGCCGATCTGGACGCTGTTCTATCACGTGATGATGGGAATCAGTCTGTCGGCTGAGACGCTCGCAGCGTTTGGTGAGCTTTCGGACGGGATCTCACTTTATAGTGCCAACCTCATCACCTCCCGAATGAACTATATGTATGCGGTCTATTCATGGATCCAACTGCTGATCGGTGCTGGGTTCACTGGCTCTATCTTGTGGTTTGCGCGTCCGATTCTGACTGACTCCGAAGAAGAGTCATCGCCAGAGTTCATCGGTGAAGCGGGCAAAGTTGCGACGACGGTTGGGAGGTTCGTATGAGTCTAGGTTTTGCGCGTGGTGCTGGTGATTGGACTGTTTGGGCTTTGGGCTTGGCGGGCACTTCGGTGCCCGCTGGGCCGCGTTTTCGCGGCATTCCGAGGGGGATTGGGGGCATTGCCACCAAGTCGAAGACCAAGGGGGGTGGCGCCACGCCCCATGCTTGCTAGAACCCAAAAACAGCACAAAATTTAAACACAAGAAAGAACTCAAAAAGCAAAAACACAAAGGAAACAAAATGAACACCAAACCGATACAAACAGCAAAACACCACCAGAACAAAACCACAATACTCACCGGATCAATTCTAGCAGCAATTCTAATCACTGGGTGTCAAACGGCAGGAACAAATCAAAACCGGCAAGTGCTTCATGTGCTGTCGGAGCAAGAGGCACTTCTTGAAAACGTCGAGGCCGAAAGGAGTCAGGCTAAGGTGAGAACACAGGTGGCAAAAAATGAAACGCTAACTCATGCGGAACTGCATCTAGCGGCAGCGCTGCAAGCATTGATGCAAAGCAACCAGGCGTTAAGGGAGGCATTGAAGAATGAGTAATTTCAAAGGAGCAGGGATAGTCGATGCGGGAGAGCAAGTTGTACAACAAATCGGCGTCTTGAATGAGGCAGCTGACCAACTCAAAGAAGAATGTCCTGTTGAAAAGGTGGAGCCAGAGGAGGTCGGAAGATGGATCACAGTTATCGGTCGTGCGCTCGCGGCGATTTTTAAGATTTGAACCACAGGGGGGCAAGCCATGAAAAGTTCCAAGGAACGACGAGCCAACATTCGGTTTGATGAAGATGAATACATCCGTATTTGCAGTGACGCTCAAATATACGGTGAAACCGTTCCTGGTGTCTTGAAGGCCGTGTACTTTGAGCGGCTACCGCCGGGACCAAAATTTAGCAAAGACGACGCGATTCGGATTTCGACGGCGATCAGTCGCGTGGGAAACAACATAAACCAAATTGCGCGGCATCTGAATAGCGGTGGTGGTACCGCTGCTATTCATTCGGTGCTGACAGAAGTCGCGGAACAGTTACGGATTTTGAAGTATTTCGCCGTGGGTACTAATGGCAATAGTTAAGATAAAATTTGTTAAGCATATGGCAAAGCTTGTGCGGTATGTCCTCGACGGTCGTGAGCAGAACGACCCCGTCGACTCGCACGACTGCACGCCAAGTCATGCGGCAAAGGATTTTGAAGCGATTGCGCAGATGCATAATGGCAAAGGCGCGATCAGTGCAATCCATATCGTACAGAGTTGGGGTGCGCAAGAGAGCAAGGCGTTAGCGCCAAACGACTTCAATGCCCTCGGACGACAGCTCGTTGAATCGAAATTTCCTGGCCACGCCTTTGTTGTGGTAACGCACACAGATACAGACAAGATTCATAACCACATCGTGGTTAGCCCATGGCACACTGAAACCGGAAAGAAGATCGAGAATAAAAAACGCCATCTCTATGAATTGCGCGACATTAACGATGCAATCTGCAAGAGCCGAGGTCTATCTATTGTCGATCAAGATGCCCAAGAGCGTCGTGCACGTTTGCCTGAAAAAGTTCAGAAAATGGCGCAGTACAACGGACGGTCATGGATCATCGATCTTGTGCAAAAAGCTGACTTTGCCAGAGCGCTTGCAACATCATTCGATGAATATACCGGCATACTATTCGAGTTTGGTGTGACCGCGCGCGTCGAAGAAAAGAACATCACGTATTTCTACCACGGGCAGAATCGCGGCAAGCGTGGCAGCAAGCTTGGGCGAAACTACGACAAGAAGGGACTTGAGACCTCGTTTCGGTCTAACGACCAGAAATTTGCGCAAATCCCTAATCTTCGTGAACAGGTTCGCGGGATAGTTGGTGCAGCTACCGGCAAAAATACGCAGCTTTCTGTAGCGAAGAGAGCTTTAGAGTCTCTGCCGGGAACGACCTATTCGCAAGGCTATAAAGACTATAGTCGCTACACCAAATCGCAGCGTCCAGGTCGAGGTTCTGGATCGACACCGCAATTGGATCTGCGCCAGAGCGTTGTCCCAATTGAGGAACTTCGGCGGGCGAGAAACAGCTCCATATTTGCGTACTGCCGTGCCAATGACATCGCTCTGACGAAAAATAGCGAAGGCAAAATTGTGCTCAAAGGTCGCGAATTTGTTGAAGTCGAGGACTTTGGATGGGTGAACACTCGGAATCGGACAAAGGGTAGCTTGATTGAGTTCGTCGCCGCACACAAGGATATGACGCATCTGCAAGCCATTGCACATATCAATGGTAACCCGCGCCTTTTAATACTGGAGCAGCACATTGGAGAGATTAAGCGCACTTACACATCTTTTCATATACCGAAAGAGCGACGTCTAAGGGATACCGACGCGAAAGTGAGCATAGCTAAGCTGCTTAATAGCTTTGGTGCGGACGCAAACCAAGCCGCGACACTTTTTCGGACGGGCCAGGCGCACGTTGATCAAGGCGGCAAGATCAGAATCTTTGGAAAAGAAGATGATGCGGGCGCATTTGAATTCGTCGAGGGTGGCGACGGCGCATGGAAAAAACAAAAGATCGGACAATTTCAAAAACCATTTTTCGAACTGAACAACAACAGCAAGAAAATGGTGCTGTATCTCGACCCTTTTGCGTTTCTAAAGCATCAAGGAAAGCATGCGCTATGGGGAGCGAAGCATAACAACGATGTTCTTTGCCTTATGGAGCCCAGCGATCGGGTTCTTGACCAACATTTGGCGAAGAGTCGTCATATTTCTGAAATTCAACTGTTTCTCGGATCCGAAAGCGGCAAGGACATTGTCGAACTCGATTTCTTCAACAATCTCAAATCTCGCGCAGCGAAGTTTGGAATCGAAGTGACGCAGTATCACGGCCACGAAAAGAGCCGAGAACGCGGGGCGGATCTTCCGTCTATGTAGATGGAAGATGGTCTGTCACGATGAACAAACTGGCCAAGAGAAGGAGAATGGTATGGATCAATCTACACAAATAAAAGTCACTAAACCAAAAATTACTAATGGGACAATCGTTAGTCTGAGAGTGAAGCGTGAGACTAAGAAGCGTATTCAAGCTGAGCTAGCGAAAGTGAATAAAAAGGACTTTGGAAAAAAGGTCCGTTGCGATGAGCTCATTGGGACAGCGCTCTCACTGCTAACTGATCAGCATTTGAAAGTGCTGCAAGACGGTTCAATGACGAATGCGGATCGTTTGGAAATTCATTACCGGGACTATGTCAAGAAGCATGGCGCGACAACGAAGGATGAGTTTTTAGGCAAGGTCTTGAGCGGAGCGATTCGCGAAAATAGCTAAGGAAAGGCGAAAATGGAAATCTAGAAAATTGTCAAGGAGAGTGATACTATGACTGACTTAAGTTCGACTGCATTGCAGTTTGAGCCGAAGCTCTTTGAAAACCGAATAGGCGCAAGATATCTAACGTCATCGGAACTTGCCGAAGTACTCGGATTGTCGGAACACACAATCAGAGCGTGGCGCAAGTTCCGGATCATCACACCAATTCAGTTCGGACGAGCCGTTAGATGGCTCCTCAAGGATGTCCTTGACGAGTTAACTAAACGGAGACGTTCAAATGAAAAGTCGTGATGGAAAGTCGACTCACTATAAAACTAAATATGGGAACTGGTTAGTTCGATTCTTTAGTGAAGATGGTGAAGTCAGAAATAAAAATTGTAAGACAAAGACGGAACGAGATGCTCTTTTACGAGCGATAAAACGACGCGAGGAACTTGACTACTGGTTTCCAGTTGAATCTGGAAATGTAGCAAAGCGCGAAGTTGGGACGTTCAAAGCTCTTGCAGAAAAGTGGCTAGATCATTCGCTGAAAGTCAGAGAAATTTCTGAGTCATGCATGATGAACTACCGTTGTCATCTGAAACACCACATCCTTCCCGTGATTGGCGATAGGTTCCTCAAGGATCTTGACTTGAAATCGATTGAGGAGGTCGCCTCGATCCTCAAGGAGAAGCGACCACAAACGAGATCTTACGTGGCGGTCAGACAAAAGCGGATGGAGGAAGAGTTTTACGAGGACGATGACTTTCTCTCTGGTGCGTACCGGCGGGAAATTCTGACGGTTGCGTGCATGGTTACAAAGTTTGGATTTGAACGGGGCTTGATAGCTGTAAATCCGTTCCGAGAATTCAAACTGCCCGAGTGTCCCGAGCAGCCGTATGACTATTGGAGGCTTGACGAGGAAGATACGTTCCTCAAATGGCTCGAAGATGGTGGTTACGTCTGTAAGGAGGTCACCAGACCCTACAGTGCTAAGCAAGGTCAACCTGAAAAGTTTTTGAAACGGTTCAAAACCAGGAATGTTGAAGAGCTTTATGACACGGTGCTTTTCGCACTTCGGTCGGGGCTCAGGAAGGGCGAAATCGGTGCTCTTACTGCCCGCGATGTCAATTTCGCGAAGAACTACGTCGTCGTGCGCCGTTCTTACTGTGAAAAAGAGAAGCGGGTAAAGACCACGACCAAGGGCAAGACGTTTCGAATTATCGAGATGAATGAGGATATGAGAAATATCCTCAAAAAGCGGATCGATAGGGCGAAGCTAGATACGGACCTGCTTTTCAACACCAAGACCTGGGCCATCAAGCACTTTTCCAAGTATTGCGCGAAGGCTGGGGTGAGGGAAATTCATTTTCATAGCCTCAGGCATACGTGTCTCACGAACTTGGCGAATGGCTATGGTATGGATGCTCCGCTTCCGTTGCCTCAGGTACAGAAGATCGCCGGACACAAAGACGTGGGCACAACAATGCGTTACGTCCATGTGGATGGCATCGAAAATACTGGGTCACGGCAATGGTCTAGGGAGATGCGCAGGAACCTTCAGGAAGCTAAGAGCAGTCCGGTTCCAGCGTCTGTGCCAGTCCAGTTGCCTGCAAGTGAGCAAGTTCCTCAGCCCGCACCGATCCGTCTTTTGAAACTAGTGAACTCACCCGCCAATTAGATTTCTGCTACATTTTCAAAATCAAACTGTAGCAAAAATCCCGAACCGGCCCTAAAGCCGATCCGGGATTTCTTCTTTCGTGAAAAAGTGGCGATTCTGAAATCGTCATCTTTTTTCGTCATCGTCGGTGTTTCGAGCGGCGTAACCGCTCGAAACTACAGGCAGAAATCTACATCATCCCGCCCATGCCGCCCAGGCGACAATCCCGTCGCTGATGTCTCCCTTGGCAATCTGTGTGCCATTTTTGAGCATTCGCATTCTATATATAATTTATAAAATATCAACTATTATTACATAAAATATAAAAATATTATTAGAATACGCGGACACATTCTAACCAGCTCAGAAGTCAAAATGGACAGAAAGTGACCATTTTAAGAAGATGGGACGGACGGAGGTGTTCTAGGTACTATTTCGAGGGAATTCAGGTCCAATGAGTTCTATGGGGTCGATGATATTCCAGTGATTTTAGGCATATGAAAAATCTATATGTTGTAGAATGCACAAAATATGTGTATTCTATGACATATATAGAAGCGGCTTTATCCAATTAGATAGCACATATTTTGTGTACTTCACGCAGGGAGCCCATGCAGAGAAAGCCATGGTAAAGAACACTGAATTAGACCTCCGCGAACTCGCCAATACGCAAGGCGGCTACTTCACAGCAAGGCAAGCCGAAGGTCTTGGCTTCGTTCGAAATCATCACTCCTATCACGTCTCCACGGGGAAATGGACGCGCGAGGCCCATGGCATCTTTCGGTTGGCCGGCGTTCCATCGGCGAATCCAGCTATCGACGAATTGCATCGTTGGCTTCTTTGGACCATGGGTCGGAAAGCAAACGCGCCTCGCGGAGCCATTGCTTATGAAACAGCTTTGGTTGTGTATGGCCTCTCAGATCTTATGTTGAATAAAGTGCATTTGACGGTGCCCAAAGATTTTCGACCATCAGTTGTTCCGAAAGCGGTGGTTCTCCATCATGAAAACCGCGACGAAACTGAAATCACCGAGCGAGAAGGGCTCCGGGTCGTTCGTCCGTTTCTCGCTGTGCTCGATCTTATCCGCGAGGGTCGGGTTTCTAGCGAACATATTGAACGGGGATTTAAAGACGGAATCAGCAAGGGCATCATCACCATTACCGAAGTCAAAAAATCCAAACTTCCGCCGAATGAGCGCAAATTGATTAATGTGTGGCTTAAGGAGGCGGCGTGACCGAGAAGAAATATCAAACACCTGAGGCATTTCGAGCTGCCATCGAAGCGCGAGCAAAGAAAATCCGAGCCGAATCTGGCGAGGGCCTGGATATGGTTCGGCGCAAGCTCGCTTTCGAGGCGTTCCTTTGCCGAGTCCCGCCAAGCGGCGCCCCACTTGTGCTTAAGGGAGGGTACCTCCTTCATCTCCGCTATAACGTCGGCGTTAGACCAACCAAGGATCTGGACGCTGCTCTGCAAGAGTCGGGTCTTGAGAAACAGCGCCCAAAGGAAATCGAACGCCGCATGCGGGAGGCGCTTCAGCTTGTCGCCGCGTTCGCCGCAGACGATTTCTTTTCGTTCGAGATCGGCGAGTCAATGGCGGATCTCGGTCTAGGACGGGAATTCACCGGTTATCGGTTCAATGTCACGACAAGAATCGGATCGCGAGTCTTCGATTCTTTCCATATCGACTGCACGACCGGCGATGCCTCGATAGGTCCATTTGACGTCATAACGGTTGGTGGCGGGTTAGCATTTGCTGGACTTGCGCCGGCAAAGGTTAATGCCATCAGCGAAGCTCAACATTTCGCCGAAAAGCTCCACGCGCTTTGCCGCCCGCGCACCAAACAGAACAGCCGGGTCAAAGACCTCTTTGATATGGTGTTTTTCGTCCAACAGGGAGTCGAGCCTGATGCAGTGGCGAATGCCCTGCCTACCGTATTCGCCGTTGGCGGCAACCTTGCCATCCCAAAGGTCCTTCCCGAACCACCAAAGGATTGGCGAGTCCCATACGACGAAATGGCACAAGAGAATAAGCTGGAATCCACGTTTGATGATGCGTGCAGAGTTGTTGCTCAGTTCTATGATGATGTTGTCCGCTTTCTACCGAAGAAATGATGCCGACTGGCCTTCCGCCAGTACATCATCCCGCCCATGCCGCCCAGGTATCGTGGTGTATCGACTAGTTGGTGTCAGTTAGTATCGTCTAGTATTAATAGGTAGTTACAACAATCACTTCACCCGCGAATCTCCCCTTTTTGGGCATGGATGGGTACTGCGAGGCAGAAAATTCGTGTCCCAGTCGTGTCCCGAGTGGGGTTCGGATTTAGTTTTGAAGTTGAGTCAGAAACACGAGCATCGCGGCACGTTCTGCTTCATGGCCGGGTTGCGAAAGCAGTTTGTACTCCTCGCTTGTCTTTGGCGGCATGACAGAACTTGACGTCGAAGAATCCCAATCCAAGCGGTTCAAATGCTCGCTAGCACCTGCCTTGAGTTTGGTGAGGACTTCCTCATCGGTTCCCGCCATGAATGTCGGTAGCGGTGCATTGACATGGCAGCGGCTGCAGAATCGTCTAAATGGTGCGAGTCGTAGGTCCGATCCTTCTCCAGCATTCGATGGCGCCGGTTCTGTTTGTGCTCGCTCAATACGCATCGAGTCGTCCTGACCCAAGTAAGATGGGGCGACATTTGCGCCAAGTTCTTTGGCGATTGCAGCTATGACAGTGCCACGCTGATATTTGCCTGATAAGAGCCCATGCGGACTCTGAGTTTCAGCCGTTGCAAAGGCGTCGATTGCTGCCCGAACATTCTCTGTTTTGAAACCGCTGAATGGGTTGTCTTCTTCATATGAGTTGGAGAACTTGGACTGGAAATCATCGCCAGTGCTGTCGCTGTTAACAAAGTTGCGCTGAATTAGTGGACTGATACTATCGACGTCCTTTAAGCGCAAAACCGCCAATCGAACCTGTTCTAGAACATCGTCAGGTATTGTGAGCGGATCGGGAGTTGGAATCGAAATGATTGACGAAAATGCGGACGTTGGCAACTGCGGAAATCCTGCACTGCTAAGTAACTCTGCTGGATAAAAGGTTTTGACGTTCGATCTGATCTCTTGCTCTGTAGAATGATATGTAGCAGCAGGAATGGAAGCGAATGATCCTTTTAGAAGAGCGGTTCTACACGTAACTGCACTTTCCACATTTCGACCGCATCCCTCGTTCCAAATAGATTGCTCAAGAACGATATCGTTCGCTAGCCGAACCATTCTATCGACAGCAGCGGCGGGATCAAAAAAAGCAGCAGCAGTCCCTGGTGCCGCCATATCAATAGGAATTCCTTGATATGAATTCTCGTTCCTGCGAGCGCTTGAAATTAACTTTCTGATCGCAGGATTTGCGTTAGTTTCCCGCCATGGGCCAATCGAGAAGATGGGCGCCTGGCTTTGGTGGCATGCCAAGCAGAGCGATCGCTCAGCGTAGAATACTTGGGGAACGGTATTTGGACCGTAGTCTCTGACGACCTGAAACTCAAATCGTCCAAGCTCATCGTTGAAGCTTATTATCTCAAGTTGTTTGGCTGGTTCGACAAAGCCTATGAATAGTTTTCCCGAAAGAGAAGTTACTCGGACCGCTGGCGATTTTTCTTCAGCAGGTAATGCAGTAACAACGACGCGAGGAAATTTGAAGAAATCGGGTTTTGCTGCGTTGCGTTGTAGTGATCTCCCTTTTGGAATCATCACACCGGCAACTGGGTATCCGGAAGCATTTATCCTTTCGATGATCTTGCTAAATGGATAGGGTACCCGCACTTTCTTTGCTTCGCCTTCAAAGCCTGGGTCGGCGAACAATTTGTCAAACAGAGAGCGGCCGGAAGGCGGCAGATTAGGTCCAGCGACCCGATAGTCAAAAACTGTATTGGTGTTTTCATTTGCAGCGGCTTTGAATTCGGATTCATTGCGAGGTCTGCACTGCACAAAGACAATGCATCCTAGGATAACAATTCCTAGCGTGCGCATTCGTCCCATGCTTTTCATTCCTCCAGTCATGAAAACATGATCTCCATGAGTTCGTTGTAACTTCCGTTCCGTCGCGAAAGTACCAAAGCGTCGATATACGCCTTGCGGCGCATGTTTGGGTCGCTCTTCAATTTTGCGCCCCAGCGAGGAACTTCAAACTGACGATATTTGCAAATTTGCTCCGTAATAATTCGTCCGAAACGTCCATTACCATTTGCGAAAGGATGGATTGTTTCAATTCTTTCGTGAAACCGCGCAGCCGTCTCTTGGCTCGACAGGGAATCGTCTGAGAGCCAAAATTCTAGATCCTTTTCGAGTTGATAAAGCTGAGGCCAGATTTCGTGTGGGTCTTTGAAGTCAGGATTAGCCAGTTCGTGTGTTCGAATTTTCCCAGCCCAAGTCCAGACGTGTTCAAATAGCTTCTTGTGAAGCTTGATCCAGAAAGCGTATTTGCATGGGTCTGCTTTTTGCTTCGCCAACCAGCTTAGACCCTTTGCGATATTGTCCTCTTCGTATTCATCAAGTTCGCCGACGGTCTGAATCGTTTTTATCTTCAGGCCTTTTTGTAGCTCGGGCGGTAGTGGCGTTTGGCCATCGCGGTCTTTGAAGAGAAAATCGCTCACCAAATATCTCCTTTGGCGAGGAGATCTTCAGCGACGCGTTCAATGCGCTCTTTAATGTCTTCGGAAACTCTTTGATCTTCGAGAATCATATGGACATCGGCTTCGCGAACGATTCGGGTGGCTTTAGCTAGGGCCTTTTCCTTCAAAAAGTCACCGAGGTCCTGCTTGGGAACTAAGGCGTAGACAAATTCGCAGTCCATTGCGGCGGCAATTTTCCGCATGGTTTGAATCGTGACCTTGCCGGCTTTCTCGCGCTTTTCAATCTGCAGAACCGTGACTTGATTAAGGCCTGCTGCTTTCGCGAGTACGCTTTGCGTCATGCACAAGGCTTCTCGCATATAGCTAATCCAGCCAGTGCGTATGTTCGCGTCTTTGGCGAAGACGCGAAGATTCTTCAGACGCCTTTCGATTTGCTGCATCGCTAATTTTGTAGGGCGCTTCACGGATATCTCCATTGCTCACATACAATAATTAGTTTATCAAAAAATTGTCTATAAGCAATATTAATCAATATATTTTATTGCTTAAAAGCTATTTTTGTTACGTAACTAACTGAATTTTCAAATTAAAATTACATCATGACGCCCAGCGCCTTCAATGACATAAAGTCGAAAATGTAAATAAAAACAGGGCCCTACCTTTCGATAGAGCCCTGTCGTTTGGACACAAAATCAGAACGAATTGATGCTTAAGACTCTGTAAATACAGAGTTATTTACATCATCCCGCCCATGCCGCCCATTCCACCCATGCCGCCCATGCCGCCCATGCCACCCATACCGGCTGGAGCTGCTGCGGATTCGTCTTTTGGCTTCTCAGCGATCATCGCTTCGGTGGTCAAAAGAAGGGAAGCAACGGAAGCTGCGTTGGTTAGCGCGGTCTTTGTTACTTTGGTTGGGTCGATGATGCCCGCTTTGTATAGGTCTTCGTAGACTTCGGTCAAAGCATTGAGGCCGAAACCATCTTTGCCGGAGCGAACTTTTTCGACAACAACAGCTGGCTCAAGTCCTGCGTTGAAGGCGATTTGGCGAAGAGGTTCTTCGAGGGCGCGCTTGATGATCTGTACGCCGAACTGTTGTTCGTGGGACAGCTTCAATGTTTCCAGAGCGGATTGAACGCGGATGAGCGCTGTGCCGCCGCCGGGGACGATACCGTCTTCGACTGCAGCGCGTGTGGAGTTCAATGCGTCTTCAACGCGTGCCTTCTTCTCTTTCATTTCGACTTCGGTTGCGGCACCGACTTTGATTACCGCTACGCCGCCGTGCAACTTCGCGAGACGCTCTTGCAATTTTTCGCGGTCGTAATCGGAAGTGGTCTTCTCAATTTCGGCGCGGATTTGCTTAACGCGTGCGTCGATGTCGTTGCGTGCACCTTTGCCATCAACAACGGTGGTGTTGTCTTTGTCAACGCTGACGGTCTTGGCTTGGCCAAGTTGGTTCAACGTCATGCTTTCAAGCTTGTAGCCCATGTCTTCGGAGATCACGGTACCGCCGGTCAAAACCGCGATATCTTCGAGCATCGCTTTGCGACGGTCGCCGAATCCTGGAGCTTTTACAGCTACGCACTTAAGTGTGCCGCGGAGCTTGTTAACAACCAATGTTGCGAGCGCTTCGCCGTCGATGTCTTCTGCAATGATGACGAAAGGACGTCCGGTCTGTGCGATCTTTTCCAATACGGGAAGCATTTCGCGCATGTTGGAGATCTTCTTTTCGTGGATCAAGATGAATGGATCTTGGAGTTCGCACTCCATGCGTTCTGCGTCAGTTACGAAGTATGGAGAGAGGTAACCGCGGTCAAACTGCATACCTTCGACGACTTCGAGGGTTGTTTCCATGCCCTTCGCTTCGTCAACGGTGATAACGCCATCACGGCCAACTTTGTCCATCGCGTCAGCAAGGATGTTGCCGATTTCTGGATCGTTGTTAGCGGAGATTGCACCAACTTGCGCGATTTCGGCGCGGCTGTTGGTTGGACGAGAAAGTTTTTCCAACGCAGAAACCAAGGTCTTCACTGCTGCGTCGATGCCGCGCTTGATTTCCATGGGATTGTGCGATGCGGCAACCAACTTTGCACCTTCGCGGTAGATCGCTTGCGCAAGAACGGTTGCTGTTGTGGTACCGTCACCAGCGATATCAGACGTCTTGGAAGCAACTTCCTTAACCATCTGTGCGCCCATGTTTTCAAATTTGTCTTCGAGTTCGATTTCTTTCGCAACCGAAACACCGTCTTTGGTGATCGTCGGCGCGCCGAACGACTTGTCGAGAACAACGTTACGGCCTTTGGGACCGAGGGTTACTTTTACTGCGTCAGCAAGAATGTTCACGCCGCGCAAAAGCTTCTTACGGGACTCTTCACCGAAACTAATAACTTTAGACATGAGTGTTCCTTTAATAGTCTAAATGGTTAGAAAACGAAGGTATCGTCGATTACTCGAGGATGCCGAGGATGTCTTCTTCGCGCATGATCAGGTGCTCAACGCCGTCAACTTTGACTTCGGAACCGCCGTACTTGTTGAACAGCACCTTGTCGCCAACTTTTACGGTCAACTTGTGCACGGAGCCGTCATCGAGGGTCTTGCCGTTGCCAACGGCAACTACCTGACCTTGTTGAGGCTTTTCTTTGGCGTTGTCTGGGATGATGATGCCGCCAACGGAGCGTTCTTCGCTTTCGAGGCGCTTGACCAAAATGCGGTCGGAAAGGGGACGTAACTTCATAACTGTTCCTCCAAAAGATGAATGAACCAAAAAGTGCAAGGCTGAACGGAGCTTAGGCATGTTCAGCCAAACGAAACACGATTCGAGGTCGCTAACCTATATCCGGGATTTTAAGTGTCAAGGTGTAAGGCGTAAAAAAAGTGGGAAGAACGTGAAAAAACTAGATTTTGAAGAGTTTTCGACCGGTTTTGGCCATCAAATCGTTGGAAAACTGGGCGGAGGGCAGGTGACGCTGGACATCGCGGATGAAAACATTGCGGGCACGGATGCAGGAATAGTGCTCAGACAAATTCACCATAACCAAGTCTTGGTCTTTGGCCTTAGGGATGGCGACGAAGTTCATATCGGGACCGCTTTCGCTGACCGTGTTCTCAAAACGGACCGCTTCTAGGTCCGACCAGAGGTACTTGATCTTTTTGATGCGGGTCGCGACTTCAATCCCTGCCGAGGTGATGTCGATGTAGCGAGCGGACCGTAGCCATGCTGCCGAAATAAGAACCCATGGGCCCAACACAAGAGCCATGAACACGCCCAAGATGATGCGGTCGTCGTTCCAGTAGGGCGAGTTTTCTAACATGCGGCTGGTAAACAAAAAGGCGAGACAGCCTAATAGTCCGATGGCTGACGTAGAAACGAGCGAACGCGGATATACGAGATAGCGGCGACCGCCATCAGGCAACTCATCAGTAAAGTAGAACTGCTCTCGCTCTTCGCGCTGACGACTCATAAAGTATTCGATGGCATCGACGTCCTCGCGGTCTGCTTTGAGGACGCGCTGCCAGAGTTTGTGTTCTTCGGAGAAGCGACCTTCGCCACGCACGATTTGCGCAAGAAGCTTCATCGCTTCCACATTTCCAGGACCAAGGATGAGGAGGTTTTCGAGGGCGTCACGCGCTTCTGCGATCTGGCCGCCTTCGATTTGCTTTTTGATGGTGGAAACGTGTTTCATGGAAAGACTTGTCGGCAGATCTGGCGGATTGTTTAGAGAGGTAGGTTGGTAAGTTTGATAAAGGGTCGAAAAAACAAAGTCGGATTGATGGGTGCAAAGATTCGGCCTGTGTTAACAAGCAGTCCGGGCCAAGCAGAAGAGAAGTTGCGATTCAACAAACGTCAAACTTCACTTTCGTCATTTTGCCCTTGCCTGATGAATACAAATTTTGCTGATTGCGGACTACTGCCGAGTAGTGGGTTGGGTTCTTCGCTGGGAATTTTTTTCCCGTTAAATCGACATTCCTCGTTCCGACAAGAATTCCATCAATGAATTTGTGAGAGGGCATTTTCAATGAAACGTATCGCCATATTAGTTTTAACTGCGGCAACAGCGATTGCCTGTGCTGGCGAAACAGTCGATGTTCGCAGCGATGACACCGAACAAACCGACGAAACCGAGCCGCGAGAAAATACTCCCGGAAAAGATGGATTGGAGCTCGGTGAGATATCGGCGACCGCGGAGGTAAATGGCGTGGCGCTGGTCGCACGCACGGAAAAGACCGCGTTGCAAAGTATGTTGAACAAACCTGCAGTCGAGTTTTGGCCAGCGATTGAGAGTGGATGTGAGTGCGGACTTGCGACGACAGGGGTGAGCGCGGACAGTGACGGCGTTTCCTTGCGATTAGTCGCATTGAAGATGGATGGCGCAACCAAGAACCTTGTCCTCACAACCGAACAAAACGAAAAAGCAGTGCTTAGCATGGTCAGTGGAGCGGGGTCGATGACGGGTTCATATGTGAAGAACTCACTAAGGAGTACTTCCATGCAACCAGCTCGCGCCACGACATCATCTAACGGAGCTGTAGTTACGCTTGGTAATCGCGTGTTGACGTTCAATCGTGCAAGCGATGGCGGTTACCAGATCGCCCGTGAAGATGCACTGACATCGACGGACGCCAATGCAGGAAGTTGTTCGATAAATTTTGCGGCGGATGCAATCACCGTCACTGGATCGAACGGAAGTGCTCTGCTGAAGTTTGAAAAAGATGGTTCGGGAAATCTTACGCGCATGGTCTCTGGAACTCATGCGACTGAGTTTCGTCGGGGAACTGACGGGCGATTGGGTTCGGTTACTACCAAGAAAGGCGATAAGACCCTCGACGTGCAGGCGTTAACGTGGTCAACGGGCGGCCAGCTTATGACGCACACGGTGGATTCTGTGGATCCGGCATTGTGCGCTGCGGACGGCTCCACTTCCGACACAGAAACAGCTCTCACACGAGTGCAGGAACGCAGTTTTAGCTATGATTCAGGCAATAATGTTATCGGCATTGCGGACGCAAAAAATCCAGATATGAACCGCGCGTTTAGCAAGGTCGCTACACCGGACGGTGCTATCAAAGTTGTGGAATCCGTAGGGTCTGAGCAAATGGTGACTTACTTTTCAAATTCGGATTCGAACTATTTCAAACAAGGTGCGTTGCTGGGTAATGGACAAATGGGACGTCCGATGTCGATCACCAATCAAACCAGCATGAATGCAACTTCCATGGTCTATAAGGATGATGTTGGCAATACGTCGATGATGACTTTTACCAATTCGACCGGTGTATTGAATTCAATGGTGTGCACCGACGCAGTTACCGGGATGCAAACAACGACCACCTATGATCAGTTTGGAAACGTTACCAAGGAAACTGACGGTAGCAATACAATGAATTATGCCTACGATCAGGGCGGACGCTTACTGTCGACAACCTCAGCTTCATTCACGCAAAACAATAGTTACGACAGTAGCGGCAGGCTCATCTCTCAAAATACATCATCATCGGATGGTTCCACGCAGACGTTCACCAATGATGGTACGACTAAGATCACTACGGTCTTGTCTGCTCAAGGTTGGAGCTCAACCTCGGAGACAACCAACATCGATGGATCAACTTCGATTACAACATCAAATCCTACGCAGATATCCAAAGAAACGTTTGATGCGTCGGGAAATTTTCTTTCGCGAGAAGTCTGGGACACAAAAGCCACTCGCGCAGACAATCGCGGCACGCAAGCAGCCAACGCATTATCTTACAAAAAGTTTGGACGCCCCTCAGACAGCAGTAGCAGTTCTGGTGATTGGTGTCCTGAGTTGACGACTGCGCAATACACTGAGGACACATCCTTGGTAATGCCGCAAATCGTGGTTAAGTAGAGGGTTTGACCATGAACGGTATCACTGCCGGAATCTCAATTCACAACGCATGGCGCACAATGGTTAAGTTCGTCATTGCCATGTTGCTTGTAACGTTTGTCGCCAGCACTGCGTGGGCGATGTGCAAACCGGGAGGAGGATGCACTTGCTCCTCGATTTCACACGTCATAGGTTCGCCCAAGCGAGTTTGCCAAGGTACCTGCTACATGAACCGAGCGGGCGCGCAGCTGCACAAAGCAAGATGCATCATGCGCATGAACGGGGTGCGGACTACCCTCCATTCATCGGGATGTGGATTTAAATTCGTAGCCGACGTTTTGCCTCCTGGAAAATACATGGTTTGCGGCCCCGGGCACATGACGGTAGTGGACGTGGATTATCTCGGCGGGATTAAGTTTCCGACAACATGGGATAACACAGGATGTAACTGGACGCCCGAGCAGCTCAAGAAGGGGCGTTTCGAATTTTGGTCTTGCAATCGAAGTCGTCCGGTTTCTGGCCCGAAAATTTGTATAAGACCTCCAACAGTAGGTGTGCCTCGTCCGCCGGTTACGATTGGCGGCACTCTTGGCGCAGGTAGTTGTGTGCTCGGTACGGCCGGTACTGTTGTGAGTGTGGGCTGTTGGTTGGATCACATGCAAACGACATGCAATGCTGCGAATGACTTGGGGCCGTGTGAAAAGGCTGCGGCAGCCTGTCTCTACGGGGTTATGACATGTCCATTGAATCCGGCTGCTACGGTCATCGTGGATAAACCTTGGGATGGCATCGAAAGACGTCCAGACGGAAAAACTGTAAAGTCCGGACGATGGGGGGACGAGTATACCTACAAGTGTTCTAACACCGCCCGAGGTCCGCAGTGGATGCCAAGTTCGTTTGGCGAAGTTTGTGCAGCGGCGATAGAAGTTCCCGTCAACGCCGGTGAGTCGGCGTGCCGAGGCATTTGGAATGTGGTCAAATGGCCGTTCTCAGGGCCGCCGCCACGCTGTTCGAAGTATCGTTAATGAATCTGGGGCTGATGAAGCCAGCAATATGCTGGCTTTTGGCTAACCGGCAAATGGCAAGGCGGCAGTTTCTGAGGGCATCAATATTTTTAATGAGGTTGACTCGCTATCGTATTGTTTTCCGATCTTGGCGAATAGCAAATGAGCACACATTTCCCCCAAGGTTTCGGGAACTGATACAATGACTCGTAAAGATTTTGCAGTAAGGTCCGATTGGAAGAACGAGTCGAAGTAAATCGCTTTCTATTCTGCCTATGAGGGGTAGAATGTGAGAATCCCAGATTACGAATCAATGAAGGAGCTTTCGCATGAAATGGGCAAAATCAATTTTAGTTTTTTGTCTGTGGATGCCAACTGTAATTTGTTGCCAATCCCGCTCGTCACAGACCAATTTGATGGATACCAATATTCGCGAGGCCGATCAACCAGTGCGGGTGATATACCGCACTGGCGACACAGTTTTTTTGGTAACTTGTCCGCTTGAAAAAGACCAAGCGACAGATCAGGTAAACGATCATATCGTCGACGAGAAGTTTCTAGACCGTGCGTCGTGCAACGAAACAAATGCAGCAAAAGATGCCAGTGGTAAACCACTGGTTCAAACGATGGCATATACTACCAAGTACCTACCAAAACTGAAGGAGGCCTTAGATGTTCGGTTTACAAATAGAGACGATATTGGAGCTCTTAGAAAACAGATCGATGAACAGCAGAAAAAATTGGATAAACTTCTTGCCACTTCGTTGAGGGCCAATGCAGCTAGCAATAGCTTCGACACGCAGATCAAAAATGTCACTGAAAAGCTTGCAGATTTACGGGATAAATTAGGACCTGACGGTTTGGCTGAGGCTAACATCAGTCTCCTAGACACATTGATTGGTTATCTTGATGCGAACAGTAAAGCGGCGTTTAATATCGAAGAAACAGAAGCCGGCAAACTGCTCGAACCGTTTAGGGGACCGGCTGGTATTATCGCTGGCGACGGCAACCAAGGCGGTGGAGGGTATGGTGGTGGCGGCGGTATTAATCAGCCAACAGGTTACGGTTCGAGTTTTTCGACCTGTCCGACATTGCCTGACAATGTCAAAAGGCTCAATGTCAGTTTTTCAAAGGCCTACATCGCGGAGGCTAGGGATCTCGAGCAAGCCCGGGCGAACCAGCGTCTCTGTGTCGCCGTCGCAGACGCGCTCGATCAACTGGTTAAAGAAAGTCCGAAGCTCTCCGAACTCCTAGTCGACAGGCATTTTATGGTGGTTATCGATGCCAAGGACAAGCCCGTCGCCTTTGACCCAAGCGAATCCACACTGACGCTGCCTTACAATATCAGTAGGCACACGAGAGTTGATATCGCAAATGCGATGAAAAAGCTTGGCGTAGATTTTCCCTGTGGGCCGGGAAAGAAAGTTAACGGCTCCTGCTGGTACCTGTCCAATAATACGAATGAGAGTTGCAACGATGTTTGTAACGCCCTAGGTAAGGAATACGATCCAATGACGGTCTGGGCGGGCTCTGGCGATACGAAGTATCATGAACATTGCGCGACAGTGGGGGCAGCATTCAATAGTCCCTTTGCTTCCAACGTCGGTTGTTTGCTACCTAAGTGTGCGGGTTGCGTTCAAGACGTCGACGACGGGAAGCGCCGTACCTTCCGCTGCTACGATGGGAACACCACTGCTGAATGCAGCAGCGGGTACGGCCGGTATCGCTACTGCGCTTGTTACTAAACAGGACGGAAACGCTGGCTGTCCCATCTCTGAGGCTTGGCAGTTCATTTGAAGAGATGAGAAGGGTCGCATTTTAACAGAACGCGACCCATTCGTGCCAAAATATGGCGTTTTTTGCGGTTACGCCCTCAAAAGGTCAAAAACACAAGGTGATGGTGGTGCATTCAACCCGGTTCTCGAATCTAATTGACCAGGCTTGACCCGTGAATTCGGCCGATATTCATTCGTTAGCTCATTAAGTTTTTTTTCGATGACTGGGCATCAGCCAATCCTTGGTGCTCGCTACGGGCGATTTGGCATGCTTCGAGTAATAGCATTCCGATATCAGTCGATTAATCGAGATGAATGGTGAGCTCTTCATATCTGTTGCCCGTGGATTGAGGCTCTTCATATCTGTTTTTTGCATGAAAACGCGACGATTTTTTCTTCTTTGCAGCACGAGCATTTTAAACGCAGGAATCCAAACGCCGGAATACCACAACGCATGAATGCCTCGAACTCTTCAACAACGTATTTGGGCAATGGTCGGTCTTCTGCAGCACGATCGGCGATGAAAGTTTTTAAATGACCCTGCAGGATTTTGTAGCAAGGCGTTAGCTCGGGGGGACGTCGATAATACTTTGGAGTTTGGTTTTGAACTGCCTGCATGGGCTGGCAGAAGAACACTTGGCGCGGAAGGCACGAAGTGACATGGGGCCGCGAGGATTAGATGTCACTGAGCGAGGTGACGACCCAGGATACGATGTCACCGAGTGGCCTGTGCGATGATGTAGTAGGATGCACAGATTCTCAGGAAGTTAACCGTTGCGGTTCCCTTACTCCCAGCATTTGAAGATCGTGTGAATCTAATGTGATTCGCCCAATTTGCGAGATTCAATGGCAAATGCGGACCTGAAACAGGGAAAGCTTCAGATCCACAAACGGGAACCATCTCTTAATTTGAGGAGGATCGGCTGCACGAACGAGCTTCGTAGTAACTGATGGGGTTTGTGCATGTGCGTTCCCGCACAGAACCATCGATCAAAGTTGCACGTACTGCAGTGGATGTGGTGGTAAATGAAAATAATGGCCCAAATCAGACTAAATTTGTTCATTAACGATTGGGTTATTGTAGTCTGTTAGGCCGCCATGTCTATCGCAACCTCTTGCGCACTGGCTGAGCGGAATGAGATGACGATTTCGGTGCCTGAATTTTTTGGATGCGTGGCGGGAGGCCAACTCTTGACCGAAATTTTGCCGCCGTATAGCTCAATGTAGGAATGCACAACTGGCATAGCAAATCCTGTGCCCTTTTCGTTGGCTGTTCCGACGCGCGTAGTCGGTTCGCGGGTATCGAAGATTTTGTGCAAGACGTCATCGGGCATGCCTGTGCCATAATCTCGAACGCAGCTAGTGATAGAGCCGTTATTCCCGGCGACAGTGACAATTATTTCTCCGCCTACAAAGCTGAATTTGATCGCATTTGAAATCAGATTGTTGATGACCTGATGCTCTAGCGACGTGGGATCTGGGCACATGAAAGGATCCTCCTTTGCGGAGAGGATCTGGAATTCATTGGAAAAAGTGAAATGACATGATGGTGTGCAGAGTACATGTCACGGGACCAGTTCATGGCAGTTTGATATCAAATATGGCAACATTCCCGGAGAGAATCGACACATCGTCGTTTGCGCTTTCACTGATGTCTTCACGCGAAAGGTCGTGAAATATCACATCGGACGCTGTTGCACCGCTGAAGACATACTGGCTATGTTTCGTCGCGCCCTTAGAGAACGCAATATTAACGACACGCATCAGTTGATCATTCGCAGCGACAACGGCCCTCAGATGAGTTCTAGGAAGTTTGAACAGGAACTAATAATTCAATGACTACAAAGTCCCCGCATAGCGAGAAGTGTCCCAATCGAGGGGGTTGAGAGGATACATTATCTTGTGTGTTCTGAGCTAGAGCTTGAGGCATGATGCCGCAAAAGTCAGCTTCGGGCAGAGTGTTAAATACCGGTCACTTACTTCGGACCTACTTGATACACTTCGGTGTCCTCTGGCAATTCCGGGTCGGAAACCCGACTGCTGTCAAGTTCGGCATCCGAAGGACACTCATTCCTGCATGACAGTTCTCGCAAGCGACGCCCAAGTTCTGTGCCCAGCGCGTTAAATATTTCTTCTTGCTGGTCTCGGGGTCCCATAATACGAGAAGAAAATATGGTGTCGGTATTGGATACCATCTTGGCTTTCCAGTATGGCCTTACCAAGCTATATAGCGCAGTACCGAAAAGATGGTACCAAGCCCCATAGTTATCACCAATAGGCTTAGAGTCCTTGCGAATATACGCCAATTTCACAAAAATTGGGTTGAAGGTCGCTCGGTCATTCCTCCAGGATTCATAAGCTAAGACGTTTTCTGCAAGCAACATGGTTTTGTAGAGATTACCCTCACAAAGTTCATAGCTCTCCCTAAAAACGTCTATTGGTTGAATTGACCCGTCTTGGTAGGTAAGCATTCGTTGCCTCAGACTGTTCTCGAGGCCGGTTGGCATGTAATCATGCGTCCGTCCCTTGTATAAAAGCAAAAGCAATTTATCCGGAACAAACCAACTCATTTTCTTAAAGTATTTTAAAGTATTGGTGGTCCATTCATGCGCACTACCAACATAAGGGCGATACTTGGAATTATTGATTACCGTTTCGATATCAAACGTCAGCTGGTTGAGGTCAAGCGGCATTTCACCTGTAATTTTATATTCTTTTTCGGTGACGGCCACGATGTCAGGTCGATCTTTCTTCTCTGTCACGTAGGAAGTTGACTTCTTAAGCGCATAACGCAAAATGCGCATGCCGCTAATTTTTTGACCATCGAGCTTACTCGCAAGTTGCATATCGATGTTGGCATCGAACAAGTTGTATTCCTGACCAACTGTTTCCTTGGCAATACTCGTTGCCACCGATTTCTCAAAAGCACCTTGTTCCAAATAAGGCACTTCCACGATCTTAGCTTTTGGAAAAATTTCGCGCATCATGGCGGTCATTGCATGCAACTGAGCAACAGTCGGCTGAAATGTACCTGAATCATTGGATAAATAGATCGTGCCATCGCCATCCAAAAAGATTTCACCGGCAAAGCGCACGGCTTCACCACTCTTTGCCAACGCAAGGTGCTTCGTTGTTAAAAAATTGTACTTTTCGATTACGCGCATAGAATCCTTCAGAACAAGTACTGTGTGCCATTGGCCTGGCAAAAACACTTGCGCTGAGTCCGTCACTCGGTCACTGACTTTCTGTTTCTCTACCCCGTGGTAAAGGTGCTTGGTTTTTTGCACAAACAATTTAACAAGCGCTCTAAAAGCAGATCTGTCGCCTTTTACTTCCATTGTCTCAGGAAGAAATCCATCAACATAACCAGGTGAAAATGCCAGCTCCCGCAGAAAATGTTGTGATTGATACTGTTTGATGGCGAAGATGTCGTTGCACGTCATAGTCGATAAAGAAGTGTCGGCGAGCAATACCCCTGTCGATGTCGCAAAAGCGACTGCATAGGACAAACATATTTTTGCTAGTCTTGACTTGATCATCTTCTTTCCGAAATACTTACCGGCAATCCATCCCGAGGCTTTGTAGCCAACCCGGCAGAAACAGGAACGCTCCATGCTGGAGATTTATTTACGATATCAAATTCTTTGATTATCCGAGTTATCAGTACTTCAACTTCCGCTTCGGCCGCAAAGCGTCCAATGCATGACCTAGGCCCGGCACCGAATGGCATCATGCACTCCTCAACTTTGTTAGCTTTCGACTCCGGGGTTTCCCAGCGATGCGGATTGTAAGCCGCAGCCGAGAAGCCGGAGGCATCCTTTCCGAAGATGCCTTCACTGAGGTGATAGTTAAGCAATGAGATGACGACGTGGGTTCCTTCCGGGATAACAAAAGTCTGGCCCTCCGATGAGAAGGTAAAGTCCTGCGTCGCCTGTCGCGAAATTAGGTAAAAGGGCGAATGCATTCTCAGTGTCTCAAGATTCGCTGAACCAAAAGTTTTCAGTTTGTCGCGATTTGCTGGTGAGATCTCGGTATTGCCATCAACCTCCGACACGATCTTTTTTAAAACGTCACGATGCCACGTCACATCATGCAACATCCACGTTGCATAGGATGAAGTAGCCTCGTTTGCACCCGCTATCAAAGCTAAGACGTTGTTCCGCACCATTTCGCGATTTACATTGGGGTTACTCAGAAGTTCGCCCATCAGGCCATTATTTGAATTTTGATTCATGATTTCATCCGTCAATCGATTCACTACTTCGAGTGCGCTCTTCACGCGATTGGTGAAGGGTAGATATTTGGGCAAGTTTGTTGGCTTGATACCGACGGGATCAAGAACTGAGTCCAAAACGATCCATTTCGTCAAGACTTCGAAGGCCGGCCCAATAGAATCGCGAATTTCAGGAAGCGACTTTTCAAGGCCAAAGAACGATTTCAATGTCATTCGCATGACGGCAGATCGAAGAATTGGCTCTAAATCGACTGCTGCCGCACCACTCGATGCACTACGAATTTGCGCGCGAATGTCTTCAATGATCGGCGATAGCGACTCGTGGAGTGATTTGTAAAACTCCGGCGTTCGAATTCTCGTGACACCGAAGTATTTGGCTAACATTTGTCGATGCTCGCGCCACGCTTGACCTTTTGTAAACGAAACATTGTCTGCGCCGTAAGTATTGATGCTGCTTGTCATGGATTGCAAGTCGCGATCGAAAGCGTTGGCCTTGCCATCTGTATTCATAAGAATTTGTTTAGCCATATCACCGCGATTGATAAAAACAACTGGGTGATCACTCCATGGCTTTCGGACATAGGCAATCGGGCCATGCTTGTCATGAATTTCGTTGATCAAGTCAACAGCGTTAAAGTTTGTCCTCGTCATGAGAGAAAAGAAAGAAATTAGACCGATGTTTTCGGCTTTAACATTTCCTTTAAAGTCGTAATTGCCGCCCCAATATTCTTGAAGCGCGTTACAACCATTTTCCAGCCATTGAATCGGCCCCGCAAAACTCGACTGACTGGCAACCAAGCCAAAAGCAGCCAAAAGGCCTATGGCAAAACTTCGGTAAGTGTTCAATTTTCGTCCATTTACTTTTCATGTTTGAATGAGCAAAATCATAACCTTCTTTCCAGAAAAAGCCAATTAGACCACGATGAAGTGAAAAGCTGATTCATCCGTCATAATGGACCGAACCTGAACTGCGTCGTTTGAAGATGGTAGTGCATTCAACCCTGTTCGCAAATTTAATTGACCAAGCTTGACCCCGCCGATTTGTCCGAAATTCTTTTGTTAAGTTGTTATTGTTGTCGGTGTATTTTAAGTTTTTTGTCGATGACTGGGCGTCAGCGAATCCTTGGCGCACGCTATTGGCGATTTGGCATGCTTCGGGTAATAGCATTCCGATATCAGTCGATTAATCGAGATGAATGGTGGGCTCATCATATCTGTTGCCCGCGGATTGATCAAAGTCGAGCAATCCTTGCCATGATCGGGCCGGCGCCATTGGCGGCGGATCGGAATCCAGGCCGATGTGATTCAGATATCTTTTTATTTGGTCGCGATCTTTTACCGAACCCAGGGCAACCACATCACCACCGCAACTCTCGCACTTGGTGACGTCGATCTTGAAGACTTGGGCGAGCATCTTGCTCCAGCTGTAGTTTTTGAGACAGCCCTTTTCATCGTCGCCGTTGAACTGGAAGCCCTTTTTGACTTCGGGTTTGAACGTGATTCCCTTACGGTACTTTGAATTTGGTGCGAATACCCCAGCCCAACGTACGAGATGTGATTTTGGCGGAGGTATTAATGCCGTGAGTTTTTCGCTGAACTCTCCCGGCGTGAATAGCTGATGCGTGCTGCCATCTGACCATTCTGTCTTGAGCTGCAGCTGAACATTACCATCAGCGTCGATTTGCAACCGCTCGTTTGATAGCGGTCCGCGAGCGATATACTCGATCAATTTCCGCAGCGGCTCTCTTTGTAGTGTATTGAACGCAGTATTGGCATGCAGCGAAAAGCCGTTAACGGAGTAACAGAGTTTGCCTTTGGCCAGAGGTATTTCTTCGCCAAATCCGAACCCCGAACCGATCTTTGTGACAAAGCTGCCAGCGTTTGGTCCGAATGCGATTTTGCCGGCGATAGAGTTTTGCGTGGCCAGACTCAGGGCGGCATTTTCTTGTAACAGCGCATCGGCCAAAGGATTTTGCACGATGTCACCATCTTTATCCAGGTAGCCTTGTTTTTCAAGAAACCGCATCACCGATTGACTTATCTTGGTGATCAGATCCGAGACCTCTTGGTCGGTGATCTTTTTCTTATTATTCAAACGCGGTTTGCCATTGACCCAAGTGTAAACGCCATCAGCGCACAACACATGGGCGTGAGGATTTAAGTTTATCGCCGATCCGCATCTTTGCATAAAGCTGATGCTGCCTGGCGTGGCATCCTTGATGCCAATGGATTTGGCTTTCTTTGTGTAATGGCGATGAATTTCTCTGATCAATAACGCGTGAATTTTGCTGTAGAGTTTTTTATTGGTTTGCAACCAGTCGCGCATTGGGATTGGAAAGCTGATGACAAATTGCCGATACGGAATAAATGGCAGAACATTTTCTATGAGATGTGTCGCGGCTTCGGCCTGCCTCTTGGTGCAGCAACTGGGATAAAACCCGCGTTTTTTGCATGAAAACGCGACGATTTTTTCTTCTTTGCAGCACGAGCATTTTAAACGCAGGAATCCAAACGCCGGAATACCACAGCGCATGAATGCCTCGAACTCTTCAACAACGTATTTGGGCAATGGTCGGTCTTCTGCAGCACGATCGGCGATGAAAGTTTTTAAATGACCCTGCAGGATTTTGTAGCAAGGCGTTAGCTCGGGGCGACGTCGAGAATACTTTGGAGTTTGGTTTTGAACTGCCTGCATGGGCTGGCAGAAGAACACTTGGCGCGGAAGGCCGGAAGTGACATGGAACCGAACGGATTAGATGTCACTGAGCCGACGTGACGAGCCAGGATATGATGTCATCCGGTGGCCTGTGCGATGATGTATTTGGCTGCACAGATCGCGGTGGGAGCAATGTTAGTCAGCGCTCAATGACACTTGCAAATGCGTTGAAAGAAGCGATTGAGAATCGTTTAGAGAAGTACGGCAAAGCGTTGATCCTTGCGATGGGCGCCTTCAACACATTGGAAAGCGACACACCACATCCTTTCGAGACCGTTTTGCAAGCCAACAAGAGCAAGAATCCTTTGTTCGACGTGCGCACCGAGTTCGAAACATCCAACGAAGTTTCCGAAGAGAAAAAGTCAGCACTGCCGCAAGGAACCCAGTTCTTCCCCAAGGACAAGAACTGGAACAACTTGGATCGTTTCTTCGTAAACAAGAATCTCTTGGATAACCAAGGCGTCGATGTTGACCTTGGTTCATTCGATATCAATGCCTACGGACCATTGGTCACTGAGTTTGTTGATAAGTTCGCCAAGAATCAGAGTCGTGATCGCAACGGCAACAAGATCATGGTTCCGTATCGCTACAACATCTTTGCAACGTCTGCTGCCGAAGCAGGTTTCTCAGATCACTACGCGATCTCCATGTCACTACGCGGTCTGTAATCGATCATTGTTAGATTTGTAAGTCCAAGCTCCGGAGGGCGACTTCCGGAGTTTTTTTATTTGAGGCGACTGCAGAATACGCTTTGGCTTAGTTAGCGGGCTTGTATTCACTCCTTCGGCGATGGGCGCGCCCGATGTCGTGGTATTCAATGTTGCGATAAACTAATAACATTCATAAACTGGTCCCGTGACATGTGCTTGGAGTAGGGCCATGTCACTTCATTTTCTCCAATGTAATTAGGATCCTCTGCCGACTGGAGGATCCTTTATGTGCCCACATTGTAAATCTAAGCAAGTCATCAAGAGGGGATTTTTCCCGCGGGTCTATGGAAAACCGCATAAAATTCAGCGGTTTTTGTGTCGCCAGTGCCGCCGCACGTTCTCGGCGCAATCGACCGCCCCCGACCGCAGGGAGTACAAATCATTCGTCAGTCCGGTCGTCTTTCGGCTTCTGATGTCCGGTGTGTCGCAGCGCCGTTGCGCGAGGCTTGTAGGTATCGACCGCAAGACCGTCGCCCGCAAATTTCGCAAGATGGCCGAACAAACTCGCGTTGAAAATGTCATCGACAAACAAATCAGCAAGGCTAAGACCGTAGTGTTTGACGAGCTCGAAACCTTCGAGCACAGCAAGTGCAAACCGGTGAGTATTGCCATCGCCGTCGAGGAAGGCTCACGTCGGGTCATCGCGGCCCGCGTGGCGCAAATGCCCGCAAAGGGCCGTCTGGTAAAGATTTCGCTTGAAAGGTACGGCTACAGAAAAGATTGCCGTCCCCGCGCGATTCGCGAAGTGTTGAGCCATGTGAAAGAAGTTTGTCCGCAATTGCAAATTTTGAAATCCGATCAAAGCCCGCGTTATCCACGGCGAGTGCGTGAGGTTTTACCGGGGGTTTCGCATCTGACGTTTAAGGGCAGGCGTGGGTGCGTGGTCGGACAGGGCGAGTTAAAAGCTGGAGGCTATGATCCCCTCTTTAGCCTCAATCACACATGTGCGATGTTTCGCGACAACATCAAGAGATTGACACGGCGCACGTGGTGTACCACCAAAGACATCGATCGATTGCAAGATCTGGTTGATCTGTATGTGCGATATCACAACCAGATAATTGATGGAGCAATGCGACCGATGACGGTTTGAAAAATGAGGGTAAAAATATCCACACAAAGGGACCAGTTTAAACAGTTTTGAACGATCGTCCTTTTCTGTGATTATCAAAGATCATGATAAGCGTTAGAATTCCACCTGCAATAAGCAAGTCTATCAATACCTGGGTTGTAGGATGCGACCTAAAGCTTTCGGTAAAAACGCTCACGTAACCGAATTCCCAAACGATCCAAGCCGTATAGGTCGAAAACACTAGTAGAACTAAGGCAATCAAAAATCTCATTCTTCGGACCGCATTTTTCCAACCACATAAACAGCCAAGCTCATGGAAGCCGACAAGCTTAGAGAACAAATGACGCCTAGGGTCCACTTGAGACCGAGCTTCTTTCTATCTATGAGTGCTAGTACAAGCATCATGAGCGTAACAAATACAAGATCGAAATGGAGTCCAGTAGAAAAATCAGATGTTGTAAACGCTTCAAACCATCCACCGAAAAAATCCCAGTTATTTTTCTTTAACCATAAAACAAACAAGACATAGGACGTTAACCAACCTCCAATTCCCAAGGTCCAAATCGCACCAATTTTTAAAGATTTCCCGCTCACTTTGGATCAATTGCTCCGATTACCAAGGCAATGAAATCTGAGGGAAGGAATACGTGGTGTCCTGACAGGCGACGAGAAAGTTGACGAACGCTATGACGGACCAAAGTTGAAGCTTGGTGAAAATCGGATAGTGAAGGGGGCTCATGAAGCGTCCTTGATTGCAGAGATCTAATGAGGCTTCTGATATTGTCGGATTTAGAAGAGAATTCTTGAATAATGGTGGTTATCTGGATCACGAAAATTTGCCAAAATCTGCAACGAAGTGAGATTTTAGTGCTTAGGGATGACGAGTTCTCAAGCACAATCCTATCTCAGCTCGGGGTCTTGCTAAGACTCGACGTGCGGCGGCGATAGAAGCGGCAAAGTGAACGGATTAAGCGGACTCACTGTTTGCATACGCCACCACAATCGCCAACACGACAAAAACGTACAATATCTACACCATTTATTCGAACGATGCCGATCACTCGGATCATTTACTGAGGCAGAAAATATCCATCTTCATCAAAATTCATCTCACGCGCAACTGACCGAACGATCCTGCCATCTCGCAGCGGTAGATCCTGAAAACCCACACCTGGCGGTTGGCACCCATACTTCGGAAAGCCATTGGAGTAAAGCTGGATGGGCAGATTCCTGCAACTACTGAGGGTGACATCCTGTTCTAATGGAAGCTGGACAAAGTGCGCACGTGCAAATATCTCTCTAGGGCGCTGCTCTTCGTCGAAACGGACTTCAAACGAGTTAAATACCTTCATCGCTGATAGGCAGGCCGAAGGGCGACCTCTACCCAAATACGTAATTGACGAATTCGAGGCTTTCATGCGTTGTGGTATTTTGGCGCATGGCTTTTTGCGGCTAAAATGCTCCTGCTGCAAAGAAGAAAAAATCGTGGCGTTTTCCTGCAAAAAACGGGGCTTTTGCCCAAGTTGCTGCGCCAAGCGTATGGCAGAAGCGGCGCTTCATCTGGAAACCAATGCGCTGCCGGTTGTTCCGTATCGGCAATTCGTCATCAGCTTTCCAATTCCAATGCGCGACTGGCTGCAAACTAATAAAAAACTTTACGCCAAAATTCATTCGCTCGTAATCAAGGAGTTGCACCAATACTATATAAAATCAGCGGAAATTAGGGGTATTTCGGACTGCACACCCGGCAGCGTCAGCTTTACTCAGCGCTGGGGATCGGCGCTCAATCTTAACCCTCACTGCCACATTCTTTGCCCGGACGGAGTCTACACTTGGGTTGATGGCAAACCGCGATGGCACAATCTCGTAGACGAAATCACCGACGAAAAGGTTGCCGAGCTTATCAACAAAATCGCGCAAACCGTCATGCGGCTACTCAAAAAACAGGGCCTTCTCGATAAAGATGGTGAAGTCGTGCAAAATCCCATGGTGGATGAGTTGTTTCAAGACTGTGAATCTTTGAGCTTGGTCACGCAAAATTCAATAGCCGGCAAAATTGCGTTCGGCCCAAATGCCGGAAACTATGTAACCCGCATTGGCTCCGGATTTGGATTCGGCGAAGAAATGCCTTTGGCTAAAGGTAAACTCTGCTTTAGTGTCAATGGCTTCTCGCTGCATGCCAATACCGCCATCAATGCTCAGCGTCGAGATCAGCTCAGAAAATTAATCGAATACATTGCGCGCGGCCCCTTATCGAATGAGCGCCTTGAAATCACCGAGGATGGCAAAGTAAAACTCCAGCTTAAAACGCGGTGGTCCGACGGCACCACGCATCTTCTGTTCACTCTCTCGGAATTCATCGAAAAACTCTCGGCCCTTATCCCGCCGCCAAAATCCCATCTGGTGCGCTGGGCCGGGGTCTTTGCGCCAAATTCTCCCTATCGAAAGAAAATTACTCTGAGACCCGAAATCAAAAAAGGATTCCAGTTCAAAGGCGAGACTGAGAAAAGCGGATTCAAAAACTACTCTTGGTCCAAGATGCTGGCCCATGTCTTCAAGATCGATGTTACTAAGTGTGAAAGTTGCGGTGGCGACATGGTTCCTATTTGCTCGGTCATAGAGCGCGACTCGGTGAAACGATATCTGAGCCATATCGGACTAGATCCCGACCCACCGCCCAGAGCTCCGGCCCGGTCAGTTCAGGGAGCTTTGGACTTCGACCAATCTAATAATCATTACGACGAGCCGACTATTTATGTCGATTAGCGCCGGACAATAATCGTCTGAATGGCGACCCATTGCCAAAAATCGGAAATTCCACAATCAAAATCTCAAAATCACGGAATACTGATGTCTTAACACGAAACTCGACCTCTAAACCGGACCCACCCAACCTAAATAAAAGTCAAATTGCCCATTATTATGCAAACAAAAGTGGCCGGATAGTTGAGAAATATTGCTTGATTCGCCTACACGCACGCACCATCTTCGAGTTTTGTTGAGTTTCGGGCAGCAATAAGCGACAATTAAGATCATGTCACAATCCTAAGAAAATTTACTGGAGAAGATCCATGCGACTTATCTCGATTTGCGCGTCTTTGGCGATTGGCAGCTTGTGCTTCTCAGCTTGCAACCCAAGACATCAATCTGATTCAAGTGGACTGATGGATGACAAAGGAGATGAAGTCAGAAAATTCCGAGACCTCTATCGAAAGCAAAACAATGTAGAGATTGCGAATGGCCAAGTCATGCGAGTCCTTACTTACAACATGGGACTGCTATGGGGAAAGACGGCAAGCGTTCCAAACTATAATGAAAGGCGCGCAAAGATTTTGAGCTACTTTGTTCGATCCATAAATCAAGCAGGAGCAGATAAACCACAAGTCATTTTTTTGCAAGAATTGTGGTACGGACAGGACGCTAAGTCCTTACAGCAGGGCTTAAGTCTTCTTGGATACGAACCCGCCCTCAGTGAAGCCGCCGATAACAACCATGGCCTGCAAATTTTCGTAGAGCGCTCGTTTATGAATCCCAACACAAGGCTTCGAAATGTTCGCTTTGAACAGTTTAATGCTTACGGCACCCTTGAATACACAGCGGGCTACTTGAGAGGTCATTTGACTGCTGAAATGACAGCAGTTAGTGGAGACACAATTTTTCTTTGTGCGGCTCACTTGAGTGCTGGTTTGGGACTGACTGAATTTCGTATTCAACAAGCGCAAGAGCTAGCACAAATGCTTAACAAAAGGGCTGATGATTTTGACTTCGTGATTGCGGGTGCCGATTTTAATGCGAGTCCAACTTTTTCAAAGCCTTTGCCAGAGGAACAGGCGCAATGGACAAGAAACATTCAGGCCTATCTTGACTTCGCAAATGTAGCTTACAGATTTCGAGACGCCTATTGGTCGGTGAACCAAGACGACGGCTTTACCCAAGATCGAGTGAAAAACCCGCTGACAAAATATTCCGATTCGACCAAGGACGAACCGGAGCAGCGCATAGACTATGTTTGGTTCGGCAGTGCAAAAAAGACGTTTCGTGTTGAGACTGCTAGTCTGTATTTTACCGACTTTCTAAAAGATCAAAACGGAAGAGTGATTACGGGAACCGACCCAAGGGATCCATCAACATCCTTCAACTTGCATATGTCAGATCACTTCGGAGTCTTCAGCAAAGTGCGCTATCAGAATTGATGGCAAAATCCTGCCATTAATGGAGCTCTTGCAATGGCAAGATGAGCGTTGCCGGAGCAGCAAGTCGCGTTCTGGGATCTTGAGACATACTTTGACACGGGCACACGCGCTTGCTTAGCGCTGGTAGATGATCTGATTCCGATGTCAGAGCTTTCGCAGAAGTTTTCGCTGCGGCAATTTCTTACAACATGACGGCCTATGACATGTTTTATGCAGTAACAGCTCGAAGGTATAACGGCCGACTGCTGACGGTGGACAGAAAGTTAAAAGAAGCCGGAAAAAAATGAAACTTCGCCTATGAAGTATGGCACTTCTGACGCATCTTTCACGGTGGCCCCACACACGCTAACCGGTATGATTCTGGAAATTGAAAAATTGGAGATAAATTGAAAACAGCTCTGAATCACGTCGCATTTCTAGTTAAGTCTATTG
>Ga0255096_1000081_pt1 | contig 60143 bp, 51 predicted proteins | sample Colum_Atlam_RepA_2_FD_188563 | JGI IMG/M metagenome (GOLD analysis project Ga0255096, IMG submission 188563) | Freshwater microbial communities from Columbia River, Oregon, United States - Colum_Atlam_RepA_8d | ecosystem: Environmental > Aquatic > Freshwater > River | place: USA: Oregon... | reverse complement strand
ACTTTCAATGAAGGTGTGCCACCTGCAAAAGCCGAGAATCTATCTAAATCACTGTCCGGATTTTGTTGACCACTACATAGTTACATCCTTTAGTTACATCCTTTAGTTACATCCTTTAGTTACATCATTTAGTTACATCATGTAGTTACTATCGTGCAGTTGCTGCGTCATTGCAGCGAGTTCTGCATCCACTCCCTGATCATCTGCTTCTCGTAACGCAGCGCCGAACGATCAATCGGCATGAGCGTGCTGAAGCGGAAGCCGAGATCAGCCAGCTTTTCAGTCCCTGACTTCAACAGCTTGCCGTCGGCATCACGCAGTTCGTAGCTCAGCGTGATCTGCGGAAAATCGACATTGCGTATCACGCGAAGTCCAAAAGGGTAGTTGCGGTGGAAATACTCGATTTCACCGGCAAGATCGATATCGTCGACCGAGATCTTCAGTGTCTGGCCGGTAGCGAGCCGGCTGGCAGCTTCGTCGCGAAACTGTTCGTCCAGCTCAACCATTACACTGGACTGGAAGCGTTGTTGACCGGTATCGGTGGCGCGGATATCGCGGAATTCTTTCGGATCTTTCCACGACACTTCGACGGTGGCGGCGTGGGCCACCGGCAACAGGGCCAGCAAAACAGCGGCGAGCAGGGTACGTTGATATTTCATGGAACACCTCCTGTTGATGGGCTTGGTTTTTGCGCTTGCACTCACTAGAACGCGACGCCTCTGTTTTGGTTGTCCCTGCCCTTGCCATCATTCAACTGCGATTCAGTTTGATGCACCGGGTGCTGGCGCTCGCAACAAACAGCCGGTTTGATCGGTGACAAGCCAGGCGGTTGGTGAATCGGGCCAATCCCCGTATGATGGCGCCGCTTGATTTTGCTGAACCAGTTGGTTCGCCTTGCCTTTTATCCAGTCAGGAGCAGTTCTATGGCCACTATCGTTGGCGGCTTTGCCACCTCTCACACCCCCACCATTGGCTTTGCCGTGGATACCAACAAACAGAACGATCCGATCTGGGCGCCGATCTTCAAGGGCTACGAGCCGGTGCAGAAGTGGCTGAAAGAACAAGCGCCGGATGTCATTTTTTACATCTTCAACGACCACATGACGTCGTTCTTCATGGACCACTACTCGCAGTTCGCGCTTGGTGTGGGCGATAGATTCCCGGTGGCCGACGAAGGCGGCGGTGCGCGTGATCTTCCCGCGCTGAAAGGCCACCCTGAACTGGCCGAGCACATTGCCAAGTGTCTGGTGGCCGACGAGTTCGACCTTTCCTACTTCCAGAACAAGGGACTCGATCACGGCTGTTTCTCGCCGATGTCGTTGCTGTTCCCCGAACACAAGCAAGGCTGGCCGACCAAAATCATTCCATTCCAGGTGGGCGTGTTGATGGCGCCGTCACCCAATGCTTCACGCTGTTACAAACTCGGCAAAGCGCTGCGACGCGCCATCCAGAGTTTCCCGGGCAACATCAAGGTAGCCATTGCCGGCACAGGTGGTTTGTCGCATCAGGTGCATGGTGAACGGTGTGGTTTCAACAATACGCCGTGGGACATGGAGTTCATGCAGCGCCTGGGTGACGATCCACAGGGCCTCACGCATTACACCATTGCCCAACTGGCCGAACTCGGCGGCATGGAAGGCGCCGAAGTGGTCATGTGGTTGATGATGCGCGGCGCGCTGTCGGAGAAAGTGGAAAACATTCACCAAACCTATTACCTGCCATCGATGACGCCAATCTGCAGCTTGGTGTTCGAAGAGCGCTCAAATGAGAAGCCGGCCGAAAGCGATGCCGATTACATGGCACGCGTGAACCACGAACTGGCCGGTATCGAAAAAATCGAAGGCAGCTACCCCTTCACCATCGGTCGCAGCGTGAAGGCATTCCGCCTCAACAACTTCCTGCACGAGCTGATCAACCCTGAACATCGCAAAGCCTTCCTCAGCGATCCGGAAACCGCCTTCACCAAGGCAGGCCTGACCGATGAAGAGAAAGAGCTGGTACGCAGCCGCAACTGGCGCGGCATGATCCATTACGGTGTGATCTTCTTCATGCTGGAAAAACTCGGTGCCGTTATAGGCACCAGCAACCTGCACATCTACTCGGCCATGAAGGGAATGAGCCTCGAAGACTTCCAGAAAACCCGCAATGCGCAGGTGCTGTATTCGGTAGCCGGCAAAGACGACGGCAAGACCAACTGGGACAAGCCTGCCAAGTAAGCCTACGTTGCCTCTGTCGTTGCCGACCGCAGAGGCAAACCCATGCGCCGTATCACGTCTGCTGTCATTATTGTTTCGCTGCTGTGGGCCGCTCGCCCGGTGCTGGCCCACCACAGTTACGCCGACTATGACCGCACCGAACGCTACGCATTGCGCGGCATCATCACTGACATACACTGGGCCAATCCGCACATCCTCTTCACCGTCAACGATGGCGCAAGCGACACGCGCATTGAATGGATTACGCTGACAGGCGCCGAGAAGACATCGGTGGCGCAAGACCAGTTCACTGTAGGTGATGAAGTAGTAGTGATCGGCAGCCGCAACCGCAATCCGGCGGTGAACATCATGACGGTAATCAAGGAGTTGCACCTGCCTGCCAAAAACTGGCAGTGGGTGGTACCAACCCCCTAGGCGGACCATATTGCAGTGATTACAATCCTGCGCCGCACGGCGTTCGGAGTGTAGCTCAGCTTGGTAGAGCACTGCTTTCGGGAAGCAGGGGTCGGAGGTTCGAATCCTCTCACTCCGACCAGTCCAGGCGTCCAGTCACGACTCGCCGGGTTTACCGCCGCGCATGTCTACAAGCCGGCTTCTTGCGCTTAAGCAGTAGATTTCGCTCGATAAGCCCCGGCTTGCACTGTTTTTCCATCGCTTTGCCCCCTCACTGGAAGTCGTACTTGTTTACCTCGTGCGGGCACTTGCTTACGCTTGGCCAGCCCAGCGTTTTGCCTTCGCTGTGTCCTTGTTACCACACACCGGAGTCTCTCCATGAAGTTACTGAAATCCCTGCCCGGCTTCGCCTTGGCGATGTACGGCTTGCTACCGCTGTATGCAGCACCTGTCCTTGCCCACCATGGCACCGCCGTATCGTACGACCAGAACGGCTGGACAACCGTCAAGGGTACCGTTACCGAATTCCGCTGGCGCAATCCCCACTCAGCGCTGTTCCTCGACATCACCAAGGACAATGGTGACAAGGTCAACTTCGCCATCTAGCTGCCAAGCCCCGTGTTGATGTCGCGCTCAAACGGTTGGACTCGCGCCACTTTCAAAGTTGGTGATACTGTGGAATTCCGCGTACATCCATCGCGCACCGGTGCCGATGTCGGCGAATGCTTGTTCGATTGTCTCGTATACGTAAACAGCGAACTGCTGCCTTCACGTCTGCCCAATGGTGAAACCCGCACGGAAGGAGCTGCACCATGAAGAAGCTGTTGCTTGTCTCATTGCTTGCCCTCGGCCTTGGTGGCCAGGCCTACGCACAAAAAGAAGTGACTGGTGTGTGGTTGCGCGGCTCCGGCTCCAACAAGTATCCACAGTCGCAGTGGAGTCCTGCCGAGCTGCCGTTCACGACAACCGGCAAGGCTGCGTTTGATGCCAACAAGCCCGGCAAGGGCCCGCGTCAGGCCATGCCAGCGTTCGGTAACGATCCGCTCGGCCAAGCCAACCCGCCCGGCCTTTACCGCACGCTGGTGTACGGTCGTCCCATCGAGCTGGTGCAACTGCCCGATCGCGTGATCCAAATGTTCGAATGGGGCAAACACTGGCGCACGATCTGGACTGACGGCCGTGCAGTGCCGGATGCGCTGGTAGCGGGCCCTTTCTGGTATGGCTATTCGGTCGGCAAGTGGGAAGGCGACACGCTGGTCGTCAAAACCGTGGGCCTCGATGGCCGCGCCTGGCTCGACGAGTGGGGCACCCCGTACACCGATCTTACCGAGATAGAAGAGCGCTGGACTCGTAGCGACGACAAAACGCTGTCGCTGACAATCACTGTGACGGATCCCGAGCTGTATTCCAAACCGTGGACCAGCGACGTCAAAACCTACTCACTGGAAACCGGCGACCCGGTCAACGGCGAACTGATGGAACAGATCTTCGCACCAATCGATGAGATCCAGTTCAACCAGGATATCCGCGACCGCGCTGCTTCAGGTCCGAAAGCTGCGGAATAATCCACGTTCGCCCTTTGGGCGACCGAGGATGTGGTTTAATCCGGAACACAGGCGACGCCAGATCGCCGTGTTCCGGAGCCATAAGAATGAAAAAAAACGCCCTCTCCCGCCTCGTTTCCACTCTTCAACTTTCCTGTATCGCCACCTGCCTCGGCCTGCCCGCCACGTCCCTGTATGCGCAGGACGACCTCTCGTCCGCCGCGCTGCTGCAACCGCCAACAGTGAATTGGCCCACCAATGGCGGTGATCTCTACAACCGCCGCTTCTCACCGCTGACGCAGATCACCAAGGACAATGTCGCCAACCTCAAAGGTGTGTGGCGTACGCATCTGAACGGCTCCGGCATGGGACCACGCAATTCCGGCGAAGCCACGCCACTGGTGTACGACGGCGTGGCCTATGTCATTACCGGTGACGATGATGTGTTTGCACTAAGTATCGAGACCGGTGCCATCCTGTGGGAGTACCAGGCTGACCTCGATAACCTTATCAGCACAGTGTGCTGCGGCTGGACAAGTCGGGGTGTAGGTCTTGGCGACGGTCGCGTCTATGTCGGTCAGCTCGACGGCAAACTGAAAGCTCTCGATATGAAATCAGGCGCAGTAGTGTGGGAGGTGCAGGCCGAACCATGGCAGGAGGGCTACACCATCACCGGCGCGCCGCTTTATTACGAAGGTCTTGTCATCACCGGTTTTGCCGGCGCCGAACAAGGCATCCGCGGCAGGCTAAAAGCGTTCGACGCCAAAACCGGCGAACTCAAGTGGACCTTCAACACAGTGCCGGGCCCCGGTGAGTTCGGCCACGAGACTTGGCCCGCTGACAACACCGTGTGGATGGATGGCGGCGCGTCGGTGTGGCAGACGCCGGCGGTCGATCCCGAACTTGGCCTGCTGTATTTCTCGACCGGCAATGCAGGCCCTGACTTCAATGGCCACGTGCGTGCCGGCAACAACCTGTTCACATCGTCGATCCTCGCGCTCGACATCAAGACCGGGGCCTATCGCTGGCACTTCCAGGAAGTGCACCACGACATCTGGGACTACGACGCACCCAACCCGGTGATCCTGTTCAACATCGAAGTCGATGGCGTGCAGCGCAAGGCCTTGTCGCAGGCCGGCAAGACCGGCTGGATCTATATTCTCGATCGCACCACCGGCGCTCCGTTGTTCGGCATCAACGAAACAGCGGTGCCACAGGAGCCCTCGCAACATACTGCAGCGACACAGCCCATTCCGGTAGGCGACCCATTTGTGCCGCAAGAACTGCGCATTGCACCTGAAGGTTTACAACTGAAGAACAAGGGCGCGCTGTTCACGCCTTACTGGCTCGACCCCACCGTGATTGCCCCAGGCGTTGCCGGCGGTGCCAACTGGCCACCGAGCGCGCATGATCCTTCCAGCGGCTTCACCTTCGTGTGTGCCGCCGACAAGCCATTCATCTTCCAGGCGGTGGACGTTAGTACCGAGCGGCCGGCACCCGGCAGTAGCTATACGGGTGGCGCCTTCAACGGCGAGCCACTGCCGAATCTCGGTGTGATTGCAGCGGTGGACATGCACACCAACAAGCTGGTGTGGCAGTACCTGTGGGCCGAACCCTGCTTCAGCGGCATGACAGCTACTGCCAGCGGTCTGCTGTTTGTCGGCCGCAACGATGGCCGCCTGACTGCCCTCGAAAGCGCCACCGGCAAGCAGTTGTGGCAATTCCAGACCGGTGCCGGCATGAACGCTCCTGTAAGCATCTTCGAGTACAAGGGCACGCAATATGTGATCGCCTATTCGGCCGGCAACACACTGGCGCCATCGCCCAAGGGCGATAACGTATGGCTGTTCGCGCTGAATGGTACGCTGCCGGAAGCCGAGCCACCCGGCATGAACGTGACATCCACCGCAGGCCAGGACGACAGCGTCACCGTGGCAGAAGGCACACCTGATATCGCCGCTGGGGAACTGGTGTTCCGCTCAGCCTGCGTTGCCTGTCACGGCGAAGACGGCCGTGGTGGCCATGGTGGCGGCATCGACCTCGCCAATGCGCGCGACTTCGGACTGGTAGCAACAACGATCGCGCAGGGCCGCAACAACATGCCGGCGCTCGGTGCGCTGTTCACTGCGGAACAGTTGCGCGATGTGGCGGGCTATGTGGCGCAACGGATTGCCAGATCCGCACCCTGACTGCGGTTGTGGTCTAATGCGCGCCGCGGGCCTCTGCTGAGGCCCGTTTGTTTTCCGGAGTACCGCAATGACAGCCAGCATCACTCTCTTTCCCGGCCGCGAAAAATCCCTGTTGCGTCGGCATCCCTGGGTTTTCACCAGCGCGATCAACAAGTCCCCGCCAAAACTGCACAGCGGCGATACCGTGGATGTGCTTGCTACTGATGGAACCTGGCTCGGCCGTGGTGCCTGGTCGCCGGCTTCGACGATACGCGTGCGCATCTGGACCTTCGACAAGAACGAAGTGATCGATAACGCTTTCTTCCTGCGTCGTATCGAAAGCGCGCTACGCGGCCGCGAACAGTTGCAGCTGCCCTCCGACTCGATGCGACTGGTGGCCGCTGAATGTGATGGCCTGCCCGGCGTGACGATAGATCGCTACGGCAACGTGCTGGTGTGCCAGTTGCTGAGTGCAGGTGCCGAACGCCAGCGCGATAAAATCGTGTGGGCGCTGCGGAAACTGTTGCCGGACTGCGCAATTCTCGAACGCTCCGATGTGGCCGTACGCGAAAAGGAGGGTCTGCCGTCACTGGTGCAGGTGCTGCACGGCGATGTACCGAGCGAACTGACCATCTCTGAAAACGGTTACCGCCTGCTGGTGGACCCGCACCATGGCCACAAGACCGGTTTCTATCTCGACCAGCGCCTGAGCCGCAGCCGCATTGCTGCGTATTCCAGTGGGAAACAGGTGCTGAACTGTTTCAGTTACACCGGTGCCATGGCCGTGCAATGTCTCGCCGCGGGCGCGGCGCATGTCACCAATATCGACGTCTCCGCGAACGCGCTGGGCACAGCACAACGCCAGCTCGAATTGAATGGACTCGACACAGCACGTTGCACGCAGGTGGAAGCGGATGTCTTCTCTGAACTGCGCAAATACCGCAGCGAGGGCCGCAAGTTTGATCTGATCGTGCTCGACCCTCCCAAATTCGTCGAACACAAGCAGCATGTCGTGCAGGCCTGCCGTGGCTACAAGGACATCAACATGCTGGCGATGCAACTGCTGGCGCCGGAAGGCATCCTCGCCACGTTCAGCTGCTCGGGGTTGTTGCCGGAAGATCTGTTCCACAAAGTGGTAGCCGATGCCGCACTTGATGCCGCCCGCACTGTGCAGTTCATTGAAAAGCTGTCACAAGACCGCGATCACCCGGTGCTCAGCAGCTATCCAGAAGGCTATTATCTGAAAGGACTGGTCTGCCGCGTTCTGTGATGATTCACGGCGGCGACGCTTATCAACGGAGCTTCCTGTGAAAATCATCGTCTGGTTCGCCGCCCTGCTGCTGGCACTCTATCTCGCTGCCTGCACCTACATGTTCGTGCAACAGCGTGCGATCGTGTTCAATCCATCACAGGCCGATGTCGCGCTGGCCGTTGGCCTTGTGCCACGCGCAAGCAACGTGTCGCTGACAACCAGTTACGGTGAAACGCTGAAGGCGTGGTGGGTAGCACCCACGGAAGGCCGCCCGGTCTATCTCTACCTGCACGGCAATGCTGGCAACCTCGAAGGCAGCTTTTCCCAACCCACCGCCCGTGCCGAACGCTTTGCCGGTCTGACACTGGAAGGTGCCGGCCTGCTGGCGTTGAGCTGGCGCGGCTATGGCGGCTCCAGCGGTTCACCTTCAGAAGCCGGCTTCGTTGTAGACGCCGACACCGCGCTGGCATGGGTCAAACAGCAGGCACCCGACACGAGCATCATCCTGTTCGGCGAATCGCTCGGCACCGGTGTCGCTACCCAGTTGGCGGCACGCGAGCAGTTCGCCGCGCTGATCCTGGATTCGCCGTTCACATCGATAGTTAACGTAGGCGCCGAGCGTTATCCGTGGCTACCGGTCAAACTGCTGTCGAAAGACCAGTTCGACAGCCAAGCAGTCGCTGGCGCCATAGAGGAACCGGTATTCATCCAGCACTGCATAGACGATGACGTGGTGCCTTATGCCATGGGACAACAGTTGTACGCGGCACTGGCGTCGACCGAGAAGATGTTCCGTACGATAGCCGGTCGCTGCCATGTGCCCAGCATCTTTCCGCAACTGCCACTGCTGCGCGAACTCGAAACCCGCTTCACACAGCAATAGCCAAAAAATCCTCCCGCAGGTGCTTAAACAGAGCCCCCCGGTTCAGGGGGGCTGCGAAAACTCAGTCAGGTACCGGCAGCCCGAGCCAGTGATAGACCCTGGCCAGAATGGCCTGCACGCTTTCTGGACGATCTTCGCCGGCGAGCTCGTGGTTGGGTTGATAGCCCTTCAGATGCAGGCTGTAGCAAAGATTTCGGTAGGACGGCCGATAGCTGGCCAGCAGATCGACCGGCAGTGTGGCCGTCTGGCCAAGAATGGCCGGCACGAATTCGTCGCGGCGGTAGATCACTTCAAAGCTGTTGAGGCGCCACACGCCATCACGGCGCGACGTGCGATATACCATCAGGCAGTGCGCGGACAGCGTAAACTGTTTGCCTTCGATCTCGGTCGGGATATCGATGATGCCCGACAAGGTCGCCAGTGCCCGCTCGCCATTGAGAGTGACCAATACCGGACCGAGCCGATGCTTGGCGAGCATGCCGCGCGCCGCCATGTCACGCGAACCTTCAACAAAATCACGGCCGTTGCCGCGGAACCAGCTGATGTTGATCTCGGAGTCGTCGTGAAAACAGTCGCGCATACGGTTCCAGAACCCCATATCGCGGCTTTCGCGTTCACGCACCACCAATTGAGTGATGGCGGCAATATCATCGGCGTAACTCATGTAGAGCTCTCCTTATGTCAGGACAACATTTCAAAAGGCAGTTTTCTTACGCGCTTGCCTGTCAGCCTGAACCAGGCATTGGCCACTACCGGACCTATCACTGGGGTAGCGGGCTCACCGATACCGGTCGGCGATTCAGTCGACGGCATGATGATAACCTCGATTTCAGGCTTCTGGAACATGCGGATGACGGGATAGTCGTGGAAGTTGCTTGTCTGCACTTCGCCATTGGTTATCCTGATCTCGCCATATAGTGCGGCACTGAGTCCGTACATGATGGCGCTCTCCACCTGGGCTTCGATGATGTGCGGGTTGATCGCCACGCCGCAGTCGACTGCACACACGACTTTGTCGACTTTCAGCCGACCATCGCTGTCGATGCTCACTTCCGCAATCTGCGCCACGCGACCACCGAACGATTCGTTGTAGGCAAAGCCCACTCCCTTGCCGGTGTCGGCCACTTTTCCCCAGCCGTAGCGTTCGGCAGCCGCACGGATCGTCGCCTTGCCGCGCTCGTCCTGCATCATTGCCAGTCTTGCTTCTACCGGGTCCTTGCCAGCCATATGCAACAGTTCGTCAAGGAAGGTTTCCTTCGAGAAGGCGGTATGGGTATGGCCAACCGAGCGCCATGACAGTGTAGGCACGCCGGCCTTGGCTATGTGCGTGTCTACGCTGACGTTCGGCACCTTATAGGGCAACTGCGACGCGCCTTCGATGGCAAGCGGGTCGATACCGTTCTGCATCAGGAAGCCAAACGAGGTATTTTCAATGAACGACTGCCCGACCAGACGGTTTTCCCAAGCAACGATATTGCCTTCGGTGTCGAGTGCACCGCGTAGCTTGTGCACGAACAGCGGCCGGTAGTAGCCGGCACGCATGTCGTCTTCGCGCGAATACTGCAGACGAATCGGGTATTGGCCACCAGTGGCTTTGACGATCTCAGCGACCTCGGCGTCAATCTCGGGCACAAAATTGCCACGGCGACCGAAACCACCGCCGGCGAACTGGGTTTCAACAAACACGTTTTCCAGCGGCAGGCCGAGCACATCGGCAATGCGCTGCTGTTCGATCGATTGCATCTGCGTACCCGAGCGCAGATAAGCCTTATCCCCTACCAGTTCCAGCGTGGTATCGAGCGGCTCCATGCAGGCATGCGCCAGATAAGGAAACACATAGGTGGCTTCCAACGTGCGGGCGGCATTGGCAGAGATTGCGGAAGCGCTGTCGCCTTCATGCTCCACTGTCATGCCCGGCTGTTCGGCCAGCGCAGTGAAATCACGCACGATTTCGTCGGTACCGCGATTCTCGGCATTGCTGAAGTCCCACTCGGCCGCCAGCACATCACGCGCACGCAGGGCGGCAAAAGTGTTGTCTGCAATAACGGCAATGCCGCTAGGAATCCGGACCACGTCCAAAACTCCGGCGATGCTGCGCGCCGCACTCGCATCGAACGACAACAGCTTGCCACCGAAACGCGGCGAGTGCTTGACCACGGCCACTTTCATGCCGGGGCGTCGAACATCGATCGTGAACATCGCCTTGCCGGTAACTTTGTCCGGCACGTCGAGTTTCGGCAGCCGACTTCCCACCAGCGTAAACAGTGAAGGGTCCTTCAATGCGACACCGGTTGGTACTTCCAGCTTTGCTGCTGCTTCAGCCAGTTCACCGAAGGTGGCACTCTTGCCGGACACATGGCCAATTACACCTTTGCTGACAGTGACTTCTCCGGCCGGCACTTTCCACTTTTTCGCCGCGGCGGCAATGAGCATCACCCGCGCGGTAGCGCCTATGGTGCGGTATTGCATCCATGCGTTGGGTACGCTCATGGAGCCACCGGTACCCTGTATACCGAGCATCAGGTGGCGATACAGCGCCACGTTGGCTGGCGCCGGCTCTACCCGCATCTGTGACCAGTCGGCGTCGAGCTCTTCCGCAATCATCGTCGCCAGCCCGGTGTAGACGCCCTGCCCCATCTCAGTGTGTTTGGAAACAACGGTTACGCTGTTGTCTGGCGCGATGCGCACGAAGGCATTCGGCGGGAAGGACTCCGGCGCAGCGGGGGCCTGCCCCAACACCGATCTGACCGGCAGATGGAAGCCGATGACCAGCCCGGAACCGAGCGTAAGAGTGGTTTTGAGAAACTGGCGACGTTGCATGGACGTGTCCTCATTGTTTTCCGGGTATGACCCGATTGTAGCAGGAAAGCACGATTGCCCGGCCCGCCTCGACCTCCCTACAATGCCGCCCTTCTCCTCACAAGCTCGCCGGTTTCGCATGATTGCCCTGCTGTTCCAGTTGCTCCCGATCTTTGTCTATTTCGGTCTTGGCCTGCTGCTGAAGAAGGCAGGCCTTGCAGAAAAATCGCATGGAGACTTCCTGCTGCGCTTCGTGTTCTTTGTTACGTTGCCACTGCTGATTCTGGCAACAGTACCCACGATAGAACTGACCCTGAACAAGGCGCTGTTGCCTCTGGTCAACATCACAATAAACCTCGCCTGTGTGCTGGCAATGTACCTGATGGCACGTAATCAAAAACTGGACGCCATCGCTACTGGTACTGCCGTGGTCAACGCCGGCATCCACAACAACAGTTTCATGTTTCCTTTCATCCTGGCGGTGTTCGGCCAGAGCGGATTTGCCGATGCCATCTTGCTCGATCTCGGCAACGCCATCTGGATGGCGACAGTCATGTACCTGCTGGCCTTCCGCTTCGGTGGCGAAGTACACGACAAATGGTCGATGCTGCGTCGCATCATGAAGTCGCCGCTGATCTGGTCACTGATAGTGTCGGTAACGCTGGCGCTCAGCGGAATCGCAGTACCAGCCCGCGTGCTGACCGTCATCAACCCACTCGCGCAGATGACGTCGCCGCTCATTCTCATCGCGCTGGGCTTGTACTTCTCAATGAAGGTGACGAAGCCCGCACTTGCACTGCAGATAGTCGCAGCACGCATGGGGGTTGGTGTTGCTGTCGGCCTGCTGCTCGCCCTGCTGCTAGGGGCAGAGGGTCAGGCCTTTGCCGTCATCGTGACATGCAGCGCCGCACCGATCGGCTTCAACGCGCTGACCTATTCATCGCTGGCAAAACTGGATGCGGATCTGAGTGCCAGTGCCGTCTCTATCTCCATTCTGGCGGGCCTTATCGGCATTCCGCTACTGCTGTTCCTGCTCACTGCTGCCTAGCCGGTCAGGGCAGATTCAACCGCTTGCCCGTACCGCCCAGTTCGGAACCAATTCCGAATTTGCACAGCTAAACCTTAGAGAAAACTTTACTTTGCCGGCTGCTTGGACATTACTACAGGCAGGCTGGGCTTTGTCATGACCAGCCATTCCAGAAGAAAAAGCACAACTGTCACTCACGTAAACAAAAAACTAGGGGTAACACGCAATGCAACGCAAAAGCAGACAGTATTTCAAGGCCAGTCAGCTGGCCTTGTCAGTAACAGCCGCCCTGGCATTGGCCACCTCAGTACAGGCGCAGCAGAACTCCAACGGCGCAGTAGAAGAAATAGCAGTTACTGGTACCCGTATCCGTACCACCGACGGCATGGTCACACCAACACCAGTGACTTCGGTTACAGCGGGTGAATTGGCCAATTTCGAGCCTGGCACGACGATGTCAGAACAGCTCAGCAACCTGCCGCAATTCCTCAACACCCAGACCGCACAGCGCGGTGGTGCCACCTTGTTCGGTGACGCCGGTGGTTCGTACCTGAACCTGCGCAACATGGGCAAACAACGCACACTGGTGCTGTTTGATGGCTCACGTATCGTGCCGGCCGACCGCGCCTCTACTGTTAACGTTGACAACTTCCCGAGCGCACTGGTTCGTACTGTGGACGTGGTAACAGGCGGGGCGTCGGCAGCCTACGGCGCTGACGCGCTGGCCGGTGTAGTGAACTTCGTCCTAGACCGCGAATTCCAGGGATTGAAGACGAACGTGTCGACAGGCGTCACCGAGCGCGGCGATGGACAGAACTGGAGCATGAGCGTTGCTGGTGGTAAACAGTTCGGCGACCAGCTCAATGTAATCGGTTCGGTCGAAGCCACCCGCGTAAAGGATATCAACCGTTCACCATACGACACTGACAACTGGAACAGCACCGGTCTTGTAATCAACCCAGCCTGGGTCTCGCTCACTGCCACACCGAACATTCCACAGCGCCTGTGGGCACCACGCGTACACTCCGCAACCCAGACGGCAACCGGCATGATCACCCAACCCGGCTTCTCGCTGAACGGCTATACGTTCACCGACGACGGCAAAGGTGTGCGTCCGTTTGTGGCTGGCAACATACCAAACCGTGTGGGCGCCGGTTCCAACGGGATGCAATCCGGCGGGCCGGAAGCAGAACTGGCAATGAACTCATTCATGAACGGTGTGAGTTCGGCAGAAGTACAACAACGCTCGGCCTTCGGTGCCGTCAAATACGATATCAGCGACTCCACGCAAGTGTTCGGCCAGATCATGCTGGGGCGCACCGAATCCAATACCAACGATCGTTTGGGCAACCTCGAGATGGGCGACGCCTACTTCGTCCAGGCCTATATCGATAACCCGTTCCTGCCTGACGTGGTGCGCAATGCCATGATCGCGCAGAACCGTACGTCCATCCGAATAGACAAGATCGGCCAGGTCCGTATTCCAGGACGTGTGAACGCCGCCGACGGCCGCGATGACAAGAACATCAGCCAGATGTGGTCTGCCAATGCCGGCTTTGATCATACATTTGCCAATGACTGGGCTCTTCGCGGCACTTACCAATACGGTGAATCCAAGCTGACCACAGCTGCCTACGACATGTTGCGCATTGATCGCCTCGCGATGGCGATCGACGCTGTGCGCGATCCTGCCACCGGCGCCATCAAGTGCAACGTGCAGCGCTTCAATCCGACGCCGGCACAATTGGCGGCCTCGATGGTGGGTCGCACCGTGCCAACCACCCAGATCCAGTCCAACCCTAACGGCACCATGTCTGTTAATTCACCGATCTTCGACGACGACGCTATCAGGACCTGTGTGCCGATGAACATGTTCGGCCTGGCCAATGCCACCCGCGAGGCTGCCGACTACGTAACGACCGACAAGAAAGGCATCAGGGACCTAGATCAAACCTTCGCCGAACTGCTGCTCACCGGACAGGTGCACGAAGGCTGGGGCGCGGGTCCGATCAGCCTTGCCACTGGTCTTACCTACCGTGAACAGTGGTTTAACCAGTACAGCACTCCGCTCGGTGGTGAACGTGGTGTCGTTAATGCCCCAGAGATCGGTATCCGCGGCATGTCGGCCGGCACCACCGGCGGCAACCGCTCCGCTCATTACTTCTCTGCAACTTCTTGGGCAACTGGTGAGTTTGATGTGTGGGAATGGTTCAGCGAGGTCAACGTACCTGTCTGGGAAGCGTCCAATGGTGTGCAGCGGCTCGACTCTACAGTTGCCTACCGCTCGTCCGAATACTCACTGACCGGCAGGGTGGAAAGCTGGAAACTCGGCACCGAATTCCAGTTGCTCGAAGGCCTGCGGATCCGCGCCACCAAATCCCGCGACGTGCGTGAGCCAACCTTCGGCGAGCGTTTCGAAGCCAGCGGCGGCGGCGCCACCATTGTCGACCCAATCGGTAACCGCTCGTACACCATCACGTCGAACACCGGTGGCAACGTCAATCTGCGGCCTGAGATCGGTGACACCCTCACGGCAGGTATTGTCTGGGCACCGTCCTACGGCAACTGGCTCGACGGCTTCCAGGCGTCGGCCGACTGGTATGAAATCGACGTGAAGGACCGCGTGGGCTCGCTGGGTGCCCAGCGTATCGTCGATGACTGTTTCGCCGGCACGACTGAGCTGTGCCAGTACATCTTCCGTGATGCAACCGGTCAGATCGGCCGCGTTCTCAACGTCAACCTGAACGTTGCTGCGGCACTCACCTCGGGTGTAGACCTTGAGATGCGTTACGACTTCGAGCCGGATTTCTTCGACGGCAGGAATGAGCAAATGGGCTTCCGCCTGTTTTCCGGTTATCTGGGCGAGAACTCGGTACAAGCTACTCCCGGTGCACTCAACCGCGATGATATTGGCAGCCTCACCAGCCCGGAATGGACTACCACAGCCACTCTTCGGTACAACGTCGGCAACTTCGGGATCAACCTGATCGGCCGCTATTTCGACGACACGAAGATCAACGTACTGTGGGTGGAAGGTCGAGACGTGGATAGCAACAAGATTGCGTCGCAGACCACGACCAACCTGGTGTTGAGCTACCGCGGAGACACGGCCAGTGGCGCCAACTGGACCACCAGCTTCAACGTGACCAACCTGTTTGATCGGGATCCGCCGATCATTCCGTCGTTCAGCCAGCGCGGTGGCCAGCAGGGTGCCAGTGGCCAGCACGACAGCTACGGTCGTCGTTACCAGCTGAGTCTGAACTATAACTTCTGATGTACTACTGACACATCGCCCGTCGGAACAGGGAGGTTCCCGGGCATGAATTCAAAAGGCTGCTTCGTGCAGCCTTTTTTGTTTATTTACCGGACAGATTATGCGGCCAATGGGCGTCTGTTTCGCCCACAGAATCAATAAAACCGAACCGTTCGGTTCGAACATACAAGGGTGTTGATTTAAAAGGAAGTTTTTCTTTACACATTCCTTCCCTTAAGTTATCAAGCGCCCCCGGCTGGGCTACATCTTGCTGGAGCTGCATTTTGAGGCAGCTCCCCCCAGCCGCTCTCTAACGAGAATGCATGAAAATCACAAACAACCCGGGGGTAATATGAAATCGTTTGCAAGACACCACTTCAAACACAGCGCGCTGGCCGTATCCATCACGGCAGGTCTGCTGCTGAGCACTGCTGGTTACGCTCAGCAGGCCGCACAAGTTGAAGAAATCGCCATCACTGGTACCCGTATCCGTGCCACCGATGGCATGGTCACTCCAACGCCTGTAACCGCAGTCAGCACTGCTGAAATGCGCAACTTCGAGCCAGCCTCCTCCATCTCCGAGCAGCTCGACAACCTGCCACAGTTCCTCAACACACAGACCGCCCAGCGAGGCGGCGGCACCTTGTTCGGTGACGCAGCCGGTTCCTACCTGAACCTGCGCAACATGGGCAAACAACGTACGCTGGTACTGTTCGACGGCTCGCGCGTAGTGCCGGCCGACCGCGCTGGTACCGTTAACGTCGACAACTTCCCAACCGCTCTGATCCGTACCGTTGACGTGGTGACTGGTGGCGCTTCGGCCGCTTACGGCGCCGACGCTATGGCAGGTGTTGTCAACTTCGTACTAGACCGCGAATTCGAAGGCTTCAAATCGTCCTTCTCCACCGGTGTCACCGAAATGGGTGATGGCCAGAACTGGAACTTCAGTGTAGCCGGCGGCCGCCAGATCGGCGATCGTCTGCACCTGATCGGCTCGTTGGAATCGCGCAATATCCGTCAGATCGAACGCGATCCACAGGATCTGGGCAACTGGAACAGCATTGGCTGGGTAATCAACCCTGCATACAAAGCTACCGATCCTGCCGGTACCAACCCTCAGCGCCTGACACTGCCAAATACTTACCATGCTACCCAGAACCCGCAGGGCATCATCACGGCTCCTGCCGGCACTCCCGCATCGGTTACCAGCCAGTTCAAATTCCAGGGCTATACTTTCACTGATGACGGTAAGTCCCTGCGTCCATTTAACACAGGCGCGAAATACAAGGGTGGCAACAACCAGATGTCGCAGGGTGATGCGGTCGAAGCGGCCTATCACGAAGCGGCCTTCAACGGTGGCCCGTTCGGTGCCGAAGTAATCCAGCATTCTGGTTTCAGCGGTCTGAAATATGACATCAGCGACAGCACCCAGATCTTCGGCCAGGTAATGCTCGGACGTACAGAGTCCAATACCTATGGCCGTCGCGGTAATCCGGAAATGGGTCAGCAGTACTTCGCCACCATCTACCGCGATAACGCCTATCTGCCATCCGACCTGGCAGCCGAGATGGACCGTCTTGGTCTGACCTCGCTGCGTTTCGACAAGATCGGCCAGGTACGCAATGGCAAGAACTTCAACTTCTACGACAATCGCAATGACGCCAACATCTCGCAGATGTGGTCGACAAGCGCTGGTTTCGACCACATGTTTGCCAACAACTGGAGCCTGCGCGGCAACTACCAGTACGGCGAATCCAAACTGACGTCCGAAGGCGAAAACATGATCCGCGTGGATCACTGGTACCTGTCTCTTGATGCAGTGCGTGATCCAAAAACCGGTGCCGTGATGTGTAACATTCAGCGCGTCAATCCGAGCATGGCCCAATTGCAGGCCGCTGCTGCCGGCAAGACAGTGTTGACGACCCGCATCAACGACTACCCGACTGCCCTGATGCCGATCACCAACATCCTGGCAACGCCAGAAGAGTCGATCAGGACCTGCGTACCCAACAACTTCTTCGGCCTTGGCAATGCAAACAAAGAAGCCGATGACTACATGACCAGCGACAAGAAGGGTATTCGCGATCTGGACCAGCATTTCGCAGAATTGCTGCTGACCGGCGATCTCTATGAAGGCTGGGGTGCAGGCTCGATCAACTTCGCTGCAGGTCTGACCTACCGCAAAGAATGGTTCAACCAGATCACAACGCCAGTCGAGTTCGAGCGTACAACGATCAACGCGCCGGAAGTTGGCGTGCGTGGTATTTCGCCGGGTATCACCGGCGGCAACCGCTCCATCCACCAGTTCTCCGCGACCTCTTGGGCCAAGGGTGAAAATGACGTGTGGGAAATGTTCGGCGAGTTGAACGTACCGGTTTGGGAGTCCGCCAGTGGCAACCAGCGCCTCGATACTAACTTTGCCTTCCGTCAGTCCGACTACTCGGAAACCGGCAAGATCGACAGCTGGAAATACGGCTTCGAGTTGCAGGCAATGCAGGATCTGCGTTTCCGTGTCACCGAGTCGCGTGACGTGCGCGAACCGACCTTCCAGGAGCAGTTCGAGTCCGGTGGTGGCGGTGCCAACATCATCGACCGTGCAAGAGCGAACGCCAACTATACGGTTACCATCCTGACACTCGGCAACGCTAACCTGAGCCCGGAAGAAGCCGATACAACGACTGCCGGTTTTGTTTGGTCGCCTACCTACAGCTTCCTGAACGGTCTGCAGTTTTCGGCTGACTACTACAACATCGACGTCAAGGATCGTATTACTCCGCTCAGCGCCCAGCGTATCGTGGATGAATGTGCATCCGGCACCAGCCCGCTGTTGTGCAACCAGATCGTCCGCAATGCCGGCACCGGTCTGATTGAACGCGTTGATGACCGCCAGGTGAACGCTGCTGCCGGCGTTACTGGTGGCGTTGACTTTGAAGTGCGCTACGACCTGGAGCCTGACTTCGTGGCTTCGCAGAACGAGAATATCCGCCTGCGCTTGTTTGCCAACAAAATGCTGGAAAACTCGGTCACCACGACCGTATACCGCGATGACGTTGGCAGCATCACCAGCCCCGAGTGGAATGCTACTGCAACGCTGGGTTATGACATCGGCAACTGGGGAGTCAACTGGGTAACACGTTACTACGACAGCACCAACTACACCTTGGGCTTCGGCGTACTGTGGACGAGCGGCGTTGAAGTGGATGACGCTACCATCGCCTCTCAGACCGTCAACAACGTGTCGGTCAGCTACCGTGGCGAAACTGCCAGCGGCAGCAACTGGGTAGCCAACTTCAACATCAACAACGTGTTTGACCGCGACCCACCGATCGTTGCCTCGCAAAACCTGCGCGGCGGCCAACAGGGCGTGAGCAACGTGTTCGACGTGTTTGGTCGTCGTTACCAGCTGAGCCTGAACTACAGCTTCTAAGGTGTATCAATGGACCCGGGGACATGGATGTCCCCAAACAAAAAAGCCGTCTTTCGACGGCTTTTTTATGGGCTGTGAATGTTACTGACCGCCGAGGAAATCCATCTTGCCTACGGCTACGCCATTATGGCGCAGAATGTTGTAGGCGGTGGTGATGTGGAAATAAACGTTCGGTAAGGCCCAGTTGCGCAGAAAGTAGTCGCCGACGAATTCAAGTTCGCGTTGACCGGCCTGCAGCTTGATCTGCTTCTGCTCGGAACCATTGATGCTCGCTTCGGGGATCGACTTGAGGAAATCCACGGTCTTTTCAATACGTGCCTGCAGATCGGCAAACGTTACCTCGTTGTCGTCATACTTGGGCACATCGATACCGGCCAGACGGGCGCCGCAACCTTTGGCCACGTCACAGGCAATCTGTACCTGGCGGGTCAGCGGGAACATGTCGGGATAGAGACGGCCGCTGGTGAGCACCTTCTCGTCGATTTTCTTTTCAGCGGCGTAATCCGCGCCTTTTTTCAGGATGTTGGACAGGCTTTTCAGGCAGTGCAGGAACACCGGCACCGATGATGAGTACATGCTGAGCGACATAAAGGCCCCTTGTAGTTCAGTAGTTGATCTGTGGGTTGAAGAGCGGCCGGATACTACTCTACAAATGCACGCTCGACCACGTAATGGGCCTGGTTGCCGTGGCGCGCTTCGCCATAACCCATGTCATTGAGAATACGGCAGGTATCTTTCAGCATCGACGGGCTACCGCACAACATGAATCGGTCGTCCTCAACATTGAGCGCAGGCAAGCCGAGATCTTTCTGCATTTTGCCGGTGACGATCAGATCAGTCAGACGACCGGTATTGCGGAACGGCTCGCGCGTAACGGTTGGGTAGTACAACAATTTTTCGCGCACGATATCGCCAAGGAATTCATGCTCCGGCAACTCCTTGCTGATGAAGTCCTGGTAGGCTAGTTCGCTGACGTAGCGCACGCCGTGTACCAGCACGATTTTTTCGTAGAGCTCGTACACTTCCGGGTCCTTGATGATGCTCATGAACGGCGCCAGTCCGGTGCCGGTACCGAGCAGGTAAAGGTGCTTGGCGGCCAACAAGTTTTCCGCCACCAACGTACCGGTGGGCTTGGCGCCAACCAGAATCTCGTCGCCGACTTTGAGGTGCTGCAGGCGAGATGTAAGCGCTCCGTCCTGCACTTTGATGCTGAAAAACTCGAGCTGTTCCTCGTAATTAGCGCTGACCATGCTATAGGCGCGCACCAGCGGACGGCCGTCCACTTCGAGGCCGATCATCGTGAAGAAACCATTCTTGTAGCGGAAGCCGGGATCACGGGTAGTGGTGAAGCTGAACAGGGTGTCATTCCAGTGACGTACGCTGGTTACGGTTTCATGCTGGTATTTGCTGCTCATGGGCTGCCCCGGGAAACAAGAAGGGCGGCATTCTAGGCGAACTCGCTTTATAGGTATAATCGTTTATAACTTTATGTTTATTCGGTTTTACCGATATGAAATTCACGTTGCGTCAGTTGGAAGTGTTCCTCGCCACGGCCAGGTCGCAGAACCTCAGCCGTGCTGCCACCAGCCTGTCGATGTCCCAGTCGGCCGCCAGTGATGCCCTGCGGGAGCTGGAACAGCAGTTTGCTTTGCGCCTGTTCGATCGCATCGGTAAGCGACTGCAACTGAATGACGCCGGCCGATTGCTGCTGCCACGCGCCGAGGAACTGCTGAGTCGTGCCACCGAGCTCGAGCAGGGCCTGCTACAGCAGGCACCTGGCACGTTGAAGCTCGGCGCCACGCTCAGCATCGGCAACCACCTTTGCATCCCCTTGATCGATCGTTACCGGCGCCAGTATCCCGACAGCCAGGTCAGCCTCGATATCAGCAACACCGAAAGCATCAGCAGCCGCGTTGCCGGTTTTGAGCTCGACATCGGTATGGTAGAAGGCGAAATCAATGATCCTTTGCTGGAAATGATCCCTTGGCGTGAAGATGACCTGGAAGTGTTCGCAGCCCCCGGCCATCCTTTGGCTGGCAGGCAAACTCTCGGTAGGGCCGACCTGCTGGCAGCAGACTGGATACTGCGCGAGAACGGCTCCGGGACTCGGCAGACATTCAACCGTGTCATGCACGACCTGCTGCCGCAACTGAACGTGGTGTTGGAGGTCCAGCAACCTGAAGCCATCATCCAGTCGGTAAGGGCTGGCATGGGCATCAGTTGTCTGTCCCGCCTGTCATTGCAGGAACACGTAGCAAGGGGTGACCTGACATGCCTGAAGACCAAGGGCCGCACGTTCCGCCGCCACCTTTACCTGATCATGCACCGCCAAAAGTACCGCAGCGCGGCAATGCAGCTCTGGTTGGCGCTATGCCTGGCTGATGCCGCGCTGCCACTGCCATGAATCAATCTACTCGGCAAGATTGAATCAGCGTTCCGTTTCCCGGAACATGGCTTCCATTCCCGCAGCTGTATATGGACCCCCGATGTTCGACTGGATCGCCAGCCCTGAAGCCTGGATTGCCCTCACCACTCTCGTCGCACTCGAAATAGTGCTCGGCATCGACAACATCATCTTCATTTCCATTCTGGTTAGCCGGCTACCGCACGAAAAGCGCGATACCGCGCGCCGCCTGGGCATCGGCTTTGCGCTGTTCACGAGACTGGCGCTGTTGTTTAGTCTGTCGTGGATAAGCCGACTGGTAGATCCGCTGTTCAACTTAGCGGGCCATGAAATATCGGGGCGCGATCTGGTGCTGATAACCGGTGGCCTGTTTCTGCTCTACAAATCCACCAAGGAAATACATGGCGTTATAGAGGGAGCCGAAGGTGGCATGGAAGCACGGGTGATGGAATCACTGGTGGGCACCGTGATCCAGATCGGTATCCTCGATATAGTCTTCTCGCTCGACTCGGTGATTACTGCGGTGGGGCTTGTAAGCGAACTCGCCATCATGTCACTTGCCATCATCATTGCCGTATTCGTGATGCTGTTGTCGGCCAAATCCATCGGAGACTTCATCGATGCCCATCCCACCCTGAAGATGCTGGCACTTTCGTTCCTGATGATGATCGGGCTTACGCTGATCGTTGGCGGGTTCGAGGTAGAAGTGCCCAAGGGGTACATCTATTTCGCGATGGCGTTCTCGGTGACGGTCGAGGTGCTCAACATCAAGGTGCGCAAGACAGTAGACCGCGACACAACCGGCTGAACCAGCGTCCAACACGAAACATATTCGCGGAAATAAAAAAAGGGCACTCAACGAGTGCCCTTTGAAATGGCCGCCTGACGACGGCCTAGCTTGTTACAAGACCAACTTACGAGACCAACTTACGAGACCAACTTACAAAATGAACTACAGCAATACCTTGCTAACAACTGCCTAACCACAAGCTTCGTACATCCCTTCTGACTTCCTTCTCCTGTTGCACGCTCGTTGCAGCGCATCAGGCTTAGTCGATGTAATCGTCTGCCATGTCTTGTTCAGGTACCGTGGCGGACACATTTTCCGCATGGCCTGAACTTCTCATCGCATATGCTTCATCACCTTCATCCGCGGGTTCAATGCCCTGCGCCATTACTGCAGTGGCCAGCGACAACAATGCGGACAAAACAATCAGGTAATGCATGAGACCTCCCCGGATCGCCTGCGTAACTGCTCCTGATGCAACCGGTTAACTGCCGGGTTGCGTTGGGCAACATCAAGCAGGAGTCGTGCCACATATTTAATTCAATAAAATCAACCGGTTAAAAAACAACCTTCGCGTGCCGGTGTCGGGCAGACACAGCACATTTGGCACCATAATCGCAAGCCATTGATTCATAAAGGGTTGATTGTCTGGCCAGCCCGACAGGTGGTAGCCGTGGACGACCGCCGCAAAACAATGTGGGCGGCAGTGCTGCTCAGGACGCGTCTGACAGCTTGCGGAACTGCTCAGGGTCAAGCCCGTGGCGGCTCAACAGGTTGTAGAACTCGGTGCGGTTGCGTTCGGCCAAGCGTGCAGACAACGCGATATTTCCCTCCGTCAGATTCAACAGCCGGATCAGGTAATCCCGTTCGAACTGTTCGCGGGCATCATTGAGGCTAAGCAACTTCTCGGATTTGTGGCGCAGCGCGCGCGCGACCAGGCTGCGACTGATTACCGGGGTTGGGGTAAGCACTACGCACTGTTCCACAGTGTTGTACAACTGCCTGACGTTGCCGGGCCATGGCGCCGCAATCAACAATTCATTCGCTTCCGGTGCGAAATGACAGGACGGCTTACGGTTCTTTTCCGACAGCTTCTGGCAGAAATGGTGGGCCATCAACAGGATGTCCTCACGCCGTTCCGCCAGCGGCGGCAATTCAAGCGTGATGACGTTCAGGCGGTAATACAAGTCTTCACGGAAACTGCCCTGCTGCACCTTCTCTGCCAGATCGTGGTGCGTGGCGGCAATGATGCGTACGTTGATCGGCAGGTTGTCGGTAGTACCTACCGGACGCACCTCCTGTCGTTCCAACACGCGCAACAACTTGGCCTGGGCGGCAAGTGGCATGTCGCCGATTTCATCGAGAAATACTGTGCCCTTGTTGGCCGCCATGAACAGGCCTGCATGCGCGCGGGTCGCACCGGTAAAGGCGCCGGCAGCATGACCAAACAATTCGGATTCGATCAACGATTCCGGAATGGCAGCACAGTTGAAGGCCACGAAGGGCTCGGCTGCGCGTGGACTAGCCTTGTGGATGGCACGCGCCAGCAACTCCTTGCCCGTGCCGGTCTGGCTCTGGATCAGGATACTGACATCAGTGATTGCCGTAGCATAGGCCTGCTGCAGCAACGCCTCCATTGCAGCGCTCTTACTGAGGATTTCCTCGCGCCAGCTCTCGTCCACCTGCGATGGCGTATCCGAGGAGTGGTGGTACATGCCCTGCTGCATAGCCTTTTCGATATTGTCGAGCAAAATATTGGCGTCGAACGGTTTGACGAGGTAACTGAAGATGCCACGCCGTGTCGCTTCAACCGCGTCAGGAATGGTGCCGTGTGCAGTCAGCACAATGACAGGCAACTGTGGCTGGCGCTTCTGTATCGCTTCAAACAGTGCGAGGCCATCCATGCCCGGCATCCGCTGGTCTGTCACTACCACATGCGGACGAATGACCGGCAATTGCGCCAATGCCTTTTCGCCGCTGTTCACTGACGCAACATCGTATCCCTTCGACTTCAGTCGCATGCTGATCAAGAGCAGCAGATCAGCATCATCGTCGACCAGCAGGATGCGCCGCTGACTGGCCGGCAGTTTGGCTTTCATGGCTTGTCCACCGCCGTATCCTGTTCCACCAATTGCTGTTCGATTACTGTCAGTGCATCGATCTGTTGCTGCATAAGATGATTCTGCTGTTCAAGCAGGACATTCTGTTTTTCCAGGGAATCCATCAACTTGGTCAGTACTTCGTAGCGGCGCTCCAGATCGTCATAGCTCTGCTGCAAATCATCAAGCGAAGATTGGGTGCTGCTTTGCGTGGAACCGAATTCGCGCAGCTGTTCGCGCTGCAGCAGCATGCTGTGCCAGTGCCGGGCAAATACGCGGTAGTCCTCCGGCAAGGCAGTAGAAGGAGCATCGTCGATGACATCTTCCAAGAGACGCCTCGCTTCGTCCTGTGCTGCTTTGCCGGCTTGCGGCGGAACACTTAACAACATTGCGCGCTTGATTTCCTGCAACGCGCCACGTCCACCCAGACCGCCCATGCTGCGCAACTCTGCCGCCACTGCATCGGGGTTTGCCGAACTGATCCATTCATAATAGGCCAGCACCGATTGCTCCGGCACCAGCGTGCTTGACGAAAGGCCCACCGGATTGCTGCAGGCCACTAGCGTGGAGAGCAACAGCCACAGCAGCGCTTTCCTCAGCGGATAGGCAGCGGCAAACTGGTTGATGTAGGGTGCAGTTGGCATGGTCAAACGTTCGGCAACGGAAAAATCACGCGGAACAGGGCTCCGCTTTTACAGGGAGCCACTTCGATCAGCCCCCGATTGGCGCCGACATATTCCTGCACGATGGCGAGCCCGAGTCCACTGCTCTTTAGGCTGCCCCGCACAGGCGCAGATCCTTGATAGAACGCCTGGAATACCAACTCGCGCTCTGCCGGTGCGATCCCTGGGCCCTCGTCCTGCACCTCAAGCACTGCGCGCTCGCCCTGCTGTAGCCAGCGCACGAACACAGTGCCGTTTTCCGGTGAAAACTTGATGGCGTTGGTGACCAGATTATCCACGATGACGCGTAATTGTTCGCTATCGCCCAAAAGAAAGAGCTTTTCTGTGTCTACATCGACTTGCAGTTTTGCGGTCTGCAATGCGAAGTCATGGCTCTCGAGTACCTGCGCGATCACCTGGTCAAGCCTCACAGGCTGCGGTACCACATTCAGTACAGACTGTATTTCCTTCTGGTAGCGGAGCAGCTCATCAATGAGTCCCTGCAACCGCTGGCAATTATTGTTGTGGATTCCAAGCAGCTTTATCTGGTCCTGGTTGACCGGCCCTGCGACGCCGTCGCGCAGCAATGCCACACTTTCCTGTATTGATGCCAATGGCGTTTTCAGCTCATGAGAGACATGGCGAAAGAAAGCCGTGCGCTGCTGCTGTAACTTCTGCAGCCGACTTCGCAGCCAGTCCAGGCTGGTGCCGAGCTTGCGCAAGTCAGCCGGCCCTTCCACGGCAATACTGACATCAAAGCTGCCGCTTCCCAGGGTATTGATGGCCTTCTGCAGTTGGCCGAGTGGCCGCGTGATCAACGTAGTGAACAGGGCTGCCAATCCGAGGGCAACAATGGTCATCACGACAGCCTGCACACGCAGCAAACGCTGGGTAACGGTGGTTTCACGCTGGATCGCGGCCAGTTCCTCCGATGTCCAGTTGCCCAGCAGATCAGACAGTTGATAGGCCTTCTCGCGCAGCGACTGGTAACTGTTCTGCACGGTGTCATCGGAAGCCCCGGCGATAACCCGCTGAAGATATCTGCTCTCGTCATCAAGCAACTGCTGCAACTCCTGCTGAATGCCCGCATCGATCTGCAGGGCCGTCAGCCGGTCGGCTGCTCCGCTGAAGCTGCGCTGGCGTTCGCGGTAGACCTTGAGGTAATTGTCGTCCTTCACTACCTGATACTGGCGCGCATTGCGCTCCATCGCCGTAGTTTGTTCGATAATGACGCGGACTGCCTCGATGCCTTCCACTGACTGGTTCAACACCCGCAGACTGCTGGCGCCCAGGTCGTCTATCTGGCGCGCCGTGATGAACAGTGCCACGATCAGGATACCGGCCACGGTCAGGAAGCCAGTGACCGTCAACTGCAGGATGGAGCGTGGCTTGATTGCAAGTTTGGTCAGCAACATGGATCGGACTGTACCATAATCACCCCCAAATCCTCCGCTGTGGACACTGCCAATGAGCTACACAGATCTTGCTGCCACCGCCCTTGCGCGCTATCTGGACCGCATCGGTTTCAACGGCAAGCCGCAGCCTGACCTGCCAACACTTCAGGCACTGCACGCGTTGCATCCGTGTGCTTTTGCGTTCGAGAACCTCGACAGCTGGTGCGGCAGCGCTCCCTCGCTAGACGAGACAACGATATTCGACAAACTGGTGTTGCAACAACGCGGTGGCTATTGCTTTGAGCACAACCAATTGCTGCTGCGTGTACTGCAAACACTCGGCTTCATGGTTCGCACACTTTCCGCCCGCGTGGTACTGCCGGACGAAGTCCCGCTGCCGCGCACTCATAAAGTATTGCTGGTGACCGTTAATGGTGAGGATTGGCTGGTTGATGTCGGCTTTGGCGGCATGACGATGACTGCGCCGCTACGGCTGGCAGATGATGCCCCGCAGACCACCTCGCACGAACCCTGGCGCCTGCAACGGGATGACGCCCATTATCTGCTCAGCGCCTTTGTACTGGCGCAGTGGGCACCCAAATACCGTTTCAGCATGGAAACCCAGACCCGCAAGGATTACGACATGGCCAATTGGTATGTCGCCACCCACCCGGAATCACGATTCCGTAACGACCTAATCGCCGCGCGCGTAGACAGTGGTGGCCGCCATGCGTTGCTTAATAATCGCTACACCTACCACAAACTCGGCCACGATTCGCAGCAGCGCGAACTACAAAATCCATCCGAGTTGCAGGCGGTGCTCCAGCAGGCCTTCGGCTTGCGTACCAGTGGTATTACTGGGCTTGATGCCCGCATGGATGGTCTGTTTGCTGCCAGGCAGTGACAGATTCGCCGATGAAGATCAATGAGGCTCCAATGCAGAACGCGACACGGCAGTACCGATACTACGACCTCCTGATGACCGCCTTTGTCACCGTGCTGCTGTGTTCCAATTTGATTGGCACGGCGAAGGTCGGCTATGTCAGCTTTCCGTTCACGTTGCCACTGCTGGGCAACAGCCTCAGCTTTGGTGCAGGCAACCTGTTCTTCCCGCTCGGCTACATCTTTGGCGACGTGCTGACTGAAGTCTACGGCTTTGCGCGCGCCCGCAAGGTGATATGGGCAGGCTTCGGTGCGATGGTGTTCGCGTCGCTGATGGCGTGGGTGATTGTGCATATGCCAGCATCGCCCGATGAGCCGTTCAACACACAACTGCAACCGGCCATTGAAATCCTGTTCGGCAATACATGGCGTATCGTGGTCGGCTCAATCGTGGCGTTCTGGGTTGGGGATTTTGCCAATTCGTACGTGATGGCAAAGATGAAAGTGCTGACACAAGGCAAACGGTTGTGGATGCGTACCATCGGTTCTACCGTGATTGGCCAGGGCGTCGACAGTATCCTGTTCTATCCGATCGCATTCGCCGGCATCTGGACCTTCGACACGCTGCTGGCAGTTATCGTGTTCAACTGGGGCTTCAAGATAACGGTGGAAATCGTGATGACGCCCGTGACTTACGCAGTGGTCAACTGGCTGAAGAAAGCTGAGGGTGAGGACTACTACGACAAGGGCACGGACTTCACACCGTTCTCGTTGAAAGTTTAGAACCGTTCAGCGCACGGCAGCAGGACCAGCCTGCTGCCCGCTCAGGCGCCGGGCTGGACGCTGAAATCCAAAAGCAGCGGAAGAAACTACAGCTCCACGAAAAACGGCGTGTCGCTTTTGGCGACACGCCGTTTGTGAGTCGAACCAGAAAGTGCCGTTACCAGAGATAGGCGTAGAGCATCGACAACGTTCCCAGCACCGAGGCCAGGAATACGCTATGTTTAAAGGTAAAGCGCATCAGTTCGCCTTCCTGCGAACGCGCCATGCCGGTAGCGGCAACGGCAACGGCCAGGCTCTGCAGGCTGATCATTTTGCCCATTACACCGCCGGCCGAAGTAACACCTGCCATCATCGCAGGATCGAGACCCAACTGATTGGCAGTGATAACGGCCAGGTTGCCGAACAGCAGGTTGGCCGACGTGTCGCTGCCGGTGAGGAACACTCCCAACCAGCCAAGCAATGCGGCAAAGAATGGGAACAGTGGCCCGGTTGCAGCGAAAGCCATACCCAACGTTACGATCGCGCCGGAGTAGTTAAGCAGGAAGGCAAGTCCGACAACGGAAGCGATGGTCAGCAACGAGAAGCTCAACTGCTTCAGCACTTTGCCCAGGATACCGACATACTGCACGGTGCCCACACCAAGAATGCGTGAAGCCACAAAGCCGGCCAAGCCGCAGGCAGTGCCGGCTGCCGACAGCCAATTGAACGTGAACGTAGTGTTGTAAGGCGAAGGCTCAGTCACCAGCGGTGCAAGGCGAATAATCTGGTTATGGATGCCAGGCCATTCGATAACCAGACTCAGCTGATTCATCAAGGCCTTGCCCTGCGGGCTGCCCCAGATAAGTACGAAAATCACCAACAGGATGTACGGAGACCATGCAATCAACGTTTCCCGTACGCTGTGCTTCTGCATGACCAGCACGGCGTTTGAATCACCAACCATAACGAAAGTATCTTTTGGCTTCCAGAACCGGAACAGTACGATCAGGCTGATGATGGCGGAGATCGCGGCGAGGATGTCAGTGAGTTCGGGGCCAACAAAATTGGAGACCAGGAACTGTACCGACGCAAAGCTCACACCACACACAACCGCGGCAGGTACGACGCCTTTGAGAGCGTTCACGCCGCCCATTACCATCATGAGGTACGCTGGTACGAACACCGAAATAGGGGCGCATATGCGGCCGATCCAGGCACTGAGCTCCAACGCCGGCAGGCCGGTGGCGGTAACGAGAGCGGCAACCGGTGTGCCGATCGAGCCGAAGGCTACTGGTGCAGTATTTGCCAGCAAGCAGATGCCGGCAGCGTAGAAAGGATTGAACCCGAGCCCGGCCAACATGGCAGCAGCTACCGCTACCGGTGTACCGAAACCCGAAGCACCTTCGATGAATGCGCCGAAGGCAAAGGCAATCAGCATCGCCTGCAAACGACGATCAGCGGTCAGGCTGCCGATTGAGTCCTTGATGATTTCAAACTTGCCGGTGTCGAGCGTGACGCGGTACATCACAATGGCCCAGAACACGATCCAGCCAATCGGAAACAGCCCTTCTGCTGCCCCTCTGGTGACGGCACCGATGGCCAGTACCAACGGCATCTTGTATACCAGCAGCACCACCACCAACGCTGATGCCAAGCCGGAAACAGCCGCCACCCAGGCAGGTTTGCGCATGATTCCAATCAGGGTCAACAGGACGAAAATCGGAATAGCGGCAATAAACGCCGAAAGCAGCGGGCTGTCCGCGATAGGCAGGTAGTTCTGTTCCCACATTTTAGGTAGCCCCCTGTTATTGGATGGGTAATTTGGATGGGTAATTCGGATGGGTAATGTTGTTGGTTGCTGTGTTGGCTGTCTTGGTCTTGCAAAAGCAGCGGGATGATCCCTTATTTTGCGGGTCAGCGTAAAGCACACGCGGTGCCATAAAAGCCGGTCAGTCAGGGTGCAGTGCCAGCTTGAGCCGGCAGTAGCAGCCGCGTCCTGAGGGACTACCCCTCCCGCCTGGACTGCTCCATGACTTCGCGTGCACGCATGATCGATACCAGTCGCGCCTGCGGACGGCAATGGTCGTCCACCTGCCGCAAGTCAGAAAACGCCGGCCGTCCAATCATCAACCGCCAAGAGAAACGAACGGGACGGTTCGCAAGCGGCCAGGTGTCTTTTTTTAGGTTCATCAGTGATTTCCGGGTGACTAGGACAGCAAAACGCTTCTACACTTCCGCGCCGCTGTTTTACTGCTTGGCAGCGCCACAAGGGGCAATACTAGAAAACATAGGACAAAGCAGTCATTCCACACAAAGATTCAAATCTGTTATCTACACCATAAAGAGGGGAACGCATGTCAACCAACAAGTATCGCCAGCCACGGCCAACTCGCCTGGCTTATGCAGTGGCATCCATCACCACCATCCTGGCCTTTACCAGTACTGCGCTGCAGGCCCAGCAACCTACCGAAGAAATCATGGTCACCGGTTCGCGCATCTCGCGTAACGTTGGCTTCGACTCTCCCGTACCTGTTACCGCGATCAATACCGAAGAACTGAGTATGTTTGATCCTGGCCTCGGGGTTTCCCAGCAATTGGAAAACCTGCCCCAGTTTTTCAACAACGTCAGTTCTGACAACATTGCGGGCCGTGTAACCGCTGACGTTGGCCAGAGCCAGCTCAATATGCGAGGCATGGGCACCAACCGCACACTGGTACTGCTTGACGGTCTCCGCATCGTTCCTTCCGACCGCACAAGCTCTGTCAGCGTTGACTACCTGCCGGCTACGTTGATGCAGCGTGTGGACGTTGTTACCGGTGGCGCCTCTGCTGCCTATGGCTCCGATGCTCTCGCCGGTGTCACCAACTTCATTCTCAACCGCAACTTCACCGGTCTCGATGTTAGTAGCAGCACCGGTATCAATGAAGAAGGCGATGGCGAATTCACCCGCGGTTCCGTCACCTTCGGCGACGACTTCCTCGACGACAAATTGCATGTATTCGGTGCAGTCGAAGCCCGCGTGAATGACGCCTACCGTCGCGAAAATGCAGACTGGGATGTACGCCAGGGCTATGTCATGAACCCTGAATGGGCCGCATGGCGTGCACGCACGCCTGCCTCGGTTGCTAACTCCTCTGCACCGGTTCCATTGCGTCTGACCAAGAACTACGTCTACAACAACTCCTTCACCAATACCGGTCTAATCATCCAGGCCGGCTCGGCGCTGAACCGTCAGCAATTCAATAACGAAGGCACCGGCGTGATCCCTTTCCAGGAAGGCCAGTTCGCGTCGATCGCGGGCCAGTCCAGCACGCTGAACAGCGCCCAGGGCGCTCCCGGCCAGTATCAGTACGACGAGTTCGTCAACGGCCACCCGCAAAGCATCGAACGCGTAGGCGTCGATCAGCAGACCGCGTTCTTTGGTGCTGATTTCAAACTGACTGAAAACACCACGCTGTGGGGCCATGCGTTGTACGGCCGTACCCACAACGACATTGAACCATCCTCGTCGGGCGCCAACGGTACTGGTCTCGGCCATGCAGGTCTCGCCTACCTGACCGTGTTCCGTGACAACCCGTATCTGCCGGCTTCTGTCCGTCAGACCATGATCAATGAGAACCGCCAGTCGATCCGTATCGACCAGCACGGCTTTCTTGGCACCGATTGGGGCATTCGCGAAAAACCACAGGTGGTAAACCAGATTGACTCCCTCACCTTCGGCTTCACCACCGAAAACCTGATCGGCGACTGGAACCTGCGCGGCGCTTACCAGACCGGCAACGCCACGAAGAAGAACATGAACTACAACTGGGAGCGTCTTGACCGCTTCTACCTGGCGCTCGATGCCGTCACCGATCCAGCCACCGGCCAGCCGATGTGCCGCATCAAGCAGGTGCAGCAGCAGTTGGCAGCCCAGGGCCGCAACCTTGAGCGCGAACTGGGTGCCTGGTCACAGGTGAATACCACGCCATCACGCTACTTCTTCCGCGGTGACATGAGTGCCAAAACCCCGGGCAAACCAGAACCGGTTGCCTTTCCGATCTCGGTCGACAGCATCGACAACACCATCAGCGATTGCGTACCGGTCAACATGTTCGGTCGCGGCAAACAGTCTGATGCAGCGATGGATTACATCTTCTCCAGCCGCACCAAGACCGGCATTTCGACCCAGCAGATGGATTTCGCCGAACTGCTGTCCTCCGGCACCATCATGGAAGGCTGGGCAGGACCGATCAGCGGCGCGCTCGGTCTCACCTGGCGTGATTCCTCCATCAAGCAGATCATCGTCGACGATGCCATTGATAACCTTGGCGCACCGTGCAACGTAACGCTGCCAGACGGCACTGTCGCAGTACGCGGCGTTGCTCCGTCGATCAGTTGCTCTGCCACTGCCGACAACCTGCATCGCTTCTCCGGCCAGCCAGAGTTCGCGGGCGGTTTCGACGTGAAAGAGTACTTCGGCGAAACCATCGTGCCGCTGTATGACAACGGCACCCAGAATGCAGAGCTGGACGTTGCTGCGCGCTACTCCGATTACTCCCGCGCCGGTACGTTCACGTCGTGGAAGGCTGGTTTGAGTCTGCAGGTTACCTCTGACCTGCGCCTGCGCAGCACTTTCTCCCACGATATCCGCGAAGGTTCATTCGTGGAACTGTTCGTTCAACAGGGTCGCGGCGCCACCATCAATGATCCAGTCAGCGGCCAGACCTATACCACCTTCAACCTCACCGGTGGCAACCCGGATCTCAAAGCCGAAACAGCCGACACTGAAGTGCTGGGCTTTGTATACCAGCCGTCGTGGATTGAAGGGTTGTCGGTCTCGCTCGACCGTTACGACGTTGATCTGGCCGACGCCATCGCCAGTTTCACCGAACAGCAGACAGTTGACGAATGCAAGCGCTCAGGCGCCTTGTGCGAATACATCACACGTGGCACTGATGGTCTTATCCAGACCATCCGCGTGCAGTTCATCAACATCAACGCTGCCAAGGTCAGTGGCTATGACGGTGAAGTCAGCTACCGCATGGAACCTGACTTCCTGAGCCAGTATTCGGAGCAGGTCAACTTCCGCCTGATTGCCGGTTACATGGATGAGAACTCCACGACGCCGTTGAATTCGCCGAAGGTTGATCGTGCCGGCGCCGATGCCATCACCCAGGGTGGCGGCTATCTGCCGAAACTGTCGCTGACCGCCAACCTGACTTACAACATTGGCGATCTCGGTATCAGTCTGCAGCAGACCCATCAAGGCGAAGTGAAACGCAATGCACTGTGGGTTGAGGGCGTCGATGTAGACAGCAACAGGATTGGCTCCGTCAATCTGACGAACCTTGCCCTGTTCTGGAGCCGCGATCTCAGCTCCGGCAGCAGCTGGCGCGCCTCGTTCAACGTGACCAACCTGTTCAACCGCGATCCGGTACTGGGCGGTACCGCGCGCGTGGGTGACGACGTTGGTCGTCGTTATGCAGTGGGCTTCAACTACAGCTTCTAATGCAGTAGTTGTTGGCAGTAAAAAAGGGCGGCTTACAGCCGCCCTTTTTTCATGAATCAAATTTGTTGTTTCAAAAAGTCGTCTGCGCAGTTCCTGCATGACAGTTTCCAACGCCGCAGGCGCTAACCAGTCTGAAGAGGGGAAATCCATGTACGATGTTTCTGCTTCCCGCCGCCGCTTGCTGGCTTTTCTTGCCGGCAGCCCCTTGCTGCGCAGTGCCGCGCTCGGTGCCCTATCGTTCGATACGTTGGCACAGATCGCCGAGGATCGCGACTATCTGGCACCGTCGCCCGAGTTGGCCGTCAACGTGTTCGACATGGAGAACGTTGCCCGCAACAACATCAGTCGCGCGCACTGGACCTATATTTCACAGGGCGTAGACGATGAACTGACCCTGCGCGCCAACCACGAGGCCTACCAGCGACTCCATCTGAAGGCGCGGCGTCTGGTTGATGTGAGCAAGACCTCGATCGCCACCACGCTATTCGGTGAAACGTTGCCCTCGCCTATCCTGCTGGCGCCGGTCGGTGGTCTTGGCATGGCACACGCGCGTGGCGATGTCGAAGTAGCGGAGGGCGCAGCGCTGAGCGGCCACAAGATGGTTATGTCGACAGCCGCCACCTTCGGCATTGAAGAAGTGGTGGCCGCACGCGGCGGCCCCGTCTGGTACCAACTGTACCCCACCAACGATTGGCGCATCACGCAAGGCCTGGTGCGTAAGGCTGAAGCCCACGGCGCTAACGTGATGTTTCTTACTACCGATATCCCTGCCCGCAACCAGGACCGCATGCGGCGCTTCGACCGCACCAAGGGCGAATGTGTCGACTGCCACGACCCTGCATCCTCGTTTGCCGACAAGGCGATGCTCCGTGGCCTTGATGCACCGCGCAACATCGGTGCCGGCAATCCCGCCATGGACTGGGACTTCGTTAAACGCCTGAAAGAATTCACCAAGATGAAACTCGTCATCAAGGGACTGACGCAACCGGAAGACGCTTTGCTGGCCCTCAACAGCGGCGCCGACGGTATTCTGGTATCGAACCACGGCGGTCGCGCCGATGAAAGCGGCTATGCCACCATCGAGTCACTACCGGAAGTAGTAGCCGCAGTGAACGGCCGCTGCCCAGTATTGGTCGACGGCGGCATCCGCCGTGGCACCGATGTGTTCAAGGCGCTGGCACTTGGCGCCAGCGCCGTACTGGTTGGCCGCCCCTATGTGTGGGGGCTTGGCGCCTTCGGCAAACAAGGTGTGGACCGGGTGATGAAGATCCTAGATGCGGAACTCGACATCGCCATGCGGCAAGCCGGCACGCCGCGGCTTTCCGACATCAACGATTCGTATATCCGCAGGGGGTGATGAGGCCCCGGTGCCGGCTGCTATATACTCGTCGTGCACCCCGAAAACGCCCCACCAAACAGAGGGATACGATGATGAAGAATGCGACACTGCTTGCCACCGTCGGCCTTTGCGGCCTGATGAATTTCAACGCCGCGCAGGCGCAGATCGGTTGCGATCGCGCCTGCCTCACCGGCTACGTCGATGCGTGGTTCAAAGGCCTGACCAGCAATAACACTACTGTTGTGCCGCTTGCCGCCAACGTGAAGATTTCGCAGAACGACCGTCTGACCGATCTCAAGGGCACTTTCTGGGATAGTGCCGACAGCGTGGCATACCGCTGGGACATCGCCAACACAAGGCTCGGCGATACCGGCACCGAAGCGGTTATAAGCAATGCCGATGGCACACTGACGATGCTGATCGTCCGCCTCAAAGTCGTGAACGGCGCCATCACCGAAATCGAAACTGTCAAAACCAATCAAGGCGAATCCGATCGTTTATGGGGACCGGAAATGTTGCTGGCCAAGGGCATATCGCCGGCACTGCAACTGTCGATCCCGGAACCAGAGCGTGATTCCTATTACCGTTTGATTGCCGCTGGCGAAAGCTATTGGCGCGCCTTTCAGACCAATGGCACTCCGGCCTATCACCCTGCCGATCTCGCCTCCGATACTCAGCGTTACGAGAACGGCCTGCAGACCACCGGCATGGTACGGGATGGCGTGTTCGTAACGGCTCCCAGCGGTTTCAATGCCGGCCGTTTCCTCGGGCGAAATCTGTGGAACCGTCGTTACCCGGTCGTCGATGAAGAGCGCGGCATCGTGTTGTCGATGCTACGTTTCGGTCTGAAGGACGGCATGGAAAGCCAGAGTGTTGCCACTTCAAACAGCCGTGTTGTTGGTGAATTCTTCGCCGTGCAGCAAGGTCTGATCCGCGAAGTGCACGCTGTACTGTTCAATACGCCGGATTCCCAGCCACCGGCGTGGGAAGCGGACTACAGCCCGGCACGTGGCGGTTCTGGTTGGTGACACCGGGTCTCCACAGCGCACGAGTTGCTGCGCATTTCGACAAGCTCGCCGCCGACATACCGCGTTGGCGCGAGCGCAACCGCTACTACCATGCCGATGTGATCCGCTACATGCAGTATCTGTGTGGGCGTGGTCTGCGTGTGCTTGAGTTGGGCTCAGGCACCGGTGAACTGCTGGCCGCGTTGCAACCATCGTACGGGGTAGGTCTCGACATCAGCAGCGCCATGGTTGAACAGGCAAGGCAGCGTTACCCACAGCTGCAGTTCCGCCAGGGAGATGCGCAGGATCTCACCGCGCTGCAAGGCGAACAATTCGATGTGATCGTGTTGTCGGATCTCGTCGGCTATCTCGACGACGTACAAACATGCTTCGAACAATTACACTCAATGTGCCATGCCGAGACTCGGCTGGTGATCAATAATTACAGCTTCGTGTGGGAGCCTGTGCTGGTACTGGCGGAAAAGCTTGGGCAGAAAATGCCGAATCCACTGCAGAGCTGGCTGGCACCAGAAGATCTGCGCAACCTGCTGACACTGACCGATTTCCAGTGGGTGAAAACCGACCGCCGACTGCTTTTACCTGTGCATATCCCACTGCTGTCGTCACTCGTCAACAACATCGCCAGCCTGCCAGTAATCAATGCACTGTGCCTGTCAAACTACATGGTGGCGCGTCCACTACAGACGCCAGTATCACGGGCAGCCTCTGTCACCATCGTGATCCCGTGTCGTAACGAGCGCGGCAATATCGCTGACGCGATCACCCGCATGCCGGCCTTCGGCAGTCACCAGGAAATCATTTTTGTTGAAGGCAATTCGAAGGATGACACGGTGGACGAGATCAAGCGCGTGATCGCACTGCATCCCGACAAGGATATCAAGCTGCTGATCCAGACCGGCAAGGGTAAGGGCGACGCGGTGCGCATGGGATATGCGGCAGCAACCGGCGATATCCTGATGATTCTCGACGCCGACCTCACCGTACCGCCGGAAGACCTGCCGCGTTTCTATAGCGCACTGGTGCAGAACAAGGCAGAGTTTCTCAATGGATCACGGCTGGTGTATCCGATGGAAGACCAGGCGATGCGCCTGTTGAATCTGCTCGCCAACAAGTTCTTTGCGGCAGCGTTTTCATGGTTGCTGGGCCAGCGACTGAAGGACACGCTGTGTGGCACCAAGGTGATGTGGCGCAAGGACTACGAGAAGCTGGCCGCCAACCGCGCTTACTTCGGCGAGTTCGATCCGTTCGGCGATTTCGATCTGCTGTTCGGCGCCAGCAAGCTGAATCTGAAGCTGCTGGAAATCCCCATCCGCTACCGTGCCCGCACTTATGGTGAAACCCAAATCAGCCGCTTCCGCCATGGCTTGCTACTGTTGCGCATGACTGTCTATGCCTGGCGCAAGCTGAAAGCACCGTGAGCTTGCGTCAGCGGCCTGGCGTTGCAGTTCCGGTGCGCTGGTACACCCGATAGGACGGGTTGACGTACGTGAGATCAAGCGAAGAGAACCATGATGAAAAATCCATGCCGAACAATATCGGCCGGACTTCTACTTCATGCAGCAGCGTAAAGCCCGCACCCAGCATCGAGGTATAAAAATCGGCGTGTATCGGTTCCGGGTGCGCGGCGCCAAGACGCTCCATGCTGGCGTACAAGTGCTCATGAATGAGTACGTAATCGATGGGCTCTTTCGCAAAGATCTCCGTGTAATCATTCCCTGCTTGATCAAGTTCAGTAGTCCCATGGCAGCGATTACTACTGAGTGACGGGTTGTACATCTCCTCGGCCTTGTAGGCCTTCACAACTACCACACAACGTCCATGCGGCACATTGGTGTCCACCCATTGTCGCGTGAGCTCACGCACGTTGATGCCGGCTTCAACCCGCAGGAAGGCCAGCAGGGCCAACAGTGTCAGCACGCTGGCGGCAATGATCCCGCCTTGCACGGCCCTTGCCGGAAATTTTCGCATCGCCCACTGCACTGCATCGGCAGCAACAACCACCAGCAACGGGACCAACGGCAGTGTGTAGCGCACAACCACCCATGTCGTCATCGAGACCATTACCATGTAGGGTACGAGCCCGACCAGTAGCAGCCAATCACTGGGTGATCGCCGCCGCAGCGTTACAACAATGCCCGCCAGCGTGACCAGGTAGAAGGGATATCCGAGGGATTGGTGCAGCATGCCCCACCAGTACTGCCAGGCAATCGGCCCCATGCCTACCGCATCGGGAAACGGACTCGACTGGAATTTCCATTGCAGTTTCATGCCCTCAACAAATATCGGCAAGTGCGACAATGTTGCCGGCGAAGTGATGGCATAGCCGAACATCACCAGCAGCGCACACACCGGTATCGTTGCCGGGAATAAGCGCCGCAGTATCCCTGACCAGAAATCGTGCCCGGTGCGCAACAACCAGCCAACCAGTGGCATCGCAAAAAACAGCACCAGCGGGAACCTAAAGGCCAGCATGAATCCGGCAATGAGCGCGGCCAGCCACAACAAACCGCGCGCGTTATTGTCGCTCGTCGCATGCCACACCTTGACTGCCAGCAGATATTGCAACGCTACCAACAGACCACTGATTTCGTCAGGCCGCATCTGCTGCGCCATGATCACATGTGACGGAGTGATCGCCAGGATAAACGCTGCCAGCAAGGCCTTGCGATGGTCGAACTGTTCACGCACCGCCTCATACACCAGCAGGATCGTCAGCAGTGCGACATAAACCATTACATACCGCGCCGCCAGCAAGGCATTCGCTTCGAAGTTGTATTGGTTCAGTACCGGCGTCAGCAGATCACCCAGTTTCAGGAAAGCGCTCACGATCGAGAAATACAACGATCCGCCATAGACAAACTGCTGTGGCAGAAAGAGGCCCTGGTTGAACCACTCGCCCTGCAACAAGGTGGGCGCTTCGTCCGGGTGAAAACTGGAAATCGGATTGGTGGCACTGGGCAAGCCCCACTCGATGCCATATAGGCGGAGCAGGAGAGCCAGCAGCAAGACCAGCACAAGCTGCGTGCGGGACCGCAACAGAATTGGAGGCAATGACATGCAGGAAATCCTTGAAAGGACTGCCACGAACTATCGCAGCACGGCAGGAGGGACATCCGTACGCGCCAGCAGACCATCAAGGGTCTTGCGCGTCAGCTTTGGAACCAGACGCTGCAGAAAATCCGCCATGTAGTTTCGCAGGAATACCTGGTGACGCAAACCCACGTAAGTGGTATTCGACGGAAAAAGGTGACTCGCATCACGCATTGCAAGCCCTTCGTCACGCGTGCGGTCATATGCCATCGAAGCGACAAGCCCCACACCAAGACCAAGCTTCACATAGGTCTTGATCACGTCGGCGTCTATCGCTGTTAGTACAATATTGGGGCTGAGACCTGCAGCATCGAATTCATGCATTACTTGCGAGCCGCCGGCAAAAGCAAAGTCATAGGTAATGAGCGGATACTCGGCGAGACGCTCCAGAGTCAGCACTTTCTCCTTCATCAGCGGATGGCGCTTCGGCATTACCACGCTGCGATTCCATTGATAGCACGGCAACGTCAGCAGTCCAGGCATTGAGCGTATTGCTTCGGTAGCGATACCGAAGTCAGCGCTGCCGTTTACCACCTGCTCTGCAACCTGGGTTGGATTGCCCTGATGTATCGTCAACTGCACCTCAGGCCAATCAACACTGAAAGCCCTGACTATTTCAGGCAGAAAATACCGTGCCTGTGTGTGCGTGGTGGCGATCGTCAACATGCCACGATTCTGCTGCCTCAACTCCTCTCCGGTTTTCTTCAGGTTGTCGAGTTCACGCAGCACCTTGCCTGCCTGTTGCACGATCAGTTGGCCGGGAGCAGTAAGCGCTACCAATCGCTTGCCATTGCGCTCGAATATCTGCAGCCCCAGTTCCTGCTCCAGCAGCGATATCTGGCGACTTACACCGGATTGCGATGTATGCAGAACGGCGGCCGCCTGCGAGATATTGAGTCCCTGCCGGGCAATTTCGCCGAGATATTGGAGCTGCAACAGCTTCATGTGAGATTCCCCCTGTGTCTTTATGCCGAACTCGCATATTGATATGTGAATATATCACTATTTTGGCATTAAACCCGCTGTTACAGTGCACGCCTTTCCGCAGGAGTGTGTCATGGATCTTTTGTATTCGGCTTCCGGTTTTGCCGTCGGTATGCTGGTGGGAATCACCGGTGTGGGTGGCGGTTCCCTGATGACGCCGCTACTGGTATTCCTGTTCGGTTTCCAGCCGGCGGTAGCGGTCGGTACCGACTTGCTCTATGCCGCGTTGACCAAGACCGGCGGTGTATTCGTGCACCATGGCAAACACCAGTCAGTCGACTGGCGCGTGGTGGCGCTGCTTTCGGCCGGCAGCCTGCCTCTTGCAATAGCAACGTTGCTGGTGATCCGTTATCTGATGTCGATCGGTACCGAGGTCACTGGTGCCATATCCTATTCGCTTGGCGTTGCGCTCATTCTGACGTCAACTGCGTTGCTGGTCCGTGCCGCGCTGCTGCGTGGCCGCACGCGCGCCGTTGAGCATGACGCTTCAATGCAATCGTCCGCCCGTTTCAGCAGCATGGAAATCCCGGCCACCATTCTGGTGGGCGCCGTTCTTGGTGTGTTGGTGACGCTGTCGTCGGTTGGCGCCGGTGCGCTCGGTACGGTGGCGCTGCTGTTTCTCTATCCGCGCGCCAGCACGCTGAAAATCGTCGGCACCGATCTTGCGCACGCGATTCCGCTGACCGCAGTGGCAGGCGTAGGGCACTGGCTGCTGGGCAACGTCAACTTCGTGCTGCTGGGGAGTCTGCTGATCGGCTCCCTACCCGGGATCTGGATTGGCAGTCATCTGAGCGCCAAGATCCCCGAGCAGTGGTTGCGGCCATTCCTGGCGCTGATCCTGATGATCATTGGGCTGAAATTCGTCTTGTCCTGAGTGGAGCCACTGCCGTCACTACTTCGCTTGATGGCCTGACTTCGCTTGATGGCCTGCCCTGCATGCTGCCGGGCTTTAGCGACACAAGGAAATCAACCCAGGGAAATCAGCGCGCCCGTTGCATCGCCGCGGGCAATTCACCTTTTGCTGCAGCATCCCAGTGCTCGATCAGACGGCCATTGGCCACCCGGAACAGATCAAACCACGCTACTTTGTAGATTGATCCTGGCAGATTCAGATCAGGACGTACTTCTTCGAGAACCTGCAGTACCAGATCGCCCTCCGCCACGACAGCCACTATGGGATCCTCCAGCTCGGCTTCCACGCTCGAATCCGGCCGCTTGGCGAAATACTCCTTGAAGCCCGCACGGCCGGTTGTAGCGTTTGGATTGTGCTGGATATAGGCTTCCTCAAGATAAAGGTCAGCCAGCTCTTCACGACCGCCTTCAGGAATCTGGCGCCATACGTCGAACACCAACCGCTTGTTGTTGGCTAGCCCGCGATCGGCACTGTCGAGCAGGGTCAGTTGCGCACGGCCTTGCGAGCCGCGCACCGGCAGCGGGCCACCATTCTCTGCCGGTGGCGGCACCATTCCGGCAGGTACCTGCACAGACTCCCACTGCTCGGCAATCCTCCCCCCTTCAATGCGATACAAATAGAAATGTGTCGAGGTGTAAGTGTTGCCCGAGCCATCCGGTTCCGGATATGCCGTGACAAAGGCCATCGCCACTTTGTCGCCTTCGGCGATCAGCGTGACAAGCGACTCAGTGATCGTCGAGGGAATATTACGTTTGTGCTGCAACTTCGGCTGCAGCCAGTTGCGATAGGCGTTGAGTCCGCTGCTAATCAACGGATTGTGTTGCTTCAGGTCCTGCGCAAAGAACTCCTCCATTTTTTCGACCTGTCCTGCGCTCATAACCGTTCGCCACATGTCGTACACCAGCCGTTTGTTGGTCACAAGCATGGCATCGGCATTGCGCAGCAAGACGTCCTGGTCCGGATGCGGCACGACCGGAACTGCCTGATCACCTACGATGGAAAGTGGTGGTGGCGATAATCCAAGCGGCATATCGGCGGCAATGACTGCAGCTACCGCCATGCTCAGCAGTAATGGCGGATAACGGCGCAGATACTTGTACATGCAATTTTCCCCTGCGGTTATTGTGGCGGGGCTGATTGAGCAGCAGCCGCGCCAGCACATCACGTAGCTGACTGAACAGTACGTCCTGCGTACTTCTCGCTGCCCAGCCGGCTGCCCGCAGCGGGATTTAGCGTCTCCCGCTTCTTGGCCACGGCTGTGGTCTGCATTTATTTGTTATCGAGATCCGCAAGTATCTGACCATCATACTTGTGCATGACCAACGCACCCCCGAACGACAAGGCGGCGCAACCGATCATGTAGAAGGCTGCGTTGGCCGGATTACCGGTCTGTCGCGTCAATTCAGCAATCACCACAGGCGCCAGTCCGCTCAGTAATGAGAAACTGAGATTAAAGCTCATTGCTACGCCTGTGAAGCGGATGTACGTTGGAAACAGATCGGCACAAATACCGATCACAGTGCCAGTGCATAACGACGCAACGACACCAACAATCGCGAACATCAGATAGAGATTGACGCTGTGGTTCTGCGCAGCCTTGAAAAAAGGATAGGACAACAGCATCAACAGGCTGGAGCCTACCAGCAACATTGGTTTGCGCGGTATGCGATCGCTGAACCATGCCACCGTCAGCAACCCGACCGACAGGATGGCCAGCCCGATATTCTGGCCTAGACTGGCTTCAACAGCGGTATAACCCATGGTTTGTGGCAGGTAGGCCGGCATCGCGAACAAAAGTCCGTTGAAACCAGCCGTCACAGCCAGCACAGCCACACCAACCACTGTGGCCATGGGGAATGTCCTGATGAGGTCGGCCAGTGGCAGCGCGGAGGCCTTGCCAACCGCGCGAATACGCGAGAACTCCTTGCTCTCCTCCAGAGTCAATCGCAGGAAGAAGCTGACGATGCCGAGTGCACCACCCACAAGGAAACCAATGCGCCAACCCCAACCGGCAATGTCTGCGGGCGCCATGGTCATCTGCAATCCCAGGTTCAACAGCGCGGCAAGCAGTACGCCGGAATTGACGCAAAAGAAGATGATGCCCACCGAAAATCCTGAGCGGCGCGGCGCAGTTTCAACCACATACGAAATGGCACCGGGCAATTCGCCACCGAGACAGAAGCCCTGCAGGATGCGGAACAGCACCAGCAGTATAGGCGCCAGGATTCCCACCTGTGCGTAGGTCGGCAGCAAACCGATACCAACGGTGGCTCCCGACATGATGAGGATGGTAATCACCAGCACCTTGCGGCGGCCAATGCGATCGCCGATGTGGCTGAAGAAGATCCCGCCGAGCGGGCGTGCGAAGTAGCCGATGGCAAAGGTGCTGAACGACAGTACCAGTGACACCAGTGCATCATCACTGGGAAAAAACGCACGGCCGATATACTGCGCAAACTGGCTGTAGACGACGAAATCGTAGAACTCCAGCGCGCCGCCCAGGCTTGCCAGCAGAATCAGGCGCCAATCGGCCCAGTTGACTCGTGCAACGGCAGTATCGGCAGAATCTTTCAAGCTGGTTTTGGCAGGACTCGTAGTCATAACGGCATCCATTGTTCCCATTTGTTATTTTTGGTTTTGTCCGGCCTGTCGGCGGCCGCCGCAGTATAGTGAATCGACTCCCCAAAGCTAAAGGGAAAGATATTCACAGTGGTAGTATCGGCACCGCCTTTTTCTACTGTATCGAAGCCCTGAGCCAAGCCATGAAAGTACTACCGTCGTTCCGTCATGCCCTGCTGCTGTTGATTGTCTGCTGCAGCCATCACGCTGCTGCCCAATGGTTCGGCAATGGCGCGGTTGAACTCGGCAGCAACGACAACGTTTCCCGGTCACCAGTGGCGCAACAGGAACACAGCGACCAGAGCCTCCGTGCTGGCATCAGTGGGGGCTACCACTTCCAGGTGGCCGACTATACAGGCCTTACAATTGATGCATCGCTCACGCGCGAGCAGTTCCGCCGCTACAGCGGCCTCTCCAGTAATCGCGTCGCCTTGGGCGGTACCCTCAGCCACAAGTTCGGTCTGGGCGAACGGGCGCCGATAGCAACCCTTGGAATGACTACTGAGCGCGCCATCCACAATCTATCGCTGCGCAACAGTTGGCTGTACTTATTGCAGGCCGGCGTCCAGCAACGGCTGGCAGATAAGGTGTTGTTGCGCCTCAGCCTCGAACAGCAACTGCAGCGAGGCGACTACAATCGGCCGCGGCCGGCACCGGCACCACCGATGCCCGGTGACGTCTGGAAGCTGGACCTCCTTGTCGCAAGCGCAACAGTTGAATGGGATACCGGTCCGGCATCGTGGCTGGTCGCAGGCATGCAGTTACGCCACGGCGATACGGTGGCATCGGTGGAACCGTCACCACGGTTTCGTGTGCAATCCTCTGCCGTAACAGTCGACCCGGTGTTTGGCACCGGCATTGTCTCCTACCGGCTCAATGCCAATACCCGGCTGTTTTCACTCGACTGGAATCTGGCAACGTCCGACAGATCAACTCTCTACATTGGAGCCGAGCGCCAACTCAGTCGCGGCGGCACCGACCTGACCTACCAGGCAGGTATAATTCGGACCGGATTCATCGTCAGTTACTGAAGCCGCACTTTCTGTTGCCGGAGGCCTTGATGCTGCCCGTCCTGTCCCGCCTGTTCCGACTGCTGCCGCTGTTAACGGCATTGTTGTTGCCGGCCACCGCTGCTGTCGCCGTATCGCTGAATGTGACGTTGACCGACCAGGACGGCAAAGCCGTTGACGATGCCGTGGTCTATGTCACCTCTGTCAACGGCCAGCGTGCTGCTGCTACACCGATGCAGGTAACGGTTGACCAGATCAACGAAATGTTCGTGCCGCACGTACGGGCGATCACTGCCGGGTCGAGCGTCAACTTTCCGAACTCTGACCACATCCGCCATCATGTTTATTCATTTTCCGAAGCGAAAAATTTCGAACTGCCGCTGTACATCGGAATTCCGACCGAACCAGTAGTATTCAACAAAGCAGGTGTTGTAACTCTCGGATGCAATATCCACGACCATATGCTCGGCTATGTGCTGGTACTCGATACACCGTACTTCGACGAAGTTACCGGCGGCAACGCCACCATTGCCAACCTGCCCGCCGGACAGTGGACCGTGGAAATATGGCACCCGCGACTGGCAGACGAGCAAACCATACAAATCAACGTTGATGCCGCAACCGATACCACGCTTCAACAGGCGCTGGAACTCAGGCCGGAGCGCATGGTGCGGCGAGCACCCCGCCGCGGTAGCTCCCGCTACTGACGACTGTTGATAATGTCGCTGCACTTCCATCGTTTTCAGAGCCGGCTGCTGGCGTTCCTGCTGCTGCCGCTGGTGGTCGTGCTGAGTGCTGTCTATTTCGCAGTCGACAATGCCAATTCTGCCAATGCCTATGCGCTGATAACGCGTGACCTGCAAATCGGCATGGCCAACTTCAATGCCACCATTGCTGACCGCGATGAGAATCTGGCGATAGCCGGTGACGCGCTATCAAGAGACTTCGCCTTTCGTCAGGCATGGAACACCGATCGGCTGACGCTGCTTTCAGCAATGGAAAACCTGCGCGACCGACTGGTAACGGCAGATTTTATTGCATTGGTCGATGCCGATTCGCAGCAATTGCTCGCCGACACCCGTCGCCCCGACATTGAGGGCATAACACCTGAATGGCTTCCATTGATCCGACAGGCGGAAGCGCTTGATCGCCAGGGCGAATATCCGGAAGCCGCTGATGTGATAGTGCTCGATGGACTGCCCTACCACCTTACTGTGCTGCCCCTGCTGACACCAGACCTTGTCGGATGGGTGATACTGGGCTTCGAGGTCGGCGCTACGTTCACTGAAGAGTTCAAGCAATCAGTGTCAGCCGACGTCAGCGTGCTGGTCGCCGATGCCAACGGGCACTGGCACGTCAGTGGCTCAACACTACCGGAGCCATTGCCGGGTGAACTGGCAGCTGCCTTTGCCGATACCGTGAATATCACCGACAACGCCGGGTATCCTTTGTTACAACTCGACGGTGCCGACTATGTCACGCTGGCCAGCGCCATCAGCGCCGACGGCACCAGCGTACAGGTGGCGCTGCAACGCTCACTTGCTGCACAGCTGCAGCCGTATGACGCACTGAGTCAGCGACTTTTCACAATCTTCGCCTTGGGGATCATTGTGCTCCTGACCGCGTTGATGCTGGTATCGCGTAACGTTACCCGCCCCTTGCAACTGCTGACCCGCGGCGCCCGTCGCATCAGTGCGGGCGATTTCACTGCCAGTGTCGAAATCGACCATCGTGACGAAATCGGACAGCTTGCCACTGCCTTCAATGCGATGGCAAAAGGACTCGCTGAAAAGGAACGTGTGCGCGACCTGCTTGGCAAGGTAGTGTCACCGGAAATCGCCAACGAACTGATGAGCAAGCAATTGGAACTCGGTGGCGAAGAGCGCGAGATCACCGTGTTTTTCACCGATATACGCGGCTTCACGACTTTGTGCGAAGGTCGCTCACCACAGCAGATCCTGGCGTTGCTGAATGAGTATTTCTCTGCGCTGACCATTGTGATCGAGCAGCACGGCGGCGTAGTCGACAAATACATCGGTGATGCTGTGATGGCGCTGTACGGAGCTCCGGTAGTCTGCAGGGATGCGCCAGAGCGCGCCATTCGTACCGCACTGGCGATAAGGCCGGCGTTGGCTGCCCTGAACCAGTCGTTTGCCCAGCGAGGACTGGCACCGATCAGTATGGGTATTGGCATCAATACGGACAGCGTGGTGGTAGGCAATATGGGTTCGCAATCGCGGCTCAACTATACGGCGATCGGTGATGGCGTAAATCTGGCGTCACGGTTGGAGGGGCTTGCCAAGCGCTATGGCGCCCGCGTCATCGTCAGTGAGAGCACGGCAACGGCGGCACCTGCATTCCTCTGTCTTCCGCTCGATCTGGTACGAGTCAAAGGCAAGCAAGCACCGGTGCGCATCCTCGAACCACTGATCGAGCGCGACAAAGCGTCCGCTACGCTGCTGAAGCTCGTCGCGCAATTCGAAGACTTCCTCCGGCTGTGGCAAGGCGGGCTTTTCCCGCTGGCAACAACTGCATTGCATCTCGTAATCGAACAGGCGCGCAGTGAACCGGAATTCAATCAGGATCTGCTGGAGCTTTATCGACGCAGACTGGCGCAGTTGACAGACACTCCGCCACCTGAATGGGACGGTGTTTACATCTGCGACGAGAAGTAGGCCGATGATGACTGCGCCCGCACAGTCGAAGTTCATCCACTGCGATTGCGACTGCTTCTATGCCTCGATCGAGATGCGGGATGACCCGGCGCTACGGGGCCAACCGGTGGCAGTTGGCGGCGATGTCGACCGCCGTGGTGTTATTGCTACCTGCAACTACGAAGCGCGCAAGTTTGGTGTGCATTCGGCACTGCCCACTGCTACCGCCAGGCGACTGTGCCGCGACCTCATCATCATTCCGCCCAACATGGAGAAATACAAACTCGCCTCGCAGCAGATCATGCGCATCTACCGCGATTACACTGACCTGATCGAACCCCTTTCGCTCGACGAAGCCTTCCTGGATATCACCCACAGCACGCTGTTGCATGGCAGCGGTCAGCTCATCGCTCAGGACATACGCCGCCGCGTACGGCAGGAAATTGGGATCACATTGTCAGCCGGCATTGCACCGAACAAGTTTCTTGCCAAGATTGCGAGCGACTGGAACAAGCCTGACGGCCAATATGCAATTACGCCCAATGATGTGCCAAGCTTCATGCGCACATTGCCGGTAAAGAAAATACACGGTGTGGGCAAGGTCACTGCCCGCAAGATGCAACTGCTCGGCATCGATACCTGCTACGATCTTCAGCAATACAGCAAACCGCAACTCCTCGATATGTTTGGCAGTTTCGGCGATCGTCTCCATGCGTTGTGTCGAGGCGAGGACGACCGCCGCATCAATAGCGATCGCGAGCCGCGCTCGATAAGTGTCGAGGAAACCTATGCTGTTGATTTGGTCACGGTTGAGCAGTGTCTGGCAGAACTGCCAACACTTTTGGCCCAACTCCAGCGGCGACTCGACAATCGCCATGTTGCGCGATCGATCAACAAGCAGTTCATCAAACTGAAGTTCAACAACTTTGTGTCTACCACGGTGGAGCAGGTGTCGCCGACGCCCGATCTTGAAGGCTATCGCGCGCTGTGTCGTACCGGGTTCGAGCGCGGCGGCTTGCCGGTACGTTTGCTCGGCCTTGGCGTGCGATTGCGGACCAACGGCGGCTTCATACAGCTGGAATTTTCATTACCCGCGCCTTTGAATTTGCAACCGCCGCCGTAATGGCGACAATGGCGACGTCTTCACTGCGAGCTGCAACAGCACATGTCGCGTTACCGTCCGCCGGCCCCACCAATGGCTCCCTATATCACCGTCGAAGGCGAACGGGCGCTGCGGAGCGAGCTCGAATATCTCTGGCGTATAGAGCGGCCGAAAGTCACGCAGTCAGTGTCTGAGGCCGCAGCCCAAGGCGACCGTTCCGAGAATGCAGAGTACACGTATGGCAAGAAGCGTCTGCGCGAAATCGACAGCCGTGTGCGCTTCCTGCGCAAACGACTTGAAGTGCTGATGGTCGTGCGTGATCCGCCGACTGACCCGAACAAGATCTATTTCGGTGCGTGGGTGGAACTGGAAGATGAAAAAGGTGACATCGCCCGCTATCGTCTTGTCGGCCCTGACGAGCTGAATCCGGCGCTTGGCTACATCAGCATCGATTCGGTGCTCGGCCGCGCCTTGCTGGGCAGAACAAGTGACACTGAAGTGAACATACAGACACCCTCCGGCCCCCGTGAATATGCGGTGGTCAGTGTCAGCTACCAGAATCCTGCATAACGATGGAACACGTCACCATCATTGGATTCCGCAAGGTGCTCGGCACCAGCCTCACTATTCCCATGGAGATGTTGAACGCCGCCGACCTGATGCGGCGCATCCGTGGTGGCAACCATCGCAAACTGCAGCTGCAACTGGTGCATCCGGCCGGCGGTAACATTGCGCTGACTGCCGGACTTGAGTTGGTTTGTCACCACACGCTGGACGATGTGCAGCACACCGACCTGATCATCGTGCCGGCACTGTGGGGCAATCCGAAAGGCATAGCTCGGCAGTATCCGCAGTTGCTCACCTGGCTGCAGCAACATGCAGATACGCCGATATGTGCAGTCGGCACCGGCAGCTACTTTCTTGCCGAGGCTGGTCTGCTCGACAACAAGGTGGCCACCACGCATTGGTATTACTTCGAGCAGTTTGCCGCCACTTATCCGCAGGTGATCTTGCAGCGCGACCGTTTCATTACCCGTGCCGGCAACATTTACTGTGCCGGCAGCGTGAACTCCGTGCGCGACGTTATGCTGTACTTCATCGAACTACACTACGGCCAGGCAATTGCCGGTGAAGTTTCACGCCACTTCACTCACGAACTGAAGCGCTCCTACACGCAAAGCTTCCTCAGCCAACGGCCACAGCATTACCACGAAGATGAAACAGTCATCGAAATCCAGGACTGGCTGCACAACGCATACCACGAACCACTCACGCTGGATACGATTGCTGCCGGCTACAAGTTGAGTGTGCGCACTCTGACGCGCCGCTTCAAGCACGCCACCGGCAAGAGCCCAATGCAGTACCTGCAGCAGGTCCGGCTCGACAACGCCAAGGAATTGCTGCGCAACAGCAACCTCGCCATTGCCGAGATCGCATTCAATACCGGTTATGGTGACAGCAACCAATTTGCGGCGCAGTTCCGCAAGCATATGAAGCTGTCGCCAAGCGCCTATCGCGAACTGGTGCGGAAGAAATTGTTCCAGGTAAACCGGGAGCGGGGAGCAGAGCATTCGGTGCCAGAATAACCAGCCCGCCTTGGCCGGAGGGTCAATGGGGGCGGTTAAACTGACACCAGGATGGACTGATCAGCCGTCAGGGACGGCCGGGATTCATGCAGCGCCCGCCTCTGAGACGAGCATGGTTTCGCCCAACTCACCCAGGCTTACCCCATGTCGCTGTGCACGTTGTTTGCCGGCTACGGTTTTCAACCGGCGTTCCACTGCATTGAAGGCATCGCGGATAGCGACATAAATGTCTTCATGCGAGTGTTTGTCGTGATGATCATGTGCCACCACGATGTCGTGACTGGGCATCAATGCTTCCACACCCACATGGTACACACGCCCTTTATGGTGATTGTTGTGGGGAGCTTCGAGAATGACTTTCAGGCTCTGGATCTTGTCCGTGTAGCGTTCCAGTTTTTCCAATCGTTTGTGGACTGCATCTTCAACAGCCTGACTATGTTCAATACCACGGAACAGCACTTGCGTATTGCCAATCATAGGTGCGCCTCCTGAACGCTGTTGGTTTGGGATGTAGCCGTGAACAGCTTTGGTTCAAGGCCCATCAGGAAGGTTCTCCACAAGGGAGCTTTCTCCCTGCGACTGATACTACGCCCACGCCCAAAGGCACTGTCAAACGCTTTCACTGAAAATATAAAGGTTTGGCAAATTTGGTTTTCAGACGGGAAAAACAGCTTGATTTGAGAGTGGCGCGGTGTTCGGATACGCCATCCATTTTTGGCAGTGCATGCATGTTCGCATCGCTCAACCAGTTATAGACACATAACTGGCGAATTGGTTCCCTCCCGCAAACCGCTCCAGGCTGCTCCTAGCCTTCCTGTACTGGCTCACTGTTCCCGATTTGATCGTTTGCCTGATCAACGCCCAGAAAGTACCAGTGCCACGGCTCGTACATCACGCCAAACGGATTGTTGCGCGGGAACGACAAGCGGAAACCAAACTCTCCTGCCCGCTGATTCAGCCACACAAACGCAGCGCTGTGTTCGAACACTTCCTCAAGGTGCGGATATCCCGGACAACCGATATCCAGCGCCCGCCCACTGTGGTGCTCACTGAACCCAGGGGCGGCGTTGACCTGCAGGATGCTGGTGATATCAAAACCACGGTCAAGCTTGCGCTGGATCAGCTGGCGTTGGTAATCGACGCTGCGGAAGGCCGACACCAGCTGCAGCTCGACGCCATCGACCAGCGCTGCCTGTTGCAACCGCTGCCAGGCCGCTGCTGTAGCCGCCTCCAGTCGCGCCGGACGACCCAGCGCATCGTTGCCGACCTCGACCAGACTGTCGCACTCCGGCTGCTGGGGCATGCCGCAGCGGCGGTCGTAGTCGGCCGGAATTCCCAATAGCGCGTGTATCTGTTGCAGCATGTCGCCCCCTTTCCAGTGGCATCAGCAAGGCGGCAATGATGCCGTGACCGAGCGTCGCCGTCATGTGCAGTTACCCTCTTACGTTTGGCTTTAATTCAATATAATTTGTCCATATTTGAATTATTAGGCTTGCAGCTTGTTACTAAGATGCTCCTGAGCCCCAAGGAATACAGTCCCATGTCCCATCTACCCGTGATCGTCGGTTTTGGCGGTATCAGTCCGGCCGGTCGCAGCGCGCTGCACTACGGCTACCGGCGCCTCGTCTTCGACCAACTGCCACGCGCACAGCAGTTGCAGACCCTGCAGAGCCTCGCGGTAATGACAGGCCGGTTGCAGCATGGCAGCCAGGGTTGGCTTGATGCGGCCGGCAATGTCGTGGAAGCGGATGCCTTCGTCGCTGCCCACCAGCAACAACTGCTCGACAACACACTGATCCGCAAACTGGAAACCAACCTGTTTGATCCGGCGCGGATACCGATGCATTCACCGTTGGCGCTCGACAGCACTGATGGCACTCCGTTGCGCTTCACTTTACCGCTCCGCAAACTGCCGTCAGTGATGCCCGCCAATTGGCAAATCGTCAGCAATGACGGTAAGAGCTGCATCGTCGAGGTACAGGGCTCGCTCGACATCATGATGAAAGACAGCTTCCAGAGTCCCGTCAACACTGCGGGCCAACTTCCAAGCGGCTTTGCACCCGACAAACTTTATCCGGCACGCAGCCATCCACGCGGCCTGCAGATGACGCTGTATGCCGCTTCCGATGCGTTGTTCTCGCTCGGCCTCGACTGGGACACGCTGCAACAGCATGTGGCGCCCGACCAGATTTCTGTCTACGCCGGCAGTAGCCTCAACCAGCTCGACTACGACGGCTATGGCGGCCTGCTGAAAGCGCGCCTGCTAGGCAAGAAGATTACTTCTAAACAACTGCCACTGGGGTTCGGCGAAATGCCGGCTGACTTCATCAATGCCTACATGCTGGGCAACGTCGGCAATACCGGCACCAGCCTCGGCGCCTGTGCCTCATTCCACTACAACCTGCATCAGGCCTTGCATGACATCCGCCGCGGCCACATCCGCATTGCTATCGTCGGTGCCAGTGAAGCACCGATTACCCCCGACATCATCGAGGCGTTTGCCAACATGGGAGCGCTGGCCGATGACGCTGGCCTGATTGAGTTGGACAAGCATCTCGGTCGCACTACACCCGACCATCGGCGGGCCTGCCGGCCTTTCGGTACCAATATAGGCTTCACACTGGCAGAGTCAGCTCAGTTCTTTGTGCTGTTCGACGACGCACTGGCGCTGGAACTCGGTGCCACCATCCACGGTGCCGTCAACGACGTATTCGTCAACGCAGACGGTTACAAGAAATCAATCGCAAGCCCCGGTGTAGGCAACTACCTAACGATGGCCAAAGCAGCGGCCGCTACCCAGGCGGTGCTCGGCGCCAATAGCCTGAAGCACCACAGTTTCGTACAGGCGCACGGTACCGGCACACCGCAGAACCGCACGACTGAATCGGCCATCTTTGCAGACGTTGCCCGCCACTTCGGCATCCATAACTGGCCCGTCACGGCGATGAAGAGTTACCTCGGCCATTCGATTGCCTGTGCCGGCGGTGACCAACTGGCAATGACCCTCGGGGTATGGAAGCACGGCATCATTCCCGGCATCCTCACCACGCACGAACTCGCCAGCGATGTCACCACCAACAATCTCGACTTTCTGTTGCAACACCGCCAGATTGATCCGGCAAAGCTTGATGCAGCGCTGCTGAACTCAAAAGGCTTCGGTGGCAACAACGCCACGGCGTCCATCCTTTCGCCTAATGTCACCACTCGCATGCTGACAATGAAACACGGCGCCAAGGCACTGGCTGCTTGGCAACACCGCAACGAAGCTGTGTCTGCCAGCAGCGCCAGCTACGAACAGCGTACGCTGCAACAACAGATCGCCCCACTGTATCGCTACGATCACGACGTGAAGGATGGCAACGATCTCGGCTTCAATGGCAACAAGCTGTCCCTGCGCGGCTATCAACAACCGGTTGACCTTGATCTGCCGAATCCGTATCCAGACATGGTGTAAACCGGTGATTGCAGAGGGAGACATCATGCATTTGTCTCCCGGTGTCACTGCAGTGCTGCTAACCACGGTACTGCACGCTCAAGGCCGGTGCCGCTTCATGAGCGATGGCTGCAGCGCCTTCCCTGATGACACACCGTACGTCTGCCTGGCTGTTTCCGCTGGGAGTATCGCTGGCGGTAGCCACACGGCTAGCGTGCACCAAGTGCAGACACGCTGCGTTATCGATCTGACTCCAGCAAAAAAAGGGCGGCCATGGCCGCCCTTTTTCAACTCTGGCATCAACTGCCGGCTTACACCTTCAGCTTCAACAGCTTCTGTGCGTTCTTGTGGTAGATCTTCGCGCGGTCTTCTTCGCTGATATCGAGTTCGTCGAGAATCTTGATCGTCTCGCGAATGTACATCGGACCTTTTTCCGGGTCGAACGGCGCATCCGATGCGAATACCACGTTGTCGGCACCGAAGAATGCCAGGCTGCACAAGGTGGCAGGTTTCGAACCGAACGTGGCGGTGTCGGCGTAGAACATCTTGAAGTAGTCAAGCGGACGTTTCTTGAGCTCCTTAAGCAGGATCGAGTAGTCGGTGTGCGAGGTACGCGCACCGAGCTGGTCCCAGCCGGGGCCAACGCGCCCTTCGAAGAACGGGATCATGCCACCACCATGGTGGGTGATGATCTTGATGTTCGGATGTTTGTCGAAAAGCTTCGAAAACACGAGACGCGCCATGGCGGCGGAGGTGTCGTAAGGCCAACCGAAGGTCCACCAGATTTCGTACAGCGAACGCTCTTCAGTCTGGTAATCCGCGAAAGAAGCGCCGCGTGCGGGATGGATCCAGATCGGACGATCCACGGCGGCCATATAGTCGAACACGCCGATGAAATCGGGATGGTCGAGCGGCTTGCCTTTGACATTCGAGAACACCTGCACACCCGCGGCACCAAGCTGCTCGATAGCGTATTTGGTTTCACTGAGCACCATCTCTGGATTGCCCATCGGGATCGATGCGATGTAGCCGGGGAAGCGATCAGGATATTTCTGGCACAACTCCGCCATGTCTTCGCTGCCTACGCGGGACAGCATCACCTGATCATCAGGCTTCGCGACGATTTCAAGCGGCGGCGATGCCAGCGACAGTACCTGGGAGTAGTCGTCGAAGCGGTCCATGATGCGAAAGCGTTCGTCGAGCTCCGTCATCATCGGCACCGCTTCGGAGCGGCGTGTGATGTCGGTCATCTTGCCGGTGACGTCCCGCAGCTTGTCGTAGAAGCGTTTCGGCCAGATGTGGTTGAAGATGTCGATCTTTTTCATGGAGTGACTGTCCTGCTGCTAGTTGAAAACCCGGAGGCATAAGAGAATCAAAAGAAGTGCACAACGAAGGGGTCGGAAATAGTTGATCGGGATTCTCCCGGCGCAAACACGATGCGCGTTATCAAATATCTCCGACCCCTTTGATCACTTTGATAATTCTTTTGATCGTTCGCCAAAACTCAGACGGCGGCGGCTTGCAGTTTGCTGGTGGCACCGGCTTCCTGCTCCTGCTTACGCTTACTGGGAGGGGTCCAGAAGCGCGGCTTGATCGGCAGCATCAGCGCAAAGCCGATGAGTGCAATCACGGTATAGGCCATCAAGCCGTACGTGTAGTTGCCAAAGGCATCCACAAAAGCACCGAGTGCGGGGGGGCCGGCGGCAAATCCAAGATTCACTGCCACCGACACAATGCCGATAGTCATGCCGAGGTTGCGGGGCCCAAGGTAGTGTTTGGTCAGTACCGGCGCTTCGACGATCAGTCCGCCGTGGGCGATACCGAGCACAGTGACGAAAAGGAACAGCGACAGGCCTCCTGATATAGGCAGCGCCAGCAATACCGACATTGCCAGCAAGAAATAGAAGAAGCGGATACCGGCGATCGAGTAGTGGTCATACACCCAGCCGGCGACCGGTTTGGAGATAACCGCAAGGATGCCGGTAAACGATGAATACCAAACGATATCGTTGAGGTTGAAGCCCTTGTCGTTGCGCAGGTAGGTCACGGTGTTCTGAGTCATGGCTTGGTCAACACCGGATACCAGGAAGATACCAAGCATGATGAACCAGAAGCCGCGCTCCTTGCTGATCTCCTTTGCGCGGTCCCACATCGTCGGAGCTCCGGGCGCACGATGTGTGCTGGAATTGATGATGTCCTGGGTGGCGCCCACGCGCGACATGAAGAACATCCACAGCGGTGCTGAAATCAGCAGCGAACCAAGGCTCAGCGTGCCGGCAATGGTGCGCCAGTTGATACCGGCATCAAGCAACGGAGTCCACACGAACGGCATCAGAGTCTGGCCAAGACTGGTGGCACCGAGCACGATGCCGAGCGCAAGACCGGGATTCACTTCGTACAGGCGTGACACCACGACTTTCATCGCCGACACAATCGACGATGCCGACAGACCGAGCAGCGCACCGGCAAGATAGTAGATAGGCAGATTGGTGGCGATCAGGAACAACGCCATTGCACAGCCACCGGCGAGTGCGCCGATCAGTACGGCCACCTTGCCACCGATCTTGTCGATCAGGATGCCCATGCCGAGGGCAGCAACGGCACCAATCAGGAACTTGGCGGTGGAGAGCAGGTTGACCTGCGTATTGCTCCAACCGAATTCATCCATTGCCGGTTTGTACATGTAGGGTAACGAGAAGTTCGGCACGCCGAACGAGAAGAACACAAGCAGGAACGCAACCACCAGAATCTGCCAGTTGGCCATAAGTTCGGCTTTTGCACTGCCCGGAACATTGATACCCATCACTACCCCCTCGATAGTTGCTGCTGCACTGGCAGCATTGGTTGATTGCGATATTTTTTCGCTGCTTGCGTGGAACCACCTGCAGAATTCCAATGAGCTCAATGCAATCCGACGGGTGGCGTATTTTTATTTTTCTGATGATGCCCGGATACTAGCACACCCTTTTTGCATGCCACGTGCGAGCTCAATGCAAACAATGTGGAAATCAGTTTGACCCGTAATTTCCAGTAATTTTCAGCGCCAGACCATGAAGCCCTGCGCAGTTCCAGTACCGGCAATTGTGCGATAACACGGCACATAATCTATCGCCGCACCGGACAGTTCGGTTTCAGCAAGTGCACCAGCTGCCGCAATCCAGTTACGGATTTCCGATGTTCCCTGCATCAATGTGGTCTGCGGCACCGAGCACAGGAATTTTTCGTCGCGCGTCAGCATCGCCCGGTAAAGTGCCTTGTCGAAATCTTCGTCAATCGTGAAGTGGGTCAGACCACCGGAACCGAACACCGCCACTTTCACATCACGCTTCCACGCCTTGATGACCTTGGCCATGAAACGCCCCATCTCGTAACAACGACGCGAGGTCGGCTGGTTTGGCGGGAAGAACGTATTGGAGATGATCGGCAGTATCGGTACCGGCTTGTCTTTCATCACACGGCGGATAATCCAGCTGAACGCATGCGGCGTCCCGATGTGATGATGATTGCCCATGTCAGGCCACGACTTGCTGGAAGCAAAATCAAAGCCGGCATCTTCTGCCATTTCGAACGCGAGGTTGGCAAGTTCGGGCAGGCCCGGCCACACTACCGGCTCGTGCGGGCGGTAGGCCCACTCGGTTTCCTTGATTCCGACCGACAGCCGTGCCGTGCGGTCAGCATCAAGCGGCTTCTGCCAGAATGTCTCACCGTAATACACGGTGAACATCGGCTGCATAGTGTCGAGTACCAGCTCACGCTGGTCGTTGCCCAGGATCACAGCCACATCGGGCTTCTCCTGCTCCCAGATCTCCTCAAGCTTCGCCACGCCCTGCTGACAGATCGCATGCCGGCGCGTGCGCTCTTCCAGTGTGATCTGCGCTGCAAAGTTCTCGTGCTTGCGCAACTCCACCAGTTCGTCGAACGAATATTCCTTGTTGCGGAACCAGTGCCGGGTCTTGTGATCGAACGGCACCCGCAGCATCCATTCCTCAGGCGTGGTATTGAGGATTGGGCCGTGGGTCGTGCACATGCCGAGCGTAATATTGGCCATTTCAGCAGTCCAGATTGAATACTTTGCGGGCGTTGCCTTCGAAGATCTTGAATTTGTCTTCAGCACTGAGCCAATCGATGCTTTCGATCAATGGCACGGTTTTGTCGTAGGTTTCGCCAGTTTCGTGGTTGATCGACGAACCGACACCAGGGCACTCGGAGCCGTAGAGGATGCGGTCGGCACCGACCACCTTGATCAATAGCTCCAGCGCTTCCTTCGAATAGAGCACGCTGTCGAAGTACATGTTGCGCATGCCGTCGATGAACAGTTTGTTGCCACCCTGTGCGCCGCCTTTTGCAGAACCCGCATTGAAGCGACCGATCTGGTATGGCATGGCACCGCCTCCGTGCGATACGACAATCTTCAGCTGCGGGAAATCCTGGAACACGGTGGAGTTGACGAAGCCATATACGGCCGTGGTTTCTTCATTGACGAAGTATAGGCTGTAGGGTTCACGCTGCGGGAAACGCGACCCGGCAGTGTGGATGTGCAGTGGCACATCGAGTTCACACGCTTTTTCATACAACGGGTACCAGTAGCGGTCGCCCATCGGCGGTGCCTTGTTGCCATCGTTCTCGTACGGGTCAGGGTTCAACAGGAAACCCTTGAAGCCAAGCTTCTTCACGCAGCGTTCCATCTCGGCAAACACGACATTCACCGGCTCGCCGCCCTGCTGTGGCAGGCCGCCTATTCCGAAGAACTTGCCGGGGAAGAGCCGAATACTGTCGGCGATGATGTTGTTCACTTCGTGGATGTACCACTCCACCAGATAACCCGGCTTTTCCGAATGCATGGTCTGGAAAGGCCGCGGTGAAACCAACTGCAGGTCGATGCCGTTGTTGGCCATGTGTTCGATATGGCCACAAGGTGCCATTTCCTTGCGGTGCCACGAGGCAATCAACTGCTCGTCGGTGTAGCTGACTTTGCCGCGACCGTGCGAACCGCGATGTGAAACCAGACCGGCCTTGTAGACCGCAAGCTGTGGGGGCGCTGATGTATGCGCGTGACAATCAATGATCATGGGGTGCTCCTGTTCCTTAGTCTCTGTATCAGCTGGTCAGCTTACTTGGTTGGCGTCTGCAGTGAGTGGTATTTCATCAACGCGCGAGCTTCAGTGATGGTTTTTCCCTCTTCGAGCATGCCGCGGATCTTCGCTTCGGCCGCATCAATCTGCTCGGCGGTAGCAAGCACCTCTTCTTCACGTGATTTCGGAATACAGATCACGCCGTCGGCATCTCCGCGCAGAATGTCACCCGGGTTGACACGGGCATCACCGATGTTCACCGGTACCTGTTCAGCATCGACCTGTACGCGGTCCTTGCCCGTACGCATGGAATAACTCCGCGAATAGATCGGATAACCAAGGCTCAGGCACAGATGCACGTCGCGGCAAGCGCCGTCGATGACAGTGCCGGCGAGACCTTTTTTGTGGGCGAGGAAGGTGAGGATGTCGCCCCACACGGTGGCGTCTTCACGACCGCCGTTGTCGATGGCGACAACATCACCGGGGCCGAGCTTGTCGATGAAGTCACCGACGGTGCCGGGTTTCTCTGCATCAAGCGGGCCGTACAGGATGGTGTAGGCTCGACCGGCGAGCCGGAAGTTCTGGTCGCGCGGTTTGATACCAAGGCACTGGCCGCTGATGCGCAATTTGTCCATCGCGTCGCTGAGGGTGGCGGTATCTAGTTTTGCCGCCCGTTCCACGTTCTTGTCTGACATTGTTGTCTCATTGCCTCTGAAGGTTGTAGCTGGAATTCAATCATGAGCGGGTATCCGTCAGGATTACTTGCTCAGCATATTCTCGTAATTGGTGCCCATCACCACTGATACCGGTTTGCCGGCCAGCACATCCTGTGTCATCAGGCGTTCCTTGAGGGCGATGGTCTCAGCCACCTTGAGGATTTCTTCGATGCGGGCGGCGGGAATGAAAACCACGCCGCTGCCATCGGCGATCACGTAGTCACCGGGGTGCACCACACTGTCGCCCACCTGCACAGCAATGCCGAAGGCTTCTTCCCACACGCGGCCCCTGGCCGTATGGGGCGTGGTATAGCGCGAGAATACCGGAAAACCGATCTCTTCGTATTCGTCGATATCGCGGGCAGGGCCTTCCATGATGACGCCACGTACGCCTTTTGCCTTGGCGGCATTGGCAAGCACACCGCCCCAGCCGGCGCAGTCAATTCCCGTGCGCTGTTCAACCACGATGACCGTGTTTTCGTCAGAGGCTTCAATGGCAGCAGTGCCAAGATGGCGTTTCGAGCCACCCACCGGTGCCTGCGCGTGTAGTTTTACCGTCTGTATGGTGCCAGCGATGCGTTTTTTGGTGGATCGGCGAGGCAACCCGGAATGGGCGCCCTTCAAGCCGACGCTGTCGAGTGCGTCGGAAACGGCACAGGCGTCGAGTTGTTCGAGACGTTGGACTAGTTCGGCACGAGTGGCCACAAATTGCTCCCGGGACTGATTGAAACCGGGGCGATGATAACCGATACCTGAAGGGCTTCAGGAAGTGGAAAAACCGTGGTTTTTCTGCCTCAGCGTTGCAGGCGGGGAGAGAACTGGGTGGTTCGGGTGTGGGGCAGCACCAGCATGTTACCCACAGGCTCTTGCAAGCTATCGTCAACCTGCAGTTGGGTAGCCGCCAGCAACTGACGTTGCAACAGCTGTACCGCCTCGACACCGGGTACCTCAGCGTTACGGGTGAGTTCTGGATTGAAATAGATTCCCATGACGGCTTCCTCACTGCGGGATGTGCCGTGTAACGCTCGACGTCCCCCCGTCCTCAGTAGCACTTGGCTTTAGAGTCCGGGGTCAACTGTAACTGCGTTCATGGCCAGCTGTCTTGCATAGGCTGCTGGTGTTAATCCGCCCAAAGCCTTCTTGGGTCTCTCTT
>Ga0255096_1000079_pt1 | contig 62873 bp, 51 predicted proteins | sample Colum_Atlam_RepA_2_FD_188563 | JGI IMG/M metagenome (GOLD analysis project Ga0255096, IMG submission 188563) | Freshwater microbial communities from Columbia River, Oregon, United States - Colum_Atlam_RepA_8d | ecosystem: Environmental > Aquatic > Freshwater > River | place: USA: Oregon... | reverse complement strand
AAGAAGGGAGCCAGGCGCGCCATCTGCGCGTCGGTCAGCCAGAAGAGATCGCTCATGTCACCGCTCCGTTTTCGGAGGCGTGAATCACGCAGCGCAACAGAAATCAATGCATCCTGACCCTAACGATCAACAATCGCGTCAGCTTTGCACTTTCGTCCAAGCCCCTAACGACGGCCCAATAGATCTGTGAACCAGTGCGGACTCGACTCTGCCCCTGCGACCGCCTAATAAGAACAAAAAGCGAACACTCTTCGATCGGTTGAAAACTGGGATGGCACGTCGACTGCTTTCCATATGGTTTCCAAGGCTTGCAAGCGATGCAAACCTGCGGGGGCGGCCTGTTGAGGGGCCATTTGCGCTGACCCATCGGTCGGGCAACGCTGATCACCTGCATTGCCTGAACCTTGCGGCTTCGGCTTGGGGTCTGTCGCGCGGCATGGCCTTGGCCGATGCCCGCGCCATATGTCCCGATCTTGCCACCCGCCCCGCAGATCTGGCGCAAGAGACGGCGGCCTTGGCCGCTTTGCGCCGCTGGGCCAGCCGCTATGCGCCTTTGGTGGCAACCGACGGCGTTGATGGGCTGATGGCCGATATCTCTGGTGTGCCGCATCTGTTTGGCGGCGAACAGGCGCTGCGCGACGATCTGCAGCTGCGTTTGGAACGCGCCCGATTGCAGGCCACCAGCGCCATTGCAGGCACCCGGGGGGCGGCTCACGCGCTTGCCCGCCATGGCGGCGGCATTGTCGCCGATGGGCGGCTGCTTGCGGGCATAGGGCACCTGCCCGTTACTGCGCTGCGCGTTGATCATGATACGGCAGAGGCGCTGACACGGGTGGGCCTTATACGCATCGCCGATCTTGCGACGCTGCCGCGTGCGCCCTTGGCGCGGCGGTTCGGGGCGGGATTGATGCTGCGGCTGGATCAAGCCCTTGGGGTGCAGGCAGACCCGGTGGCAGCCGAACCGGATGCGCCACATTTTGGGGTGCGGATCACCCTACCCGAGCCAATCGGCCTGCAATCGGATGTGATGGCCGGGTTGAACCGCTTGTTAGAACGGCTGTGCGCCAAATTGGCGATGCACGGCAGAGGCGCGCGGCGGGTGCGGCTTGAATTGCGCCGCGTAGATCGCGGCATGGCGGTGGTCGAAATCGGCCTTGCCCGCCCGATGCGCGACCCCGTTCGCATCGCCGCCCTCTTTGCCAAGGGCGTCGATGAGATCGACGCAGGCTTCGGCATTGACGGGCTGCGGCTGTCTGCCCCGTTAACCGCAGCCCATGCCCCCGAACAGATCGGCAGCGGCGCAAAGCCCATGGGTGCAGATGCACTGGCCGATCTTGTATCGTCATCAAGCAACCGCATCGGCTTTGATCGGGTGTTGCGCCTGTTGTCGGCCCAAAGCCTGATCCCCGAGCGCAGTTTTGCCTTCGCCCCCGCCGCCTATACCACAGCCGAAAGCCCCACCCACCGCGCCGGGCCGACACGTCCGGTCACCCTGTTTCCGCCAGAGCAAGTGACCGCCACCGCAGGCACCCCGCCCATATCGTTCCGCTGGCGACGGATGCGTTTCACCACCCTGCGCGCCACGGGGCCAGAGCGGATCGCGCCGGAATGGTGGTTCGACGACCCGGCCTGGCGGACAGGCCTGCGCGATTATTGGCGGATCGAAACCCACGAAGGCGCACGGCTTTGGCTGTTTACCACCCCACAGACCCCCGGTGAATCTGCAAACGCAATGGCTACGCCAAACTGGCATATCCATGGGGTATTCGCATGACGGCGCAGCTTCATCTTGGCCCAAATATCCCGGGTGGTGAATTGGTCGCAGACCAAGAGGAGGGCAGCGCCCTCCTGCCCTATGCTGAACTTTGCGTCACGTCGAACTTTACCTTCCTGACCGGGGCTTCGCATCCAGAAGAACTGGTCACGCGGGCGGCAGAACTGGGTCTGGCCGCCATCGCCATCACCGACCGCAATTCAGTGGCGGGCGTGGTGCGGGCGTTTTCTGCGTTGAAGGAACTCACGCGTCTGCGCGACGAGGCAAAGGCTGCAAATCAGGTGGCACAGGATGGGCCAACCATTCGATCACAACATCTAACCGATCCTTCTAGCCGACAAACCATGTCGCACGTCCCCAGCCAGACGCCCGCCTCGGCCCTGCCTGCAGCCCCGTTGCCAAAGCTGATTGCGGGTGCCCGGTTGGTGCTAACCGATAGCGTCGTGGAATGGTTGGCCCTGCCCACCGACCTCGCGGCGTGGTCGCGATTGACGCGCCTGCTCAGCTTGGGCAAACGCCGTGCGCCCAAAGGTGACTGCCACCTGAAGCGGGCTGATCTGATGGATTGGGGGGCAGGCATGATCCTGATCGCCCTGCCGCCAGACCCGCTGGCGGATCAAAACCCCAAAACCACCCACAGCGATCTGCGGGCTGTGGCGCAAGCCTTTCCCGGCCATTGCTTTCTTGGCGCTGCCCCCCGCTATGATGGCAGGGATCAACCGCTGCTCGATCACCTCGCCCGGCTCGCCCAAGCCATAAACCTGCCGCTGGTGGCGGTGGGGGATGTGCTGATGCACCGCGCGGCGCGGCGGCCTTTGGCGGATGTGCTAACCTGCCTGCGGGAAGGCTGCACCATCGACAATATTGGCGCGCGGCGGCTGGCCAATGGCGAGCGGCGGCTCAAGTCGGGTGCCGAGATGGCGCGGCTTTTCGCTCGCCACCCTGCCGCCCTGCGTCGCACTGTCGAGATTGCCGACCGTTGCGCCTTCCAACTGTCGGACCTGCGCTATCAATATCCCGATGAGGCGCAAGACGGGGAAGCCGCGCAAGACCGGTTGGAACGCCTGACCCGCAAGGGGCTGCACTGGCGCTATCCGGCAGGCCCGCCCGCAAAGATCATCCACCGCGTCGAGAAAGAGCTGACCCTCATTCGCGAGGTGGACTACGCGCCCTATTTTCTGACCGTGCATGACATTGTGCAGTTTGCCCGCTCACGCGGGATTCTCTGCCAAGGCCGCGGCTCTGCTGCCAATTCGGTGGTTTGCTATCTGCTGGGCATCACCGAGGTGCCGCCCGAATCCATCACCCTGATCTTCGAGCGGTTCATCAGCAAAGAACGTGGCGAGCCGCCGGATATCGACGTCGATTTCGAACATGAACGCCGCGAAGAGGTGATTCAATGGATCTACGAACGCTACGGTCGCCACCGAGCCGGCCTGACGGCGGTGGTGATCCATTTCCGCAGCCGCGCCGCCATCCGCGAGGTCGGCAAGGTGATGGGGCTTTCCCAAGACGTGATCGCGCGGCTGGCGGGGCAAATCTGGGGCTGGTCCTCGGCCGCGCCCAGCGAGGACCGGTTGCGCGATGCGGGGCTGTCGCCCGAAGACAGCCGCGTGCAGCTGGCCACCAAGCTGATCGCCGAGATCATCGGCTTTCCCCGCCATCTCAGCCAGCATGTCGGCGGCTTTGTCATCACCCAAGGGCGGCTGGATGAGCTTTGCCCGATCGAGAATGCCGCGATGGACGATCGCACCATCATCGAATGGGACAAGGACGATATCGACGCTTTGCATCTGTTGAAGGTTGATATCCTTGCCCTTGGCATGCTGACCTGCATCCGCAAGGCTTTCAGCCTGTTGGCCGAGCATCGCGGTCAGCACCTGACGCTGGCCAACGTGCCACCCGAAGATAAGCCGATCTACGACATGCTCTGCCGCGCCGATGCGATTGGGGTGTTTCAGGTGGAAAGCCGCGCGCAGCTGAACTTCCTGCCCAAAATGCGCCCGGAGGCCTTCTACGATCTGGTCTGCGAGGTCGCCATCGTCCGTCCCGGCCCGATTCAGGGCGGCATGGTGCATCCCTTCATCAACCGCCGCATGGGCCGCGAGAAGGTCGAAGATCTTGGTCCGGCGATGATGGAGGTGCTGGGCCGCACCTATGGCGTGCCGCTGTTTCAAGAGCAGGCGATGCAGATCGCGGTGGTCGCGGCAGGCTTCACCCCGTCGGAGGCGGATCGTTTGCGCCGGTCACTGGCCACCTTCAAGCGCATGGGCACCATCGGCAGTTTCCGTGACCGTTTCGTTTCGGGTATGCTGTCGCGCGGCTATGACGCCGATTTCGCCGCGCGGTGCTTCGCGCAGATCGAAGGCTTTGGTTCTTATGGCTTCCCCGAAAGCCACGCCGCCAGCTTCGCGCGGTTGGTCTATATCTCGGCCTACCTGAAGTGCCACCATCAGGCGGTGTTCACCTGCGCGCTGCTGAACAGTCAGCCGATGGGATTTTATGCCCCCGCGCAGCTGGTGCGCGATGCGCGGGATCACGGCGTCGAGGTCCGCCCGATATCGGTCAACCATTCGCTGTGGGATTGCACGTTAGAGCCGCGCGCCGATGGCAAGCTGGCGCTGCGGCTGGGGTTTCGCCAGATCAAGGGCCTGCGGCAAGAGGATGCAAACTGGATCGCCGCCGCGCGGGGCAATGGCTACCCGGATGTCGAAAGCCTGTGGCGTCGGGCGGGCATTCACCCCGACACGCTGGAGCGGCTGGCCGAAGCCGACGCGTTCGCCGCCCTTGGCCTGACCCGCCGCGATGCGCTGTGGGCGGCCAAGGCGCTGAAAGCCCCCGCGCCATTGCCGCTGTTTGGGCCTGACGGCGAAGGTGGCGTTGAACCCGCCGTCACCCTGCCGCAGATGACCTTGGGGCAAGAGGTGATCGAAGATTACCTATCGCTGCGCCTGTCTTTGCGCGCGCATCCGATGGAGCTTTTGCGCCCCCGCCTGCCCGAAAGCTTGGCCCATGACCGACTGTCACAGACCAAAGGCCGCATCACCATCACCGGCCTTGTCATCACCCGCCAACGCCCCGGCACCGCAGCGGGGGTGATTTTCCTGACACTGGAGGATGAAACCGGCACCGCCAATGTGATTGTCTGGAAACAGGTCTATGAAGCGTTCCGCAAAGCCGTGATCGCGGGGCGGCTGGTGCGCGTCACCGGCCGTATTCAGCGCGACGGCCCCACCACCCACGTCATCGCGGAACGGGTCGAAGATGTCTCAGCCCTGCTTGCCACTTTAGGCCGACCAGTGATCATTGATGTCAACGATGGCCGCGCCGACGAGGTCAAGCGCCCCGTCGGCGGCCGCGCCCCCGCAAGCGCGCGCCACCCGCGCGAACAGGCCAAGAAGCTGTTCCCAAGCCGGGATTTTCATTGAAGGGATGGGTCTGGCGGCATTTTCATTTCAGCGAAGCGACGGAGGCACCAACTGCGGCACCCAAAAATCACCTGCGCCGCGAAAGTTTCACGAAGCAGTATACTCCGCGTGGACGCTTCACTTTGTTGCGCCGGCAACCCGCTGAAACACCGATGCAAGGCCGTGGGTCAGCGCGGCTGATCCACCTGCCGCCGCAAATTGTGTGAATAACTGTTCGTTCAGGCCGCCAAGCGTGGAATGGGCCGCGCGCAGGTCGGGCAGCGTGCGGGCATCATGGCGCAAAACGTCGCCAAGATTGCCGAACAGACTTGCCAGATAGCTTTTCGCCTCGTCCACGTTCAAACCCTGCTGCACCATCCAATCCGCCGCAGTTTCAAGCAATCCGAAATAGGTCCCCATCAAGGCACTGGTGGCCGCATAGGTATCGAAGGCGTGCAGGTCCGCGACGGGCAACGCTTTGCCCAACGCATCGAAGACATTCGCAACATCGGCCTGCGGCGGATAAATCGGTGTGACATCGGCGCGCGTTTCAACAAACGGCAGCGGCACGGCGCGCGTCACCTGCTGCGCGCCCGTCCACGCGGTGATGCTGTCGCAAGACACCCCGGCAATCAGGCTGACAACATTTTGACCGTCGCGGAACCGTAGCGGGCGCAAAACGCCTTCGGCAACCTGCGGGCGCACGGCAAGAAACACCATGTCAGACCCGTCAATCACCGCCTGATTGTCTGCAGCAATCGCTACCCCGGCGAAAGTTTCAGCCAGTTCTGCCGCCAAGGCCGCATTGCGCGGCGACAGCAAAATCGGCCAATCCGCCAGTCGCGATGCCTTCAGCCCCCGGACCATAGCGGCGGTGATCGTGCCGGTGCCGATAAATCCAAGTCGTGTCATGGGTATTCGCCTTTTCTATCACAAGGTAGGGGCCGCGACTTTGCAGTTTTCAACGGCAAAACCGCAGCCCCAACACCCATGCAAGCCATCAAAGAGCCAACCTGCCGGATGCAGACCGCTTAGGCAACCGCTTGCGCACCGGTAATTTCGACCAACGAGCCGCACATGTAGGCAGCCTCATCCGATGCCAAAAATGCAATCAGGGCAGCAACCTCTTCGGGTTTGCCGATGCGACCATAGGGCACCAGTTTATCAAGGTCCGCAATCGTGCGGCCCGATCGTTTAACGCCCGCCTCCAACATCGGCGTATGCACTTCGCCGGGGCAAACGGCGTTAACGCGGATTTTCTGCGGGGCATAGTCGCGCGCAAGGTTTTGGGTAAAGCTGGCGACGGCGGCTTTGGTGACGTTATAGGCGATATGGTTCGGCGCGGGGTAAAGCCCCCACTGCGACGCGGTGTTTACAATTGCGGCCCCGCCCTGCGCAATCATATGCGGCAAGGCGGCCTGACACAGGTGGAACATCGCGTCGATGTTGATGGCAAAAGAAAGCCGCCAGTCTTCGGGCGTAAGCGACAACAGCGGACCACGGCGGTTTACGCCGGCATTGTTGCACAGCACATCAATGCGGCCCTCTTGCGCCATCACATCGGCGATGATGGCATGGCAACCTTCAGCGGCGCCAATATCACTGGCAAAAGCGCGGGCCAGACCGCCCGTCGCGCGGATCGCTGCTGCGGTTGCTTCGGCGCCTTCGGCGTTCACGTCTGTCACCACCACCAACGAGCCTTCAGATGCAAAGCGCTGGCAGATCGCCGCACCAATGCCGCCCGCCGCCCCGGTCACAACAACGGTCTTATCCTTGAAACGCATCGGTTTTCTCCTACCGTAAATAGCTACCGCCGTTCACATCCAAAACGGCACCGTTCAGCGACGCTTGGGATGGGCGGAATGTGAAAGCGACCAGCTCGCCAATTTCTGCAGGTTGCGCCATCGCCCCGATAGGAATTCCCGCCAAAGCCGCAGCTTCGCCGTGTTGCGCAATAAAGGCTTCGGCCATTTCGGTGCGCACCCAGCCCGGCGCAAGCGCCACCGCAGTGATCCCTTCCGGGCCGTGGCTTTGGGCGATGGATTTGGTCAGATTGATCAGCGCGGCCTTTGACGCACCATAGGCCATCGCGTTCGACGCATAACCGCGCTGTCCGGCGCGGCTGGCCATGTTGACGATGCGCCCGCCACCATTCTTGCGAAAGTGCAAGATCGCGCAGCGCGACAGATCAACGGCGGCAAAGAAGTTCACCCGCATCTCGCGGTCCCACACCGCCTGCCATTGGTCCAATGGCGCATCCACCGCCACTTCGGACCGGATGCCCGCGTTGTTGACAAGGCCGGTCAGCGGACCAATGGCTTCTGCCGCCGCCCAAAGCGCCGCAGCACCTTCTGGGCGTGACAGATCTGCGGCAAGACAAATGCCCTGCCCGCCCAAGTCTGCCAGCAGCGCATCTGCTGCATCGCGATTGCGGCCATAGTGAATGACAACCCGCGCGCCCTCGGCAACCAGACTGCGGCAGATCGCCTGACCGATAGCCCCTGTCGCGCCAGTGACCAGAATATTCTGCCCCGACAGCATCACAACTCGCCCACCTGCGGACCCCATGTGTCCGACAGCGCAAACCCGGTGGCAAAGGGGTCGTCGGGCGACAGGCGAAGGTCTTCGCGGCCATAAATCCATGCCTTGCCGGTGATCCGCGGCAGAACTGCGGCATAGGGGCCAACGCTGGTTTCCCCAATCACCTGCGCGGTAAAGGTGCCGCCGATGGTGCTTTTTGAGGTGCGCGTATCGCCAACCTTGACCTGACCGCGCGCATAAAGCGTGGCCAGATTGGCCGATGATCCGGTGCCGCAAGGCGACCGATCGACCCGCCCAGGTTTCAAGGTTGTGCAGGTGCGAATGGTGCCATCAGCCTCTATGTCACGGAACATGACATAAGCCACTTCATCCAGCCCGGCGATATCGGGGTGGTTGACCTCGATCTGCCCCTTGATGTCAGCCTTGATCGCGATCCCTGCTTCGGCCAAGGCGCGGGCGTTTTCCGGCGCAATGGTCAGGCCGATTTGCGCCACATCGACCAGCGCATAGAACACGCCGCCAAAGGCAATATCGGCGCGGATGGTGCCGAAATCCGTGGTCTTGACCGGGGTATCAAGGCTGACGGCAAAAGCCGGCACGTTATCCAGACTGACCGACACACAGCGGCCATTTTCACACTGCGCGCGCACCACAATCAGGCCCGCCGCCGTATCCAGCCGCACCGTGGTTTCAGGTTCAACCATCTTAACGCGACCGGTTTCCAGCAAGGCGGTCACCACGCAAATGCAGTTTGATCCGCTCATCGGGTGGGCTTTGTCGGCTTGCAGCACGATGAACGCGGCGTCGGCATCAGGGCGGCAGGGCGGCAGCAACAAGTTGACGGTCTGGGCCACATGCGCGCGCGGTTCGAACGTCACAAAGCGACGAAGGCTGTCATCCACCTGATTGATATGGTTCATCTTTTCAAGAATGGTCGCGCCGGGGATTTCCGGGGCACCGCCGATGATGACCTTGCCGATTTCACCCTGACAATGCACCAGCAACAGCTCTAACGTGTTTTCAAATTTCATTTGATATACCACCCCCACAGTTCGTCGCTTACCAGCCGCGTGATCTGCTTAGTTTCCAAATAGTTATCCAAGCCCCAGCGCCCAAGCTCGCGGCCGATACCGGATTGTTTGTATCCGCCCCATGGGGCTTCGGTGAAGGTCGGCTGGCTGCAATTGATCCAGACGATACCGGCGCGAAAAGCCGCAGCAACCCGTTCGGCCCGCGCGTCATCTGCCGTCATTACGGCTGCCGCCAAACCGAAGCGGCTGTCATTGGCCAGCCGGACAGCTTCTTCTTCAGTGTCGAAAGCACGGATGCAGACGACCGGGCCAAAAATCTCTTCCACCCAAGCATCGGCGGTCAACGGCACGTCGGTCAACACCGTCGGCGCCACGAAATAGCCCTTGTCAAAGCCCGCAGCCTTGCCGCCACAGGCCAGTGTGGCGCCCTGCTCTACCGCGCGATCAATCGCGGCCAGAACTTTGCGATATTGCAGATCATTAACCAGCGGCCCCAACAGGGTGCCATCGGCCAACCCATCACCGATGGTGATCTTCTGCGCCTCGGCCAGCAATCGTTCCAACAGCGCTGGGTAAAGGCTGCGTTCCACCAGCACGCGCGAGGTTGCCGAACACACCTGCCCTTGGTTCCAGAAGATGCCGAACATGATCCATTCGACAGCCTTTTCGATGTCAGCATCGGCAAAGATCACGAAAGGCGACTTGCCGCCCAATTCAAGGCTGATGTTCTTCACATCGCGCGCCGCAGCGGCCATCAAACGCGCGCCGGTGGGCACCGATCCGGTGAAGGCCAGTTTATCAACGTCAGGATGATCAACAATCGCCTGACCAACCGTCTGGCCAAGCCCGGTGACAATGTTCAAAACACCAGCCGGAAGCCCGGCATCCTTGGCAATTGCGCCCAATTCCAGCGCGGTCAGCGACGTGTGTTCGGATGGCTTCAGCACCATGGTGCAGCCCGCAGCAAGGGCTGGCGCAACCTTCCACGCCGCCATCAAAAGCGGATAGTTCCACGGGATAATCGCACCTGCAACGCCAACCGGTTCGCGCACGGCTTTCGAGACGAACCTTGCGTCGCCAAGGTTTATGGCTTCAACCTCACCGTCCAACTCTTCCGCAAGACCGGCGTAGAAGTCAAAGCATCCAGCGGCATCGCCCAGATCCCATTCGGCTTCGGGCAAGGGCTTGCCATTATCCAGCACTTCCAGCCGCGCCAGTTCGGGCAGACGGTCACGAATGCCCTGCGCGATGGCGCGCAAATATCCAGCGCGTTGGACACCGGTCATCTGGCGCCAAGGCCCATGGTCAAAGGCCGCGCGGGCAGCCAGAACGGCAGCGTTTGCATCGGCGGCAGTCCCTGCCGGGATGTGGTGAAACACCGCTTCGGTTGCCGGGTTTACCACCGGCAAAGTTGCGCCGCCCGTGGCCGCAACCCAATCGCCGTTGATGAAAAGTCTGGTTTGCATAACGTCCTCAGAACCGGTTGATGCGATAGGGGTGCAAGTCGACAGCTGGGCGCTGACCGGTGATCAAATCCCCCATCAGCCGCGCCGTGGTGGCGGCATAGGTCAGGCCAAGATGGCCGTGCCCGGTTGCGTAAAAGACGCCCTTGGTCTTGGCCGACGCCGACAAGATCGGCACCGTATCGGGCAGCGCCGGGCGGTGGCCCATCCATTCGGTGAAATCTTCGCATTTCAGATTGGGCAACGCTTCGGTCGCGCGCCGCACCGTGACTTTCGCGCGGCGGTAATCCGGCGGTGCGTCCAGCCCCGCCATTTCAACCGTGCCACCAACCCGGATGCCGCCCGCCGTTGGCGTCACCATGAAGGCGCGCGCGGGCCAGATGATCGAATGTTTCAACGAAACACCCGGCGCCATGATCTGAGTGTGGTAGCCGCGCTCTGTCTCTAGCGGAATCGGCTCATCCAGCATTTTCGCCAGCTTTGCCGAAAAGGCACCGGCACAGATTACCACTTCATCGGCCGCAATCCGGCGACCATCTGCAAGGCGCAGGTCGCGGATCGTCTCGCCACGACCAAACCCCACCACCTCGGCATGTTCGATCTTGCCGCCAAGGCCGATAAAACGCTCTGCCAAGGCCGCAACCAGACGGTAGGGGTCGCGCATTGACCGATTTTGCGGAAACAGCACGGCAAGACCGATTTTGTCGGACAGTTCCGGTTCTAATACCTTGATCGCCTGTCGGCCAATCACCTCATGCGGGAAGCCGAAACGCTCAAGGATTTCAATATGCTCGCGGTCAGCCTTGAACTCGGTCTCGTCGGTGTAAAGCGACAGACAGCCTTCGTTGCTTATCTGGTCAGACAGGCCGGTTTCTTGCAAAAGCGCTAAGGTGTCGTCCAAGGCGCGGGCGCACAGGGCTGCGCCTTGCGTCTCTAACTCGCGCAACTTTGATGGGCGCGATGCGGCGATGAAGCGCAAAAACCACGGCACGAGTTTCGGCATATAGCTTGGCCGCACCCGCACCGGGCCTTCGGGGTCCAACATCCAACCCGGAATTTGCCGCCACACCGATGGCCGCGACGCGGGCATAAATTCGGTCACGGCAATCGACGCCATATTGCCAAAAGACGCCCCCCGCCCCGGCGCATCCCGGTCGATCAGCACGACAGACCGGCCGCGCTTTTGCAGATCATAGGCAATTGCGGTTCCAATGATCCCCGCGCCGACAACAACCGTGGTCATGGTATTCCCCCTTGGAACGGTCGGGCGGCACTGGGGCCGCCCGGCGTTGGTCATTTCCAGTTGATGATCGGCTGCATCGCTTCGGTGAAAGCGGCCTTTTCTTCATCTGTCAGCGGGCCAAGCGGCATCCGGCAGTCGCCAACAGGCGTGCCCTGCAATTCGCAGCCATATTTCAGTTTTTGCACAAACTTGCCGGATTCCAGAATGTTCATCGCGGTGTAAAGCGTGGCCATCTGTGCCTTGGCCTTCTTCAGATCGCCCGCGCGGAAGGTCCGGTCCAGATCGCAAACGGCTTTTGGCATGCAGTTGGCCGGGCCACAGATCCAGCTGTCAGCGCCCCAGAACATGAAATCAAGCGCGATGTCGTCAGAGCCGGATACCAGTTGAATCCGGCCCTCATACCGGGTTGCGATGCCAATGGCGCGCTGCAGGCTGCCAGAGCTTTCCTTGATGCCGATGACACGCGGATGATCGGCCAGCGCATCCAAAACTTCCCAGCCCAGCTCAACACCGTCTTTGTCGGGATAGGAATACAGCACGATATTCACATCAACCGCATCCAGCACAGCATTGAAATGCTTAATCAATTCGGCTTGCGTTGGTTTGGTGTAAAACGGCGTTGCCAGCAAAACCGTGTCATAGCCGATTTCCTTGGCGCGCTTGGTATTGGCGATAACGCCAGCGGTATGCGGCGCGTTGGTGCCCGCAATCAGGGTTTCGCCGGGCAGCGCGAAATCCTTGACGAATTGCAGAACGCTTTCACGTTCGGCATCCGACATCAGGTTATATTCACCCGACGATCCGCAGGGCACCCAACCGGTCACGCCCGCGGCGCGCAGATTGGTCAGGTGGGTTTTGAATGCGCCAAAGTCGATCGCGCCCTTGGCGTCAAACGGGGTGACAAGCGCAGGCATAACACCTTGAAGCTTCAACATAGGTTTTCCTTTCAGATCACGCCGCACAACAGCGGGCTATTTAAGTCGCGCCACGCAACCCTTGTTGCAGCGCGGGGAACTTTCACGACACGGCAAGCCCGACATGATGCGGTGCAAAAATGCGCATCGCCACGATCCGCAGGACAAACGGTTTGGTGTTTTTAGTCAGCACCATTCTGAATTCCCCCTTCGAACAGATTGCAAAACTTCGCACCCGATTACCACATGGCCACGACTCGCCTGTCGGCATAGTGTCGACGCGATAAGTCATGCCGATAGCACGCGCTTAGGTCAAATGAAAAATAATCTGTGTCGACACGACACGGCGTAGGCGCTATCGTTTCGAAAGAATGCAGCGGGGCCGATGATGGAAGAAGAACAGGAAATCAAACGCGTGCGCGGAACCGGGTCAAAACTGGCTTACGAAACCATTCGCGATGAAATCCTTTCCCTCGACCTAGAGCCGGGGCAACTGCTTGATGAAACGACGCTTGCCGAACGGTTCGGCATGTCACGCTCGCCAATCCGAGAAGCGCTTATTCGCCTTGCCGGCGACGATTTGGTGGTCATGCTGGCCAATCGCTCTACCATCGTGGCGCCGATTGATATCACCAGCTTTCCAAAATACGTCGAAGCCTTGGATATCGCCCAGCGCATGAACAGCCGTCTTGCCGCCGAATTGCGCAGCGAGGCTGATCTGAAAATCATCGCCAAACGCCAAAAGGAATTCGAAGCGGCGGTGAAGGCGGGCAAGCATCTGGCGATGTCAGAGGCGAACAAGCAGTTTCACATGGCCATCGCCCATGCGGGCAAGAACCCCTACCTTGGCGCGTTTTACGAACGCTTGCTGGATCAGGGCCGCCGCATGTTGCATCTGCATTTCGACTATCTTGAACGCACCCATGACGGCTATCTTCTGACCGATGAACACGCCGAAATGTTAGAGGCCATCCGCGCCCGCGATGTGACACGCGCCGACTTGCTTGCGCATGCCCACACGCGGCAGTTCCGCGATAACTTCATCAACTTCATGAAGGAAAATTATTCGCGCGAAATGCCACTTGGTGTGCCAGAAGCCGCAGCATGACGACACCGTAGGCCCAAGCATATTTTTGGCCGGGGAATTTGCGGCCTTGGTCCGTGGTGCAAGGCCGAAGGTGCTAGCCAAACATCCCCTGCCCCAGAAATCCTTGCCCCGTCACCCCCGGAAGCACAAAGAAATACCCGCCACCAAAGGGTTTGATATATTCTTCCAGCGGCTCGCCGTTCAGCCGGGTCTGCACCGCGCGGAAGCCTTGGTTAAGACTGGATTGATAGCTGACAAAGATCAGCCCCATGTCCATACGACCGGCAGAATCCAAACCACGCGCATAGTTGTAGCCGCGCCGCAAAATCAGGTTGGCGTCGGTCGCAGGCTGGCGCGGGTTGGCCAGTCGGATATGCGCATTGGCAGGCAAAACCTGCATGTCGGGAACATCGTGTTCATTTGCCATGCCCAAGGGCGTACCGGATATTTTATGGCGGCCCATGATCGCCTCTTGGGCGGCCAGTTGGGTTCTATCCCAGCGTTCGACAAGATTGCGAATAAACCGGACCACCTGATAACTGCCGCCGACTGCCCAGTCAGGCTCATTGCCCCGCTGTAGCCAGACCAGTTGATCCATTTGCGTTTTATCAGTTCGGTTAATGTTAGAGGTGCCGTCCTTGAACCCCAACATATTGCGCGGCGTTGCTTCGGTTGGCGTTGCCGGGCGCGGCGGCAGAAAGCCTTCCATCTGCCAACGCGGTGCCATCATAGTTCCAGTAACCCGAACAATGGCGCGCAATACATGCAGCACAGCCTCACGCGTGGCCGCCGAAATCTGCAGCAGCAGATCACCATGGGCCAAGGCGGGATCAATGGCGTCGTTGGGAAAGCGTTCCATCGCGACCAACTCGCGCGGACGCAGGTCAGCCAAGCCAAAGCGGGCGTCAAACACCGATGCCCCGACCGAAACTGTGACCGACAACTGCTGCGCCGTGCGCAGGTCGCCCAAAACACCACTATCAGGCGGCGGCATCAACGGATCGTCGCCTTGCGGGATCGGACCGGGCTCGGTCAAGGTGGCCGTCGCTTCTGTCAACACGCGCATCAACTGCTTTAGGGCTGCCCGATCGGCAACCAACAGATCAAAGGCCGCGAAAATGGCGAACGGCGCAGATGGCGTGGCAATGCCTGCTTGATGCGCACCCTGCCAATCCAAGCCCGTGGGCTGTGTCACATCGCTGGTAGAACCAGCATCGGCGGATACCGGGCGAAGCGCCTCTGACAGCGCAAGCGCGCCGCCAAGGCCCAAAAGAACAGAACGTCGCGTCGTCATCGCTTAGCTCGCCTTCAGGCCCAGCAGGCCCGGAAACCGTGCCAGATCTTCGGCCAAGGCATTGATTTTGGCCTCCAACACCTTGCGATCAGCCTCCGTCAATTCAGAATATAGCTTGAAGCCATCTGCGCTGCGATAGCCGTCCAAAACCTGCTGCACATCCGCCAAAGCCGCATTGGTGCGTAACAAAAGATCCGCATCGCGCGGCTCTACCAGCGAGGCGAGCAAGGCGACGATCTTCTGCGCCCCTTCGATATTGGCGGCAAAATCCGACAGATCAGTATGGGAATAGCGATCTTCTTCGCCAGAAATCTTCGACGCAGCGACCTCTTCAATCAGTGCCGCCGCACCCCCGACCATAACCGCAGGCGGCACCGTCAGGCCAACAATGCGGCCCTGCAAGTCTTGGGTATCGGCCAGCAACCTGTCGGCCACCGGACCAGAGCCGGAAATATCGCCAGCGGCAAACAGGTCATATTCCAACTTGTGAAAGCCAGAAAATCCCGGGTCCTGCTCACGCTTTTCCCAATCGTCGGCACGGGCATCCATCGACGCGTCAAGATCGCTGAACAGTTCCGCTATCGGTTCGATCCGCTCATAGCTGACACGCGCCGGGGCAAAAAGCGCCTTGGCCGTTTCAACATCGCCGGCCTTTACTGCCGCAGTGAAGGCTGTGGTCGCCACAAGCAGCGCGTCGGCTTCGGCTTTGACCCAAACTTTGTATTCCGCAACCGGCCCAACAAGGTCCATCGGATCCACCGGCCCCGCAGCTTGGGTGCCACTGGCTTTCACCGTGCCCTTGGGGTTGGACAGCAGTCCGCACGTCATCGCATAATCGCCCGCATCCAGCGTGACATTCAGCGTCTGCTTGAAGCCCGGCAGGATATTTTCACGCTCGGCAACGATCATGACATCCTTCAATATTTCCCACTCCAGCGCGCGGGTCGACGCATTGGTGACCTCAAACTGCACCGCCCCAGCCGGGACATTTAGCGCCATCGGATCGCAGCCGGCGTCGGTTACGGTAACCGCAATCGGGTCTGCCGAAACAGCCGACGCGTAAGTGGCAGTCATCAAGGCAAGCATCTTCACGCTGAAAAAGCGGCGCATAGGTAGTCTCCTGTCGGATGGATCAAGCGGCGCGAGGCGCCAAAGTGGGGGAAAGCGGGCGCAAAAACGCAATCAGCGTCGGGATAAGCAGCGCAAGATAGGCCAGCAGTTCGCCCCAACTGGGGGCGGCGGAATATCCAAAGATGCCAGACAGAAGCGTGCCAAGCAGACCATCGGTCGGCAGCACCGCCGAAATGTCAAAGGCGGCGCCCTGCAAACCGTTCCAAAGCCCGGCCTCGTGAAAAGCGCGTAAAGCCGACGCAGCAAGACCGGCGGCGATGAAAATCACTACAACCCCAGTCCAGCGGAAGAAGCGGGCCAAATTTAGCTGCACGCCCAGCCGGAAGATCAACGCCCAAACAAGCGCAGCCGTGGCAAGGCCCAACACCGCACCCGTCAACATTCCGGGGCCGGTGGCTTGCTGCAAGATGGCAACCAGAAACATCACGGACTCAAGGCCCTCGCGCCCGACGATCAGAAACGCCGTCGCGAACAGCGGCATTGAAAAGCGATCTGACGCGCGACGAAGACCAAGGTCCAAGCTTTCCTCGATTTCTGTCTTCATGTTGCGCCCAGCGCGTCGCATCCAGAATACCATCGAAAGCAGGACAGCTATCGCAACAAGGGCAACCACGGCCTCGAAGGTTTCCTGTGCGCGCTGCGGAAAATCGGCCCGCGTCCACAGCAGCAAAGCCGCCGCCGTCGCGGACGCCAACAGTGCAACGAAGGTGCCTGCCCAAATAGATGGCAACGCCGAAGCCCGCCCACGCCTGACGCTGTAGCCCGCCATAATGGCGATGATCAGCGCCGCCTCGATGCCTTCGCGCAGCATGATCAGGAAGGTAACAAGCATAAATTTCCCCCGCCCAATGCGGTTATAGTTGATAATTTAAGTCAACAATAGATAACAAAGTATTTTTGTCAACATATAAACATAACCATTCAAAAAGCACCGTCTGTCAGGACAAGTCGACCCCTGCCCGCACGAACCAAGGCACAGACTAGCCACTGCAACGACTGGCAAAATCTTGCGGGCACGGCCCGAAATTCGCGTATCGACGCAACATCTGGTGTTATCCCTCTTTACCGCCGCGCAGTTTTTGCTAGACCTATGTTCTATGAATGTTCTCATCTGGTTCAAGCGCGACCTGCGCATCCATGATCACCCGGCCCTGTCGCATGCGGCGGCACTGGGGCCAATTTTGCCGCTGTATATCGTCGAACCCGAATATTGGCGGCTACCCGACACTTCGGCGCGGCAATGGGGGTTCACGGCGGAATGCCTAGAGGATTTGCGCAGCCAGCTGTCCGGTCTGGGGGCGCCCTTGCTTGTCAGGGTTGGCGAGGCACAAGAGGTGCTGGAACGCATCTGCCGACAGCACGCCATAACCCGCATCGTCAGCCACGAAGAAACCGGCAACGCTTTCACCTATGCGCGCGATCGCAAGGTTGCGGCATGGGCGCGGGCGGCGGGGATCAGGTGGGACGAGCTACCGCAATCCAATGTGGCGCGGGGCATGACCGCACGTAGAATGGCAGTGCAGCCGCAAGATGGGTTTATGGCCAGCCCGTTGCTTGCGCCGCCCGCGCTGCGCGCGGTTCCGGGGTTAGAGCCGGGTTTGATTCCATCGGCCCGCGCCTTGCGGATTGCCGATGACCCTTGCGCCCATCGCCAACGCGGCGGGCGGGCGCAGGGCATCGATCTGATGGCGTCGTTTCTATCGCATCGTGGCGAGCCTTACCTGCGTGCAATGGCGTCACCACTTAGCGCTGAGCGCGCTTGCTCTCGGCTTTCGCCGCATCTGGCGCTGGGGAGCTTATCTTTGCGCGAGGTGGTACAGGCGACTGCAGCGCGGGCAGCAGAACGGCCCGGCCAACGCTGGACCGGGGCTTTAACCAGTTTTCAAAGCCGATTGGCTTGGCGTGATCACTTCATTCAAAAGCTGGAAGATCAGCCCGATCTAGAACGACAAAGCCTGCATCCGCGCGGCGAAACCTTGCGCAGAACCGGGGACGCTGCGCGGCTTATGGCATGGGAAAAGGGTGAAACCGGCCTGCCGTTTCTGGATGCCTGCCTGCGCTACCTGGCCGCAACGGGTTGGCTGAACTTTCGGATGCGGGCCATGGTGATGGCCGCCGCCTCTTACCACCTTTGGCTGGATTGGCGGATCACCGGTGCGGTTCTGGCGCGGCGGCTGACCGATTACGAACCGGGCATCCACTGGCCGCAGGTTCAGATGCAGTCGGGCCTTTACGAAGCAAGCCCGCCGCGCATTTACAACCCGGTCAAGCAAGGCCAAGACCATGACCCGACCGGCGCTTTCACCCGGCGCTGGTGCCCGGAACTGGCGGCGGTGCCGGACATCTATTTGCATGAACCGTGGAAATGGTCGGGCGCGGCGCGGCTTCTGGGCTGTCGATACCCCGAAGCCGTCGTCGATGTGCGGACCGCCCAGCGCGAAGCCCGCGCGGCGATCTGGGATATACGGCGAAAGCCTACGCAAAAATCCGAACCGGTAGAGTTGATTGAATCCAACGCCGCGCGACCCGCGATCAGGCGTCAGGCGGCGACATTTGGCCAACTGAGTTTTGATTTGTAGCCCCTACGGGACACAAGCGATCTGGTGGAATGCGGGTAAGGGAGGGCTGTCTGCCCTCCCTCGGATTTGCTTGGCAAATCCTCACCCACCCGAGGATATTTTAACCAAGAGGATGGGGCTACAGCGCCTCTGCGATCTTGGCGAGTTTTGCCAGCGTGGTTTGACCCAACCGATCAGCACCATAGGCAAGCGCGCCGTTGCGGATTTCTGCAGACGGGAAGGTCATCACTTGGGTGATGCGCGTGCCGCCTGCTTCCGGCGTTAGCGTTACGACAACCTCGAACGGGGTATCCGCGTCAGTGTCGCCGTCCATCAAAAACTCGATACGGCGCGGCTGATCATAAAGCGTAAAGCGATGGCGGTTGGGCCACACTTTGCCATCCGGCCCGATCATATCAAAGCGCCAAATGCCGCCTTGGCGCAGCGAGATTTCTTTGGTTGTGCAGCTGTAACCTTCGGGGCCAAACCATTGCGGCAACAGCGTAGGGTCGGTCCAGCAGCGCCACACCAATTCAGGACTTGCCGCTATCAACCGCGACAGGGTGATTTGCCGGTCTTCCATCACATCCCCTTTGACAAGTCTTCAAGCTGGTCAGCCGCCGCGCCCCAGCCTTCGTGAAAGCCCATCTTGCGATGCGTTTCTGCTTCATCTGCAGAGCGATGCCGCGCAACCGCACGGTACAGCGTGCCGGTGCCTTGTGGGTCCATCGTAACAATGGCCGCAAAGCCAAGACCCGGCGCAGCGGCGGGCGCAAAATCGGCCTTGAAAAGATCGGTGAACACCAGCTTACGCCCCGGTTCGACATCCAACAGGCTGCCTTCATTTGGCATGCTTTCCCCCTCGGGGCCGCGCATCAGGGTGTAAAAACGCCCCCCAGCCCGCAGATCAATCACCGCTTCAGTCACCTGCCACGGCTTTGGGCAGAACCATTGGCAGATCAGCGCCGGTTCTGTCCAGCAGCGCCAAATCACTGTCGGCGGCGCGGTGAAGGTTCGGGTAAGTTCAAGATCCAGTTCTGGATTTAGCAGCATTATCATTCCTTTCCGGTCAAAGTGTTCAACAGCGCCTCAAGCCGATCCGTGCGCGCCTCCCACTGGCTACGTTGTTGGGCCAACCAATCGGCGGTGGCGGCAAGAGTTTCAGGTCTGGCGCTGCACATCCGGGTGCGCCCGGCCTTTTTGGTGCTGATCAAGGCGGCATCCTCGAGCACCGCAAGATGGCGCATAACGGTGGGCAGCGCCAATCCGGTCGGCCGGGCCAGTTCAGACACCGGCACCGCACCAGCGCCCAAACGCGCCAACATCGCCCGCCGTGTCGGGTCAGAAAGCGCCTGAAAGATCAGCGAAAGATCTGGGTCATGTTTAGTCATATCACTAAGTAACATAACGCAGACCACCGGAAAAGCCATTACTTAGCCGATCATCTAAGTTTTTCACCTTACGGCCAATTCACCAGCAAAGCCGAAAGGTGTTTTCGTGTAATCTTAGAAAATCGGCCGTGGCAAAACTTTCTTTGCCGATTTGTGCGTGGTATCTCTGTTTGAAAGCAAACATTGGCATCAGAGGTTCCCATGGCCCAACGCGTCACCAAAGCTGGCTTGCAGGTGGACAAGATCCTTGCCGACTTCATCGAAACCAGCGCCCTGCCCGGCACTGGCGTTACGGCAGATGCGTTCTGGGCGGGCATGGCCGATTTGGCTGCCACGCAGGGGCCAAAGAATCGCGCCTTGCTGGCCAAGCGCGATGCGCTGCAAGAGCAGATTGATCAATGGCACCGCAGCCACCGCGCCGCGCCGCACGACCCGAATGCCTATAAGGCCTTCTTGCAAGATATCGGTTATTTGCTGCCCGAAGGGCCGGATTTCCAGATTGATACCACCCATGTCGATGCCGAGATTGCACGGATCGCCGGGCCGCAACTGGTGGTTCCGGTCACCAACGCCCGTTACGCGCTGAACGCGGCGAATGCGCGCTGGGGCAGCCTTTATGACGCGCTTTATGGCACCGATGCGATGGGCAGCCCTGCCCCGGCTGGCGGCTATGAAAAGGGCCGGGGCGCGCGGGTCGTGGCGCGGGCGCGGGTGTTTTTGGACGAATCCTTCCCGATCGCAGGCGCGTCGCATGCCGATGTGCACCGCTATTACATCGCCAATGGTGCGCTTTTGGTCGACGACCTACCGCTGGTGTCGCCGGAAAAATTCGTCGGCTACAAGGGCAACCCCAAAGCGCCCGACTCTGTGCTGCTGCTGAACAACGGCCTGCATGTCGAACTGGTATTCGATCGCGCCCATATGATCGGCAGCCGAGATCAGGCCTGTCTGGCCGATATCGTGCTGGAAAGCGCGCTGTCTGCGATCATGGATTGCGAAGATTCGGTCGCCTGTGTCGATGGCGAAGACAAGGCGCAAGCCTATGGCAACTGGTTGGGCCTGATGAAAGGCGACCTGACGGCCACGTTGGAAAAGGGCGGGCGTAGCATGCTGCGCACCCTGAACCCCGACCGCGTGTTTACCGCACCCGATGGGGGCAGCGTGACCGTAAAGGGCCGTGCGCTGCTTTGGGTGCGCAACGTCGGCCACCTGATGACCAACCCCGCCATTCTGCTGCCCGATGGGTCAGAGATTTACGAAGGGTTGATGGATGCGCTGATCACCACCTTGATCGCCATGCATGACTTGAAAAAGCATGACGGGCTGCGCAATTCGGTCGAAGGGTCGGTCTATGTGGTGAAACCCAAGATGCATGGCCCGGAAGAAGTGGCCTTTGCGGTGGAAACCTTTGACAAGGTGGAAGCCATTCTGGGGCTGCCGCAAAACACCGTGAAGCTGGGCGTGATGGACGAAGAGCGGCGCACTTCGGTCAACCTCAAAGAATGCATTCGCGCGGCGCAGCATCGGCTTGCCTTCATCAACACCGGTTTTCTGGATCGCACCGGCGACGAAATTCACACCTCGATGGAAGCGGGCCCGTTCAGCCGCAAGGATTTCATCAAGCGCAAGGCGTGGATCACCGGCTATGAAAACCAGAACGTCGATATCGGGCTGGAATGTGGCTTGCAGGGCCGTGCACAGATCGGCAAGGGCATGTGGGCCGCCCCCGATCTGATGGCTGCCATGCTGGAACAGAAGATCGACCACCCGAAAGCTGGTGCAAACTGTGCTTGGGTGCCGTCGCCAACCGCTGCCACCTTGCATGCCCTGCACTACCACAAGGTTGATGTTTTTGCGGTGCAGAACAAATTGAAGGCGGGCGGGCGCCGCGCCTATGTCGAAACGCTGTTGGAAATTCCGATGGCGTCCTATCAAAAATGGTCCGAAACGCAGGTCGTGCGCGAAGTCGAAAACAACGCCCAAGGCATTCTTGGCTACGTGGTGCGCTGGATTGATCAAGGTGTCGGCTGTTCAAAAGTGCCCGACATCAACGATATCGGCCTGATGGAAGACCGCGCCACCTGCCGGATTTCAGCGCAGCATATTGCGAACTGGCTGCACCACGGCATTGTCAGCCCCGCACAGGTGGAAGCGGCGCTGCAAAAAATGGCACTGGTGGTTGACCGGCAAAATGCGGGCGATCCGCTGTATCGGCCCATGGCGCCCGGTTTCGATGGCATTGCCTACAAGGCGGCGCATGATCTGGTGTTCAAGGGCCGAGTGCAGCCGTCTGGCTATACCGAACCGGTGTTGCATGCCCGCCGGTTGGAATTGAAAGCACAGCACTAAACCTGCGTCCTGGCTTCATGGCTGTCCGAAATCAGACCGCCATGAAGCCAAAGATCTGCGCTGTCTTAGCCGATGTCCAAAGCCAAGGCATGTATCCGCGTGGTCAAGTCGCCCAAGGCGGCGTGAACGGCGCGGTGCCGGGCAACGCGCCCCATCGGCGCGAAGGCCGCCGCACGGATCAGCACCGAAAAATGGCTTTCCCCCGACCCATCATCCCCCCCATGTCCGGCGTGCTTTGCGCTATCATTGACAACTTCCAGCCGCTCTGGGGCAAAAGCGGCGGTTAACCGCGCTTTCAACTCGTTCTCGATGCTCATTTTTCCGCTATCCCCCTTCAATCTGCCGCTCAAAGGTCTATTCTCTTGCCTCCGAGTCGGAAAGGCCACCTCATGACCAATCGCCCCCCCTTCGAGTTTGACATCCGCGTGTCGTCAGACAAAGCCAAACGCAAAACCACGCGCCGCGGCATGTCGGGTGCATTCGAAACTTCGAACAAGGGCTGTGATTATCCCAGCTGCAAAGAGAAGGGTGCTTACCGCGCCCCGAAGTCGCCCGACCATCTGGACCAGTTCTTTTGGTTCTGCCGCGACCACGTGCGCGAATATAACCTGAAGTGGAATTTCTTCGGCACAGCGACGGATGAAGAGTTCCAGAAGCTGCTGGAAAAAGACCGCCTGTGGGAACGTGAAACCAAGCCGTTTTCGAAGAAAGACGATGGCAATGCGTGGCACCGCCTGGGCGTTGACGACCCGATGTCGTTGCTGGGCGATAATGCCACCCGCAACCCGGGCAAGCCCACGTCGAACGCGACCCGCAAGTTGCCGGCAACTGAACGCAAAGCGGTCGAAATTCTGGATGCGCGCGACACCTGGACCAAAAGCGAAATTCGCAAGCAATACAAAAGCTTGGTTAAGGACTTGCACCCCGACATGAATGGTGGTGATCGGTCCGACGAAGAACGCCTGCAAGAAGTGGTTTGGGCTTGGGATCAGATCAAGGAAAGCCGCTTTTTCAAGGAATAACGGCCTTGGCGTCCTGATCACATCCGCTGAATAAAGCCATATTTCAGCAACCAGATCAGGATGCGTTCGGCTGACCGTCCGGTGATACCCGAACGGGCCTCGATCTCGGGCAAAATGCAGCCTGCGTCGCCCGCCTTGGCGACAGCAAGTAAAACAGCGGCGATGTGATCGGGTGCTGCGAAAATGCGCTTCAGCCCTTGGTAATCGCGCACCGTCAGCACTTCCGTCAGGCTTGGTCGGCCCGCCGGATTTGCCAGCACCAGCCGTTGGTTTGCAAAGCCGCCTTGGCTGGTCGGATAACTGCTGAACAGGTTCATCGGTGATGGCGCAACCGGCAGCGCATCTGCGGCATAGCGCATAGACTGCGCGCCGTGCCGCGCCGCATCCTGTTCGGCCCACAGGTCTTGCATCTGCGGCACCACCTGCGCCCAATCATAAACTGTCCGCACCCGCGCCTTGCCCGCAGCCCCCATTCGCCGCCGCAAATCCGGGTCGCGGGCAAGCTGCAAAATCCGCGCCGTCAACTCCGGCAGGTCTAACTCTGTCATCGCCGAAGTCGACGCACAGTATTGCACATAGCTGTCAGTGCCGCCCTGATAGCGCAGCGCCTCTTGCGCCAAGTAGGGCCCCGGCAGGCTGCGCGTGGCGATGCGAAACCCCACATCGGCCGTGACGGTGTCTTTCATGCCGTCCCAGTCAGACACAAGCAGTGGCAGGCCCACCGCCATGCCTTCCAGCGGCGCAAGACCGAAGGTTTCCTGAATGTTATCAATCAAGAACATGAACACATCGGCCCCCGACAGCGCTGCCTTGCGGTCGGCAGCATTGCCGCCATCCAGCAAAGCAAAGCCAACATCGGGCATCAGCTTGGCAGCGCCTTCGGTGAAAACCTTCTTGGAATAGTCGTCACGAAACTGGCCGCAGAACGCGATATGCAGCTTTTGGCCGGCCAACTGGCGCTGTGCGGCCTGCATCGCCAAATAAATCGGCAGCGGGTCAAATTTTTCATGTGGGGTCAGACGGGCAATGGTGGTGAAAACCACATCGTTTGCGCCCGCCCCAAGCCGCGCGCGCAAAGCCGCCCCGGCCGCCGCGTTTGGTTTAAAATCAGCAGTATGGATGCCCAGCGGGATCACCGGTAGCATTGGTCGCGGCGGTGGCACGGCACGCAAATGCGCCCGCAGATGTTCGTCGATAAGATCCATTTGATAGCTGACAGAGGCATGCACTGATCGAGACGTGCAAATTACCGCATCCCAAGGCTGCACCGGGGCGGTGCGTAAATCAAAGAACCCCTGCATCACCGCATGCGTCGAGGTGGTGTGGGTAATGCCGCACAGCGCCCAAGCCCCGGTGCCATAAGGCGCGCGCCGCCATGCTTCGGCTATATAGTTCGGGCTGGGAAAGAACACCGTCTGCACTGGCGCAATGCCGGTTGGGCGCAGCAAAGGCGCATGGCGAAGCGGCTTTCCGGGCCGCAAGGTATCTGCCAACGCCTTTACCGCCGCAACATCTGCCGCGTTGTGCGACAAAAGAACGAATTCATCGACATCGGCGTGACGCAGGAAGCCTTTCAGAAAGGATTCGCCCGCCACCCGACGACCGTTGATCCCCTTTGCCGCCGGATCAAACCCATCCTGAGCATACCAGATTGCAGCGTTGCGTTCGGGTTTGGTCATTTCTTCACCATCCACAGCCAAGGCGTCGGGCCGCCGCGCCACTCCCACAGCGCCACCAGACGATCAAGGTCAGACAGTGCTTCCATCCAATCAGGAAAGCCGGAATCGTCCAATTGCCGCCCTATCACCCGCACATGATGCGTGGCCTTGAAGCGTTCGACCAACAGATGGCTAAGGCCTTGGCGCAGGGTATCGTGCGCTTCAACCAGAATGTCGGCACCGCGCAGCCCCGGCGCGCGCACAGGGTCCAGCAATTCGGCCTCAGCCCCTTCGATGTCACAAACCACCAGCGTTTTTTGCGCTTTGCAAATGTCAAAATCAGCGTGCTGCATCAGACCGCCAATTTCCACCCGGTCCGCAACATCATTGGCCACCGCCAGTGCCGCACACAAAGCCTGCGCTTTGGGATTGGCATCGCGCGCTAACACCCGCGCTTTGGGTAAGCGGCGGGCAAGGCCAACGGCGTAATAGCCTTCGGCCGACCCGACATCGATAATCAGCGCATAGGCTTTGGTGACAATGTCTTCGATAATCGGGGCCAGACTTGCCTCGTAGCTGCCCAAAAGCCGCGCCGAACGCGACCCTTCCGCAGCCCGAACCGGATAGTTCATGCCCTTGAACGGCCCCGACAACACCTTTGACCCCGACCGTTCGACAAGTGTGTTGGAAATAAGCTCGGACCGCCACTTCGCCAGATGCCGCAGCGCCCGCTCCAGCCGTGCCGCATCTGCAGGGCCATCAATAATCTGCCGCAGGGTTTCGGTGGCCGAAATCGTCAAAGGCGAGGCTGGCTTAGACAAAAGACACTCCACAATAAAGCCGGCGGGCCAAACCGCTACCTCATGGGTAGCGGGCGGGTCCAAACCTGTCCAGAGCAGGCGCGATGTCTATGCGGCTACAAATTTCAACGCCGCACCATTCATGCAATAGCGCTTGCCAGTCGGTGCCGGGCCATCGTCAAACACATGGCCCAGATGCCCGCCGCAGCGCCGGCAATGCACTTCGGTTCGGCTGCCAAACAGGCCCGGATCTTCTTTCATTGCCACCGCCCCAGCAATCGGCTGAAAGAACGATGGCCAACCGGTGCCAGAGTCATACTTCGCCTCTGCCGCATAAAGCGGCAGGTCGCAGCCCGCACACAAAAACACGCCTGAGCGATGTTCGTCGTTCAGGCTGCTGCTAAAGGCGGGTTCGGTATCCTCTTCGCGCAAGACAGCATATTGCGCGTCGCTTAGACGCGCGCGCCACTGTGCATCCGTCAGGGTTATTTCAAACGTCTCGGCGCGCATGGGTGCTGCAGCAGCCAAAGCCGCGATCGAGGTTAAGAACAGTCTGCGCTGCATGGCAATTCTCCGGTTTCATCGGTGCAAGATAGCGCAGTTACGCCTGCCCCGATGCCGAAGTTTCAAAACCCGACATAGAAGCGAATTTGCCACCGCCGCGCCTCTTGCAGCCCCCTGCGGAATCCTCCACAACTTGTGCAGCATCGCGGGCGCAGGCCCGCCATTTTGATATGGGCGACGGGCAATGGCTGATACGATTATGAAACCCACCGAAGAAATCTCGGTTCGCGAGGTCTTTGGCATCGACACCGATATGAAGGTGAAGGGGTTCGCTGAACCAACTGACCGCGTTCCGGCGATTGACCCGACCTACAAATTCGACCCTGACACCACTTTGGCCATCCTAGCGGGCTATGCCTATAACCGCCGCGTGATGATCCAAGGCTATCACGGTACCGGCAAATCGACCCATATCGAACAGGTCGGCGCCCGGCTAAACTGGCCGACCGTCCGCGTTAACCTTGATAGCCACATCAGCCGGATCGACCTGATCGGCAAAGACGCGATCAAACTGCGCGATGGCAAGCAGGTCACCGAATTCCACGAAGGCATTCTGCCTTGGGCACTGCGCAATCCGGTGGCGATTGTGTTTGACGAATACGATGCTGGCCGTGCCGACGTGATGTTCGTGATCCAACGCGTTCTGGAAACCGACGGCAAACTGACGCTGCTGGACCAAAACGAAATCATCACCCCCCACCCGTCGTTCCGCCTGTTCGCCACCGCCAACACCGTGGGCTTGGGCGACACCACCGGCCTTTACCACGGCACCCAGCAAATCAACCAAGCCCAGATGGACCGTTGGAGCCTTGTCGCCACGCTGAACTATCTGTCGCATGACGCCGAAGCTGCCATCGTTCTGGCCAAGCGCCCGCATTACAACACCGAAAAGGGCCGCAAGACCATTTCGCAGATGGTGACCGTAGCAGACCTGACCCGCACTGCTTTCATGAACGGCGATCTTTCGACCGTCATGTCGCCGCGCACCGTGCTGAACTGGGCCGAAAACGCCGAGATTTTCCGCAACGTCGGCTATGCGTTCCGTCTGTCGTTCCTGAACAAATGCGACGAATTGGAACGTCAGACCGTGGCAGAATTTTATCAGCGTTGCTTTGCCGAAGAACTGCCAGAGTCGGCAGCCTCTATGGCGATGAAATAAGACTGCGCGGCGCGGGGTTTCGCCCCGCGCGCCGCACCGACCAGCCTGAACGGATTGAGACGGATCATGACCAAACCCACCGACAACCCCGCCGATCCGTTCAAGAAAGCCTTGGCCGAGGCGACCAAGACCATGGCCAACGACCCGGATATGACGGTGACCTATTCCGTCGACCCCGCAGGCATGAACAAGGAAGGTATCCGTCTGCCGCAAGTGTCGCGTCGGATGACGCGCGACGAAGTGCTGCTGGCGCGCGGCACCGCCGACGCCTTCGCGCTGCGCCGCAAGTTTCATAACGAGGCGACTGCGGCGCGCTATGCCCCAACCGGCCCCTTGGCGCGCGAAATTTACGATGCAATGGAAACCGCCCGCTGCGAAGCCGTCGGCGCGCGTGCAATGCCCGGCACCGCGGGCAACATTGACGCCAAGATCGCCTATGAGGCGGATCGCAAAGGCTATCACGGCCTTGTCAAACGCGAAGACGCCCCACTTTCGGTTGCTGCCGGATACCTTGTGCGCCATCTGGCAACCGGGCGTGATCTGCCAAAAGGCGCCGCCACAGTGATGGAAATGTGGCGCGGCTTTATCGAACAGCAGGCTGGCGTCACGCTGGAAAACATTGACGATGCGCTGGCCGACCAAGCCGCCTTTGCCCGCCTAAGCCGCAAGCTGATTGCCGACTTGGGCTATGGCGACCAATTGGGTGACGACCCCGATCAGCCCGAAGATCAAGACAGCGGCGACGACGCGCAAGAAGATCAGGACGCCCCCGACTCTGCCGGTGAAGAAGAGCAGGATTCGGAAGACAGCGAAGCTTCGCCCGAACAATCGCAAGAAGAACAGCAGGACGAAAGTCAGGCGCAAGTCACGATGGAAGACTCTGCCGATATGGAGCAGGGCGACGAGGCCGAATTGCCAGAGGGCGAGGCCCCGTTGGAACCGCCGCCGCCTGCCCCCTATTCCGACGCAGACCCGAACTACACCGTCTATACCACTGATTTTGATGAAGAAATCCGGGCGGAAGAATTGGCTGAACCGGCAGAGTTGGAACGGCTACGCGCCTATCTTGATCAACAGTTGGAACCTCTGAAGGGCGCGGTCAGCCGCCTTGCCAACAAACTGCAGCGCCGCTTGCAAGCCCAGCAAAACCGCAGCTGGCTGTTTGATCTGGAAGAGGGCACGCTGGACGCCGGACGCTTGGCACGGGTGGTGGCAAACCCGACGACGCCGCTGTCGTTCAAACAAGAAAAAGACACCGAATTCCGCGACACTTGCGTGACGCTGCTTTTGGACAATTCAGGTTCAATGCGGGGCCGCCCGATTTCGATTGCGGCGATCTGCGCCGACGTGCTGGCGCGCACCCTAGAACGCTGCTCGGTCAAGGTCGAGATTTTGGGCTTTACCACGAGAGCGTGGAAAGGCGGCCAAAGCCGCGAGCGTTGGTTGGCGCAAGGTCGGCCGCAACAACCGGGCCGCCTGAATGACCTGCGCCACATCATCTATAAATCCGCCGACGCACCATGGCGGCGGGTTCGGCCCAACCTTGGGCTGATGATGAAAGAGGGGCTTTTGAAGGAAAACATCGATGGCGAGGCGCTTGAATGGGCGCACCGCCGCATGTTGGCCCGGCCTGAAGCGGATCTTGATGGTGATTTCCGACGGCGCGCCGGTTGATGACAGCACTTTGTCGGTTAACCCCGCGAACTTTCTGGAAAAACACCTGCGCGACGTTATCGCAATGGTCGAACGCCGCAAAGCAGTTGAATTGATCGCAATCGGCATCGGCCACGACGTGACGCGGTATTACCAGCGCGCAGTGACAATCACCGATGTCGAACAACTGGCGGGGGCAATGACCGAGCAATTGGCCGGCCTGTTTGACGCCGACCCAAAAAAACGCGCGCGCGCGGCAGGATTGCGGCGGGCCGGATAGGCTTAGGGGCTTTGCCCCTCGGCCTGCGGCCTCACCCAAGGATATTTTTGCCAATGTGAAAGGGCTTAGGATGTTTCAAACCTTTGACACCCAGGCCTCTGCGGCCCAAGGCCCGGATCGTTTGGCCCGCCTACGCGCGGTTCTGCAGACCGAAGGTTTGGCCGGGTTTATCATCCCGCGCGCCGATATCCATCAGGGCGAATACGTTGCCCCTCGCGACGAGCGATTGCAGTGGCTGACCGGATTTACCGGGTCGGCGGGATTTTGCATTGTGTTGCCCGATGTGGCGGGGGTGTTTATTGACGGGCGCTACCGCACGCAGGTGAAAGGTCAGGTCGATCTGACACATTTCACGCCCGTGCCATGGCCCGACGTGTTGCCGGGGACGTGGCTTGCCGAGCATCTGGCGGAAGGTGTCGTCGGCTATGATCCTTGGCTGCATACCGCCGATGAAATTGCCAAGATCGAGGCAGCTTTGGCGCAGCATCCGGGCCGGTTGCAGCCGGTCGCCAATATGGTCGACCGTATCTGGCCCGATCAGCCTGCGGCGCCAATGGGCAAAGCTTTTGCCCACCCGGACGCTTTGGCCGGGGAAACGTCGCAAAGCAAGCGCGCGCGGTTGGCCGAAGGGTTGCGGGCGGCGGGGCAATCGGCGGCGGTTATTACCTTGCCGGATTCGATTTGTTGGCTGTTGAATCTGCGTGGTGCCGATGTGCCACGCAATCCGGTGTTGCAGGCGCTGGCAATCTTGCAGTCTGACGGTCAGGTCACGTTATTTGCCGAGACGGCCAAGTTTGACGACGCCGCGCGCGCACATCTGGGGGCACAAGTTACGCTGCGGCCGCCTTCGGCCTTTGTTGCAGCGCTGCGCGCCCTGCATGGGCCGGTGCGGGTTGACCGCGCCACCGCCCCGCTTGCGGTGTCGATGGAATTGACCAGTGCTGGAGTTGCTGTGGCTTGGGGCGATGACCCTTGCCGTTTGCCCAAGGCCTGCAAGACCGGTGCCGAGATCCAAGGCATGCGCGACGCGCATCTGCGCGACGGCGCTGCGATGGTAGAGTTTCTGTGCTGGCTTGACGACCACAGCACCACTCCGGGGTTAAGCGAAATTGACGTTGTGCGGGCGCTGGAAGGCTTTCGCCGCGCCACCAATGCGCTGCACGACATTTCGTTCGATACGATCTGCGGGTCGGGGCCGAATGGCGCAATCATGCATTATCGGGTGACCGAAGAATCAAACCGCCAGCTTGGCCGCAACGAATTGCTGCTGGTGGATTCAGGCGCGCAATATCTGGATGGCACCACCGACATCACCCGCACCGTGCCGGTGGGCGACCCCGGCGATTATGCCCGCAGCTGTTTTACCCGTGTGCTGCAGGGCACCATTGCGATCAGCCGCCTGCGCTGGCCCAAGGGCTATGCTGGCCGCGATCTTGATCCGTTGGCCCGCTATGCGCTTTGGCTGGCCGGGCAAGATTTCAACCACGGCACCGGGCACGGCGTGGGTGCGTTTTTGTCGGTGCATGAAGGCCCGCAGCGGCTATCGCGGATATCCGAAGTGCCTTTGGAACCCGGTATGATCCTGTCAAACGAGCCGGGGTACTATCGGGAAGGTGAATTCGGCATTCGTCTGGAAAACCTGATTGTGGTGCAACCGGCCCCTGCCCTGCCCGGTGGCGACCCCGAACGCAGCCAACTTTGCTTTGAAACCCTGACGTTTGTGCCGTTTGATCGCCGCCTGATCGTAACCGGGCAGCTTTCTCCTGGCGATCGCGATTGGCTGAATGCCTATCATGCCGAGGTGTTGGCAAAGCTTGCACCGCGTCTTTCGGCACAGGCCTTGGCCTGGTGCCAAAACGCCTGCGCGCCATTGTGAGCAGTGATCGCATCAAAATCAGCGCAGCCCCTGCCCCGGTGACGGTTTCGGTGGCAGGCGATGTGCTTGGCAAAAGCGCGCACGCGCTGGTGTTAGAAGAGGCGGACTACCCACCGGTTACCTACATTCCGCGCAGCGACATCGATATGGCACGGCTGGAAAAGACGGCGCAGTCAACCAACTGTCCTTGGAAGGGACGTGCGTCTTATTTTGCGGTCCGAACCAGCAGCGGGCTGCTGGAAAACGCGGCTTGGTCATATGAGACGCCATTGCCCGGTTGCGAGGCTATTCGTGGCTATCTGGCGTTTTACCCTGACAGAGTCAGCCTAGGCTGAAACCTTGCGAATACGTTCGACCATCGCGCGCAGCCCGTTTGACCGCTGCGAAGACAGATGTTCGTTCAAGCCCAGCCGCCCCAATTCGGCATGCGCATCCACCCGGCCCACATCGGCCAGCGGCAAACCGGAATAAAGCGCGTGCAGCACCGCGATCAAGCCGCGCACAATCATCGCGTCGGAATCGCCCTGAAAATCGAAGATGCCGTCTTCAATAACCGGACGCAGCCAGACCTGCGACGCACAGCCGTCCACTTTCAGGGCTGGCACCTTGAAACTGTCGTCAAGCGCGGGCATCGCCTTGCCCAATTCGATCACATGGCGATAGCGGTCTTCCCAGTCGTCCAGAAACTCGAAGGTTTCGGCAATGTCTTCAAAGGCGGGCGTGGCCATCGGCGTCTCCATCACTGGCCATCTTAGCTAATGCGCGCCACGCCAAAGGTCCAGCCCAAGCGGCCTTTTCAAACGCCCTTTGATCGGCTACCCAAAGGAAGCAACCACAGGAATTCCAACATGCGCCTTCGTCTGACCGTTGCCGTCCTTGCCCTCAGCGCCCTGACCGCCTGCGGTGGTTTCAGCGGCAAGTTGAACCCGCTGAATTGGTTCAAACGGTCGCAACCGGTGGAAGTGGTGTCAACCGAAGCCCCGGCTGACCCGCGCCCGCTGGTCGCCGACGTGCTGTCGATGGTGGTCGAATCCTACCCCGGTGGTGCAATCGTGCGCGCGACCGGCCTGCCGCCGACCCAGGGCTGGTGGGAAGCCGAACTTGTGCCGCAACCGGTTGACGAAAACGGCACGCTGGTGCTGGAGTTTCACGTCTTCCCGCCGATCACTGCTACCGGCGTTGTAAACCAGCAGTCCCGGGAAATTACCGTGGCTTACAATCTGTCAAACATCAAACTTGACGGCATCAGCAACATCGTCGTGCAAGGCGCCAACAACGCCCGTTCCAGCCGCCGTTAACGCTTGGGGCCGTGCGGGGTTAAACCCGCACCACCCGCACTTCGGTGCCCTTCGCCGACAAGGCGATTTCGCCACGGCAAAGCCGCATCGCGTCATCACCAAAGGCCTCGGCGCGCCAGCCTTTCAAGGCTTCCAAGTTGCGCTCGCCCGCGGCAATTGCATCCAAATCGGCGGCAGAGGCAATAAGACGCGGGGCCACGCCCAAGGATTCGGATTTGGCCTTCAACAGCACCCGCAGCAAATCGGCCAAAGCCGGATTAACCTGCAATTGATCGCGCGAAAGATCGGGCTTCGGCAGATCTTCTTGCCGCATTTCCATACCAGATTTGATCGCGGCCAGAATCCCTTCGGCGATTTCCGCCTTGCGCCCTTCGCGCAACAACAGGCGCGACCGCCCAAGTTCTTCTTGATTGGTCGGCCGGGTCGAGGCCAGTTCCAACAACGCGTCGTCTTTCATCACCCGGCTGCGCGGCACGTTATTGCCTTGGGCATATTCTTCGCGAAACCGCGCCAATTCTTTGACAATGCCCAAAAACCGACCCGATGTGGTGCGCGTCTTCACCCGCAACCATGCCTCTTCGGGGCGCACCGTATAGGTTTCAGGATCTGTCAGCACCGCAAGCTCTTCTTCAACCCACGCCTGCCGGCCGTTCTTGGCCAGTTGCGCCACCAGCCATTCATAGATCACCCGCAAATGCGTCACATCGGCTAGGGCGTAATCACTTTGCGCCACCGAAAGCGGACGGCGCGACCAATCGGTAAAGCGCGAGGTTTTGTCCAAATTCTCTTTGGCGATCTTTTTCACCAGCGTTTCGTAGCCGACCTGCTCGCCAAAGCCGCAAACCATGGCGGCGACTTGGGTATCAAACAGCGGCGTCGGAAACACCTTGCCTTCAACAAAGAAGATCTCAAGATCCTGCCGCGCGGCATGGAACACCTTAACCGTGGCCTCGTGCCGAAACAGATCATAAAGCGGCTCAAGGCTCATGCTCTCGCCTTCGATCGGATCAATCAGCACCGCATCGCCGGTCTTGCCGGGCAGCGCCATCTGAATCAGGCACAGCCTCGACCAATAGGTCCGCTCGCGCAAAAATTCGGTATCAATGGTAACAAAAGCTTCAGACTTGGCAGCTTGGCAAAAGGCGGCAAGGTCTTCTGTGGTGGTAATCGTGCGCATCGGCGGCCTTTCGCAAAGGGTCCACGGGGGTATCCCGCCCCTTCGCTATAGGCAGCAAATCCAGCCATGAAAAGCCGAAAGCCCTTGCTCTTTGCCAAATACTCCCGCCGGAGGCCGTAACGGCACAACTCTACAGACGCAAAACGCGATGCTCGCCGCCTGCAACCGTCATCAAAGCCGTTCTGGCGGGCTCGATGCCCGCCGGAACGGCACGCTATTCCAAGTCCAGCCGCGCGCAGTTGCCAACCGCAAACCGCCGCAGCACCGCCGGATACAGCAGATGTTCCTGCACAAGTACCCGCGCCGCCAAAGCATCAGCCGTATCGCCCACCAACACCGGAACCCGGGCTTGCCCAAGGATCGGGCCAGCATCCAGCTCCGCCGTCACCTCATGCACCGTGCAGCCCGCCACAGTATCACCAGCCGCCAGCGCCCGTTCATGGGTGTGCAGACCCGGATACTTCGGCAACAGTGACGGGTGGATGTTCAGCATCCTGCCTTCAAACTGGCGCACAAAATCAGGCGTCAGAACCCGCATGAACCCGGCAAGGCAGATGATATCGGGCTCTGCTGCAAAAATTGGCGCCAGCAATGCCGCCTCGAACGCCGCACGATCTTTGCCAAACTCACGGTGATCCACCGCAGCAACCGGCACGCCCAGTTCTGCCGCGCGGGCCAGCCCCTTCGCCTCGGGATCGTTCGATGCCACCAAGACCGGACGGCAGGGATGATCTGCGATCATATCCCGCACCAGCGCCAGCATGTTCGACCCGCCCCCTGAAATCAGCAGGGCAACGCGTTTCACAGCAGCTTGCCTTTGTAGATCACGCCCTCACCCGCAACAACGCGACCCAGCTCGACCACGGTTTCGCCCTCGGCCCGCAGCAATTCGGCCAGCGCGGCGGCGCGGTCTGCTGAAACAACCGCAATCATGCCGATACCGCAGTTGAAGGTCTTCAGCAGTTCCGGCTGGCTCATATTTGCCGTCGTTGCCAACCAGCGGAATACCGGCGGCAAGGTCCAAGACGACAGATCAATCTCGCATGCCAAGCCGTCCGGGATGACCCGCGGCGGATTTTCGGTCAGGCCGCCGCCAGTGATATGTGCCAGCGCATGTACACCGCCCGCACGCACGGCCGCCAATGCCTGTTTGACGTAAAGTCTGGTCGGTGCCAGCAACGCTTCGCCCAGCGAACCGTCGGAAAACGGCGACGCCGCATCCCAAGCCAAACCAGACAGTTCGACCACTTTTCGCACAAAGGAATAGCCGTTAGAATGCACGCCATTCGACGCAAGGCCCAACAAAACGTCGCCCTCAACCACCCCTGCCGGCAGATCGCCGCCGCGCTCCATCGCGCCAACCGCAAAGCCTGCAAGGTCGAAGTCGCCCTTGTGGTACATCCCCGGCATCTCGGCGGTTTCACCACCGATCAGCGCACAGCCCGACGCTTCGCAGCCTGCAGCAATCCCGTTGATAATGCGGGTGGCTTCATCGACGTTCAGTTTTCCGGTGGCAAAATAGTCCAGAAAGAACAGCGGCTCGGCCCCTTGGCAGACCAGATCGTTGACGCACATCGCGACCAGATCGACGCCAATGGTGTCAACATTGCCGGTATCAATCGCGATGCGCAGCTTGGTGCCAACGCCATCGGTTGCCGCCACCAGCACCGGATCGGTGTATCCCGCAGCTTTCAGATCGAACAGCGCACCAAAGCCGCCAAGGCCCGACATCGTGCCCGCCCGGTTGGTGCGCTTTGCCGCCGGCTTGATCCGTTCGACCAACGCGTTGCCTGCGTCAATATCCACACCAGCGTCTGCATAGGTCAGGCCATTATGTCCGGTCGTCATGCGCTATCCCCCAAGGTCAAAGGCGTTGCCAGCCCCTTAGCCGATCCCGCCCGCGCGCGCAACGCGCCCGCCCCTTGCGGCGCAGTTTTCTCGCAAGACTTGACCCCGGCACCGCATCTGCTAGGCAACGGGCGTGGGTCTGTAGCTCAATGGTTAGAGCAGGGCGCTCATAACGCCTTGGTTGGGGGTTCGAGTCCCTCCGGACCTACCACAGCCGCCCCCGCACGATACACAAAGCGCGCAAATTTCCGAAATTCGGATGGCGGCCATCAGAATCATCCCGCCTGTGCAAGATTTTCAAGCTTCATCGCTGACAGCCGCGCCGCGGTCGCGCGCGCCTCGCACGCAAACCGCTCAAATGAAAAGGCGCCCCGTGGGGCGCCTTTTGATCACTGGTCCAAGAAGCTGCGCAGTTTGCGGCTGCGGCTGGGGTGCTTCAACTTCCGCAGCGCCTTGGCTTCGATCTGGCGGATACGTTCACGGGTCACGCTGAACTGCTGGCCCACTTCTTCCAAAGTGTGATCGGTGTTCATGCCGATACCAAAGCGCATCCGCAGAACCCGTTCTTCGCGCGGGGTCAAAGATGCCAGAACCCGCGTCGTGGTTTCCTTCAGGTTTTCCTGAATAGCGGAATCCAGCGGCAGGATCGCGTTCTTGTCTTCGATGAAGTCGCCCAACTGGCTGTCTTCTTCGTCGCCAATCGGGGTTTCCAACGAAATCGGTTCCTTGGCGATCTTCATCACCTTGCGAACCTTCTCCAGCGGCATTTGTAGCTTTTCGGCCAATTCTTCCGGGGTCGGTTCGCGGCCGATTTCGTGCAGCATCTGACGACCGGTGCGCACCAGCTTGTTGATCGTTTCGATCATATGCACCGGAATACGGATAGTGCGCGCTTGGTCAGCGATCGACCGGGTGATTGCCTGGCGGATCCACCACGTCGCATAGGTCGAAAACTTGTAGCCGCGGCGATATTCGAACTTATCCACAGCCTTCATCAGGCCGATGTTGCCTTCCTGAATAAGATCAAGGAATTGCAAGCCACGGTTGGTGTATTTTTTCGCAATCGAAATAACCAGACGCAGGTTGGCTTCGACCATTTCCTTTTTGGCCTGCCGGGCTTCTTTTTCGCCCTTTTGCACTTGGTTCACGATGCGGCGGAATTCGGAAATATCCACACCAATATACTGGCCCACCGCCGCCATTTCGGCGCGCAGATCTTCGACCTTTTCGCGCGACCGTTCCAGCAAGGCCTGCCAGCCACGGCCAGCTTTCGATGCCATACGGTCCAGCCAGGTCGGGTCAAGCTCGTAGCCTTGGTATTCGTCGATGAACTCGCGGCGGTTGATCCGCGCGGCATCGGCCAATTTCACCATGCCGGAGTTGATCGCCATGATCTTGCGGTTGATGCCGTAAAGCTGGTCGATCAGGGCTTCGATACGGTTGTTGTGCAGATGAAGTTCGTTCACCAACACCACGATTTCACTGCGCAATTTCTGATAGGCAGCTTCTTCGGTCGACGAAAAGCGGTGCTTTTCCGACAGGGTGGCCGACATGCGCAGATCTTGCATTTCCGACAGCTTGCCATAATCGCGCGCGATCAGGTCAAGCGTCTCCAGCACTTTCGGCTTCAGCGCAGCTTCCATCGCGGCCAAAGACATCGAGGTGCCGTCGTCTTCATCGTCATCGTCATCCGACCGCATCAACGGGTTGCCATCAGCATCCAGTTCCGGCTCGTCGCCACCGGCACGACGCGGTGCGGCTTCAACGTCCACACCTTCAAGATCGGCGCCAACAAGCCCCTCTTCGCCATCCAGCGACCGGCCAAAGGTTGCTTCAAGGTCGATCACATCGCGCAGCAGAATGTCTTCGCTAAGAAGTTCGTCGCGCCAGATAATAATCGCCTGAAAGGTCAGCGGGCTTTCGCAAAGCCCGGCGATCATGGTGTTGCGACCGGCTTCGATGCGCTTGGCGATGGCAATTTCGCCTTCGCGCGACAACAGTTCAACCGAACCCATTTCGCGCAAATACATCCGCACCGGATCGTCAGTGCGATCCAGCGTTTCGGTGGTGGTGCTGACCACGGCAATGTCGCGCGCGCCCGAACCGGTTTCCACCAACTCGCCGCCAACTACGGCTTCGCCTTCTTCAACGTCTTCGTCTTCGATGACGTTGATGCCCATTTCTGACAGCATCGACATCACGTCTTCGATCTGCTCAGACGACACCTGCTCGGGCGGCATAACCTGATTCAGCTGTTCGTAGGTGATGTAGCCACGCTCTCGCGCATCAGCGATCATCTTCTTGACCGCGGCTTGGCTCATATCAAGGGATACATCGGCCTCTTCGGCTTCGGGTTTGCCGTCGTCGGTATCTTTCGCAGCCATGGGCGCTCCTTGAAAGCGAATCAAAGTCAGGTGATCGAATCAATAACGCGAATCACGGCAGGGAAAAGCCGAATCAGCGCATTTTCTTCGGGGTTAGTCGTTTCGGCTTCCGCGACTAAAGTTAATATTGTCGTAAAGCCGCCGCGACTGCTCTAGTTCTTCCTTATCCATCGCCACGCCGTTGGGGGCAACCACCGCTTCAACCGCCTTCCCTTTCGGGCCAGAGCTGGCCATGAAGCGGGCCTCATTGGCCTGCGATATCCGCCATGTCAGGCCTTCATCCGCAAGGCCTTCGATATCCTCCATCGCTTCGGCAATCTCGCGCCGCGCACCGCGCTGTGCTTCCAGCTTTGCCAATTCCTCCGCCAAACCCAATTCGGCGGCATCAGTGTCATCGGCATTGCGCACCGGGGCCGCCATTTGCACATGGGGGCGCGCGAACAGCGCATCAAGGGCAGCGGGCGCTGCATTACGGATTTGCTGATAAAGGCTTGCGGCATCGTGGTCTGGATGGGCCAAGACCAAGCCGCGCAGCGTGTCATGCGCGGGGTCTGCCAAATCCATCCGCTCTAACGCGGTTTCAAAGCGGTGGATCAGCGAAGGATGGGTGATCAACGTCGCAAGAATAACCGCTTCGCGCAGCACTTCTTCCACCCGGTCAGAAGCCGTGGCCAAAAGCGACCCTTTGGTCGACGGCACCGGTTGCACCGGCCCATCGGCAAAGCGTTTGTCAAAGCGGCCGCCACCGCCCCCAAACTGCCCACCGCCAAATTGACCACCCTGTCGCGGGGCTTGCGCGGCGCGCGGCGCACGCGGACGCTGGCCAAACAGCTCCCAGCGCAGCTGCTTCACCTCTTCGCCGTAATGCGACCGGATCGACGGGTCGGCGATGCGTTTCAGCTGCTCGCGCAACGACTTATCCAAAGCGGCCTTGCGTTCGGGGCTGTCGAACACCTTGCCTTCAATCGCGCGGCTCCACAGCAGTTTCACCATCGGCTGCGCGCCATCCAGCACCGCTTGCATCGCGCCTGCACCTTGTGCGCGGATCAGATCATCAGGGTCCATGCCCCCCGGCAACACCGCAAAGCGCAGGCCCTTGCCCGCCTCTAGCAGCGGCAGCGCCAAATCAATCACCCGCAATGCCGCGCGAATACCGGCGGTGTCGCCATCCAGCGAAATGATCGGCTCGTCCGAAATCCGCCACATCAACCGCAGCTGATCTTCGGTAACCGCGGTACCAAGCGGTGCCACTGCCGCCTTGAAACCCGCCTCGGACAGCGCGATCACGTCCATATAACCTTCGGCCACCACCAAAGGTGCGCCTTTACCAGCCGCCTCGCGGGCGGGGGCGTGGTTGAACAGGTTCCGCCCCTTGTCGAACAGTTCGGTTTCCGGCCCGTTCAAATATTTCGCTCGCGCGTTCGGGTCCATCGCCCTCCCACCCAGCGAAATCGCCCTGCCGCGCCCGTCACGGATTGGAAAGATGATCCGGCCACGAAACCGGTCATAAGGCGCGCCGCCCCCGCGCGCATCACGCGCAGAACCATCAGCGTCGGGCTTGGCACAAACGCCCGACGCAACAATCAGATCATCCGCCACGCCTTTTTGCCGCAACGCCTGATACAGACCTTGGCGCGCATCGGGCGCAAAGCCAATTTCCCAGCGATCCTGTGCCTCGGGGCTAAGTCCACGCTTGGCCAGATAGGCCCGCGCATCCGCCGCAGCCGAGGTGCGAAGCTGCAGGCGGAACCATTTCACCGCCTCTTCCATCACCGCCACCAACAGGCTGCGCCGGTCGGCCACTTGCGCCGCACGCGGATCGCGGGCTGGCATCGGCATGCCGGCTTCGCGTGCCAATACTTCGACCGCCTCCATGAAACCCAGATTTTCGGTTTCTTTGATGAAGGTCACAGCGTCGCCCTTGGCGTGACAGCCAAAGCAATAGTAATAGCCCTTGCGGTCATCCACATGAAAAGACGCAGATTTTTCCTGGTGGAACGGGCAAGGCGCCCACATGTCACCCTTGCCTTGATTGGATTTGCGCGGATCCCATGTCACCTTCCTGCCCACGACAGAGGACAGCGAGACGCGGGTGCGCAGGTCTTCAAGGAATCCGGGTGGCAGGCTCATGGCTTACATATCGGCGCTTGCGGGCGCTGTGTCCAGATGGTGCGCGCGCTGAACACGCGACGGGGGCTTTGCCCCCGCACCCCCAGGATATTTGCGCCAAGAGGATGGGGCTTTAGGTTAGAAGATCCGTCATCACTTGCTGGAAAATTCGCACGCCCAGCGGGATCAGATCATCGGGAAAGTCGTAATCCGGGTTGTGCAAGGCCGGATGGGCCGCCCCTGCCCCCAAGAACAGCATGGCCGATTTGGTGCGGCCATGCCCAAAGCGACCAAAATCCTCAGAGGCGCGCATCGGCAAATCGCCTTCATCCTGCGGCATGGCCAGCTTGGACAGCGCCGCGCCAAGACGCGCTGTCGCGTCAACATGGTTAACCGAGGCCGCGAAGTCATCATGGTGGGTAAAGCTGATCGTTAGCCCCTGCGCCGCAGCTTCCGCCTCGGCAAGGGCCATGACCTCGGCGCGCAGTGCGGCCATCTTGGCATCGGCGATCGTGCGCAACGTCAGCCAAAGCTCCGCCTCGCCGGGCGCGATGCCAAACGCGGGTTCCCCAAGACGGGCATGGGTAATGGTAAGAAGCCGGTAGTCGGGCGAAAGCGGGCCACCCTGCGGCAAGGCCGAAATGCTGGCAATCAAGCGCGACAGTGCAAGTGCTGGCGAAGTGCCGGTTTCTGGCAACGACGCGTGCGCCGTTTTACCATGCAAGACAACGCGCAGGCCTTGGCTGGCACAGTTCACCACCCCGGATTTCAGCGCCGAATGGCCGAAGGGCATCCCCGGCATGTTATGCAGCGCGAACGCCCAATCCGGCGTGATCGCGCTATACTTGGGCTCGGCCACCACCGCCGCCGCGCCAGAGCCATCTTCTTCGGCCGGTTGGAACAACAGCACCACCCTGCCCGACTTTGGCCTTTGCCGCGCCAGCAGACGGCCAAGGCCAAGCAGGATCGTCATATCGCCATCATGCCCGCACAGATGACCCTTACCCAGAACGGTTGAGCGATGCGGCGCATCCGACACTTCTGCGATGGGCAGGGCATCCAATTCGGCCCGAAACAACACCGTCGGCCCCGGCGTTGCGCCATTGAACACGGCAGCCACGCCATGCCCGCCAAGACCGGTCAGCACCTGATCCGGCTGCAAACCGCCAAGCGCCGTGGCGATCCGCGCGGCGGTCGCTACCTCTTGCCCTGACACTTCGGGAAAGCGGTGCAGCTCGCGCCGGAAGGCCGTCAGTTCGGCAATATCGGCGTTGGTAAGCACTATGCCGCCCGCGCTGCCAATGTTTTCAGCGCCACCAAAATTTCGTGCCATGCGGTTCTGGCCATCGACCGGAACAGCATCAGCCGGAAGCCCTGATCGGAAACCCGCATCAGCACCATCGACATGTGATAAAGCGGTGTGCGCGCAGCCATGCCGACCGGAAACGCCGCAAGCCGCAGGTCCATCGGCACATAGCGCATCAGCGCTTCGGCCGCAGCCGGGCCTTCAAGGTCCAGAGAGACCCAGCCGCCCGATTGGTCTGTAACCGCGGCGATCCCTGCCATGTCAGGGCAGTCAGCCCCGATCAGAAACGCCGTCTCGCGCCCGGCCCAGACGATCATCGCACCGTCTTTTTCCGCAAAGCTATTCACCGCCGGAAACGAAAACCCCAGCGGCTTCAATGCCTTGTCAACAGCCTTACCCTGCCCCGGAAACGGCTGCAGCGAAGCAATGCTGCCCGGATCAACCTCGGCCAAACGGGTTCCGGCCACGATCAGCGTCTTGCCCGCCAACGCGGTTTTTGCGATCAACTCAGGCACGAAGCTTCTCCCCTTGTTTGTCGAAGAATACCGGATCACAGACCTCGGCCAGCACGTCGATATTGCGCAAACGGTCGATCACCCGCACCGTTTCACCAATTCGCGCCCGTCCGTTCACCAAAAAGCCCAGCGCCAGATAGCGCCCGAACATCGGCGACCAGCCAACCGAGGTGGTATACCCTTGGCTGTTCACCCGCGTCAGATCCGCCCCCGGAATGAACAGATGCGCCCCCGATGTGATCGCATCGGCGCCAAGCGGCTTAAGCCCGATCATCTGTTCACGCTCTGCCCCAACCAAACCCGGACGCGTCGCGGCCAGCTTGCCGATGCAGTCTTTCTTGGCCGCAACCATCTTTTCAAGGCCGATGTCATAGGCGGTCACCCGGCCATGAATTTCGGCATGGGTGATAAAGCCCTTTTCGATGCGCAGCACGTTCAGCGCTTCCATGCCGTAAGGCCCGCCGCCCATGGTTTCGGCCCGCGCCACCAGATCGCGAAACAGCGCCTCGCCATAGCGGGTCGGCACCGCGATTTCATAGCCTTCCTCGCCCGAGAAAGAGATGCGGAACAGCCGCGCTGCAACGCCGCCCACCGTAACCTCGCCCACCGCCATAAACGGAAACTCTGCCAGCGGCTGATCCAGATAGGAATTCAGCAGGCTGCGCGCCATCGGGCCTGCGACCGCAAACTGTGCCCAGCTTTCGGTGACAGAAATGAACCGCACATCCCAATCGGCGCAATGCGCCTGATGCACGAAATCCAGATGCCGCATCACCAACCCAGCCGCCGCCGTGGTGGTGGTCATCAAATAGCGGTCTTCGGCAAGACGCGCCGATGTGCCGTCATCCAGAACATAGCCATCGTCGCGCAGCATCAGGCCATAGCGCACGCGGCCCACAGGCAAGGTGCTGAATGTATTGGTATAAACCAAATCAAGGAAGCGACCGGCATCCTTGCCCTGAATGTCAATCTTGCCAAGGGTCGACACATCGCAAACCCCCACCGCTTCGCGCACATAGGCAATTTCGCGGTCGCATGACTCACGCCAGTTCGTCTCGCCGGGTTTCGGGAAATAGCTGGGCCGATACCACAGCCCCGCTTCTATCATCGGCGCCGACCTGTCACGGCTGGCTTGATCCGATGTCATAAAGCGCTGCGGTGCAAAGCCCATACCGCGTCCACCCGCCCCGATTGCCGCGATCGAAGTCGGAATGAACGGCGGCCGGAATGTGGTAGTGCCGGTTTCGGGAATACCACGACCGGTGCTATCGGCCAGAACCGCCAAGGCCCCAATGTTAGAGTTCTTGCCCTGATCCGGCGCCATGCCCTGCGTGGTATAGCGCTTCATATGCTCGACCGAACGGAAGCCTTCCTGCGCCGCCAGCTTCACATCCTTGGTGGTCACGTCATTGGCATAATCCAACCAAGCCCGCCCCTTGCCGTCGACCTGCCACAGCGGCGTCAGCTTATAGGGCAAACCTTCGGCCTTAGGCACGGCGACAGCCACCGGTGCGCGGCCAAGAACCGCCAAAGCCTCTTCAGCCGCCTGCATACCGGCCGTAAGGCAGCCCAAAGTGGTGAACTCGCCGTTGCAGGCCCCCGCCGCGCGCAGCGCCGGAATCGCCCCCTCTGAAGGCACAAAGGCTGCAATTTCGGGGTTCCAGCGCGGGCGGCCATTCATATGGCAGGTGATATGCAGCGTCGGGTTCCAACCACCCGACACCAGCAACAGATCGGTTTCAATCTGAAATTCGCCGCCGGTATGGCTGCCAGAAATCGCGCGCAATCCAAGACGACCCTTGGTGTCAGTAATCTGCGCGCCCAGATAAACCGGGCAATCCTCAACCGCGCTGGCATCTGCACGGCTGTCCAAAATGGCAGCAACCGCAACACCCGCCGCCATCAACTGCCGCGCCACCACGCGTGCCGCATCGTTATTGGCAAACAGCGTCACGCGCCGCCCCGGCACCACGCCGAATTTATGCAGATAGGTCTGCACCGCACTGGCCAGCATAATGCCGGGCCGGTCATTCATCGGGAAGGCAATCGGACGCTCCAACGCGCCTGCTGCCAGAACCGTGCGGGTCGCGGTGATGCGCCAGAACGCTTCGCGCGGCAAATCGGGCCGCGGTGCGCGGTGCAAACCAACCCGCTCCAGCGCCGAATAAACGCCGCCGTCATAGGCCCCGGTCACCGTGGTGCGCCGCATGATCCGCACATTCGGCAACGCGTCCAACTCTGCCGTAACGCTGGCAAGCCATTCCGCCGCAGGCTTGCCGTCCAACTGGCCATCGTCCGACAACAGCCGGCCGCCCAAAAGCCGATCTTCTTCGCACAAGATCACATCGGCGCCCGCCCGCCCTGCCGCCAAAGCCGCCATCAGCCCCGTCGGGCCAGAGCCGATCACCAGCAGGTCGCAAAACGCATAGGCCTTCTCGTAATGGCCCTCATCATGCTTGGCCGACAAACTGCCCAAGCCAGCCGCCCGACGGATCAGCGGTTCATATAACCCTTCCCAGAACGCTTTCGGCCACATGAAGGTCTTGTAATAGAACCCGGCCGACAGAAACGGCGACGCCAGATCATTGGCCGACAGCACATCAAACCGCAGGCTGGGCCAACGGTTCTGGCTGCGGGTGTTCAGACCATCAAAAATCTCTTGCACCGTCGCCCGCACGTTCGGCGTCTGGTTGCTGGCCCCCACCACCTCGATCAATGCATTCGGTTCTTCCGACCCTGCGGTCAGCACACCGCGCGGACGGTGATATTTAAAACTGCGCCCAACCAGCTTGACGCCATTGGCCAACAAGGCCGACGCCACGGTGTCGCCCTTGAAACCCTGATAGGTCTTACCATCAAACTTGAAACTAACCGTCTTGCTGCGGTCAATCAGCCCCTTGCCCTCGACGCGCATCACAAGGTTCCCTTCTTCTTCGATGGTTTTGCCACCAGTTCCGCCCCCAGAACCTCATGGGTCACGGTATTGCGCGTGACCACCATCCACGACGCACAGCCGGTTTCGTGATACCACAAATCGCGGGTAACACCCGCCGGATTGTCCCTCAGGAACAAATGGTTATCCAGATCATCAATCGAACCGCCATCGCTGGGGCGCTTTAGATAGTCTTCGGCGCCATAATAGTAAAACTCACGCCGATCACGGGTGCCGCACACAGGGCAAGGTATACGCATGGTCTCTCTCCCTCAGTGCAGGTTATGCTGGCTGCCGGTGCCTTCTTCGTCCATCACATGGCCGGTGCGGAACCGATCCAGACGGAAGCGGCGGGCGACCTCGTGGCTCTCACCGGTTGCCATCAGATGCGCCAAACACCACCCAGACGCAGGCACGGCCTTGAACCCGCCGTAGTTCCAGCCAGCATCCACAAACAGCCCTTCAATCGGTGTCTTGTCGATGATGGGGCTGCCATCGGGCGTCATATCCATGATCCCGCCCCAGATGCGCAAAATCTTCGCGCGCCCGATCATCGGCATCAGGGTCATGCCAGCTTCCATCACATGCTCGATCATCGGCAGGTTGCCGCGCGCGGCATAGCTTGAGTAGAAGTCAATATCGCCGCCAAACACCAAACCGCCCTTGTCGGATTGGCTGACATAGAAGTGCCCCATGCCAAACGAAATCACCGAATCGATCACCGGCTTCAGCCCTTCGGTAACATAGGCCTGCAACACGTGGCTTTCGATCGGCAGCCGCAGCCCCGCCAAAGCCGCCACCTGACTGGACCGCCCCGCAGCAACCATAGCAACTTTCTTGGCCCGAATCGGCCCGCGCGTGGTTTGCACACCCGTCACCTTGCCGTTCGACACGTCAATGCCAGTCACTTCGCAGTTTTGGATCAGATCAACCCCGCGCCGGTCGGCGCCGCGCGCATAGCCCCAGGCCACCGCATCATGCCGCGCAGTACCACCGCGCTTGTGCATCAAGCCGCCGTAAATCGGAAAACGCGTCTGCTCAAAGTCGATATAGGGCGCAAAATCACGCACCTGATCGCGCGTCCACAACTCGGCGTCGTCGCCTTGGTTGATCATCGCATTGCCGCGCCGCGCCAGCGTGTCCCGCTGCCCGTCCGAATGCGCCAGAATCAACTGACCGCGCTGACTGTGCATCACGTTATAGTTCAGCTCGGCCTCAAGCCCTTCCCACAGCTTCAACGAATGGCTGTAGAACTCCGAGTTGCCGGGCATATAGTAATTGGCACGCACAATCGTGGTGTTGCGGCCAACGTTACCACCGCCCAGATAGCCCTTTTCCAGAACCGCCACATTGGTAATGCCGTGGTTTTTCGCAAGGTAATAGGCGGCCGCCAACCCATGCCCGCCGCCGCCAATGATCACCACGTCATATTCGGGGCGCGGATCAGGCTCACGCCATGCGGCTTTCCAGCCCTTGTTGCCGAACAAACCTTCGGTGATCACCTTAAGACCGGAATAGCGCATCTGCTGCCCCCATATTTCTGCAGCGAGTGAACCCGCTTTCAGGGGGTTATTCAACAGCCATCCCTGAATAACTGTGCCGTCCGCGACAAATTGTGTCGCAACCCACGCGCAAAACCTGTGCTATCGCGCAGCACGCAGCTTCATCTTGGCAAAAATATCCCCGCCGGAGGCTGCCAACCCCAGCAACTCGCGCCACATCGGCATTGCAGATCCGGCCCGCCGCAGCAAACTACCGCGGGCCGAAACCTTAGCTCTCGCCGTTACAAACCTTTGGATTGATAGGTCTTAGCAATCCGCCCGATCGACACGATATAGGCCGCAACGCGCAAATCCTGCACTTCTTGCCGCGCGTGCCACACTTCGCGCATCGACTGATAGGCAGTGCGCATGGTGTCATCCAAACCCGACCGCACCAGCGCCAATTCGTCCGACCCTTGCAGGAACTTCTGCTTGAAATCCGGCCCCAATTGCCACCCCAAATGCTGATCGCTGGAAAGCCGCTCCAGCTCTTCCACCAGCAACCGCGACCGCGCTTCTTCGGCGCGGCGCTGCATCCGGCCAAAACGGATATGGCTCAGGTTCTTCACCCATTCAAAATATGAAACCGTCACGCCCCCCGCATTGGCATACATGTCGGGAATGATCACACAGCCCTTGCGCCGCAAGATTTCATCCGCACCATAGGTAATCGGGCCATTCGCCGCTTCGATAATCAGCGGGGCCTGAATGCGCTCCGCGTTCGAAAGGTTAATCACCCCTTCCATCGCGGCCGGAATCAAGATGTCGCAGGGCAGTTCAAGCGCCTTCGCACCGTCAATAATATGCGTGCCCTTCGGATATTCGGCCAACAAGCCGCCATGACGGTTCATCCATTGCCGCACATCTTCAACGTCAAGGCCGCCGTCATTCACCAAAGCGCCGTCGCGTTCGATGATCGCAATTACCTTGGCACCGTCTTCTTCTGCCAAAAACTTGGCCGCGTGATACCCCACGTTGCCCAGCCCCTGCACAATCACCCGCTTGCCATCCAGATCGCCAGAAAGCCCCGCCTTGGCAGCATCTTCGCCGTGGCGAAAGAATTCGCGCAGCGCATATTGCACCCCGCGTCCGGTGGCTTCGACCCGTCCCTGAATGCCGCCCGCATGCGGCGGTTTGCCGGTGACGCAGGCCTTGGCGTTGATATCAGTGGTGTTCATCCGCGCATATTGGTCGGCGATCCACGCCATTTCACGCTCGCCCGTGCCCATATCGGGGGCTGGAACGTTTTGCGCCGGATTGATCAGATCGCGCTTGATCAACTCATAGGCAAAGCGACGGGTGATCTGTTCCAGTTCGTGTTCGTCCCACTTGCGCGGATCAATGCACAGACCGCCCTTCGATCCACCAAACGGCGTTTCCACCAGCGCGCATTTATAGGTCATCAGCGCTGCCAGCGCCTCAACCTCGTCTTGGTTGACCCCCAAAGAATAACGGATGCCGCCCTTAACCGGCTCCATATGTTCCGAATGCACGGACCGGTAGCCGACAAAGGTTTCGATCTTGCCGCGCAAACGCACGCCAAAGCGCACCGTATAGGTCGAATTGCAGACGCGGATCTTTTCTTCCAGACCCGGGCCAAGGTCCATCAGTTGGGTCGCGCGCTTAAACATCATATCAACGGATTCGCGGAAACTTGGTTCGCCAGCGATGCTCATCGTATTCCTCCCTAATTGCCGGCTCTCCCTCGGCAAGACGCGGATTGCGTCCCGGATTTGGTAGCGGGCTTTAGTTAACAAAGCTGCAACCAATCTGCTCAAATTTGCCGTGCATCTTCGTCAAATTGATTCGGCACCGCCCAATCTGGGCAATTTGGCGGCGCGATTTCCGCATGTTGCCGCACTGCAGTGTCGCGGTCCCGCGCACAATCAGCCCCAGCACAACCAACCGTTTCCACTGCCTTAGGTGATGCCACGGCAAAATCGTCTTTGCCACAATTTCGCCACAACTTAACGGCAGCGGTGTGACGAAAGAGTGTGTTTGCGGGGGCAGCACTCTGATCGTTCCAGTAAGGAAATTGCCATGACCCGCACCATTCATCTGCATCGCCCTGCCCGTCCCGCCACATCTTCAGCCATCAGTTTTGGCAAGGATGAAAGCGGCTCGATCACCGTCTTCGCGCTGGTGCTGTTCATGCTGATGGTCATGCTGGGCGGCATCGCCATTGACGTGATGAAACACGAAACCATTCGCACCACTTTGACCAACACGCTGGATCGCTGCGCGCTAATGTCGGCAAGCCTTGATCAGGCGTTAGACCCGCAAGCAGTGTTCGAAGACTGCATCGAAAAAGCCGGCCTGTCGCAGCAGATTGAAAACATCGAGGTGGTCAACTCCCTGAACCACCGCGAAGTAACCGCCAACGCACGTGCCGAAACCAACCCTTTCTTCCTGCATCTGATTGGCATCAATGATTTTGACGCCCGCAGCCTGACCAAAGCCGAACAGGCGATCACCAACGTCGAAATCGCGCTGGTGTTGGATATTTCCGGGTCGATGTCGGGCAGCAAGATCACCAACCTGAAATCGGCTGCATCCGAATTTGTCGCCACCATGCTTGATAGCGACCCGGAACACCGGATCTCGATCACGATTGTTCCTTACAACGCCCAAGTTAACCTTGGCCCGGTCTTGCGCGGCAAATACAACGCCACCAACCTGCACGGCGTCGCCAATGTGAACTGTCTGGAACTGCCGTTTTCGGTCTATGACGCCCCCGGCATTTCACGCACCCTGCCGTTGCCGATGATGGCCTATGCCGACCACGCCTATGGCACCAGCATGATTGATGGCTATGTGTCGCCCACCTCGTCTTCGGCGCTGCCAAACTATGCGTCGGAATTCTGCCGCCAGAACACCTATGGCATTGTGCGCCTGCCAAGTCAGGATAAAGCCACGCTGCAATCGCAAATCAACGCGCTGCAAGCGGGGGGCAACACCTCTATCACGCTGGGCATGAAATGGGGCATGACGCTGTTAGACCCAACGGCCCGCCCGATGTATTCCGAACTGATTTCCGCAGGCCAAATGTCGAACACTCTGGCCGGGCGCCCGTTCGACTATAATGACCCAGACTCGATGAAGGTTATCGTGCTGATGACCGACGGCGAGCATGTTTCACATGACCGCATCACCGACGCATACAAAACCGGCCTGTCACCGATCTATCGCAGCAGTGGCGATGGCCAATATTCGGTCTATCAACCCTCGCACACCGGCACGTCGAAATACTTCGTGCCGCACCTTGGCACTTGGCAAGCCAGCGCTTGGACAAACAACGCCACCCCCGCCGTGCAACAAGATTGGAAAAACGTCTGGGCCAATCTGAAACTTAGCTATGTCGCTTGGCAATTCTACGGCCGCGCACTTGGCACCACCTCAACCAGCCGCAACGCCGCCTACAATGCCGCGCTGAACGACATGCGCGCCACCTATGCCGAGGTGGCCACGATGAACGCGCAACTGCAGACCTCGTGCGCCCAAGCCAAAGACCGCAAAGTCATCGTCTATGGCATCGCCTTTGAAGCCCCCAGCAACGGTCAGGCGCAGATTTCCGCCTGCGCCTCGTCGCCCTCGCATTACTACAACGCCCAAGGGATGGAGATTCAAAGCGCATTCCGGTCAATCGCCAGCAACCTGACGCAGTTGAAACTGACGCAATAGCGGTAGTCCCCGCTCAATGGTCGCCTGCCATAACCGCAGGCGGCCATTTGGCTTTTACGGCCCGAAAGATGAAGAAAGACAGCATAATTCACCCATAAGTTGAATCACCTCTGCCTCAAATACGATTCGGTCCTGCACCGTGCCGCCGAATTTGAACGAATTTAACCATAATTCAAAAACGCATCTGTTGCCGTCAAAACGACAGTCTGCGCACCAGCGCCATCACCGTTTCCGTCACAAGCCACAATCCCCCGCAGCCAACCGCCACGCCACATTTTAGCCACACCTTAACGGCACCGACGCGGCGAAAGAGTGGGTTTGCTGCGGCAGCACTCCGGGTGTTTTGTTAAGGTTTATATTGTGACGGCTGTGTGTTTTCGCTGCGCCTTTCGCGCAAAGATGGTTAGCCAATTTCGCCGCTTTCATCGCGACGAAACCGGCGCCTTGATCATCTTTACCTTGATGCTGTTTGTGCTGATGTTGATGATGGGCGGCGTAGCGATTGACGTCATGCGCTACGAAAACATCCGCACTCAATTGCAAAACACGCTTGATCGCTGCACCCTTATGGCGGCCGGATTAGACCAATCGCTTGACCCGCAGTCGGTGGTCGAAGATTGCGTCGCCAAGGCAGGACTGACCTCCAGCCTTGACAGCGTCAACGTGGTGCAGGGCTTTAATAGCCGCGAGGTTACCACCAAGGGCATGTCCCCCACCAACCCGTTCTTCCTGCACCTGATCGGCATCGACAGGTTTGACGCCAAAGGCATCGCAGGCGCTATGCAGCGGATTTCCAACGTCGAACTGTCGCTGGTGCTTGATGTGTCCGGGTCGATGGCGGGCGCAAAAATCGCCAACCTGAAATCCGCCGCATCGGAATTTGTCGATACCGTCCTGCAACAAGATGTCGAAGGCAGGATGTCGATTGCCTTGGTGCCCTACAATGGTCAGGTCAACCTCGGCGCAACCTTACGCGCGAAATACACCACCACCGACAACCCGAATGTCACCGATGTGAACTGCATCGACCTGCCCGCAAGCGTTTACAACAGCACCGCAATGTCGCGCAGCACCGCCATGCCGATGACCGGCTATGTCGACAGCTATTCGACCACTTGGCAGAACACCGGCTTTGTCTCGACCACCGATGGTTGGGCCGTTCCGCACGCCCTGAACCGGTGGTGCCCGCCCAGCGCCGCTAATATCGTTCGTCCGCCGTCCAACAACATCACGCGGCTGCAAGCCAACATCAACGGGCTAAGCGCCATCGGGGCCACCTCGATCAATGCCGGTCTGAAATGGGGTCTGACGCTGTTAGACCCCGGCTCGCGCGGCATGATGTCAGAGCTTATCAGTCAAGGTGCCGTCGCCTCGGGGTTTGATGGCCGCCCATTTGACTACACCGACCCTGATGCGCTGAAGATCATCGTTTTGATGACCGACGGCTCGCATTTCAAAGAAGAACGGCTGAATGCCGGTTACCGCACCGGCGCATCAGTGATCTACAAAAGCAATGGCGACGGCAATTATTCAATTTACCACGCCGGGCACTCTGGGTCGAAATACTGGGTGCCGCATCGTTCGGCATGGCAAACAACACCGTGGAATTCGGGTGCGGGCTATACCAACCAAACCTGGCAACAGGTCTGGGCGGCGCAAAGGGTATCCTATGTGGCATGGCAAATGTATGCCCGCGCGCTTGGTGCCGACAGTAACGCGATGGCGACAATCTATACCCAAACCATGAACATGTTCCGCAGCCAGACCGAAGTTCCCACCATGGATGCTCAGCTGCAGCAGATCTGCAGTTTGGCCAAAGCGCAAAACGTCATCATCTACGGCATCGCCTTTGAAGCCCCGGCCGAAGGCCAAGCCCAGATTTCCAAATGCGCTTCGTCGCCCTCGCATTATTTCAACGCGCAGGGGCTAGAGATTTCGACCGCCTTTCGCGCCATCGCCAACAACATTACCCAACTGAAGCTGACGCAATAGCCCCCCGTCTGCCCGCTCAATCATGCCGCTAAACTCGTCCGCCGCTGATTCGAACGCTCGCGCCGCCGACACATTCCTCGAAGTCAGCAGCGCGCAGACGCCGACAAACTGTTTCCAAAATCGCAATCTCCCCACCCAAAGCCGCCGATTGTTTCCAATCCGATCAAGGCAGCCACACCGTTCCCATATTCGAATGCGCGCCAGCCATACTTTCGCCCAAGCCGCCCCCCCTAATGCCCATTCGAAATATGTGTCGTTGCTCTGGCCGTCGGCAAGAATTGCCAATGGGGCTGGGCACGAAATGGGGAAAAGCCATGTTCGGGGTGAACTCAGACTTGCAAGCGGCCGCGCCGGTGAAACCGCGCCACGTCCTGCTCCGGCGATTCCGCGACTCGCAAGACGGGTCGCTGACCGTTTTTGCACTTTGCCTGTTTTTGTTGATGGTGATGATGGGGGGGCTTGCGGTCGACCTGATGCGCTATGAAGCCACCCGCACCACCCTGCAAAACACACTGGACCGCGCGACGCTGGCCTCGGCATCGCTGACCCAGACGCTGGACCCGCAATCTGTGGTGTCCGATTATTTTACCAAAGCCGGTATGACGAAATACCTTGATGGCGTCACGGTGTCCGAAGGCATGAACTTCCGAAACGTCGTCGCCGATGCCGCCGCCGCTACCAACCCCTATTTCCTGCACCTGATCGGGCAAGATCAACTGGATGCCGCAGGCCATTCGATGGCCGAACAGCGCATCAACAACGTCGAAATCATGCTGGTGCTGGACGTCTCCGGCTCGATGGCGTCAAACAGCAAACTGACCAACCTGAAAGCCGCCGCAAACGAATTTGTCGATACGGTGCTATCGTCCGATGCCGAACAGAAGATTTCGGTGGGGCTGGTGCCGTTCAACGGTCAGGTCAACATCGGCCCCGATCTGCGCGCCAAATTCACCGGCCTTACCGATGACCCTGCCGTCAGCAACGTCAACTGCGTCGACATGCCGACATCGGTGTACGGGTCAACCGCGCTATCGACCACAACCTCGATGCCAATGACGGCACATGCCGACACCTATTCCACGACCAACCAGACCACCTCTTATGTGGCCTATACCGACACCAACTACGCCATCGGCTACCACGCGACCTACAACAACGGCAACGTCTGGTGCCCGCCTATCGCAGGCAACATCATCCGCCTGCCATCGCAATCCATTACGGGCCTGCAAGGCCAGATCAGCGGGCTTTCCGCAGTCGGCGCCACCTCGATCAACGCCGGGCTGAAATGGGGGCTTGCCTTGCTCGACCCCAGTGCCCGCACGATGTATGATCAACTGATTGTCAGCGGCAAGATGGGCGCGCCATTGTCGGGGCGACCCTATGAGTTCACCGACCCCGAAGCGATGAAGGTTATCGTGCTGATGACCGACGGCGAACATTTCGCGGAAGAGCGGGTGAACACCGCCTATAAATCCGGCACCTCGCCGATCTACAAAAGCGTGAACGACGGCAACTATTCGATCTATCACGCCAGCTATAGCGGCTCGAGCAAATACTGGGTGCCCCACCTTGGCACCTGGCAGTCCGTGCCTTGGACCAACAGCGCCAAGACCGGCACCTACACCGTGCAAACCTGGCCGCAGGTCTGGTCTTCGATGCGGCTCAGCTATGTCGCGTGGCAGTTTTACGCCCGCGCACTTGGCACCAGCAGCTCAACCCGCACCTCGGCCTATAACGCGGCAATGTCGGCTTTCAAATCGCAAACCCCGACCACCACGATGGACAGCCAACTGCAAGCAATCTGCGCCTTGGCAAAGGATCAAGACGTGATTGTCTACGGCATCGCCTTTGAAGCCCCCGCCAACGGTCAGACCCAGATCAAGAACTGCGCCACCTCGGCGGCGCATTATTTCAACGCCACCGGCTTGCAGATCAAAACCGCGTTTCGTGCCATCGCCTCTAACATCAGCCAGTTGAGATTGACCCAATGATCGCCCTCATCCAACGCATCGCCCGTGCCATCCCGCACACCGCGCTTGCCAAGGCGTTTCGGCGCGAAAACGGCACCGCTGCGGTCGAATTTGTGCTGACCGTGCCAATCTTGATCACGGTCTTCATGGCGTCGTTCGAAAGCGGCCTGCTGATGACCCGCTCTATCATGCTGGAACAGTCGGTCGACATGACGATGCGCGAACTTCGCTTGGGCCACTACCCGCTGCCCACGCCCGAATTGCTGAAAGAAGAAATCTGCAAGCGCACGGTGATCTTCAAGGATTGCGTCGCCAACATCCAAATCGAAATGACGCGGATTTCAACAGCTACGTGGAACCTGCCCGGCAACAGCGTCGCCTGCATTGACCGGTCCGAAGACATCCAGCCCGTCACCGCGCTGCAAATCGGCCAGCAGAACGACGTGATGCTGATCCGGGTCTGCGTTGTGCAAGACGCGCTGTTCCCCACCACCGGCATTGGACTTGGCCTGCCCAAAGAAGGCAACGGCGGTTACGGCGTTGTCGCGGTGTCTGCCTTTGTCACCGAACCCAGCTAAGGAGACATGTAATGCGTTCGCTCCTGCACACCTGCCGCACCCTTGGTCGCCGCTTTGCACGCGACGAAAGTGGCGTTCTGATGGCCGAAGCCGTGATCGTGCTGCCCTTGATGCTTTGGGCCTATTTGGCGCTGTTCGTGTATTGGGATGGCTATCGTTCGGTAAATACCTCGCAAAAGGCCGCCTATACGATATCGGACATGATCTCGCGCGAAATGGTGACCTTGCCAGCTAACTACGTCACCGGCATGCGCGATGTGATGCGCTTTTTGATCGACAAGGATCAGCCGGTGCGGATCAGGGTGTCGTCTGTCACTTGGTCGCAAGCCAACAACCGGTTCGAGGTCGACTGGTCACGCTCCCCCGACGCGGCGCTGCCCCAGCTTACCACCGGCACAATCACGAATTACGCTGACAGAATCCCCAAAATGGCCGATGGCGACCGCGTGGTCATCGTTGAAACAGAGGTCGATTATCACCCTGCCTTCAACGTCGGCGTGAATGATCAGGTGCTAAAACAGTTCATCGTCACCCGCCCCCGCTTTGTGCCAAAGCTGTGCATGACGGGCGTCACCTGCTCCTGATCTGATATTTCGATCAGACCCCTGATCATTTGCACCGATCAGGGAAAACCACCGGGGTTTTGCGCAAATTTGCACAATACCCCTGACATTTCGCAGCCTTGCCGCAAGGCCCGCACAGTCCTACCTTTGCCTCAACCGCAAACTTCAGGAGGCTGCAATGTCGATCCGCCCCGTCACCAAACAATCCCTTGCCCAACCCGCCATGGAAGGCGCAGGCGTTCACCTGCACCGTGCCTTCGGCTTTGGCGATCCCACCCGCATGGACCCGTTCCTGCTGTTCGACGATTTCCGCGGCGACACCCCGCGCGACTACATGGCCGGCTTTCCGTGGCACCCGCACCGCGGCATCGAAACCATCACCTATGTGCTGGCAGGCTCTGTTGACCACGGCGACAGCCTTGGCAACAAAGGCACGCTGAAAGGTGGCGACGTGCAATGGATGACCGCAGGGTCAGGCATCTTGCATCAGGAAATGCCGAAAGGAAACGCCAAGGGCCAGATGCACGGCTTTCAACTCTGGGCCAACCTGCCCTCGCATCTGAAAATGACCAAGCCGCGCTATCAGGATGTCAAATCAAACGACATTCCCGAAATCATGGATGATGATGGCACAACGGTGAAGGTGATTGTTGGGTCGTTCTGGGGCAAAACTGGTCCGGTTGATGGCATTGCGGCCGATCCGCAATATCTGGATATCTTCGTGCCGCCAGAAAAGAAAAAGACCTTCAAGATCGACACCCGCCGCCACGCCTTTGCCTATGTCTTTGATGGTGCAGGAAAGTTCACCGATGCGGCGCATCCGCGCGGTGTGCTGCTTGAAAAGGAATACAAAGGCGAAGAGCTGAATATCCGCGATCTGTCCGGCAACCGCACGCTGATCGAATTTGGCAAAGGCGATGAAATCTCGGTGCAAGCTGGCCCGAATGGCATCCGTTTCTTGCTGGTGTCCGGCGCGCCGATTCAGGAACCGGTGGCATGGCACGGCCCGATTGTGATGAACACCAAGGCCGAACTGCAACAGGCCATGACAGATCTGCGCAACGGCACCTTCATCAAACCGGCGCATTAACGGCGGCGGCGACACGCCTAGATTGACCCGACCACTGCGCGCGTTATGCTACCTGCATGACGCGCGCATTTATTTTCATGCTTTTTCTTTCCGCCTGCACCGCCTTTCCCAAGGTTGACGCAGTCACACATCAAAATCTGGCAACACCCTCGCTGCTGCCACTGGATGAAATTCTGGCGCAAATCGGCCAGCCCGCTGCTGGCTCCAATCCACTTGCAGCCCGCACCGCTGCCTTGCAGGCGCGTGCAAATAGCTTGCGCGCACAGTAACTGCGGCCAAGCCTCGCGTTGCACCCCGCGCCGCCATCGGCTAACACCGCCCGCAACACATCTGCAACGGAGCCGTCCCATGTCTGCCACTCCCCTGCGTCTTGGACTCGCTGGTCTTGGCACCGTCGGTATCGGCGTGGTGAAAATCGTCCAGCAACATGCCGACCTGCTGGCATTGCGCACCGGCCGCCAGATCCAGATCACCGCCGTTTCGGCGCGCGACCCCAAGAAGAACCGCGACGCCGATCTGTCAGGCTACGCATGGGAAACCGACCCCGTCGCCTTGGCAAAGCGCGACGACGTTGACGTGTTTGTCGAAGTGATGGGCGGCCACGAAGGTGCCGCGCGCGACGCCACCGAAGCCGCAATTGCCGCGGGCAAAGATGTGGTCACCGCCAACAAGGCACTGTTGGCGCATTACGGCCATGAACTTGCGCTTGCCGCCGAATCTGCGGGCCGCGTGATCCGGTTTGAGGCCGCCGTTGCCGGTGGCATTCCGGTGATCAAGGCGCTGACCGAAGGTCTTGCGGGCAATCAGATGCGCCGCGTCATGGGCGTGATGAACGGCAGCTGCAACTACATCCTGACCCGGATGCAAAACGAAGGTCTGTCTTACGAGGCGGTCTTTGAAGAGGCCCGTCAGCTTGGTTATCTTGAAGCCGACCCCAATCTTGATGTCGGCGGTATCGACGCTGGCCATAAACTTTCGCTGCTGGCCTCTATCGCCTTCGGCACCAAAGTGTCGTTCGACGCGGTCGAACTGGAAGGCATCGGCAAGATTTCCATCGACGACATCACCCTTGCCGCCGACATGGGCTATCGCATCAAATTGCTGGGCGTGGCGCAAATGACCGGCCGCGGTCTGGAACAGCGCATGACGCCCTGCCTTGTGCCTGCCGACAGCCCGTTGGGCCAGTTGCAGGGCGGCACCAACATGGTGGTGCTGGAAGGCGACAGCGTTGGTCAGATCGTGTTGCGTGGCCCCGGCGCGGGCATGGGCCCCACCGCCAGCGCGGTGATGGCTGACGTGGCAGACATCGCGCGCGGCCTGCGGCTTTCCACCTTTGGCCAGCCCGCAGCCTCGCTTGCAGCGCCAATCGCGGCAAAATCGTCAACCCCTGCCAGCTATTACCTGCGCATGACGCTGTTGGATAAACCCGGCGCCTTGGCAAAAATCGCCACCTGCTTGGGCGAAGCTGGCGTGTCGATTGACCAGATGCGCCAATATGGCCATCAGGGCACCAATGCGCCGGTGCTGATCGTCACCCACAAAGCCACCCGCGATGATATTGACCACGCGGTTTCGCGCTTTGCCGCCACCGGCGTGCTGGTCGGCGCGCCCGTAGCACTGCGCATCGAAGAGGTCTGATCAATCACGCGCCGCACTCAACAGCAGCGCGTGATTCGACCCACAAACCTGCCGCGTTCATGCAGTGCTTTTGCGCCACTCGCGGCGCATTAGCGCCGTGCGAAAACAACAACCCGCCCGCGACTGTCTATCGCTTGGGCAATCGCTTTGCTGTTAGCGCCACCTTGCACACAAATCCGCCAATGTTAGCGCCACCATCCTTGCCGCCCCCCTGCCGCGCGGCTAAGCCAAGCCAAACCCTTGCCACGAGGATCAAATGGCCGACGCACTCGAATTTCAAGACCGTATGCTTTCTTTGGGCCTTGCCCGTGTGTCCGAAGCCGCCGCGCTGGCCTCTGCCAAGCTGATCGGGCGCGGCGACGAAAAAGCCGCCGACCAAGCCGCCGTCAACGCCATGCGCGATCAGTTGAATTTGCTGGATATTTCCGGCGTCGTGGTGATCGGCGAAGGCGAACGTGACGAAGCCCCGATGCTTTACATCGGCGAAGAGGTTGGCACCGGCAAAGGCCCCGCCGTTGATATCGCGCTTGACCCGCTGGAAGGCACCACGCTGACGGCAAAAGACATGCCGAACGCGCTGACCGTCATCGCCATGGCTCCGCGCGGCACGCTGCTGCACGCCCCCGACGTGTATATGGAAAAGCTGGCCATCGGGCCGGGCTACGCCCCCGATACCGTCACGCTGGATATGCCACCCGCCGCCCGTGTTCGCGCCCTTGCCCGCGCAAAGGGTGTGGCAGCTGATGAAATCACCGTCTGCATCCTTGAACGCCCCCGCCACGAAAAGCTGATCGCCGAGGTTCGTTCAACCGGTGCCGCGATCCGCCTGATCACCGATGGTGACGTGGCCGGCGTGATCCACTGCGCCGAAAGCGAAGTGACCGGGATTGATATGTATATGGGCTCTGGTGGCGCACCCGAAGGCGTGCTGGCCGCATCGGCGCTGAAATGCATGGGTGGCCAGATCTATGGTCAGCTGATTTTCCGCAACGACGATGAAAAAGCCCGCGCCTTGAAAGCTGGCATCACCGATCTGAACCGCATCTACACCCGTGACGAAATGGTCACCGCCGATGTGATCTTCGCCGCCACCGGCGTCACCCAAGGCTCGATCCTGTCGGGCATCAAGATCGAACCGGGTTGGGTCACCACCGAAACCATCCTGATGCGGTCGAAAACCGGGTCTGTGCGTCGCATGACCTACAAAAGCCCGCTGAAATAAGGCTTTCGCGCCCAGCATAGTGCGGCAAGCTCCAAAGGGGCTTGCCGCGCCCTGCCCCGTCAGGCACATCAAGGCGATGACCCAACGCGCCTTTCTTTCCGTCGAAACCTCGCTGACTGGCCGCCGCTGGCTTGGCCCCAATGCCGAAGCCGAACGTCTGGCCGAAGCTATGGCCCAAATCACCCGCCTGCCACTGGCGCTTTGTGCCACCTTGGTCACGCGCGGCGTGGCCCCGCAGGATGCCGCCGCGTTCCTTGCACCGCAATTGCGCGATCTGCTGCCGGATCCGCTGCGGATGAAAGACACCGGACGCGCCGCTGCCCGCTTCTTGCATGCGGTCAAAACCCGCCAGCGCATCGCGATCTTTGCCGATTACGACGTTGATGGCGGCTCGTCGGCGGCACTGCTGATCATCTGGCTGCGCGCAATGGGGTTGCAAGCCACGCTTTATATTCCTGACCGTATCGACGAAGGCTATGGCCCCAACGTGCCCGCAATGGCCGAACTGGGCTCGACGCATGATCTGATCCTGTGCGTCGATTGCGGCACGCTGAGCCATGACCCGATCGCCGCTGCGAAATGCGATGTTGTGGTGCTGGATCACCACCTTGGCGGCGAAACTCTGCCGCCAGCCTATGCCGTGGTGAACCCAAATCGTCAGGACGAAGACGGCGATCTGGGCCATCTTTGCGCCGCCTCGGTGGTGTTTTTGATGTTGGTCGAAGCCAACAGGCAATTGCGCGGCGACGGGGTGCAAGGCCCTGATCTGATGGCGCTGCTGGATCTGGTGGCGCTGGCAACGGTGGCCGACGTGGCACCGCTGATCGGCGTGAACCGGGCGCTGGTGCGACAGGGCCTAAAGGTCATGGCCCGCCGTGACCGCCCCGGCCTGCGCGCCCTTGCCGATGTGGCCCGGATGGATCAGGCCCCCACCGCCTATGCGCTTGGCTTTCTACTGGGGCCGCGCGTCAATGCCGGTGGTCGCATCGGCCAAGCCGATCTTGGCGCACGATTGTTGTCCACCGACAATACGACAGAAGCCACCGCGCTCGCCCAACGGCTTGACCTGCTGAACACCGAACGCCGCGACATCGAAGCCCGCGTTCGGGAAGAAGCCTTGGCCCAAGCCGACGCGCGCGGCATCGACGGCCCGCTGGTATGGGCCGCGGGCGATGGCTGGCACCCCGGCGTGGTGGGCATTGTCGCCGCCCGTCTGAAAGAGGCCACGCACCGCCCCGCCGTGGTGATCGGATTTGATGGCAACGAAGGCAAAGGCTCTGCCCGGTCAGTTTCCGGCGTCGATCTGGGCGCCGCGATCCACCGCATTGCCGCCGAAGGTCTGCTGATCAAGGGCGGCGGCCATAAAATGGCGGCAGGCCTGACGGTTGCGCGCGACAAACTCGAAGCGGCGATGGCCCGCCTTGGCGAGCTTCTGGCCAAACAAGGCGCGGGCGCGGGTGGCAAGGAAGATCTGCGCATCGACAGCCTGCTTGCCCCAACCGCCGCCACCGCCGATTTCGTCGAACAGATCGAAGCCGCCGGTCCCTTCGGCGCTTCGGCACCGGCGCCGCGCTTTGCCTTCGCCGATATGGCCGTCACCACCCGCCGCGTCGGAGAATCGCATCTGAAAATCAGTTTCGGCGACGGCATGGGCGCGCGCATTGAAGGCATCGCTTTTGGCGCCTTTGACACCGCCCTTGGCCCCGCGCTTGAAAACGCCGGGCATCAGCGCTTTCACCTTGCCGGTCGGCTTGAACTCAACACTTGGGGCGGCCGCACGAAAGCGCAATTTCGTTTGGAAGATGCGGCAAAAGCGTGATTTTCCCTCTTGCGAGTCACGGCGTGTAACATTAGACAGCGCCTCACTGACTGTGGCCCGTTCGTCTATCGGTTAGGACACCTGGTTTTCAACCAGGTAAGAGGGGTTCGACTCCCCTACGGGCTGCCACTTCCACAGATAGTTAAAATAAACCAACCGCTTAGGCGGTTTCTTTATTTTCGCAAACCCCCACCATCGCATCGACGCACCGCAGCTTTCGCCCAGCGCGAAAGGCAAAACAAAAGCCCACCGCTGCATGCGATGGGCTTTGCTGTTTTCCGCGCCGCCCGCCTTCGGGCCAGCGCCATCAGTCGCGCGACAGCACCACCAGCCGATCTTCTGGCCCATAAGCGCGCACCTCGGATTTTGCCGGGTTCACGCATACGGTGCCATCGGCCAAGGCATAGCCAATTGCCACATAGCCAACCAAACGGGCCGAATGCGTCATGGTGTAAAAATCCACAGTCCGGCCCAGTTCGATGAAATCGCTGGCCGGTTTCATATGAATTTCAGACCCATCCGCATCCAGCAACTGTTCGAAAATCGCGGCAATATGCGGGTTTTCCGACGCCTGCGCCAACATCAAGCTGACCAGCTTGTTGCTGACCACAAAGTCATCGGCCCGCGTCACTTCCGCCAGCTTGCGGTTGCGCACATCGATCATTTCGCTCACCACGTTGATCTCTAGCCCCTGCGCATCGGCGATGCGGCGCAGATGCAGCAGCGTGACCAACGTATGGGTGTCAGCCGTCTGCGCGGGCAGATCATCACTGCACCCCAAGACCAAAACGTGATCATAGGCACCAACATCCAGCGCCTCCAGCGCCGAAACCTGTGTGGTTTCGCAATGCTTTACCGTGATCGACAGATTGCCGCCGCCCAGCGCATCGCGCGCGGCATCGCCAAGCGTTTCAATGTCGGCGGCGATGGTCAATTCCGACCCCGGCGCAACGTGCGTCGCCAGATCGCGCACCACCATCGGCCCGCGCCGGTTCCAGCCCAACATCAGCGTCCGCTCTGGCCCCTGCATCCGCTCAACCGGCGTCGCAATGCCATCCGTCGCTGCCAGCTTCACCGTCGGCAGCACACGAATGGTCGAATCGTCTTCGGCGATCAAAATCGCCTGCTCGCCCGCGCCAATCACCCGATCCATCGGCGGATGAATATGCACCCGCCCCGCCGCATCACACAAACCAATCGGCACGCAAGCCTCATAGGCCAGCAGCGCCTGACCAAAGGTCTGGCCCGTCAACGCCGGTTGCGGAGTGACGTAAATCTCGCTGCCGTCGAAATCCAGCAACTCACTATAAACCGCGCTCAGGCCGGTTTCGCGGCTGGAATGCACCATGATCCGTGAAATCAGATCATCAGCCAGCACCAACTGCGCCTCGCGTCGGCCCACAGCCTGCGCAATATCGGCGTTCTTGCCATCGCGAATTTCTGCCGCAATCCGATAGGGTTCGGCGCGTCGGTCAGGGTCATTCACCAGCGCCACGATGCTTTTGATCACCTGCGCATCGGGGTTGTCACTGTCGGGCGACAGAATAATCACCGACCGGCAGGTTTGCGGCGTTACAATCTGCAAATCCTGCAAATCATTCGGGTCGCCAGAGCGGCAGATCACCTTCGTCCGCCCCATCGGCGGCGCTTTCGCGGCAATCTCATCCTCCATTTCGACCTTGTCCTTGTCGGCCATGATCACCACGCGCGGCCGCTTGACGCTTTCATTGGCAATCGCCAATTCGCCCAAAATATCGAACACCGACGGCGACCAGTTCAAAATAATGGTGTGATCCTGTTCGATCACGCGCGACCGGCCTTTGCGCAGCTCATCCAGCTTGGATTCAATCCCGGAACTCAGCACCCCGATCAGCGTCGAAAACACGAAAATCCCGGCGACCGTCACCACCAGCATCACCAGACGGAAGCTCCACCCGATATCGCCGCCAATGGTACCCGCATCCAGCGTCCGCATCGCGGCTTCCCAGATCGCTTCAATATAACCAAGGTTTTCC
>Ga0255096_1000077_pt1 | contig 64971 bp, 50 predicted proteins | sample Colum_Atlam_RepA_2_FD_188563 | JGI IMG/M metagenome (GOLD analysis project Ga0255096, IMG submission 188563) | Freshwater microbial communities from Columbia River, Oregon, United States - Colum_Atlam_RepA_8d | ecosystem: Environmental > Aquatic > Freshwater > River | place: USA: Oregon... | reverse complement strand
ACCGTCACGCCTTGCGGAATGCAGAACAGCGATTTTTGGCCACGCCAGGCCGGGGCGGCGTTATCGCTGTCGGCCACGCCGGACAAATACCCTAAACAGGTATTGACCTGATCCGGGCGGTCGGAGGCGCAGCGCTTTTCGAGTTCGAAGGCGTCCAGCAGGTTGGCGCGGGCCAGCGCGGGCAGCAGCAGGAGGGCAGACAACAACAGATGGCGCATGAAGATTCCGTCGGCTGAGAGCAGGCACAGGGTGGCCGAAGACTACCCACGTAGTCTTCGCGCCATCCCGGGTGCAGTCAATCGTCCGTCAGAAAAAACGGGCCCTCAGCCGGCCTTGAACAGGCTCAGCGTATCGTTCATGCGCGTGGCCAGCGCGCGCAGCTGGTCTGCGGTGCGGAATGAGGCTTCGGCGGCCGCCGCGGTCTCGATCATGTGGTTGTGAATTTTGATCACGGTCTGCTGGACGGTGCCGGTCACATTGCGCTGCTCGTCGGTGGCGCCGGCAATTTCGGCGTTGAGCCGGCGGCTTTCGTCGACCGCATTGCCGATCGCGGCGAGGGCGGCTTCGGCTTCGTTGGCGGTCTCCGCGGTGGCCATCGCGCGCTGGCGGCTCTGTTCCATGGAGCTCGAGACGCGGCGGATCGCGGTCTGCAGGCCGTCGATCATGGTGTGGATTTCTTCGGTCGACTCGCCGGTGCGTTGCGCCAGCGTGCGAACTTCGTCCGCCACGACCGCGAAGCCGCGACCCTGATCCCCGGCGCGGGCGGCCTCGATCGCGGCGTTCAAGGCCAGCAGGTTGGTCTGCTCGGCGATGGCGCGAATCACGTCCAGCACCCGGCCGATGTCGGCGCTGTTGCGCTCCAGATCAAGAATGGCGGTGGTCGCGCCCTGCACGTCGTGGGCGAGGCCGGAGATGGAGCTCATGACCGCGCTCATCACGCCGCGGCCATCGGTCGCGCGTTCCTGCGAGCGGTCGGAGGCGGCGTTGGCAATCGAGGTGGTGTCGGCGATCGATTGCGCGCTGGCAGCCAGTTCGTTGATGGCGGTGGCGATCTGGTCGGTCTCCATCTGCTGCTTGTCGACGCTGCTGCTGACCGCGCTGGTCGCGCTGGACAACTGGTTGCTGGCATTCGCGACGTCTGCCCCCAGCGTCGCGATCGAACCCAGCGTGTGGCGCAGCTTGCTCACGAACGCGTTGAAGCCCTGCGCCAGCTCGCCTACTTCGTCGCTGGAGGTCACTTCCAGCCGGACATCCAGATTGCCTTCGGAGTTGGCAATCCTCTGCAAATGAGCCGCAGCTTCGGCGACCGGACGGGCGATGGTGCGGATCGCGAGCAAGGTCAGCAGGATGCTGGCCACCAGGCCGGTGACCATGGCCGCCAGCAGCACCGCCGTGACGTGGTCGTGCAGCAGCAGAATTTCGGCATATTGGGTTTCCACCTGGGCGCCACCGAGCGCTTCCAGCGCGGTCAGGGTGGCGAGTGCGGCGTCGGTCTTGATGTCGAAGTCCTGGCGTTGGGCGGCCAGAACATCGGGGCTTGCCAGCGGATCCTGCAGGCTCTGCACGTAGGCGTTGCGGCTGTCGTTCAGCGCGGCCGTGTCGCGGCGCAGGGCGTCGCGCTGGCTGGCGGGCAGCAGTTCAGAACCCAGCACGCGCTGCATGGCCGTGGCGGCCTCGGCGTTGGTGTCTTGCAGGGCCGTCAGCAGCTGCGCGAGATTGGCGCCAGGCCGCGCGGCCTGCAGCACCAGAATGACTTCCTTTTCGATCAGAATGTGCGTTTCCATCGCGCCGTCGGCGGCTTCCCGGGCCGGCCCGGTCACAAAGCCCAGCGCCTCGACAAAACGCTGTTTGCCGTACCAGCCCGCGGCACCGGTGACCAACACCAGCAAGCACAGCAGACCAAAAGCGAACCCCAGCTTGGTGCCAAGACGCATCGAGTTGAACCAGCCCATGAAATACCTCGTTCGCGCGCTCATGTGTGTAGCCCTTAGCGGCGCTACCGGCCGATCCTTAACCAAGGGCCAAACCTAGCGTGGCGGCCTGCGCACCAACAGGCGAGGCAATTGCCCGGCGAGGAAGCAGCTCAGACCAAGCATTGCCACCAGCGCGGCCAGCGGACGCAGGCTGCCGTCGTGCAATGCCCCGAGCAGACTGCCCACGCTGAGCGCGACCGCCATCGACACGCAGCCCAGCAGTCCGGCGGCCGCGCCGGCGCGCGCCTGAAACGGTCCGATTGCCCCGGCCTGCGCGCAGGGCTGGTTGATTCCGTGGGCCAACATCACCGTGAACTGGGCGGCCAGCAGCACCCCCGGGCTGGCGAGGTCGTTCTCAACCGCCAGCCACAGACCGAGCCCGCCAGCGGCCGTCAACCCGCTCCCGCCGGCCAGAATCTGCGGCAGGCTGAAGTAGCGGAGCGCCCGGCGGCAGAGCAGGGTGCCGCCCAGATAGCCCACGACGGCGCCGGCAAAATAAAACCCGTAGCGTTCGGTCGGCACGCCCAGCACGTCGATAAAGGCAAACGACGAGCCGGCAATAAAAACAAAGATCGCGCTGTAGGTCAGCGCGGCGGGCAGGGCGTAGGCGCCGAATGACGGGTGTCTGGCTACTTCGCGGTAGGCCGCCAGCAGCCGGCGTGGCCGCAGCGCCAGCGGGTCTGGCGCTGGATTCGACTCCTGCCAGTGCCGCAGAGCGTAAACGCCGAACCACGCGGCGATCAGGCTGAGCAGGACAAACGCGGCGCGCCAGCCCAGCCAGATCTCGGCGTAGCCGCCAACAATCGGCCCTACCAAGGGCGCTATCGACAGCAGGCTGCTGGAGCGGGCGAGCAGTTGGGCGCCGCGCGCCGGGTCGTAGCGGTCGCGCACCAGCGCACGGGCGGCGACGATCACGCTGCAGCAGCCCACTGCCTGCAGGACGCGGCCGACGCTCAGCACGGCCAGCGTCGGGGCCAGCGCGCAGATCAGGCTGGCCGCGAGATACAGCGCATAGCCGCCGAGCGCGACCGGCCGTCGGCCGTAGCGGTCCGACAGCGGACCGACCGCGAGTTGCGCCAGCCCAAAGCCGAAGACGAACAGGGTCAGCGTGATTTGCACCGCGCCGGCCTGGACCCCGAAGTAGCGACTGAGGTGCGGCAAGGACGGCAGGTAGAGATCGGTCGAGAGCGGCTGCAGGCTGAAGCCGCTGGCGATCAGCAGCAGCACCAGGCGCTCGGAGGCGTGGTCTGCCGCGCCGGGATCAGTCGTCAAAACGCGGTTCGCGGCGCTCGCTGCGGGCGGCGATGGCCTCGGCGATGTCCGGCGCAAACAGCAGCGCGGCATTGCGGGCGGCGACAAACGCGAGGCCCTCGGCCACCGTGTGGTCGCGGCTGTAGTTCAGCGTTTCTTTGGTGCCGCGCAGCGCCAGCGGCGACTTGCCTGCCAGCGTGCGGGCCACGGCCAGCGCGTGTGCGCGCAGGGCCTCCGGGTCGGGCAGCACCTCGCTCACAAAGCCCCACTGCGCGGCGGTGGTCGCGTCGAAATGGCGGCCGGTCAGCGCCAGCTCGCGGGCGCGCCCGTCGCCAATCAGGCGCGGCAGCCGCTGCAGGGTGCCCAGGTCTGCCACGATCGCGACGTCAATTTCTTTCACCGCGAAATTGGCCTCGGCGCTCGCATAGCGCAAATCGCAGGCGCTACTGATATCGATGCCGCCGCCCAGACAGGCGCCGTGGATGGCTGCAATCACCGGCTTGCGGCAGTTCTCGATTGCGCTCACGGTCGCCTGCAGTTCGCGAATGGTGACCAACAGCTGTTCCTGCCGGCGACCCGGCCCCAGGGGTGCCAGCTCCGCCTGCATCTCGGCCAGAAAGCCCAGATCGATGCCGGCGGTGAAATGCTTGCCGCGACCCGAGAGCAGCGCGACGCGCACGCCGGGCGTGGCGTCGACCGCGCGCATCACCGCGCCCAGTTCGTGCCACATCTGGCGGTTGAAGGCATTGGCCTGGTCTGGTCGATCGAACTCGATGTGGGCAACGCCGTGGTCGACGCTGACCGCAAAGCTGGTGAAATCATGCATGGGCGCCGGCCTTTCCGGTTTTTTGGCAGTTGCGGCAAGTGCCTTCGATTTCCATGGTTTCACGCGCTACGCGGAAACCCAGTCGCTCGGCGCAGTCGGCAATCCGGCTCGAGAGCGCCGGGTCCGCGAGTTCGGCAACCGTGCCGCAGGCGGTGCAAATGAGGAACTGGCTGACGTGGCCTTCGCGCGGTTCGCCGCAGCCCACAAAGGCATTGAGCGAGGCGATGCGATGCACGAGGCCCGCGTCCTGCAGGAAGTCGAGGGCGCGGTAGACGGTGGGCGGCGCGGCCTGTTCGCGCTCCTGCCCCAGCAGGGCCAGCAGCTCGTAGGCCTTGACCGGTTCATGGCTGCCCCATACGAGCTCCAGCACCCGGCGGCGGAGCGGCGTTAAGCGTTTGCCGCTGGTGACGCAGGCCTGTTCAGCCTTGGCCAGCGCGGTCTTGATACACCGCCCGTGGTCGTGGGCGGCGGTGGCAAAGCTTTTGAGAACGGTTTCCCGGACCTGATTCATCGCGCTGTTCGTCCTGCGTCTGCCGTGGCCTGTCTGTTATTAAGTAACGCCAGTGGTTAGTATGCGGCCGCCCCGTTTACGCGTATCCGCGCGGATCCCTGGCGCCTTTGTTTCTCCCGAGAATGCCCGCATGCCCGCGCCTGAATCAAACCTGCTGGTCTGGATCGTCGGCTTCACGCTGCTGGGCGCGGTGTTGAGCATGGCGGCCGGTGCAGTGTATCTGCTCCTGCCGGAACAGTGGCGGCAAAAAACGGTCGCGCACCTCATCAGCCTCGCCACCGGCACGCTGCTGACGGTGGCCTTTCTTGACCTCTTGCCCGAGGCCATCGCCCACGCCAAGTTTGGTCAGCGCAGCGAAATCTTCGCCACCGTGCTGGGCGGCATCCTGCTGTTCTTTTTGCTGGAAAAGGCGCTCATCTGGCGCCATGCCCACGGCGTTGATTCCCACGGTCACGTCCACGCCCACGGCCACCATCACGGCCTGCGCAATGCCGGGCCGCTGGTGATGATTGGCGACACCTTTCACAACTTTCTGGACGGCATCCTGCTGACCGCGACCTTTGTGGCCGACCCAAGCCTCGGCGTGGTCACCGCAGTCGCCATCATCGCCCACGAAATTCCGCAGGAAGTGGGCGACTTCGCGATCATGCTGGCCAGCGGCTTCAGCCGTCTGAAAACCTTCCTGCTGAACGCCGTCTCCAGTCTCGCGATGGTCGCCGGGGCCTTGCTGGCGTGGTGGCGGATCGACCTGCTGCACGATCACCTGTCGTTCATCCTGGCCTTTACCGCCTCCAGCTTTCTCTACATCGCGATTGCCGACCTCATCCCCAGCCTGCACCGGGGCGTCACCTTCCGCGAAACCGCCGCGCAGCTGTTCTGGATTGGGCTCGGGGTGTTGATGGTGGTCTCGTTGCCGCATGCGCCGCACTAGCGCGCGGCGCGACGTCTCGCGCTACATTGCCGGCCAGTCGAGTTGAGGGAGCTTGTCGATGACCGAGCCCGAGTCCTTCCTGTTACCGCTTGAGCGCCTGCGCGCGCGGCAGTGCGCGAAATGGACCGTGTACGACGCGGACGTTCTGCCCGCGTGGATCGCAGACATGGATTTCGCGCTCGCCCCGCCGGTGCGCGCGGCGCTGGCGGCGAGGCTGGCGGCAGAAGACCTTGGCTATCCCAAAATGTACCCGCGCGCCGGGCTGGACGCACTGTTTGCGGCCCGCATGGCGGCGCAGTACGGCTGGCAGATTCAGCGCCAGCAGGTCGAGTTTTTTAGCGACGTGGTGCAGATCATCCATCTCGCGCTGCAAACGCTAATCGAGCCCGGCGACGGCGTGATCATCCAGACGCCGATCTATCCGCCGTTTCTGCAGTCGGTGGCGGAAACGGGGCGGCGCCAGCTGCTGTGTCCGCTGGCGCAGACCGACGCCGGCTATCAGATCGATTTCGACGCGCTGGCCGCCGCCTGCGCGGACGGCGCGCGGATGCTCCTGCTCTGCCATCCGCACAATCCCACGGGCCGCGCTTACACCCGTGACGAGCTTGAAGGTCTGGCCGCGCTGGTGCGCCGCTATCAGCTCATCGTGATCTCTGACGAAATCCACGCCGATCTCATGCTTGTTGATCGGCCGCATATTCCGTTTGCGACGCTGGGCGAGGACATCGCCCAGCGCACCATCACGCTGACCTCGCCCAGCAAGGCCTTCAATCTGGCGGGGCTGGTGCTGGCGGTCGCAGTGTTTGGTTCGCCCGCGCTGCGCGCGCAGTTCGGTCGGCTGACCGAGCACGTGCGGGGCGGTCGCAGCGCGTTTGGCATCAGCGCCACCGCTGCTGCCTGGGAAGCGGGCGAGCCCTGGCTTGCGGCGGTCAAAGCCCAACTGCGCGCGAATCGCGACACCGTCAGCGCGTTTGTCAGCGCGCACTGGCCGCGTGTCCGCCATACACCGCCGGAGGCCACCTATCTCGCCTGGCTCGACTGTCGATGGCTTGGTCTCGGCGAAGAGCCCTGGCGTTTTTTTCTACGCGAAGCGCGCGTGGCCTTAAGCGAAGGCCCGAGTTTCGGGACGGACGGCGCAGGCTTTGTGCGACTCAACTTCGCCACCTCACCCGCGATCCTCGCCGAGATTCTGGCCCGCATGGACCGCGCGCTGACTATTGCCGGTAAGTCCAGGCCAGCAGCGCGTTGATCAACGCGCTGCCGCTGCCCTGATTGACCGTTGGGTGGTTCATCAGCAGCGTGACCGCATAGGTCCGACCGCTCGCCGCCAGCACATAGCCCGCGACCGCCGCAACATCGCCCAGATGACCTGTTTTCAGATGCATGCGGCCGTTTTCCGGTCCACGGCGGAAGCGCTTGCGGGTGGTGCCGTCCTGCCCGACCAATGACAGCGAGGCCAGATATTCCGGCATGTAGGGGCTACGCCACGCGACCTGCAGCATCTCGCCCATGGTGCGGGCCGTGATGCGGGTGACGCGCGAGAGTCCTGAGCCGTTTTCCAGCACCAGCCCTTTGGTGTCCACGCCCTGCGTGCGCAGGAACTGCTCGATTTCATGCGCGCCCGCGGCTGCTTGCAGCGGCGGCGCGCCCCGCAGATCGGCCAGCGCGTAGAGCAAGGCATCGGCCATCACGTTGTTGCTCCATTTGTTGAGCGGGCGGATGACTTCGGCCAGCGGCGGCGAATACCAGACGTGAAACGGCTCGTGGCCGGCCGGCATCACGCCCCGGCTGACGCCGCCCGCGAGCTCGCCGCCCCACTGTTCCCACACCAGGCGGAACAGGCCGTAGGCATAGGCGTCGGGGCTGAGCGCGGTGCGCGGCAGGCTCTCTTTGCCGCAGCTGCGCGGATATTGACCGCTGAAGCGCACGCGCGGCTCGGACGGATCCTCGGCCACGCTCATTTCCACGTGCGCCAGCACCCCGCCACAGCGGCCGTCGACCAGCTGCAGCTGGTTGTCGATCAGCAGATTCGGCAGCGGCGGGTCGGCGGTAATGCTCACCCCCGCGCCGTTGGCGGCGGGCTGAAAGTGAAACGTGAAAGCCTTGAAGTTCACCATCATGGCGTTTGGCTGCACGTTGTAGAGCCGCAGCGGCTGGTTGTCGAAATCACCCGCCGCGCGCGGCGCCGGGGCGAAGGCCGAGTCGTCAATGACCAGCCCACCGGTGATTTTGCGCAGACCCTTGGCGCGCAGTTCGCCGGCAAATTTCCACATTTCCTCGGCAATCAGGTAAGGGTCGCCGCGACCTTTCAGCAACAGGTCGCCCGTCAGCACGCCGTCTTTCAGCGGGCCGAGCAAATAGGCTTCGGTCCGCCAGCGGTGCTGTGGGCCTAATTGCTCGAGCGCGGCGTAGGTCGTGACCAGCTTGATGGTCGAGGCCGGGTTACGGGGTTCATCCAGATTGAGCGCCAGCAGCGGCGCGCGGCCGTCGACCGCCTGCACCAGCACGCTGACGGCCGCGGGCGGCAGGTGCTGTTCGTGTAGTACGCGCTCAAGCGGCGGCGGCAGCGCGGCGCCGGCGCCGAGCGTGAAGCCCAGACCGGCCGTGAGGCAAAGCGTCCAGCGGGCAAGCGTCATCCAGCATCCTCCGGCGTAAACAGCCCGCTTTGGCAGTGGCGGTCGTAGATCAAGACATCGCCGGCCTGCCGCAGGCCGGGATGGCAGCAGTGGGCGGGCGCCGTGTCGGTATCGCGGATATGTCGCACCGCCATGCCCTGCACGCTCAGCGCGTCGGCGATGAACTGGCGATGGCAGTGCGCGGGGTCGGCCTCGGCGCACATCAGCGCAATGCGCAAACGCTGCGCGCCTCCAATCAGACGCCCCAGCAGTTCGCGGAAGGCGGGCGTCGCCATGTGTTCGGCGTAGGCCTGAAACGCCGGTTCAGTCAGCGCGCTGTGCGGGGTGTGAGCTTGCGGACTGCGCAGGCCGCCCAGCACCTCGCCCAGCCAGCGGTAGCGGATCCCCACCGCCTTGAGCCCGGCATCCAGCGCCTCGCGATTGAACTGCGGATAGCGTCGCGAAAAGGGCGCCGCGCGCACGTCCGCCAGCACCTCGACCCCGTGGGCGGCGAGCCGCGCGGCGAAGGCCTCGAACGCAAGATTGCTGTGACCGATGGTGAAAATTTCCGGCACGGTAATGGGTCGCTTCGGCTTATAGTCGGTGGGACGGCATGCGCCGGATTTTGGCCCAGTCCGCCCGCGCTTGTCGCGGCCCAGCACGAGGAAGCGTCCATGCGTGAGATTACCGTTGCCGCTACCCAGATGGCCTGCGGGCCGGATGCCGACCGTAACGTCGAGCAGGCCGTCGCGCTGGTCCGCGAAGCGCACGCCGCCGGCGCCCGCCTGATCCTGCTGCAGGAGTTGTTCGAGACAGAGTATTTCTGTCAGGAACAGCACCCCCGCCACTTCGCGCTCGCCCATGAGGCCGCGACCAGTCCGCTGCTGGCCCGCCTGCAGGCGCTGGCGCGCGAACTGTCGGTTGTCCTGCCGGTGAGTTTTTTCGAGCGCGCCGGGCAGGCCTATTTCAACTCGCTGCAGATGATCGACGCCGACGGCCGCGCGCTCGGCATCTACCGCAAGTCGCATATTCCGCAGGGGCCGGGCTACGAGGAGAAGTTCTACTTTTCGCCCGGCGACACCGGCTTCAAGGTTTGGGATACCGCGCTTGGCCGGGTTGGCGTCGCGATTTGCTGGGACCAGTGGTTTCCCGAAGCGGCGCGCGCCATGGTGCTTAAGGGCGCCGAAGTGCTGTGCTACCCGAGCGCGATCGGCTCCGAGCCGACGGCGCCCGAACTCCACAGCCACGAGCACTGGCAGCGCACGATGCAGGGCCATGCGGCCGCCAATATGGTGCCGGTGGTGGCCTGTAACCGGATTGGCGTGGAGCGCTTCGGGGCTAGCGAAATCACCTTCTACGGCGGCTCGTTCATCACCGACGAAACCGGCGCAATACTGGCGCAGGCCTCGTCAGATCGGCGCGAAGTCATCACCGCTCGCTTCGACCTGAGCGCACTGCGCGAGCGCCGCGCGGGCTGGGGCCTGTTCCGCGACCGCAGACCCGAACTCTATGGGGATTTGAGCCGGTATTAAGCCGCTCGCCAGTCGCCGCAACTCGCTTTAGCATGCGGCAGGAATCTAACGAAAACACGGCGACTTGCCACGCTTGCAGGGTCGCCGCAGGGGAGTTGTCCATGCCGAAATCTGCTCGCGGCGAGGAGCCGCTATTGCCGAAGGGATTCAAACGTCTTACCCCGCTGGTTGCCGACTGGGTGCTGGCCGACTCACGCGCCCGGCTTGAAAAGCGACTGACCACACCGCCCGCCGAAATCCGGGCCTTCTACGACCAGATGCTGAGCCTTGCGCCCAAGGCGCTGGCCTATCTCGCGCAACGCCAGCTCGGGGAACTCGATGCCGCCGAAGAGCGTCTGTTGAAGCTGCTGTTGTCGCTGGCGGAAATGGGCCCGGCCGTCGAGTGGTACGGCACCGGGGAATACCCCGACGGCTTCGACGCCCGCCGTTTTCGCCTGATCGAACAAATGCCCGACAACGCGCCGCAGGGAGTGTCTGCATGAACGCCAAAGAGAAAATCACCGCCCCCACTTTTGCCGCCCGCTATCCGGAACTCGGCACCGGGCCGGTCTCGACCGACGCCTACTGCGATCCCGCCTTCTACGACCGCGAACTGGCCGCCATTTTCAAGCGCACCTGGCTGTGCGTCGGCCGCGTTGAGCAGGCGCCGAAGGCCGGCGACTTCTTCCAGAAAGCCCTGCCCACCTTTGGCTACTCGGTCATCGTAGCCCGCGCGCGCGACCAGCAACTGCGCGCCTTCTACAACGTCTGCCAGCACCGCGGGAACCACGTCGAACTGCGCCAGCGCGGGCATTGCGTGGGCTTTACCTGCCCCTTCCACGGCTGGACCTACGGGCTGGACGGCAAGCTGGTCGGCGTACCGGATGCGGGCGGGTTTTTCGATCTGGACAAGGGCAAGCTGGGCCTGCGCCAACTCGCGCTGGACGTCTGGGAGGGCTTCATCTTCGTCAACATGGACGAGAAGCCCAGCCAGACGCTGGAAGAAGCCATGGGCGAGCAGGGCCGCGATCTGGTCGGCTATCCCTTTGCCAGCGGGCAGGCGGTGTTTGAGTACGAGGGCACCATCAACTGCAACTGGAAGTCGATGATCGACTCCTTCTGCGAGACCTACCACGTGCCGGTGCTGCACCGGCACTCGGTGAAAGACACGCTGGCCGGCCCGGACAATCCGTACGGGCGGCTGATCGACTGCCGCCTGAAAGGCCCGCATCGCACGCAGTCGGTGTGGGGCAACATGGCCTATACGCCGAATCCCGTGCAGGGGCTGGCCTGGCAAAACGCCCCCGGTCCGGCGGTGACCAGCGGCGTCGTCGATGCTTCGGTCACCCTGCCCAAAGGGCTTAACGAAACCCGCGCCAAACACTGGTCGCTGGACGTGACGGTCTTCTTCCCCAACTGGATCATCGTGATGGGCAGCGGCATGTACTTCACGCATCAGATGTGGCCGCTGGCGGCCAACAAGGTGGTGTGGCAGATGCGCGGTTTCCTGCGCCCGGCCAGCAACGCGGCCCAGCGCTTCGGGCAGGAAAACTCGATGGTCGAACTGCGTGATGCGGTGCTGGAAGACTGCAACACGCTGGAGCGAATCCAGACCGCGCAGGATGAAGGCCTTATCACCGAGATGGTCTACCACGACCACGAGATCGCGCTGCGCCACCAGTACCAGGTGGTGAAGCAGTGGGTCGAAGACTTCGAGCAATCCAACAAGAAAAAAGGCAAGGGGGCCCGATGAAGCACACGCTGCTGGCGGCGGTAGCCGCGCTCGCAATCACCGGCTTTGGCGCGGTGGCAACGGCCGAAACGGTGGTCGACGACAAGGCGCTGAACGCGCTCGATCAGGGCGGCAACTGGCTGGGCTACGGCCGCACCTCGGCCGAGCAGCGCTACAGCCCGCTGGACCAGATCACGGCCGCCAACGTCGCCAAGCTGGGCGTCGCCTGGTCGCTGGACCTGCCTACCGATCGATCGCTGATCGCCACCCCGCTGGTGGTCGACGGCGTGATGTATTTCAACGGCAGCTTCAACGTCGTGCACGCGGTAGACGTGCGGACTCACCAGAAACTGTGGACCTACGACCCGAAGTCCATCGAACACGCCGGCGACCGCGCCACCATCATGTGGGACTGGAACCGCGGCATCGCCTTCTGGAAAGGGCATGTGTACGTGGCAACGGTCGACGGGCGGCTGATTTCGGTCGATGCCAAGACCGGCAAGGAAGTCTGGAGCGTCGAGACCATCGACCCCAAGAACCCGCTGTTCATCTCGGGCGCGCCGCGGGTGTTTCGCGACAAGGTGCTGATCGGTAACGGCGGCACCGAATGGGGCGCGGCACGCGGCTATGTCACGGCCTATGACGCGGCGACCGGCAAGCAGGCCTGGCGTTTCTATACCGTGCCCGGCAACCCGGCGGACGGTTTCGAGGATGAGACGCAGGCCATGGCTGCCAAGACCTGGACCGGCGAATGGTGGAAGCATGGCGGTGGCGGCACGGTATGGCACGGCATGACCTACGACGCTGAGTTCAACCGCGTCTACATCGGCACCGGCAACGGCTCGCCCTGGAACCAGAAAATGCGCAGCCCCGGCGGCGGCGACAACCTGTTCCTGTGCTCGGTGGTGGCGCTGGATGCCGACACCGGCAAGTACGTCTGGCACTACCAGACGACGCCGGGTGAGACCTGGGACTACAACTCCAACATGGACATCGTGCTGGCCGATCTGAAGATCGACGGCAAGCCGGTGAAGGCGATGCTGCACGCGCCGAAGAACGGCTTCTTCTATGTGATCGACCGCAGCACCGGCAAGCTCATTTCGGCCGAAAAATTCGGCAAGGTCGACTGGGCCGAATACGTCGACATCAAAACCGGCCGGCCGGTGGAGCGCAAGGGGGCGCGCTACGAGGACGGCGAAGAGCTGGTCTGGCCGGGCCCGTTTGGTGTGCACAACTGGCCGGCGATGTCGTTCAACCCGGATACGGGTCTGGTCTATATTCCGTCGATCGAAATGGCCGGCATGTTCAGCGACAAATACACCAAGCCCAAAGCCTGGGAGTCGCCGACCTTCAAGTTTGATCCGGGCGTGGACTTCCTGCGCGAAGACGGGCCGGCCGACTGGGGCGCGTCTTTCCTGCGGGCCTGGGATCCGATCCAGCAGAAGAAGATTTGGGAAGTGCCGCTGCCCGGCGTGTGGAACGCCGGCACGCTGACCACCCGCGGCAATCTGGTGATGCAGGGTCGGGCGGATGGCGTACTGGCGGCCTATGCGGCCGACAGCGGCAAAGTGCTGTGGGAGGCGCCGCTGGGGCTGGGCATTTCCGCGCCGCCCATTACCTATGAAGTCGACGGCAAGCAGTACATCGCGCAGCTCGTCGGCTGGGGCGGCTCGATGACCGCTACCGGCGGCTCCATGGCCGCCCAACACGGCTGGGCTTACGGGGCGCAGCCGCGCCGGCTGGTGGTGTTTGCGCTGGACGGCAAGGCGACGCTGCCGCCGATGCCCGGCAAGGCCTTTGCCAAGCCGCTGCAGGCGCCGGAGTTCACGGTCTATCCCGAACTCGCCGAGCGCGGCAGCCACGTGTGGAGCCAGTCCTGTGGCATGTGCCATGGACCGGCCGGCACAGCGGGCGGTAACGCGCCGGACCTGCGCGCCTCGCCCGTGCTGCTGGATGAAAAAGCGCTGCACGCCATCGTGTTTGACGGGGCGCTGAAGGCGCGCGGCATGCCGCAGTTCAAGAACATCAACAAGGACGATTTGGAAGCCGTGCGGCACTTCATTCGCCGCGAAGCGCGCAAGCAGAACCTCACGCCTTAGGCTCGCATTCGGACGGGGTCCGGCCGCCTCGCTTTGGCGGCCGGCCGACCCGGCCGAGGTTCTTTGCGCCGCACTTGATCGGGCCCCGTTTTAGCGCCGCGCGCTGGCATCACACTTGCTCTCCGGTTAGCTAAGGCATGCAGGAGGGCACCATGCAATTACATCTGTTCAGAACCCTGTGGGGCCACGGTGACGACATTCACCGCACGGCCGCAGAAGCGGCGGCGGCTGGCTTTGAAGGGCTGGAAGGCAGCCTGCCATCGGATCCGCACGATGCGGCCGCCTTGGCCGAAGCGATAGCCACCAATGATTTGGCCTGTATTGGCGAGATTTGCACCGGTGGCGAGGGCGACGAGTGGTGGATCCCGCGCCGGAGCGCGACGGTACGCGACCATCTGCGAACGCTGGAGGCGGGCCTCGCCGCATGGGAGGAGAGCCCCATCGATCCCCGCTTCATCAACTGCATGGGCGGGCTGGATGCCTGGAGCCTCAGTGAAAGTGTGGATTTTTTCGGTGCTGCGATGGCGCTCGCTGCACGCTTTGGGCGCACGATCAGTTTTGAGACGCACCGTTCACGGCCGCTGTACGCGCCGTGGACCACGCTCGCGATCGTCAGACAGCTGCCAGCGCTCCGCATCACGGCCGACTTCAGCCACTGGTGCGTGGTGGCGGAGCGTCTGATCGACAGCGAGGAAGAAGCGCTCGCCACGGTCATTCCCTGCGTGCACCACGTGCAGGCGCGGGTGGGTTATCCGCAGGGGCCGCAGGTCTCGCATCCGGCCGCGCCGGCGTACCGGCACTGTCTGGAAGCGCATCAGCGTTGGTGGGAACGGATCTGGCGGTCGCAGGCGGCGCGGGGCTATGCGGTGAGCACCATGACGCCGGAATTCGGCCCCAACGGGTATTTGCAAAGCACGCCGTATGCCGGCGAGCCGGAGCCCGAACTCTGGGCGCTCAACCAGTGGATGGGGCAGACCGAACGCGACCATTTCGAGTCCTCCATGGGCGTGGTGCTCACACCGTTTGCAGGTACCAGTCGAAGTCCTGCGCTGTCACTTCACCCATGAACTGCCGGCACTCAAAGCGCTTCACGGCGGCATAAACCTCGACCATGCGTGGGGTCAGATAGTCCTTGGCGATGGCCGAGGCGGCAAAGCGCTCGATGGCGTCCGGCCAGTACTGCGGCAGCGCTGCTACCCCGGTGCTGGCGTAGCCGTTACCGACGACCGGCGGGCCCGGATCGATCTGCCGCGTCATGCCGTAGTGCACCCCGGCCAGCACCGCCGAGGCGGCCAGATAGGGGTTGGCGTCTGCGCCACAGATGCGGTGTTCGACATGGCGCGTGTCGGCCGGCCCGCCGGGGATGCGCAAGGCGACCGTGCGGTTGTTGATGCCCCAGGTCGGGGTCAAAGGTGCATAGCTGTTGGCGCAGAAGCGACGGTAGGAATTGGCATGCGGGGCGAATAGCGCCATGAAATCTGCCGCCGTCGCTGCCATGCCGCCGATGGCCTGGCGGAGCGCCGGGGTGCCCGCGGGGTCTTCGCTGGCGAAGATATTGCGGCCCTCCCGGTCATTCACGCTCAAATGCAGATGCATGCCCGAGCCCGAGTGCGCGGCAAAGGGTTTGGCCATGAAACACGCGATATAGCCGTGTTTTTGCGCGATGCCTTTGATCAGCCGGCGGAACATCACGCCTTCGTCCAGCGCGCGCAGCGCATCTGCCCGGTGGTGCAGGGTGATCTCCAGCTGGCCCGGCCCAAACTCGGAAATGGCCGTTTCTGCCGGCAGGCCCTGGCTGTCGCAGGCGCGGTAAAGGTCGTCAAAAAACGGCGCCAGCGCTTCTACTTCCTCCAGACAGTAGACATGCGGATGCACGCCGCGCGGTGTGACCGGCAAGGGCGGCCGCCGGGTCGCGCTGTCGCCCTGCAGGAGATAGAACTCAAGCTCCACCGCCATCACCGGCGTCAGCCCTTCGGCGTGGTAGCGCTCGACGAGCCGCATGGCGGCGAGTCGCGGGTCGGTCACCGCCGACGGCATGCCGAGTTCGGGGTCCAGCATCACCAGCACCTGCGCGGTGGGGCCGGGCAGCCAGGGACAGCGCACCAGCGTGCCCGGCACCGGGAAGAGCAGACAGTCGACGTCGCCGACTTCCCATAAAAGCCCGGTGTTTTCGACGTCTTCGCCGTGCACGGTCAGCGCGGCGCTGGAACTGGGCAGCGGGCGGCCCTGCTCGTAGAGCATGGGCAACTCGTCTGGCCGCAGGGACTTCCCGCGCTGCACGCCGTTGTTGTCGGTATGCAGCATGTGGATGTGCCGGATGTCCGGGTTCTGGGCCAGAAACGCTTCGGCTTCAGCAAGCGGGGCGCGATGAGTGGTCATGGGAATCCTTCCGGTAGGGCTTGCGCGCTGAATCAGCGCGTCTCGTGGAGTTCGGTCAGGCAGGCGTCGATACCGTCGACCAGCGCCTCGATGTGATCCAGCGGGGTGGCCGGACACATCAGGGCCATGTTGTGAAACGGGGTCAGCACCACGCCGCGGTTCAGCAGATAGAGCTGGAGCAGGGCTTCCAGCGGCGCATCGAATGCCGCCGCCGCCTCGCGCGCGTTACGCGGCGGCCGGTCGGTGAACTGCAGTTCGCTACGCGCGCCCAGCAGGCTGAGGCCGAATGGCAGGTCGTGGCGTTCGAGCACCATGCCCAAGCGCTCCGCATAGTGCATGGTGCGATTCAGCATCACGGCATAGTGTTCATCGCCCATCAGGCTGCCAAGCGTCGCGTGCAGGGCGGTGATTTGCAGCAGGCTGCCGGAAAGCGTGGTGCCGATGCCGGTGCGTCCGGGACCGGCCGCGCGCCATGCGGCGTGCATGCGCCCCGCGAGTTCGCTGGTGACGCCGTAGACCGCGCAGGGCACGCCGCCGGCAATCGCCTTACCGATGACCATGCCGTCGGGTTCGAGGCCGTAGGCGCCGGTGTAGCCGCGCGGCCCGGTCGACAGGGTGTGGGTTTCATCGATCAGCAACAGCGTGCCGTGCTGGCGCGTGAGCGCGCGCAGCGCGTCGTGAAAGCCGGCATCGGGCAGCACCATGCCGCAGTTGGTCAGGGCAGGTTCGCAGAGCACGGCGGCGACATCGCAGGGGGCGAGCGCGGCAGCGAGCGCATCGAGGTCGTTGAACTCAACGACGCGCGTTGTGCGGGTGACGTTGTTGACCTGACCTATAAGCCCGGCGCCGGGCTGCGTCTGCCCGTCGATTAGCGCGACCTGCGTATCGTCGACCGCGCCGTGATAGCAGCCGTCGAACACCAGCACCACCTCGCGGCCGGTTGCCGCGCGCGCCCAGCGCAAGAGGAAGCGATTGGCGTCCGAGGCCGTGGTGGCGATCTGCCACTGCGCCAGCCCGAAGCGCTCGGCGAGCAGCGCGCCGACCTCCGCCGTCGCCGCCGCCGGCAGCATGGCAGACAGGCCCTGCGCCGCCTGCCGGGCCAGCGCCTCGCCGAGCGCCGGCGGGCTGTGGCCAAACATCGCCGCCGTGTCACCCAGACAGAAGTCGGCGTAAGGCCGGCCGTCGACATCAGTTAAGCGAGCGCCCTGCGCCCTCGCAATCGCAAGCGGAAAGGGCAACGGCCAGTCCTGCATCCAGTGCAGGGGTGAGCCCGTGAACCAATGCCCGCACTGCGCTGCCAGCGCGGCAGAGCGCGGATGCTGCTGCTGATAAAGCGCGGTTTCGCGCGCGTGGAGCGACGCAATCGAGGCGGTCGGGAACACCGAAGGCCGTGAGGGGCTGGAGGAGATCATGACCGCATCATAAACCGGCCGCGCCCGAATCTGGCGGCGGCGCACGCGCCATCCCTGTAGGAGCGATGCGCGTGCCGCGATGGGGTTGGTGGATGTGCCGGGAAATATCGCGGCGCACGCGCCGCTCCTACAGCTTAGGCGGTTCGTCACCCTTGTAGGAGCGGCGCGTGCGCCGCGATTGCAGTTGGCACCTGCGCAGAGAAGCAGCGGCGGCCCGCTTCCCCGCGCGCGGCTTTGCCTTGAGAATCGGCCCTCTACGCCCTGCGGAGCAATTGCGATGCCACTCGAATCCCTGCCTCGTCTCGACGGTTTTGCCATGCCCGCTGAATGGGCGCCGCAGGCGCAGATCTGGATGGCCTGGCCGGAGCGCCCCGACAACTGGCGGGATGCGGCCGCACCCGGACAGGCCGCCTTCGCCCGGGTGGCCAATACCATCGCCGAGCATGAGCCGGTAAGCATGGTGGTGTCGGCGGCGCAGTACGCACGGGCGCGCGCGGTGCTTAATCCGGCAGTGCGCCTCATCGAGATGAGCACCAACGACGCCTGGATGCGCGACATCGGCCCGACCTTCGTGCGCCGCGCCGACGGCGCGCTGCGCGCGGTGGACTGGACCTTCAACGCCTGGGGCGGGCTTAAGGGCGGGCTCTATCACCCATGGGACGCCGACGACGCCGTGGCCGGGAAAATTGCCGAAATCGAGCGCGTGCCCGCCTACCGCGCACCCTTCGTGCTCGAAGGCGGGGCGATCCACGTCGACGGCGAAGGCAGCTGTCTGACCACCGAAGAATGCCTGCTTAACCCCAATCGCAATCCGACGCTGGCACGCGCGCAGATTGAACAGCAGCTGCGGGACTATCTGGGGGTCGAGACCGTGCTGTGGCTGGGCGCCGGCACGCTGCACGACGAGACCGACGGCCACGTCGACAATCTCTGCTGCTTTTTGCGCCCCGGCGTGGTGGCGCTGGCCTGGACCGACGATGAGCAGGACCCGCAGTACCCGATTTCTCTGGATGCCTATCGGCGCTTGCAGGCCATGCGCGACGCCCGCGGCCGCGCGCTTGAAATCATCAAACTGCCCATTCCTCGCACGCCCATTTGCATGAGTCCGGCGGAGGCGGCGGGGGTGCTGACCGTACCCGGCACGCTGCCGCGTCCGGCCGGGGAACGGCTCGCGGCGTCGTACGTCAATTTTCTGATCTGCAATGGCGCGATTGTGCTGCCGGCGTTTGGCGATCCGAACGACGAACTCGCGCGCGGGATTCTTGTCGAGCAGTTTCCGGGGCGGGTCGTGCGTCAGGTACCGGGGCGGGAGATTCTCTACGGCGGCGGCAACGTCCACTGCATCACGCAGCAGCAGCCGGCCTAGACGAGGCGCGAGCCTAGACGGCGCTCAGGCTGGCCGCGCGCAGGCGCGGCTTGGCACCAATGGTTTTGCTGACCGGACACTGCGCGGCGGCCCGTGCGAGGTGCGCGCGCTGGGTGTCGCTTAGGTCGCCTTGCAGTTCAAGGCTGTAATCAAACGCAAAATCATCCGGCACGCTGCGGTCCAGGCTGACCGTCACCGCGACTGTGGTCAGCGGGTAGGCGTATTTCTCGGCGGCGATGCGCACCGTCATGCTCATGCAGGTGGCGAGCGCGGCTTCCAGCAACTCGTGCGGGCGAAAGCCGTCGCCGTCGCCGCCTTTGTCGGCCGGCATGTCGCCCTGTCCCGTTAGGCGGCCGTTGCCAAAACTGTTGCGATAGCCCGCGCCCAGTTCGCGCGCGGTGATCACGCGGCTTGGCCCGGCTGGCGATCGCCCGCGATGGCCATTTGTTCGTCGCGCAGTCGCGCTTTGCTGGCGCGGTTCATCAGCACACCTGCAATCAGGACGCCGATGCCGACCACCGCCACCATCAGCGTTGCCAGCGCGTTGATTTCCGGCGACAGCCCCAGCCGCACTTTCGAGTAGATCACCATCGGCAAGGTGCTGGCACCCGGGCCGGACACGAAGCTTGAGATGACCAAATCGTCCAGCGACAGCGTGAAGGCGAGCAGAAAACCGGACACCAGCGCCGGCGCGATGATCGGCAGGGTGATCACAAAAAACACCTTGCCCGGCCGCGCGCCCAGGTCCATCGCGGCTTCTTCAATTGAGGGGTCCATGCCGGTCAGGCGCGACTGCACCACCACCGCGACATAGGCCATGGCGAACGTGGTATGCGCAATGATGATGGTCAGCATGCCGCGGCCGGCCGGCCAGCCGAGTATTTGTTCCATGGCCACGAACAGCAGCAGCAGGGAGAGCCCGGTGATGACTTCCGGCATCACCAGCGGCGCGGTCGAGAGGCCGGAGAGCAAAGCCCGGCCGCGAAAGTGACCGAAGCGAGTAAGCGCCACCGCCACGGCCGTGCCCAGCACGACAGCCAAACAGGCGCTGACCAGCCCGATCCGTACGGACAACGCCGCCGCATCCAGAATTTGCTGGTTTTCCAGCAGGGACTTGTACCAGCGGGTCGAGAAGCCCGCCCACACCGTGACGAGTTTTGATTCGTTAAACGAAAACAGGATCAGGGACAGGATCGGGATGTAGAGAAACGCGAAACCCGCCACCAGCCAGCCCGTGAGGAAAGGATTTGCGCGCTTGCTCACCGCCCGGCCTCCGCGCGCCGCGCCAGCCAGTGCTGGAAGGCCATGATCAGCAGCACCAGCGAGAGCATGGCAATCGCGACCGCCGAGGCAATCGGCCAGGCCCGGTTAGCGAAGAACTCGTCCCACAACACTTTGCCGATCATCAGCGTGTCGGTCCCGCCCAGCAGATCGGGAATGACAAACTCACCCAGCGCGGGAATGAAGACCAGCGAAAAGCCGGCCACGATGCCCGGCAAGGACAACGGCAGGGTGATGGTCAGAAAGGCCTTGAACGGGCGGCAGCCCAGATCCTCGGCGGCTTCCAGCAGCGTGAGGTCCATTTTCTCCAGCGTGGAGTAGAGCGGCAGGATCATGAACGGCAGGTAGGAATAGACGATGCCCACGTACACCGCGAAGTTGGTGCGCATCATCACGATGGGCTCGCTGATGAGCCCCAGCGAAATCAGCACGTTGTTGATGACGCCGTTGTTGTTCAGCAGCCCGATCCAGGCGTAAACGCGCAGCAGGAACGAGGTCCAGAACGGCAGCACCACCAGCATCAGCAGCACGCCCCGCCAGGCCGGATCGGCGCGGGCCATGGCATAAGCCATGGGATAGCCGATGACGAGGCAAATCAGCGCCGAGAAAAACGCGACCTCTACCGAGCGCAGGTAGGCGTTGACGTACAGCGCGTCACCCAGCAGGAAAAGATAGTTGCCCAGATTGAGCTTGATGGTCAGATAGCCCTTCTCGGTCCACTCGACTAAAGACGAGTAGGGCGGCTGGGCGATCAGCTGATCGGCCAGCGAAATTTTCATCACGATGATGAACGGCACCAGAAAGAACAGCAGCAGCCACAGATAGGGCAGGGCGGTGACCAGCTGGCGCCCCGACAGCGGCAGGCGGGCCAGCAGGTTCAGCAGCAAGCGCAGAGGCGGCAGCGCGGCGATGAGGCGGGCTTCTGCGCCGTGGCCGCTGGCCAGACGATCGCCCAGCGGCAGCGCCGAGGCGCGGCTCATGTGGTGAGCACCACGCCGCTGGCCGGATGCCAGTGCAGCCAGACCTGATCGTCCCAGGTCAGGGTGTCGTCCGCCCGGCGAATCAGATTGGGCCGGGTGACTTTGACCATCCGGCCGGTGGGGAGCTTGACGTTGAACACTGACATATCGCCCATGTAGGCAATGCCGTCGATCACGCCCTGCACGCAGTTCTCGCGGGTGTCGGCCGGCGGCTCGCGGGAAATGTTGATTTTCTCCGGCCGCAGCGCCACCCACAGGTCGGCGCTGGGCGGCGCGGCCACCCCGTGGTCAATGAAGATGGTGCAGCCGGCCTCGTCGGCGGCGATCCGCACATAGTTGCTGTCTTCGTCCACGATGCGCCCGGCAAACATATTTACCGAGCCGATGAAGTCCGCCACGAAGCGGCTGGTGGGGTATTCGTAGATTTCGCTGGGCGTGCCGACCTGCACGATTTGCCCGAGGTTCATTACGCCGATGCGCGAGGCCAGCGTCATGGCCTCTTCCTGATCGTGGGTCACCACGATGAAGGTCACGCCCAGCTTGTCCTGCAGATTCATCAACTCGAACTGGGTCGACTCGCGCAGTTTGCGGTCCAGCGCGCCCAGCGGTTCGTCCAGCAGCAGCAGTTTCGGTTCTTTCACCAGCGAGCGGGCCAGCGCCACGCGCTGACGCTGACCGCCGGACAACTGGTGCGGCTTGCGGCGGGCAAAAGGAGAGAGCTTCACCAGTTCCAGCATGGCCGCCACGCGGTCGCGAATTTCGCTGCGCGGGGTGTTGTCCTGCTTGAGGCCAAACGCGACGTTGTCCTGCACCGACATGTGCGGAAACAGCGCGTAGGACTGGAACATCATGTTGACCGGCCGGCGGTAGGGCGGGATGCCCGCCATGTCCTGGCCGTCGATGAAAATCTGGCCGCTGGTCGGTTCTTCGAAGCCCGCCAGCATCCGCAGCAGCGTGCTTTTGCCGCAGCCCGAACCGCCCAGCAGGCAGAAAAGCTCCTGCCGGTAGACGTTCAGCGACACATCGTTGACGGCGGTGAAGTCACCAAAGCGCTTGGTGACGTTGCGGATACTGATATAGGGCTCGGCCGCCGGGTCCTTCCACGGCTCCAGTACGGAAGATTCAGGCTTTTTGCCGTCCAGCATGCCTAGCCCTCGATGATGATCTGCGCGTAATCCCGCCTACTGGTTGGTCTTGATCCGGGTCCAGGCGCGGGTCGACAGGCGGTCGTATTCCGGGCTGTTCACCGCGTTCGGGAAAAGATTGGCCTTGGTCGCGTCATCCGGATACACCGACACGTCTTTGCGGATGTCCTCGTTGACGAACTCAGTCGCGGCGGCATTCCCGTTGGCGTAGTTCACGGTGTTGGTCACCGCGGCGATCACCTTCGCGCGCAGGATGTAGTCGAGGAATTTGTGCGCGTTGTCCGGGTGCTTGGCGTCTTTGGGAATGCCCATGGTGTCAAACCACATCAGCGCACCTTCTTTCGGAATGAAGTAGGCGATTTCGTTACCGTTCTTCGCTTCTTCTGCGCGGTCGCGGGCAATGAACACGTCACCGCTCCAGCCCAGCACCATGCAGACTTCGCCGTTGGCGAGGTCGTTGATGTACTGCGAGGAGTGGAAGTATTTGATGTTCGGCCGCACGCCCATGACGAGGGCTTCGACTTTTTTCAGGTTCTCTTCGGTCTGGCTGGCGGTGGGCAGACCGAGGTAGCGAAGCGCGGAGGGGAACACTTCCGCCGGCGCGTCCAGCATGGTCACACCGCAGTCCTTGAACTTCGACACGACTTCCGGCTTGAAGACCATGTCCCAGCTGCCGATCGGCGCGTCCGGCATGCGTTCCTTGATTTTCTTCACGTTGTAGCCGATGCCGGTGGTGCCCCACATCCAGGGCACGATGTGCTTGTTGTCCGGGTCGTAGCCCGCCAGCACTTTCATGATGCCGGCGTCGAGGTTCTTGTAGTTCGGCAGCTTGGCGCGGTCGAGTGCCTGAAAGATGCCGGCCTGAATCTGCCGCGCGACGAAGCTTGCGGAAGGCACGACCAGGTCATAGCCCGTGTTGCCTGCCAGCAGCTTGGCTTCGAGCACTTCGTTGGAGTCGAATACGTCGTAGCGCACCTTGATGCCGGTTTCTTTTTCGAAATTGGCGATGGTGTCTTCGGCGATGTAGTCGGACCAGTTGTAGATGTTGAGGATGGGTTCTTCGGCGGCGGCGGTGGCCGCGGCAGGCGTGCTTGTCGCCGGGGCTGCGGCCGTGGCGGTCTCCGCGGCCGGCGGAGCAGCTTTCTCCGCGCTGCCGGCCGGGTCTTTCCCGCCACATCCGAAGAGCAGTGCCGACAGGGCGCCCAGCAGCAGACCGTGGTGGATTCTCGACTTCATGACACTCGCTCCTCGTTAGACCGGATTGAATTGCAGCATCAGGCCTGCAAGGCGCAGGCCAGACCACGGACGGGGGAACTTTAAACCCTGATCCGACGATAACCATTCACCCGAGAGCCCGCAACCGCAGGGCATGGGGCCTGCCGGCCGCAGCGCGGGAGACGGCGGTGGCTGGCCACCTGAGCTTGCGGCCCGTGCGGGACGGCGCCAGCGCGGTGCGCTTTGCACCGGGCTGGCGCGGGATCAGCGGCGCGCCAGCGCGTCGGCGGTCAGGTCGAGGCAGCGCCGCGCGAGGTCGATGAACTGGTCGATTTCGCTGCGGCTCATCACCAGCGGTGGCGACATGATCATGGTGTCCCACACCGCGCGCATGACGAGACCATTCTTGAAGCAGAAGTCGCGACACAGGGTGCCGACTTCGCCCAGCGGCTCGAAGCGCTGGCGCGTGGCCTTGTCTTTCACCAGTTCCAGCGCGCCGATGAAGCCCACGCCGCGCGCTTCGCCGACCAGCGGATGCTCGCCCAGCTCGCGCCAGCGGGCCTGCAGGTAGGGGCCGGTGTCGGTGCGTACCCGCTCCACCAGGCCCTCGTCGCGGATGATGCGGATGTTGCGTTCCGCCACCGCGCAGCAGGTCGGGTGGCCGGAGTAGGTATAGCCGTGGAAGAACTCGCCGCCGTCCTCGATCAGCGTGTTGGCCACGTGGTCTGCCAGCATCACGCCGCCGATCGGCAGATAGCCCGAGGACATGCCTTTGGCCATTGCCATGAGATCCGGTGTGAAGCCGAAGGTCTCGCAGCCAAACCAGTTGCCGGTGCGGCCAAAGCCGCAGATGACTTCGTCGGCCACCAGCAGCACGCCGTATTTACGGCAAATGCGCTCGATTTCCGGCCAGTAGGTGCTGGGCGGAATAATCACGCCGCCCGCACCCTGAATCGGCTCGCCGATGAAGGCGGTCACCGTCTCCGGTCCGAGTTCGAGGATTTTTTCTTCCAGCAGGCGAGCGGCCTTAAGGCCAAATTCTTCCGGGGACATCTCGCCGCCGAGGCCATACCAGTAGGGCGGGGCGATGTGCACGATGCCGGGGATCGGCAGGTCGCCCTGCGCGTGCATCGCGCTCATCCCGCTGAGGCTGGCGCCGGCCACGGTGCTGCCGTGATAGGCCTGCCAGCGGCTGATGATGGTCTTGCGCTGGGTTTCACCCCGCACATCGCGATAGCGCCGCACCAGCCGCACGATGGTGTCGTTCGATTCCGAACCCGAGCCGGTATAGAACACCCGGTTGAACTGCGGTGGGGTCACCTCGGCCAGCAGCGCCGAAAGTGCGATGGCCGGCGGATTGGCCGTTTTGAAAAAGTTGTTGTAGTAGGGCAGCTCGCGCATTTGCGCCGCCGCCACGTCGGCCAATTCATCCCGACCGTAGCCCACGTTCACGCACCACAGCCCGGCCATGGCATCGAGCAGGCGGTTGCCGTCGGAATCCCATAGGTACACGCCCTCGGCGCGGGTAATCACCCGCGTGCCGTGTTCGTGCAGCGCCTTGTGGTCGGTAAACGGGTGCAGGAAATGCTGGCGGTCGAGTGCCTGCCAGCCGGCGGTGTCGTGTTGGTCGCGCAGTGTGTTCATACGTTTAGCAGGAGAAACTCCCGCTCCCAGGAGCTGATGACGTGGAAGAAAGTTTCGTATTCCTTGTGCTTGACCGCCGTGTAGGAGCGCACGAAGCGTTCCCCCAGCAGGTCTTTCAGCACGGTGCAGGCTTCGAGCAGTTGCAGGGAATCTTCCAGGCTACGCGAGAGCTGGTAGCCCATGTTGTAGCCGCTGCCGCTGACCGGTTGCCCGGCGCGCAGGCCCTCAATCATGCCCAGATACCCGCAGGCCAGTGAGGCGGCGAAGGCAAGGTAGGGATTGACGTCGGCCCCCGCCACGCGATTTTCGATGCGGGTGGATTGCGGATCAGACACCGGCACGCGGAGTCCCACCGTGCGGTTGTCGTAGCCCCACTGCACGTTGATCGGCGCATAGCCGCCGCGCGCGATGCGGCGGTAGGAATTGACGTTTGGCGCGAAGAAGGCCATCGCGTGCGGGATGTATTTCTGCAAACCCGCAATATGACCGAGGAAGAGATCCGTCAGCTTGCCGTCCGGCGTGGCGAAGATGTTCTCGCCGGTGACCTTGTCGACCACGCTCTGGTGGATGTGCATGGCGCTGCCCGGCTCGTCCTTCAGCGGTTTGGCCATGAAGGTGGCGTAAATGCCGTGGCGATAGGCCGCCTCGCGGCAGGTGCGTTTGAAGAGGAAGGCTTGATCGGCCAGATCCAGCGGGTCGCCGTGCAGGAAGTTGATTTCCATCTGCGCCGCGCCGGATTCGTGGATCAGCGTGTCGATGTCCAGTTCCTGCGCTTCGCAGTAGTCGTAGATGTCTTCAAACAGCGGGTCGAATTCGTTCACCGCGTCGATGCCGTAGGCCTGACGCGCGGTTTCTGGCCGGCCGGAGCGGCCGATCGGCGGCTTTAGCGGAAAGTCCGGGTCGATGTTTTTCTCGACCAGAAAGAACTCGAGTTCCGGCGCGACCACCGGCTTCCAGCCCTTGCGGTCGTAGAGTTCCAGCACCCGCCGCAGCACCGTGCGCGGCGCCAGATCGACCTCGCGGCCGTCGTTGTAGTAGCAGTCGTGAATGACCTGCGCGGTGGGTTCTGCCGCCCAGGGCACGAGACGGATGGTGCTGACGTCGGGGCGCAGCAGCATGTCGGGCTCGGTCGGGTCGGTGGTGTCTTCGTCCGGGTAGTCGCCGGTGACCGTCTGCACAAACACGCCTTCGGGCAGGCGCAGGCGCTCTTCTTTCCAGAACTTGCTGGCCGGCATGATTTTGCCGCGGGCGACCCCGGAGAAGTCCGGGATGATGCATTCGACTTCGGTGCAGTTGCGCTCGCGCAGCCAGCGCTCCAGCGAGCCGCTGCGGCTGCTGGCATCGTTTTCGATGGGGGATGTCATGGATGCCGGTCTCCGGTGTGCGGGCCGGCGGCGCCACCACCCGGCAGGGCTGGTGCGACGACGGGCTCGCGTGTGGATCTGAAGCCATCATAAGCACAGGCCCGCGGCGCGGGCTAGTCAGCTTGTGGCCCCGGAGGCCACCGGCGCATCATGCGCAGGCCTGTTTTCAAGCCGATTGAGGGGCGTGTGATGTCCGCGACGCATGTAGATTCCTGGTACGCCGCCTCCGCCAAAGTCTTCGCCGGTCTCCCCGGCCTGCGCGGGGAAGAGCACTGCGACGTGTGCGTGATCGGGGGCGGCATTACCGGCCTTTCGGCGGCGCTAGAGCTAACCGCGCGGGGCTACTCGGTGACCGTGCTGGAAGGCCGGCAGATTGGCTGGGGCGCGTCTGGTCGCAGCGGCGGGCAGGTCATCCCGGGCTATGCCTGCGAGATGCAGACGCTGGCCAGAGCGGGCGCGCTGGCCGACGCCAAACGCCTGTGGGCGATGTCGCTGGAAGCGGTCAACCTGCTGCGCGAACGCATTCAGCGCTACGCCATCGACTGCGACTGGCGGGCGGGGCAACTGCATGTGGCGATCAAGCCCCGGCAGGTCGAGGAACTCCGCCGCCACCAGCACGAGCTTGCCGAGACTTACGGGTACAGCGCGCTCCAATGGCTGGACCGCGAGGCGCTGAACGCGCACATCCGTAGCCCGCGCTATCTGGCCGGTATTTATGACCCGACCGGCGGTCACGTCCATCCGCTCAACTTCACCGTCGGCCTTGCCCACGCGGCGCGCGCGCAGGGCGTGCGCATTTTTGAGCACTCGCTGGCCACGCGCATCACCCGCGGCGCGCAGCCGGTGGTGCATCTGGCGCAGGGTCAGGTACGGGCGCGGCAGGTGGTGCTGGCCGGCAATGCCTGGCTGGGTCCGCTGGTGCCGGAACTCGATGCCCGCATCATGCCGGTGGGCACCTACATCATCGCCAGCGGTCAGTTGGGTGAGGCGCGGGCGCGCGAAATCATGCCGACCGACGCCGCGATCACCGACATCAACTTCGTGCTCGATTACTTCCGCCTGTCGGCCGACCACCGCATGTTGTTTGGCGGGCGGGTGAGCTATTCCGGCATCACGCCGCCCAATCTGGCGGCCTCCATGCGCCGGCGCATGGTGCAGGTGTTTCCTACGCTGGCCGATGTGGGCGTGGACTACGCCTGGGGCGGCTACGTGGACATCACCATGAACCGCGCGCCGCATTTCGGGCGCATCGGGCAGAACCTTTACTTTGCCCAGGGCTTCTCCGGCCACGGCATGGCCATTACCGGGATGGCCGGGCGGGTGATTGCAGAAGCGATTGCCGGCGACAGCGGGCGGCTGGACGTCTTTGCGCGCATTCCGCACCGGGTATTCCCCGGCGGACGCTGGCTGCGCACGCCCTCGCTGATGCTAGCGATGATGTATTACCGGCTGCGGGATTTGTTGTGAACGCGGCCGCAGTTTGAGGCCGTTGCTGCCAGTAGAAACCAGGCCTGAACGCTGATGTCGCAAGGGGAGGCGCCTGCCTGCTGGGCCGGCTGGAGCAGTGCCGTAACCTACGCGAACTGGCCGACGCGATGGTCGCCTTGCAGGAACTGGAGGCCGCCGATGGCCGGCACAGCGCATCCGGTGGCGGCGGATTTCTTGATTATCAGCTAGCCGCCAACGGGGCTAATAAGCGGTCTCTTTCGCCACGCGGGCGAGATAATCGCCATACGGGCTCTTGCCCAGTTGCTGCGCCAGACGCAATAGCTGCGCGGTGTCGATATAGCCCTTGCGCCAGGCAATTTCCTCAACGCAGGACACTTTCAGCCCCTGTCGTTTCTCAATCGTCGCAATGAACTGGCTGGCTTCCAGCAGAGAGTCATGCGTGCCGGTGTCCAGCCACGCATAGCCGCGTCCCAGCAGTTCAACCTGCAGGCTGCCACGACCGAGATAGACGTTGTTCAAGTCGGTGATTTCCAGCTCGCCGCGGGCCGATGGCTTCAGGCTGGCGGCGATGTCGGCCACGTGCTGGTCATAAAAATAAAGCCCCGTCACCGCAAGGCTTGATTTCGGTTGCGCCGGCTTTTCTTCGATGCTCAGCGCTTTCCCGTTAGCGTCAAAATCCACCACCCCGTAGCGCTCCGGATCGCTGACCGGGTAGGCGAACACGGTAGCGCCGCGGCTCATCTCTGCCGCGCGCTGCAAGATGGCGCCCAGTTGATGGCCGTAGAAAATGTTGTCGCCCAGTATCAACGCACAGGTGCTATTGCCGATGAATTCCCGCCCGATCAAAAACGCCTGCGCCAGCCCGTCGGGCGAGGGCTGCACCGCGTAGGAGAGATCAAGACCCCACTGCGCGCCGTCGCCCAACAGGGCGGAAAAGCGCGGGGTATCTTCGGGGGTTGAGATGATCAGGATCTCCCGAATGCCGGCCAGCATGAGGGTGGACAGCGGGTAGTAGATCATCGGTTTGTCGTATACCGGCAGCAGCTGTTTGGAGACCACCTGGGTAACCGGGTGTAAGCGCGTGCCGGCACCGCCGGCCAGAATGATGCCCTTCATGCGTTGCCTCGTGCGCCGTAGTTTTGGTCTAGCCATTGCCGGTAGGCGCCGGTGCGCACGCCTTCCACCCAGGCCTGATGCGCCAGGTACCATGCCACCGTTTGTCGCAGCCCGGCCTCGGCCGCAATCGACGGCTGCCAGCCCAGTTCCTGCAGCATTTTTGTGGCGTTAATCGCATACCGGCGGTCATGCCCCGGGCGGTCCGGCACGTGCGTGACGAGGCTTGCGTAGGGTCTTGCGCCCGGGCGCAGGTCGTCCAGCGTGGCACAAATGGACTGCACGATTTGCAGGTTGGTACGTTCCGCATTGCCGCCAATGTTGTAGGTCTCTCCCAATCGTCCGGCGGCAAGCACGCGACGGATAGCGGTGCAGTGGTCGGCCACATGCAGCCAGTCGCGCACGTTCAGCCCGTCGCCGTAGACCGGCAGCGGCTTGCCTTCCAGTGCGTTCAGAATCATCAAGGGGATGAGTTTTTCGGGGAACTGGAACGGCCCGTAGTTGTTGGAGCAATTGGTCGTCAGCGTGGGCAGGCCATAGGTGTGAAAGTAGGAGCGCACCAGATGGTCAGACGCGGCCTTGGACGCCGCATATGGGCTATTGGGCGCATAGGGCGTGGTTTCAGAAAACGCGGGATCATCTGGTCCCAGCGTGCCGTAGACCTCATCCGTCGACACATGCAGAAAGCGGAACGCCGCGCGGGCGCTGGCATCGAGCCCCCGCCAGTAGTTCAGCGTCGCGTGCAGCAAGGTGAAGGTACCGACCACATTGGTGTTCACGAACGCGTCCGGGCTCACGATGGAGCGGTCCACGTGGCTTTCGGCCGCGAAGTGCACGACCGCGCGCGGTTGATAGCGCTGCAGCAGTTCGCTGACCAGCGCGCGGTCACCAATATCGCCGTGAGCAAGGTGGTAGTCGGTTCCGGCGTTCAGGCTGGCCAGATTCTCGAGATTTCCGGCATAGGTCAGTTTGTCCAGCACCACCGGGCGGGCGCCTTCCTGCGCGACCCAGTTCAAGACGAAATTGGCGCCTATGAAGCCGGCGCCGCCGGTGACCAAAATGAAATCCGTAGACAAGGCTGGCTCCAAAGCGCAGGAACTGGAAGGGGGGAATGCTCGCCGGTTGGGGGCGATGCGGCAAGCAGGCCGGCGGCGCCGGCGCGCCCGGAGGCGCGCGTCGTTCGCCCGGAATGCCGGGTTTCGTCACGCAATCGCCAGATTCCGGCTGTTATTATCCGGTGCACGTACACCCCAACGCCCGGACAGTTTTCACGGAACACACATGAAAAAAGCCCTCATCACCGGCGTGACCGGTCAGGACGGATCCTATCTGGCAGAGTTTCTGCTGGAGAAGGGCTATGAAGTCCACGGCATCAAGCGCCGGGCGTCCTTGTTCAATACCCAGCGGGTAGACCACATCTACGAAGATCCGCACACGCCCAGCCAGCGTTTCAAGCTGCACTACGGCGACCTGACCGACAGCTCTAACCTCACCCGCATCCTGCAGCAGGTGCAGCCGGACGAGGTCTATAACCTCGGTGCGCAAAGCCATGTGGCGGTGAGTTTCGAGGCGCCGGAATACACGGCAGACGTGGATGCCATGGGCACGCTGCGCTTGCTGGAGGCGATCCGCTTCCTTGGTCTGCAGGACAAGACCCGCTTTTATCAGGCCAGCACGTCCGAGCTTTACGGTCTGGTGCAGGAAATCCCCCAGCGCGAGACCACACCCTTCTACCCCCGCAGTCCCTATGCGGTGGCCAAACTGTATGCCTACTGGATTACCGTGAACTATCGCGAGGCCTACGGCATGTATGCCTGCAACGGCATTCTTTTCAACCACGAAAGCCCGCGCCGCGGCGAGACCTTCGTCACCCGCAAAATCACCCGCGGGTTGGCCAACATCGCGCAGGGCCTCGAGTCCTGCCTGTTCATGGGCAATATGGACGCGCTGCGCGACTGGGGCCACGCCAGGGACTACGTGCAGATGCAGTGGCTGATGCTGCAGCAGCCGTCGCCGGAAGACTTTGTCATTGCCACCGGCAAACAGTATTCGGTGCGCGAGTTCATCCACTGGACGGCCGCGGAGCTCGGCATCAGCCTGCGCTTTGAAGGCGAGGGAGTGAACGAAAAAGGCATCGTCGAGGGCATCAGCGGTGACCGCGCGCCGGCGCTGAAACCCGGTGACTGTGTGGTAGCGGTAGACCCGCGCTACTTCCGGCCCTCTGAAGTGGAGACGCTGCTGGGCGACCCGACCAAGGCCAAGTCAAAGCTTGGCTGGGCGCCCGAAATCACCGCCCATCAGATGTGCGTGGAGATGGTCGCCGAGGACCTGAAGGCCGCGCAGCGACTGGCGCTACTGCGGGCGCACGGCCACGACGTCTCCGTGACGCGGGAGGTCGGATGAGCGACGAGCAAACCTCAGGCCGGCTGGATAAGTCCACGCCGATCTTCATCGCCGGTCACCGCGGCATGGCGGGGGCGGCGATCCAGCGGCGGCTGCAGGCGCTGGGTTATACCTCGCTGATCACCGCGTCGCGGGCCGAACTCGACCTGACCGAGCAAAGCGCCGTGCGGCAGTTTTTTCAGCAAGGGCACATCGGCGCCGTGGTGCTGGCGGCCGCGAAAGTCGGCGGCATCCACGCCAACAACAGCTACCCGGCCGATTTCCTGCTGGAAAACCTGCTGATGGAGGCGAACGTCATTCAGGCCGCGCATGCCGCCGGCGTGCAGCGACTGCTGTTTCTGGGCTCGTCCTGCATTTATCCGCGACTGGCCGCGCAGCCGATGCGTGAGGAGGCGCTGCTGACCGGTGCGCTGGAGCCGACCAACGAGCCCTACGCCATCGCAAAAATCGCCGGCATCAAACTTTGCGAGTCTTTCAACCGTCAGCATGGGCGTGACTATCGCAGCGTGATGCCGACCAACCTCTACGGCCCGGGCGACAACTACCACGCCGAGAATTCTCACGTCATTCCGGCGCTGCTACGCCGCTTCCATGAGGCGGTGACCAGCGGCGCCACCGAAGTCGAGATCTGGGGCAGCGGCAAGCCGATGCGCGAATTCCTGCACGTAGACGACATGGCCGCCGCCGCCGTGCATGTGTTTGAACTGCCGACCGAGGTTTACCGCGCGCATACCGAGACCATGTGCTCGCACATCAACGTCGGCACGGGCGAAGACTGCAGCATTCGTGAACTGGCAGAAACCATCGCCAAGGTCACCGGGTTTCAGGGCCGGCTGCTGTGGGATAGCAGCAAGCCGGACGGCGCGCCGCGCAAACTGCTCGACGTCTCGCGCCTGGCGGCGCTCGGCTGGCGCGCGGGCATCGCGCTGGAGCCGGGCCTGCGCGACGCCTACGACTGGTACCGGATGCATCTCGACGTCGCCCGCCGCTAGCCGTGGGGCCGCGCCAAGAGACCCGTTAATAGGCAAGAAAAAGCCTTTTTCCTCGCTGTAAAAGCGCACCCGCGTCTGAAACAATCGGGCCATGCCGCGCCGGGCTTCCGCGCGGCCACTGCCAGATCTGGAATCGCGACACGCCATAGCTCTCCGCACCGGTAATTCGGGCGCCAATAAACTCACCGGCACGTCTGCCCGCGACACGCTGGATGGCCTGGCCGGCAACGACGTGCTGCTGGGTCTGGCGGGTGCCGATCTGCTGCGCGGCGGTGATGGCAACGACACGCTCGACGGCGGGACCGGCAGCGACACGCTGGTCGGTGGCAAGGGCGACGACCGCTACATCGTCGACAGCAGTAGCGACAGGATCACCGAGGTGGCGGGGCAGGGCAGCGACCGCGTCACCAGTTCGGTCAGCTATACGCTGACCAGCAACCTCGAGCAATTGACGCTGTCGGGCAGCGCCGCGATCAACGCGACCGGCAACACCCTCGCTAATCTGCTCACCGGCAACAGCGGCGCCAATCGCCTCAACGGGGGCTCCGACGCGGACTCAATGGTCGGCGGTGCCGGCAACGATACCTACGTGGTGGACCACACGGGCGACCGGATCACCGACACGTCGGGCATCGATACGGTGGAATCGTCGATCGCCTACGCGCTGGCCGCGACGCTGGAGCGACTGACCTTGACGGGCAGCAGTTCGGTCAACGGCAGCGGCAACGCCGGCGTAAACGTGCTGATCGGCAATAGCGGCAACAACACGCTGGACGGGCTCGGCGGCGCAGACAGCCTGTACGGCGGGCAGGGCGATGACACGCTGGTCTACGACGCTGCCGACGCGGTGGTCAACGGCGGCGGCGGCACCGACACCCTGCTCATCAATACGGCCGGGGTAACGCTGAATCTCGGCGCGACGTCGGCGCTAAGCGCAATCGAGCACATCAATCTCGGCACCAGCAGCAGCCTCACGCTGACGGCGACGCAGCTCATGGCCTTGAGCGATAGCGATGTGCTGCAGGTCGATGGATCTGGCACGGCATCGGTCACCGCAACCGGCGGTTTGTGGAGCTCGGTGGGCAACTTCGCGGGCTACGCCCGCTACACCCTGAACGGCGCGACGCTGAATGTGGCGCTGGCGGTGGACCGCACGGGCATCGCCCAAAACGTGGCGCCCAACGCGGTGGACGATGCGCTCAGCACCAATGAAGACACCGCGCTGGTGATTGATCTTGACGATCTGCTGGTCAACGACACCGACGCCAACGACGGGCAGATCCTGTCGGTAACGGGCTTCCTCGACGCTGCGCATGGCACGGTCGTCAACACGGGCAACAACACCTACACCTACACGCCGGACCCCAACTACCACGGCGTCGACAGCTTCACGTATACGGTGAGCGACGGCGCGGGCGGCACGGCGACCGGCACGGTCAACCTGACCGTTGCCGCGGTCAACGACACGCCGACCGGCGCGGCGGCGATCACCGGCGTGCCGGCGATCGGGCAGGTGCTCACGGCGGCCGTCGGCACGCTGGCGGACGTCGACGGGCTGGGCGCGCTGTCCAGCTACCAGTGGCAGCGCTCTGCGGACGGCAGCACCGGCTGGACCAATATCGACGGCGCGACCGCGGCCGATTACACGGTGCTCTTGGGCAATGTTGGAGAGTTCCTGCGGGTGCTCGTCGGCTACACGGACGGCGACGGGACTGCCGAACTGGTCAGTTCAGCCGTTTCCTCACAGGTGACCGGCGCGACCGCCGGCGCCGACCTGCTGAACGGCACCGCCGGCGCCGACCTCATCAACGCGCTGGCGGGTAACGATGAGGTCAACGGCCTTGCGGGCAACGACACGCTGGCGGGCGACGAGGGCGACGACACGCTAAACGGCGGCGACGACAACGACCGCCTGGACGGCGGCACCGGCGCAGACCGCCTCGATGGTGGCGCGGGCGACGACACCTATGTGGTGGATGAGCTCGCAGATGTCATTACCGACAGCAGCGGCAGCGATACGGTGGAGTCGTCCATCAGCTTCACGCTAGGCGCGGGGCTAGAGAACCTCAGCCTCACCGGTAGCGCCGCAATCAACGCCAGCGGTAACGGTGCGAACAACCTGCTCAGCGGCAACACTGGCGACAACACGCTGGACGGTGGTGCCGGCAGCGATACGGTGAGCTACGCTGAGGCCACGGCCGGCGTTAGCGTGGCGCTGGCGGCGGCCGTGCTTGCCCATTACCGCTTTGACACCGACGCAGGGGCTTATGCCAATCCCGAGACGCTCAGCCTGCCCACGGGGCTCAGTAACGGTGGTGCATGGACCACGCAGGACGGCACGGCGCTGCTCAACCCGGGCTTGAAAGGTCAGACCGGGACCAACGTCGACTTCGCCATCGCCACCACCAGTTGGGACGACGGCAATGCCTTTGTTTTTAGCCTGACGGTAGCGACCGGCTATGTGCTTGACCTGTCGGCGATCGATTTTTGGGAGCAGGGCTCGGGCGGCGGCGGACGGGGCCTCGGGCCGACCAACTGGAGTCTGAGTATCAACGGCGCGTCGCTCGCCAGCGGCGCGGCGGTCATCGGGAATCCGGGCGGGGTACATCTGCTTGATGTGGGCAATGCGGCCGCAGCGCAGGGCCTGAGCGGCACGGTCACGTTCACCCTCTCTGCCACCGGCGCGCTGGCTGCCAACGGCAATCCCGCCAGCACCGCAACCTGGCGCGTCGACAACTTCACCCTCGCCGGCAGCCTGCAGGCCTCCGCGCCCCCGGCCCAGCACACCGGTGGCGCCGGCACCGATGTGCTCATCGGTATTGAACATCTCACCGGCAGCGCGCTGGCCGACCAGCTGACGGGCGACGCCACCGCCAACACGCTGACCGGCGGCGCGGGCGACGACACGCTCGCTGGCCTGGGCGGTGACGACCGTCTGCTCGGTCAGGCCGACGCCGACACGCTCTACGGCAACGCCGGCGCCGATACGCTGGAAGGCGGCGATGGCAACGATTTACTCGAAGGCGGCGCCGGCAGCGACAGCCTCACGGGCGGCGCGGGTGACGACAGCTTCCGCTTCAACAGCATGCTGGGCGCTGGGCATGTAGACGTGGTGACCGATTTTGCCGGCGCCGGTGTAGCCGGCGGCGACGTGCTGGTGCTGGACCACGACTGGTTTTTTGGCCTGAGCGCGGGCGCCTTGGCCGCAGATGCCTTCCAGACCGGCACCACCGCGCTGGCCTTCAGCACCCGCATCCTCTACAACAGCGCCACGGGCGCGCTGCTGTTCGATCAGGACGGCAGTCTCACCATCTACAGTCCTGTGCAGTTCGCCATGCTGAGCTCACTGCCGGCCGGTTTGGCGGCCGGAGATTTCCTGATTGTCTGAAGCCGCGCGCGCTAAAGCTCTGTTTCGCCTTCTGGCCGCCCTCAGCCTGCTGCTAACGGCCGCTTTCTATCTGTGGCTAGGGCTGCATAACGCGCTGGTCGGCTTTGCACCGGACGATGCGGTGTATTTGCTCATGGCCGACGCGCACTCGCCGTGGCATGGGGCGGATGACGCGCTTGCCGGCTATCTCCGGCAACACGCCCAGTTTCCGCCGCTTTTCCCCTTGTTTCTGGCCTTGATCGGCGCCGGCAGCGATGCGCTGATGCCGGCAAAGGTGGGCGTGGCTTTAAGTTTCGCGTTGGCCGCCGGCCTGTTTGGCGGCTGGCTGCGCGGCATGGGCGTCCCGCGCTGGACCGCGCTCGCGCTCGCGCTGTTCAGTGCCTGGTGGCCGGCCTACTGGATCATGGCGACAGACGTCTGGAGCGAAGGACTTTTTCTGTGTCTCGTCTGGTTGGCGCTTGGCGTGAGCCTGCGACCCGCGCAGGGGCTCTGGCTCGCCTTGCTCGCCGGCCTGCTGGCCGGCGCTGCGGTTGGCACGCGCAGCATCGGCATCGTGCTCTTGCCTGCGGTACTGGTGGGGCTGTGGCCGCGCGGTCGGGCGGCCGTGCTGGCGGCGCTGGGCGGCTGCTTGCTGATGCTGGTGCTCATTCGACAGCTGAGCGGTGGCGGTGCCGAGTCCTATGGCGGCGAACTGTTGAAGTTTTACGGGACAGCGCCCTGGCCGGCGCTGCTCGGGCAGTTGAGCAAGATCGCGGCAGGACTGCCGGCGGCGGTCGGCTACGACCTTTTCCTGTGGCGCAGTCTGGAGGGCTGGCGCGCCGGGGTGCTGGCGCTCACGGTCGGGCTTATCGCGCTGGGGGCGTGGCGCGCGCGCCGGCAGCGGCCGCTGCTGGTCTACGGCGCGGGCTACCTGCTGGTCGTGGCGCTATGGCCGTTCCCCGGCGAATTGAACCGCTTGCTGCTGCCTTTATTGCCGGTCGCGCTTTTTTTGCTTTGGCGCGGTCTGGCGAGCCATCCGCGACGCGAATGGCCGGGCCTGCTGCTGGTCGCTGTCCTGCTGGTAGTCAGTTGGCCGCAACTGTCCGCCTGCCTGCGCCGCGTCTGGACCCCGGTGCCGATTGCCGCCCTCGACCACTGGCGAACCACTCGCTACTGGCTGGATGCCACGCGCGGCGAGGCCGCGCTTAAACAAATCGAGGCGCTGGAAGGCTATCGCCTGGCTGCTGTCGCGGTGGGCGAGTGGGTCCCGAAAACGGACTGCATCTACACCCCGCAGGTGCATCTGGCGCTGTGGTATGCGCGGCGACGGGCGTTTTTGACGCCGCCTGCCGCCGGCGCTGGACTGGCCTGCCGATGGGTTTACGCGGTCGGCGAAACAACGCCCGTCGGCCCGCCGTTTTATCCGCTGACCGCCTGGCCAAACCTGCGCGTGGTGGCGGCCTTCTCGCGTGAGGGGCAGCCGCTGGCGCTGCCCACCCTGAGCGCCGCCAGCTATCTCATGCGTCTGCCCTAGACCACGCCCGCCGCACGCAGCTCGCCGAGCTTCTCCGGCGAGAGGCCGAGCAAATTGCCCAGCACGTCCTCGTTGTGCTCGCCCAGCGCCGCACCCGGCCAGTCGGTGCGGCCCGGGGTGTCGGCGAGCTGCGGGATGATCGCCGGAATCTTCAGGGGTTCGCCGTCGATGGTGACGGTCTCGAACAGCCCGCGCGCGTGGTACTGCGGGTCGTTGAACATATCTGCCACGCTGTAAATCGGGCCGGCCGCGACGCCGGCGGCTTCGAGCTTCTCCAGCACCTCGGCCTGCGGCATCGACCCCGTCCACGCGCCGATCAGCCCGTCGAGTTCCTGCTGGTGTTCGACGCGGTTCACGTTTTCCACATAGCGCGGATCCTGCGCCATGCCGGCATTGCCCATCAGCTCGCAGAGCCGGGCGAACATGGGGTTGGTGTTGGCACCGATGATGATGGTTTTGCCATCCGCCGTGGGGTAGATGTTGGACGGCACGATGCCGGTCAGGGTCGAGCCCGAGGGCTCGCGCACCAGCCCGAGGCCGTCGTATTCCGGCACCATGGATTCCATCAGGTTGTAGATGGCTTCGAAAATCGCGACGTCCACCACCTGCCCCTGTCCGCTCGCATCGCGCGAGCGACCGATGTAGGCCAGCAGGATGCCGAGCGCGGCGTGGATGCCGGCCAGCGTGTCGCCAATCGACAAATTGGGCCGCACCGAGGGCTGGCCCGGAAAACCGTTCACGTAGCGAAACCCGCCGAAGCCCTCACAAACCGAGGCAAAACCGGGTCGCGGCGCGTAAGGCCCGGTCTGGCCGTAGCCGGAAATGCGGGCGTAGATGAGGCCCGGATTGGTGGACTTGATGTCGGTCGGGCCGAGGCCCCATTTCTCCATCGTGCCGGGGCGAAAGTTCTCGACCAGGATGTCGGCCTTGTCGATCAGCTGGCGCAACAGCGCGCGGCCTTCATCTTTGCGCAGATCCAGCGTCACGCACTTCTTGTTGCGCGCAAGGCTGGCCCACCACAGCGCGCTGCCGTTGCGCAGCGCGCGCCAGCGGCGAATCGGGTCGCCGCCTTCGGGCGGCTCAATCTTGATCACTTCGGCGCCAAAGTAGCCGAGGATGGTGGCGGCAAACGGGCCGGCCAGCAGCTGGCCCACTTCAATGACGCGCAGGCCGTCCAGCGGACGGCGGGCGGCGGTTAGGTCTGACATGCGCAAAATCTCTCCGGCGAAGGGGCGTGAGCCCGTCGCGTGGGCTGGGGTCAGGGACACAGATCCGGATGGATCTGCCGGCTCATTTTGCGGGGCCGAGCGGTGGGAATCCAGCCGGCGAGTAGTGGGCCAGCAGGAGACCCAGCGCAACCCCCAGCGCATCGGCCAGCGCATCGGCCAAGGACGGCGTGCGATAGGCGGTCAGGCCCTGTAGCAGTTCGATGAGACCGCCGTAGCCCACCAGAAGCACGGCGAGAAGGCGCCAGTCGCCGGCGCGCTTCGCCACGGCAAACCACCAGGCCAGCGTGGCGAAGGCCAGCGCGTGCTCGGCCTTGTCGCTCCAGCTAATGCGGTCTACCGGCAGCGCGGGCATGGGCAGCAAACACACCAGCAGTATCGCCAGCGCGAGACCCCAGCCGACGCCCAGCCACAGCCGGCGCGGCAGGATCACGCCCGCCCCCGACGGTCCGGATTCAGGTCCTGCGAAAAACTCATCGAGATCTCCTTCGGTCGCGGGGCTGCAATTATCCCGGGGCTGGCCGCTAAGGGGGCCATGCGCGCGCAACTCTTTGGCCTTTCCATGCTGCTCGCCGCCGGCCTGCCCTGGGCCGCGCGGGCCGATGCGTTTGGCGACGCGGTCGAAGCCTACCGGATTCAGGATTACGCCGCCGCCGTGCAGGGCTTCAAGCCATTGGCCGAGAACGGTGACGCCCGCGCGCAGTTTGCGCTGGGCTTGTTGCACGATAACGGCGAAGGCCTGCCGCAAAGCGACCGCGACGCGTTGCGCTGGTACGAGAAGAGCGCCGCCCAGGGCTACGCCAAGGCGCAGTACAACCTGGGCGTGATGACGCTGAACGGCCGTGGCCTGCCGCGCGACGATAGACGCGCCCGCGAGTGGTTTGAGCGCGCCGCCGCGCAGGGCAATCCCGACGCCATCGCCCGCATCGTGCAACTCGCCGAAGGCGGAGACGTCGAGGCGCAATACCGGCTGGCCGTGATGTACCTGCAAGGCAGCTCGGTGCCGCAGGACGCAAACCTTGGCTATCGCTGGATGCAACGCGCTGCGGCCCGGGGCCAGCTGGACGCCATTTTCGGGATGGGCGTGCTGACGGAGCAGGGTCTCGGCGTCGAGCGCTCCTATGCCGCCGCCGTGAACTGGTATGTGCCGGCCGCCAATCAGGGCCATGTGAAGGCCACCTTCAACCTGGCGCGACTGATTCGCGAGGGGCTGGGTCAGCCGGCCGACCCCACGCGCGCCGAGGGTTTATTCGAGAAAGCCGCGGCGGCAGGCTATGTGCCGGCGCAGCTGAGTCTGGGCCTGCTCTACGATCAGGGCGAGGGCTGGCCGCATAACGCGGCGCGCGCGGTGGCCTGGTATCGGCAGGCAGCGGGTAACGGCAGCGCCGAAGCGCAGCTCAATCTGGGCTACCTGTATGCGAAAGGCGAGGCGCTGCCCCGCGACCCGCTGGAAGCCTATGCCCGAACCTACGCCGCCGAGCGGCTGGGACATCCGCTGGCCGCGGGCAATCTGGCGCTGATCGCGAGCACGCTGCGTGACGCCGATTTACGCAAGGCGCAAAGCCTCGGCGATCGCTACGTCAGCCGCGCGCGCAGCATGCCAACGCTGGCGCAGGGCGGCGGCGCCGCCGAGGCTGCCAGTCGGTGAATCAACGCCCGGTCGGGCGTATGCGCTGTGGATTCTCGCGCCGCGTCTGCAGCGGACGCATCGGCCTCGAACCGCGTTTGTGGCCGGGTGTCGCCGACTTGGTGCTGGCGTCGCGGCGCTGCCGCTCCCACGGGAGAGGCAAGCCGCGTCTGCCCGATTCACGCTTGCGCAAGCTTGGCGGATCGCCCGCGCATGCCGTAGAGCCGATGTGCCACCACCAGCATCACGCGAGTTCGCGAATCTCTCGTGGGAGCGGCAGCGCCGCGACGTCAGCGACAAGTCATCGAGAACCTGCGTCCGGGTATGAAGCGCCTCCCACCAAAACGCTGCGGGCGCGGCCCTCGCTGCGAACAAGTCGGGCACATCCGCCACCTTTCGCCACCGACCCGACGATGACACCTCAGCGCAGCGCGTAGTCGGCGGCGATGCCGGCAAAGATGACCGCACCCACCCAGTTGTTGTGCATGAAGGCGGCAAAGCAGGCCGGCGGCGCGCGCTCGCGGATCAGCGCCTGCTGCCAGGCAAACATCCCGGCAACCACCACCAGCGACAGCTGAAACCACAGGCCCAGACTGGCCTGCTCGCCGATGAGCGCAAGGTCGATCAGCATCACGACCTGCAACAGCGCGATGACCAGCCGGTCGGCATCGGCAAACAGGATGGCGGTGGACTTGATGCCGATGCGCAAATCGTCTTCGCGATCGACCATCGCGTACTCGGTGTCGTAAATCAGCACCCACAGCACGACGGCCGACAGCATCAGCCAGGCCAGCGGCGGCACGCTGCCGGTCTGTGCGGCAAAACTCATCGGCACCGCCCACGCAAAGGCCGCGCCCAGCCAGACCTGCGGCAGGTAGGTGTGGCGCTTCATGAAGGGATAAATCGCCGCCAGCGGCAGGGCCACAAACGCCAGCGCAATTGTCAGCGCATTCTGGCTTAACACCAGCAAGCCTGCGGCCAGCACCAGTGCGGCGAACAGCTGCAGCGCAAAGCGTGGCGAGAGTTCGCCGGTCGCGAGCGGGCGTTCGCGGGTGCGCCGCACGTGGCCGTCGAAATCACGGTCCGCATAGTCGTTGATGACGCAGCCGGCCGAGCGCATCAGCACCGTGCCCAGCACGAAGACCACCAGCACCGACAGCGAGGGCAGGCCGTCCGCCGCAATCCACAGCGCCCACAGCACCGGCCACAAGAGCAGCAGAATGCCGATCGGCCGATGCAGCCGCATCAACCGCAGACAGGCGCCAAGCGTGGGCCGGGGGGCGCCGTGTTCAGACTTTGGCATAGTCGATCCGCTGCACGACCCAGCGCTCCAGCAGGCGTGTCACCAGCGCCGGCGCGCTGCGCAAGAGTTCATCGGCCATGCGTTGCACCAGCGGCAAAAGCGCGCGATCGCGGCTGAGATCGGCAATGCGGAAACCGGCGACCCCGGTCTGGCGCGTGCCCAGCACTTCGCCCGGCCCGCGCAGTTCCAGATCCCGCTCGGCGATCACAAAGCCGTCGGTGGTGTCGCGCATCACCTGCAGGCGGTGTCGCGCGGTTTCCGACAGCGGCGCCTGATACAGCAGCACGCAGTCGGAGCGCGCCTGTCCGCGACCCACGCGCCCCCGCAGCTGATGGAGCTGCGAGAGTCCCAGTCGCTCGGCGTTTTCGATGACCATGAGGCTCGCATTGGGCACGTCGACCCCGACTTCAATCACCGTGGTCGCGACCAGCAGGTCAATTTGCCCGGCGATGAAAGCGCCCATCACGGCCTGCTTGTCTTTCTCCAGCATGCGGCCGTGGATCAGGCCCACCTGCAGGGGCGCCAGACTTTCAGCGAGCGCGAGGGCGGTGTCGGTCGCGGCCTGCGAGTCGAGGTGCTCCGATTCCTCAATCAGCGGACAGACCCAGTAGGCCTGCCGGCCTTCACGACACAGACTGGCCACGCGCTCGACGATGGCCTCGCGGCGCGCGTCCGGCAGCACGCTGGTGCGCACCGGCGTGCGTAGCGGCGGCAGTTCGTCCAGCACCGAGACGTCCAGATCTGCATAGGCCGTCATCGCCAGGGTTCGCGGAATGGGCGTCGCGGTCATGATCAGCTGATGCGGACGGCGCGCGCCGGCGGCGCCTTTTTCCAGCAGCGCGAGCCGCTGGTCAACGCCAAAGCGATGCTGCTCGTCGACGATCACGAGCCCCAGATCGGCAAACCGGATGTCGTCCTGGAAGAGCGCGTGGGTGCCCACAAAAAGCCGCGGGCCGGGCGTTGCGATCAGCGCGCGGGATTCCTTGCGCACCCGTCCGGTCTGCTTGCCCGTGACCATGACGACCTCAATGTCCAGCGCGCCAAACCAGCGACCCAGCGTGCGGCCGTGTTGCTCTGCCAGCAGTTCGGTCGGCGCCATCAGTGCGACCTGCAGGCCGGCGGCCAGCGCATTGCCGGCGACCAGCGCGGCCACCGCCGTCTTGCCGGCGCCGACATCGCCCTGCAGCAGACGCAGCATCGGGCGGGTCTGCGTGAGGTCGGCGTCGATTTCGCCCACCACCCGCTGCTGGGCGCCGGTCAGCGTGAAGCCGAGCGCCTTCAGCAAGCCTTGGCGCAGCGCCGGCGCAGGCCGCAGTGGCGCGGCCTCGAAGTTGTGCGCGCGTTGCCGGAGCTGACGCAGCGTCAGCTGATGGCTCAGCAGTTCTTCGATCGCGAGGCGCTGCTGCGCCGGGTCGTCGCCTTCCCACAGGGATTCAACCGAGACCGCCGGCGGCGGGCGATGGACGTAAATCAGCGCTTCGGCCAGCCGCGGCAGCGGGCGTGGGCCGGACCAGTGACGGGCGATGAAATCATCGACCTCATCGTGCACCTCGCCGGCGCGGATCAGCACCTCCAGCGCCTGCAGCACGAGCTTGCGCAGGCGGGCCTGATGCAGGCCTTCGGTGCTGGGATAAATGGGCGTCAGCGCGGCCTCGGCCGGCAGCGGCGCGGCCTCGTCCAGCACCTGCACTTCGGGGTGAATCATCTCCAGCTGATGCGGGCCCCGGCGCACTTCGCCAAAACAGCGCAGCACGCGGCCCACTTCCAGCCGCAGCTGCTGCGCGCGATTGAAGTAGAAGAAGCGCAGGCCGAGTTCGCCGCTATCGTCGGCCATTCTGACCACCAGCGAGCGGCGCTTGCCGAACTGCACGTGACTCGCTTCGACCACGCCTTCGACCACCACTTCACTCGCCGGCCGGGCGGCGGCAATCGGCGTCACGCGGGTGCGGTCCTGATAGCGGGAGGGCAGGTGAAACACCAGATCGCGAATGCATTTAAGCCCAAGCTTCTCCAGCGCGGCCGCGACGCTGGGGCCGACGCCGGCCAGCCGCAGCACCGAATCTTCCAGCGTGGCCGGCGCGCGGGCGGCCATGGCGCGTGCTGCGGGCAAGCCTTATTCGGGGAGTACCAGCACGGCGTCGACTTCGACCAGCGCGCCCTTGGGCAAGGCCGAGACCTGTACCGTGGCGCGCGCGGGGTAGGGCTGCGTGAACACCCGTGCCATGGCCTCGTTGACCAGCGGGAAGTGGCCGAGGTCGGTCAGGTAGACAGTGAGCTTCACCGCCGTATCCAGCGTGGTGCCGGCGGCCGCGGCGACTGCCGCGAGATTGCTGAAGACCTGCGCGATCTGCGGGGCAATTTCGCTTGAAACCAGCGTCATGCTGACCGGGTCGAGCGGGATTTGGCCGGATAAATACACCGTGTTCCCGGCGCGGATGGCCTGCGAATAGGCGCCGATCGCGGCGGGCGCGGCGGCGGTGGAAATGGCAGTGCGGCTCATGCGGGACTCCGTGGACTAGCGGGTAAATGGGTTGCGTATACGGGCTGGGCGGGGCGCATGCAAGGCCGGGCGCGGGTCACGCCCGCTTGCGCGTGACGCGGACCACGGTCTTCACCCGCCGCACCATGCGAATGACGTCGGCCAGATGTTTGCGGTCACGCACGGTCACCACGAAACGCATATTGGTGTTGCGTTCGTTGCGCTCGGAAATATCGACGTCTTCGATGTTCGCGTTGGCATCCGCCAGCGCCGCGGCAATGGTCGCCAGCGTGCCGCGCCGGTTGATGACGTCCAGCGACAGTTCCACGCTGAACTCGCGGTCGACGACCGGCGCCCACTGCACGTCGATCCATTTCTCGGGCGCGCTGCGATAGTCGGCGACGTTCGCGCAGTGCTGCTGGTGAACCACGATGCCCCGGCCGGCGGTCAGGAAGCCGATGATCGAATCGCCGGGCAGCGGATAGCAGCACTTCGGGAACGTCACCACCATGCCTTCGGTGCCGCGAATGGCGAGCGGCACCGGCGAGCTTTCGCTGGCGCCGCGCCGGCGTCGACGCGCCTTGCTGGCTTCGTCTTCGGCCGGTGGATTTTCGGGCTGGAGCAGGCGCACCACCAGCGGGGCGGGACGGTTGCCAAGCCCGATTTCGGTATACAGCCGGTCGATGCTTTCCAGCTTCAGATTGCTCAGGACCGCGCTCAGACCGCCGCTTTCCAGCGTGGCCAGACTGAATCCGGCGGATTCGAGTTCGCGCTCCAGCATGCGCTTGCCGAGCGCGCGGGCTTCGTCGGACTGCAGGTTCTTCAGGTAGTGGCGAATAGTGGCGCGGGCCTTGCCCGTGACGACGAAGGTCAGCCAGGACGGATTGGGTCGCGCGCCTGGCGCGGTGACGATTTCCACCGTCTGACCGGTGACCAGCGGTGTGCGCAAGGGCGCTAGCTGGCGATTGATGCGGCAGGCCACGCAGCTACTGCCCAGATCGGTATGGATGGCATAGGCAAAATCGACCGCCGTCGCGCCGCGCGGGAGGGCCATGATCGAGCCCTTGGGCGTGAAGACGTAGACCTCGTCCGGGAACAGATCAATTTTGACGTTCTCGAGAAACTCCTGCGAATTGCCGGCCTGCTGCTGCATTTCCAGAATGCCGCGCAGCCATTCGCGCGCCCGCTTGTTGGCGCTTTTCGCCGCGCCGTCGCCGCTCTTGTACAGCCAGTGGGCGGCGATGCCGGCTTCGGCAACCTGGTCCATTTCGTTGGTGCGGATCTGCACTTCAATCGGCACGCCGAAGGGCCCGAACAGCACCGTGTGCAAGGACTGGTAGCCGTTGGCCTTGGGGATGGCGATGTAGTCCTTGAACTTGCCGGGCACCGGTTTGTACAGGCTGTGCAGCACGCCGAGCGCGCGGTAGCAGGTGTCGACGCTGTCGACGATGACGCGGAAGGCGTAGACGTCGTTCACCCCCGAGAAGCCCAGATGCTTCTCGCGCATTTTTTCGTAGATGCTGTAGATGTGTTTCTCGCGGCCCAGCACATGGGCAACGAGGCGCTCCTGACGCAGATGCCGCTTGATGCGGTCCTTTATCTTGTCCACGACCTCCTTGCGGTTGCCGCGGATGCGCATCATCTCCGTGCGAATGGTTTTGTAGCGCAGCGGATAGAGCGTCGCGAAGCCTAAGTCTTCCAGCTCCAGCCGGATGCCGTTGATGCCCAGACGCTGCGCGATGGGGGCGTAGATTTCCAGTGTTTCGCGGGCAATGCGGCGGCGTTTTTCCGGTGCCAGCGCGCCCAGCGTGCGCATGTTGTGCAGGCGGTCGGCGAGCTTGACGAGGATGACGCGGATGTCGTCCGCCATCGCCATCAGCATGCGCTGGAAATTGCGCGCCTGGGTCTCGGCCTGGGATTCAAACTCGAGCTGCGTGAGCTTGGACAGCCCGACCACGATCGCCGCCACTTCGCTGCCAAACTCGCTGGACACCCGGTCGCGGTCGATGGCGGTGTCTTCGATCACATCGTGCAGGATGGCCGCGATGAGCGTTTCGTGATCCATGTGCATCTCGGCCAGGATCAGGGCGACCGCGAGCGGATGCTGGATGTAGGGCTCGCCGGATTTGCGATGCTGGCCGGCGTGGGCCTCGTCGCCAAAGTCGTAGGCCCGGCGGACCTGCGCCACCTGCTCGGGTAGCAGATAGGTCCGCACGCGGTCGCAGAGGTCGTCGACCTGCAGGATTTCCGGCTGGGCGTTCATCTAAGGTCAGGGCTGGCCGCGACCCGCGAAGCGGGTCGGGCGGTGCGGGCGCGTGATCGGCGGGGCGGAACGCCCGCGGCGGGCGTCACGGCAGCGAACGGGGATCAGGGATATTCGAGCGGCGGCGCGGCTTCCTGTTCGAGGTAGGCGCGCTCGGCCATTTCGTATTCTTCCGCCGCCCGCTGCTTGGCGTCGAGTTCGTCCAGCACATCGCGGGTGATGAGGCCGGCGGCGATCTCGCGCAGCGCCACGACGGTGGGTTTGTCACCTTCTTCCGGCACCAGCGGCTGGGCGCCGCGGGCGACCTGACGGGCGCGCCGGCTGGCGACGATGACGAGGTCGAAGCGGTTATCGACGTTGTTCAGGCAGTCTTCTATGGTGATCCGGGCCATCGGGTTCTCGCTGCAATTGGCTGGAAGGCGGGACGGGATGGTAGCAGACGGCCGTCGCGGCTGTCATTGCCGCCGGCTCAACCGGCGCGGCGGGCTTCGACGATGTTTTTGAGTTCGGCCAAGGCGGCATCGAACTGGCCGTTCATGATCCGGTAGTCATACTCCCCCTGATGGGAGATTTCCTGCGCTGCCGCCTCCATGCGTCGCTCGATGACCGCCGCTTCGTCCTGCGCCCGGTGTTCGAGCCGCTCGCGCAGGGCTTCGATCGAGGGCGGCAGGATGAAAATGCTGAGCGCGTCCGGAAACAGTTCGCGGATGCGCCGGGCGCCCTGCCAGTCAATTTCCAGCACCACGTCCTGCCCCTCTGCGAGCTGCGCCGCCACCCCGGCACGCGAGGTGCCGTAGCGATTGCCGAAGACCACCGCGTGTTCCAGAAACTCGCCGCGCGCGACCATGGCCTCGAACGCCCCGGGCGTCACGAAGTGATAGTTCACCCCGTCCACTTCGCCCGGCCGCCGGGCGCGGGTGGTATGCGAGACCGACACGCACAAGCCCGGCACGTCGGCCAGCAGCGCCTTGATAAGGCTGGTTTTGCCGGCGCCCGAGGGCGCCGAGACGATGTAGAGCTGTCCGGTCATGGGCGCTGGCTTATTCCAGATTCTGGATTTGCTCGCGGATTTGTTCGATCAGGACTTTCAGTTCGACCGAGGCGCTGGAGGTATCGATATGCGCCGATTTCGAGCCCAGCGTATTCGCTTCGCGGTTGAGTTCCTGCATCAGGAAATCAAGCCGCCGCCCAATGGGCTGGTCCTGCCCCATCACGCGCACCACCTCCGCCAGATGCGTTTCCAGCCGGTCCAGTTCTTCCGCCACGTCCAGCCGCTGGACCAGCAGCGCGCATTCCTGCTCGATACGCACCGGGTCGAGGCTGCCGGCCAGCTCGGTGATACGGGCGGTCTGGCGGGCGCGCAGCGCGGCGAGGATTTCCGGCACGCGGGTGCGCATGGTCCGCGTGATCGCACTCATGGCCGTGCAGCGTTCCAGCACCAGCGCTTTCAGCTTTTCGCCTTCGCGGTCGCGGTTGTCGAGCAGTTGGGCCAGACCCTGATCGAGCGCCGTCAGCACCCCGGCCGAGACCTGCTCGAAGTTGACCCGCGGGGTTTCGAGCACCTGTGGCCAGCGCAGGATTTCCAGCGGATTGAGCGGCGCGGCGCTGGGCAGCAGGCCGCTGACCACCTCGGCGGCCTGAATCAACTGCTGCGCCAGTTCGACGTTCACTTTTAGCGTTGCCGCTTCCGCCGTGGCGGCTTCAAAGCGCAGCGTGCAGTCCAGCTTGCCCCGGTTGCAGCGGGCCGCGAGTCGGTTGCGGACTTCGTGGTCCAGACTGCGGAACTCTTCCGGCAGGCGCAGGCTGACTTCCAGAAAACGGTGATTGACGGAGCGCAGCTCCCAGATCGCCCGGCCGCCGACGGTGCTGGCTTCAAGGCGGGCAAACGCGGTCATGCTGCGGGCCATGCACGGGCTCCAGGGGGGCTGTGAAAAGAGGCGGCATCTTAGCCCGCCGCCGTCGGCAGGCGCCATGCGAGCCAGCAGGCAGCGCTGGGGCTGCGGGGCGTGGTTCGCAGCCGCCTGTCGCGACGCACGAACGGCGCGCCCCGGGACGGCTATACTCCCGGCTCATTCACTTCCCCGGATCTGCCCCATGAGCAATCGCCCCAGCGGCCGCGCGCCCGACGAAATGCGCACCGTGCGCTTCACCCGCCGGTTCACCATGCATGCCGAAGGCTCGGTACTGGTCGAGTTCGGCAATACGCGCGTGCTGTGCACGGCCTCGGTCGATGAAAAGCCACCGGGCTGGATGAAAGGCCGCGGGCTCGGCTGGGTCACGGCGGAATACGGCATGTTGCCGCGTGCCACCCACACCCGGGCCCGGCGCGAGGCCGCCGATGGCAAGCAGGGCGGGCGCACGCAGGAAATCCAGCGCCTCATCGGACGCGCACTGCGGGCGGTGGTAGACCGCGCGGCACTGGGCGAGCGGAGCATCCTGATCGACTGCGACGTCCTGCAGGCCGATGGCGGCACGCGCACCGCGGCGATCACCGGCGGCTATGTGGCGCTGGTGGACGCGGTGAGGCACCTGATGCAGCAGAAAATCATCACCAAGAATCCCATCCACGGCGCGATTGCCTCGGTCTCGGTGGGCATCAGCCAGGGCGTGCCGGTGCTGGACCTCGACTACGCCGAAGACTCCACCGCCGAAACCGACATGAACGTAGTGATGAACGCCGCCGGGCATTTTGTGGAAGTGCAGGGAACGGCCGAGGGGCACGCGTTTCGGCGCGATGAGCTGAACGCGCTCCTCGATCTGGCAGACAAGGGCATCCGCGAACTGCTGCTGGCGCAAGAAGCCTGTCTGGCCGAGCGCTAGGTCACCATGAGCACGCTGGTGCTGGCCACAGGCAATCGCGGCAAGCAGCGCGAGTTCGCAGAACTGCTGGCCGGCTCGCCGTGGACGCTGCGGCTGCAGTCGGAGTTTGAGGTCGGGCCGGTGGAAGAAACCGGCCTGACTTTCGTGGAAAACGCGCTGATAAAGGCGCGCCACGCCGCGCTCGCGACCGGCCTGCCCACGGTGGCGGACGACTCCGGCATCGTGTGCGACGCACTGGACGGTGCGCCCGGGATCCGCTCCGCACGCTACAGCGGACCGCAGGCGACGGATGAGGAAAACCTGCAGCAGCTGCTCAGCGCGATGGCCGATGTGGCGGAAGGCAAGCGCAGCTGTCGCTACGTCTGCGTGCTGGTATATCTGCGCCATGCCGCGGACCCTAGCCCGATTATTGCCGAAGGCATTTGGGAAGGCCGCCTGACTCGCGCGCCGGTCGGCAAAGGCGGCTTTGGCTACGACCCGATTTTCTGGGTGCCGGGCGAATCCTGCTCGGCGGCGCAGCTCGCGCCGGTGCGCAAGAACGTGCTAAGTCATCGCGGTCAGGCCCTGCGCGCGCTCGCCGCGCGGCTGAACGCCAGCGGGTGAGCATGCTCGACCCGGCGGTTATTCCGCTGTCGCTTTACGTGCACCTGCCGTGGTGCGTGCGCAAATGCCCGTACTGCGATTTCAACTCCCACGAGCTGGCCGGCGCGGTGCCGGAAGACGCCTATGTCGCGGCCCTGCTGCGCGACCTCGACGCCGAGCTCGCGCTGGGCGAAACCCGTCTCCTGCAAACCATTTTTATCGGTGGCGGCACGCCGAGTCTGTTTTCCGGGGCGGCGATCGCACGTCTGCTGGACGGTGTGCGCGCTCGTCTCCCGCTGGCGGGTGATGCCGAAATCACCCTGGAGGCCAATCCCGGCGCGGTCGACGAAGCGCATTTCGCGCGCTACCGCGAGGCCGGCGTTAACCGGCTATCGATCGGTGTGCAAAGCCTGCGCGAGGCGCAACTCCGCGCGCTGGGTCGCATCCACACGCCGGGCGAAGTGACCCGCGCGGTCGCGGCGGCGCGCGCGGCGGGCTTCGATAATTTCAACCTCGACCTGATGCACGGCCTGCCGGGCGACACCGCCGGCGACGCGCTGGCGGACTTGCGCGCCGCGCTGGCTTTCGGGCCCACGCATCTGTCGTGGTATCAGCTGACGCTGGAGGAGGGCACGGCCTTCGCGCGGCGCCCGCCCGCGCTGCCGGACGAAGACCTGACGGCGGTGGATGTAGACGCCGGCATTGCCGTGATGGCCGCCGCCGGCTTCCAGCGCTACGAAATCTCGGCCTTCAGCCAGCCGGGACGTGAGTCGCGGCACAACCTCAACTACTGGACCTTCGGCGACTATCTGGGCATTGGTGCCGGCGCCCACGGCAAGCTGAGTCGCGCGAGCGGGCTGCTGCGGACAAGCAAACGCCGCCATCCGCTGGCCTATATGAAAGAGCCGAACGACGAACGGCAGACGGTGCCGGCAGCGGAGCTTATTCCTGAGTTCGCAATCAACGCGCTGCGGCTGGTGGCGGGCTTTAGCGCCGAGACCTTCACGCGCGGCACCGGCCTGCCGTGGTCGGCGCTCGAGCCTGCGCTGGACGCCGGGCTGGCCCGGGGCTGGTTGGAGGAATCCGCCGGCGGGGTGCGGCCCAGCGCCAGCGGCTTACGGTTTCTGAACGACCTCCAGCTGCTTTTTCTGCCGGAGGAATCGGCGGTCTGACACCGGCGCCGCGGCGAACCGCAGGCCGGTGCGGCCAGACGATTAGCCCTTGGCCTTCATACCCCGCCGACGCGCCACGCCCAGCGCGCCCAGCGCACTGCCCAGCAGCCAGACGGCGGCCGGCACCGGCACCGGAGCAGCCGTGCGATACAGCGAGGTGCTGCCGCTGACTTCGCTCGACACCGCCAGATAGCCGTAACCACCGTCCGTGAAGAACGACATCCCTTCAGGACCCACGTCGCCGTTGTGGAAGAGCATTTCCACGAAGCTCGGCGCGTTGCGGTCATTCAGGTTCCACACCATGATCGCATTGCTGCGCTCGAGGCCGAGGAACAGCAGGGTGTCGCTACCCACCTGACCGATGACCGCAGATTCCGGCTCCGGGCCCTTGTTGTCGCTGCGTTTGTCGTCCCACAGGCAGCCGGCGGTGGCCAGCGTGCAGATGGTCGACGGCATGAACTGCGACTTGATGATCTGTTCCAGCTGGTCGCCGGAATCAAACACCAGATTGCCGTTGGCATCGAGGATGGAGAACGAACGCGCACCGTAGGCCTGCAGCTGGTCCAGATCGCCGTCGCCATCCAGATCGCCGGAAGTCGACACCGTCAGGCGATTGAGCTTGTCGTTGTTGGTTTTCCAGTCGCTGCCATGCGCGGCGCTCAGCGCGGTGTTCAGCGCCGGGTCGATGGTGGCGCTGCCCACGCTAACTTCATCGTTGTAGCCGAGCCAGTCGGCCCGCGAATCGCCTTCGTTGGCGGTGACGTAAAACTGCTGGCCGTTCTGCGTGAAGCTCGCGATGCCGTCTGGCATGTAGATGCCTTTCACGTTCCAGTTCTGGATCTGGCCGTTGAGGATTGTGGTGCCGGTGCCATCGCGGTCCGACACGTCCAGCCCGTTGCCGGGCAGGCTGTGGTCTTTCAGGCCCAGCGCCTTGATCGACGTCACGGTCGAGGTCGCAATGTCCACAAACGCGACCGCATTGGCTTCCTGCAGGGTCACCGCGGCGGTGCTGCCGTCCTTGCTGACGGCGATGTATTCGGGCTCAAGATCCTGCGCTACCGTCGGCGGCGTGTAGCCCGCGGTGGTCAGCTTGGTGGGGTCGAGCAGGCGGACACCGGCCGTGCGCAGCGCCGCGGCCTGGCTGTTGAAGCTCGAGAAATCCGCCGTCGTCACCGCCAGCGTGCTGGCGTCAATGATGCTGACCGAACCGACCGGGTCGGGCGCGGTGGTGTAGTTGGTGGGCTCGCCTTCGTTCGCCACCAGCAGCTTGCTGCCGTCCGGGGTGTAGGTCACGGAGTCCGGGTTGGCGCCGACCGTCACGCTGCCAATGCTGGCAAACGAGCTGGTGTTGTAGAACTGCACCACGCCGGCGTTGGTCTTGACCGGCGCGGTAATCGCGACCGCCGCCTGTCCGTTGGCAATCGCCACGCTGTTTACGCCCCCGACCGACTGCAGGTTGATGCTGTTGACCAGCGCGCCCGACAGGTCCAGCACGTCGATGCCGCTACGCCCGCTGTTTGCGGCATTGGCGTCGGTGCCGATGACCCACAGCCGGCGGTTAAGGCTGTCGAAGGACAGGATTTCAGAACCCTGCGCCTGCGAAGCCGCGGTGCCGGTGTGCTGGTAGGTCCACTGGTAGTTGAATAAAGACGGTGCGGCGAGCGCGGCCGGGGCGCTTAAAGCCATAGCCAAAGCGGCTGCAATGCGGTTTAGTGTCATCTCTTGGTGCTCCGGTAAAGCCCCGCTGCGGGGCGTGGATGGAGGGCGACCAGCGTCCTTGTCCCGCTTTAGACAACAGACCTGACCCCCGTACCGGGGCAGTCTCGGGCGTCAACATGACGGACCGGTGACATCCCCAGCGGCGCCCCTCAAGTAGCGCCCCCGGCTCGCCGATAGAGCCCCATACACCCGTTCAGAATCGACAAGACGTACGTTTCATGGCACTGAATCTCAAAGATTTCCGTTTTCTCATCGTTGACGATCTGCGCGACATGCGGATCACCCTTCGCGGCATGTTGGAAACCCTCAAAGCCAGCCAGTTCTGGGAGGCGAAAAACTGCGAGGAAGCGCTAGAGGTCCTGCGTACCCAGCCAATTGACGTCGTGCTCTGCGACTACAACCTCGGTGATACGCGCGACGGCCAGCAGCTGTTCGATGAAGCGCGCGGACGCGGCACCCTGGTGCCGCATGCGGCCTGGATCATGATTACCGCCGAGCAGTCCATGGGCATGGTGATGGGGGTGATCGAAAACAACCCCGACGGCTATCTGGTGAAGCCGATCAACAAGGCGGTATTGCAGACCCGGCTGGAGCGCGCGGTGGCGCGCAAGATGATCGTGAAGGACGTCGAACTGGCGATCCGCAACAACAAGTTCACCGACGCCATCGCACTCGCCGACATGCAACTCCAGCGCTACCCCAACGCGAAGTCCGAACTCCTGCGCCTGAAGACCGAGGCGATGTTGCGCAACGCCGCCTATCCCGAAGTGGTCGACCTCTGCGCTGGCCTGCTGACGGAGCGCCAGCACGAAGGTGCCGAAACCGATATTCCCTGGATGCTGATTAACCTCGGCCGGGCGCGCTACGAACTTGGCGATGTGAGACAGGCCCGTCTAACGTTTCAGAAAGTCCTCGATCAGAACCCGACGGTGATGGAAGCCTACGACTGGCTGGCGCGGATAGAACGCGAGCAGGGCAATGGCAAAGACGCTCAGCGCATCATCAGCAACGCCCTTGGCGTATCGGCCCGCTCGATCCGGCGCCAGCAGTCGCTGGGTGATGTGGCGGTAGAAAACGAAGATTTCGCTACCGCAGAGCGGGCCTACGACAAGGCGGTGCAATTGGGGGACGACTCGGTGTTTGCGCGGCCGGACGACCAGGTTGGACTGGTGAGCGCGGTGCGTGTAACCAAAGGCAATGACGCGGCGCTCAAGACCATGGGCGAGCTGGTCAAGCGAGCATCCCGCAAGCGAAACAGCAAAGGCCCGCACTGGCGGGTCAGCGCTATGGAAGCCTCCATGCTGGCCGACGCCGGCCGCCACGCAGAGGCAACGGCCTCCGTCGAACGCGCGCTCGAGGCGTTTCGCGATGACACCTCAAGTAACGCGCCGCAGGTCACGCTGGAACTGGCGCGCGCCTGTTTCAACACAGGCAAGGGCGACCAGGGGCGTGCGATGGTCGACCAGCTGGTGCGTGAGAACCATGACCGGCCCGAAGTGACCGGCGCGGTTCAGCAGCTGTTCCAGGACCTCGGCATGGCCGAGGAAGGGGCGTCCCTGATCGAAGGGGCGCAGCAGCAGATCATCAAAATCAACAACGAAGGCGTGCTGCTGGCCAAGGCCGGTCGTTACGCCGAAGCCGTCGCCTGTCTGCAGAAAGCCGCAGAAGACCTGCCCAATAACCTCACCGTCACCCTGAACGCGCTGCAGGCGCTGCTGATGCAGATGCAGGCAGAGGGGGTGACCAATCTGGCCCGCTATCAGGCCCGCGAGCACCTCAACCGCGCGCTGAAACTGGCGCCGAAATCCGACAAGGTCGCCCAGATGAAGCTGCGGTTGCAGAACCTGCTGGCGACCGCGCCCAAGCCGGCCACCGGCTAATGGAACAGCACGACGACGAAGTATTTACCGACCTGGTCGCGTCCGCCGTCCACGATCTGAAAAACTCGCTGGCGCTGGTGCTGAATGCCGCCGAGCAGATCACGGATCTGGGCGCCGCGCCGCCGGCGGCCCAGCAGGCCCTGCTGCTGCTGCAATACGAGGCACGTCGCGCCAACGCCGACCTGATGGGCCTGCTCGGGTTTTTCAAGCTGGAACGCGGCAGTGCGCTGGTGCGTCCGGCGGTGGTCGACTGTGAAGACCTGCTGGCGGAACTGGTGGCCTACAACACCGACCTGCTGGCCAGTCGCGGGATCAGGCTGGAAGCCACCGAATGTCGCGTCGAGGAAGGGTATTTCGACCGGGGATTGGTGGCCGGCGTGCTGAACGCGGTGATCAACAACGCCTACCGTTTTGCGCGCTCGCAGGTGACGCTGAGTTGCACGCTGGAAGAGGGCTACACGGTATTCCGGGTGCTGGACGATGGTGAAGGCTACGGCCCCAAGATGCTCAGCGCCGCGCCGCAGGACCCCGCAGAACACAGCCATCGTTCCACCGGGCTCGGTTTGTTTTTCGCGCGCCGGGTGGCCGAGTTGCACCAGCATCGCGATCGCATCGGGCAGGTCGTGCTGAGCAATCGCCCCGGCGGCTGCTTCGAACTCTGGTTGCCCTGAACGCCGGCCGCGCGTCGGCCTAGCGTTTGGCCGGGTGAAATTCCCGCAGATAGGGCGGTTGATGCCGCCAACTCATGCCGGCCAGCAGGCCGCCGTCCACCACCATGGCGTGGCCCGTGACGTATGACGCCCGCTCGCTCGCCAGCCAGAGCACGGCTTCGGCAATTTCTGTCGGCTTCGCCATGCGGCCCTGCGGCTGGTCGTCGGCCCGCTCAATGCGGATTTTCTCCATTCGCCGCTGCCAGCGCTCGTCCGTCACGCCCGTGTGAATGGGTGTCTCCACATTGCCAGGACATACCGCGTTAACGCGGATGCCCTGTTCGATTAGTTCCAGCGCCACCGACTTCGTCAGGTTCACCACCGCCGCCTTGCAGGCGTTGTAGAGATGCGGCCCGTAGCCGGCCAGCAGGCCCGCGACGCTCGCGATGTTGACGATGGCGCCGCTGCCCTGCGGCCCCATCACACGCGCCGCGTGCTTCATGCCCAGAAACACGCTGCGCAGGATGATCGACTGGCTGTATTCGTATTCTTCCAGCGGGATTTCGGCGATCGGCCCCAGCGTGCCGACGATGGCGGCGTTGTTGACCAGACAATCAAGCCGTCCATGCTGCTGCTGGATGTCGCCCAGCACCCGCTCGAAGTCGGCTTCCGCGCGCACATCCAGCGCCATGTACTGCGCGCCGGCACCTAAGTCGGCGGCCAGTGCGCGGCCTTTCTCGTGCTGCACGTCGGCGAGGACCACGGCATAACCGGCGGCGTGGAAGAGGCTGGCGCAAGCGGCCCCGATGCCGCTGGCGGCGCCGGTAATCAGACAAACAGGGGCGGGGGTCGACATCGGGTTGGCTCCTTATGCGCGGACGGTGGCGGTGCAGAAACAAGAACCCCCGCAGCGGGCGGGGGTTGCAGGGCTAAACGCCGGGTCGGGCTAGTGGCTGTGGCCGCACATGCCAGCGCCGCAGCCGCCGCCGCCCGGCATGCCGGCCAGCTCGTTGCTCTTGCCGCCGGCGACAAAGGTCGGGCGCAGGACTTTAGCCACCGGGCTGTCGGCCGGGGTGCTGTCGTGACCCAGGCCAGCGGCGACGCAGAGTTCGCCCCAGGTCGAGACGGACTCGCTCATCCGGTGTTTGACTTCAAGCGTGCGGCCGTTGGTCGCGCAGTGATAGGTGTAGGTCGGCACGGGCGTTCTCCTTCATCCAGCAAAACGGAAACGGGCCGGAGTATAGCGATAAAAAAATGGCGGCGGGCGGCCCGGTGCCGGAGCGCCCGATGGCGTCCAGCGCCGGGATTTATTCCCGCAGGGCTTGCCCCGTCTTGTCCGGCACGCCGGGCCTGCGCGTGAATACGGCCACGACTCGGCCGCAAGCCTGCCTGGGCCGGAGTCGCATATCCCAACGGTCTCAAGGAGGAGCCATGACCAGACCCCTGCGTCTTGAGGTGGCGCACACGCGTTATCTCGTCGCCGCGCGTGCGGCCCCCGGCGAAGTGTTGTTTCGGACCGACGCCGACTATCGCTGCTTTACCGATCTGCTGGCCCGCAGCTGTCGACGCTACGGCTGGCGGGCGCTGGCCTACACCCTGCTGCCGGACAGCTACCAGCTGCTGCTGGGCATCACTGCGCCCAATCTGGCCACCGGCATGCGCTACCTCAACAGCGCCTACACCGCGAGCGTAAACCGTCGAATGCCACGGCGGGGCGCGCTGTTTCGGCGCCGCTATGAGGCGCTGGTGGTGGCCTCCGGCGCGTGGCTGGCTGACGCGCTCCAGCGCTGCCTGCTCGCGCCGTGGCGAGCCGGGCTGGCCAGCGGCGCGCACGATTGGCCCTGGTCCAGTTACCCGTGCTGTGCGGAGGGCGGCGTGACGCCCGACTGGCTGGCGGTGGAAGAACTGCTGGGCGGTCTGGCACCGCAGCCGGAGGTGGCGCGGGCCGCCCTGATGGCGGTGCTCGATACCGGCGCACAGAGCCGCGAGCCGCCGCCTCGGCCGTACCGGCGCTGTCTGGGATCGCCGGCGTTTTTCAGCCGGCTGAAAGCCGCCGCGCGCAAGGCCGGCGAGGCGGCCTTGCCCGAGCGCCCGGTGCTGCAAACGACTGCGCTGGGCTTGCCTCATCGGCGCGAGGCGATGCTCGCGGCCTACGCCGAAGGCGGCTACACCCAGCGTGAGATTGCGCATCACTTTGGCGTGCACGCCACCACCGTTTCCCGCGCGCTCAGTCCGCCGCGCGCTTAAGCCCGCAATCCATCAGCCAGAGGAATACCCGATGCCGCTTGCGCCAGACCCCACCGCGACCGTGCCGCCGCTGTCAGATTTTGTGCTGAGCTACGGCGGCCCCTCGCTGGTCCTTACCCTCGGCCTCGTGCTGGGTTTGCCCTGGGTGTACCTGCGCTGGCTGCGGCCGCGCGGGCAGCGCTGGTGGGTGCGCCTCGCCGTGCTCGCCGGGCTGTGGGGCGGGCTCTGGGTGGTGGTGTATGGCGACGTGCTGTGGCGCGCCCACGAGGCGCGCCATCTCTGCCTCAGCGAGGGTGGGCTGAAGGTCTATCGACAGGCGGAAGCCGAGGGCTTCATGGGGCTGGTGGATTTTGCGCCCTGGGCGGCTGCCGGCTTCCGCTATGTCGAGACCGAAGGCAACGTGCTAACCCGCACCGAACTGGTCGACGGCAAACCGGTGGAGCGTCGCGTGGACCAGCCGCTCGCGCGCTATCAGCTGCAAGAAGTGCTCAGGCCGGGCAGCGGATCGCTAACCCGGATCAGCCTGCAGATGCAGGACCGCGAGCGCGGCGAGGTGCTGGGTGAAGTGCTGCGTTTTGAACTGGCGCCGGGTTGGGTGGACCGCCGCCTCATGGGGCTGTTGGGTGCGCCGCTGCCCGCGTACTGCGTGGGTCCGAAAGTTGGCCGCTTCGAGAAATTTCCGCATCTCGAAGACCCGCTGATCGCCGCCACGCTGCGCCCGCCCGGCAAGCCGCCGGTGCAGCCGCCGCAGCGACCCTGGCGCGGCTAGGCGGGCAAAGCGTTATCCCTCAGGTGTTGGCAAGGAGGCCGACATGAATTTTCGCAGCCTGCACGAGCTGGCCGTTGCGGCCAGCCTTGCCTACATTCCATGGGATGAAGCCTCCGCGGCTTCGGGCGCCGCGATGGCGGCGCAGGCCTACGGGCAACGCGCCTTGTCCTCGCGCTGGGCCAGTCATTTTCTGCAAGCCGCGGGCGGGCTGGGCTGGCAAGTTCCGCTAGCGGGGATTAAGCCCAACGACGCCGCCGGCTTTGCCGCCAATCTGTTCGAGACCTCGGCCGGCAAGCTGCTGGCGATCCGGGGCACCGAAGTCGTTCCTGGCAGTTGGGGCTTGCTGGCCTCGTTGTTGCCCGGCGCCGATTTTGGCGAGGAAATGCGCAAAGACGTGCTGGACGCGGACCTCGATATCCTCTGCAGCAGCGGTTTCGCCGCGCAGCAGACCCTGTCGCTGGTCAATTACATCGAACGTTTGATAACGCCGCTTGGCGCGGTCGCACCGCAGTGGCAGTTCGCCCCGGTAGCGAATCTGGACCTGCGGCAAGTCGCTGTAGCCTTGCACGACGGCCTGCCGCCTGCGCAGGTCTTGTGGCAGCCGGTGCGAGACCCGGTCGGCGCCAGCGGTCTGGGCCTTATCGCCGCCGGCGAGCAGCTGCAGGTGGTCGGTCATTCGCTGGGCGGACAACTCGCCGCGTTCGCACTCCGGCTGTTCCCGGACGTAGTCACCGACGCTGTCCTCTTCAACGCACCCGCGGTGAGCAACGTGTGGGCGGAGCGCTTCGTCGACGCGCTGCTGCCCGGGCTGCCCCACCCGCCAGCGCCGGGCTTTCTGGCGCTGGGCGAGCGGCTGCTCACGGTGCGCGCGGAAGATTCAGCGCCCGGCAGTGACGCCAGCCTGATCGCCGCCTTGCACGAGCGCGCGGGGCAATTCCCGTCGGCAACGACGGTGCGTACGGAAATGAACAGCCACAGCATCGACCAACTGGCAGACAGCCTGACGGTGTTTGCGTTGCTCGAAACCCTGGCGCCCGAACTCACGCCGGCACAGCACGCCGCGCTGTTCGACGCCAGCGCGCGCAGGCCGGCGGAATCGGTGGAAACCCTGCTCGGCGCGCTTTCGAGCTTGCTGGTGGGCGAGCGGGATTTTCCGGTGGTGGCGGCGGGCGTCGCGGGTTACCCCATCGATAGCTTTCCGGCGCGGGCGGAGCAACTCGACGCCCTCTGGCGTCTGCAGCAGCTTGCCGGCTCGCGGCCGGAATTGCGGCTCGAAGCGCTGCTGACGCAGGACCCTGATGCACTCGCCACCCTCGCGCTGGACCGGGTTGACGTGCGCCACGCGCTGCGCGCCTACACGCCCTGGACCCTGACCGGCGACGACAGCCTCTATGCCCGCTTTCCGGAGTCTGCTGTCCAGACCACCGATCGCGTCGCGTCCCGCGAGTGGACTGACCGGGCGAGTATCTATGCCGTCGAAATGACCCGCAGATTGCTGGATCTGGCGTCGCCACAGGCGCCGGGCATGGTCGTGCAGCGCTACACGGATCTGGGCGCCGACATTGATTTTGTGGAGTCTTCGCCCGTGCCCGACCTGCCGCTGGTGCCGGAAACCAGACGCATCGCCTTTGGTTCCGACAATGCTGATGACGCCGCCTTGCGGGGAGGCGACGGCGCTGACCGAATCTACGGCGGCGGGGGTAACGACACGCTGGACGGCGGCGCGGCAGCCGACTGGCTGGAAGGCGGGCCGGATCAGGATTTGCTGCTGGGCGGTGCGGGCAGCGATACCTTGCTCGGTGGGGCTGGCGACGACGCCCTCTACGGTCACGGGCTTGCCGCGGAGGACGACGGCCAACGCGACCTGCTGTGCGGTGGCGAGGGTCAGGATCTCATCTGCGCCGGGCCCGGCGACGACGTGCGTGACCATGACGGCGTGTTGCGCGTGGCGGTGTCCGACCGTTGGGTCCAGATCAGCGGTCTTGCGCTGCGGGCGCTGCCGGTGACGGGGGCGGTGCGTCTCTTTGAAACCCCCGGTTCGACGCCGCTGCTGCTGGCGTACAACCCGGCATCCCGCGAGTTGCGCGTGGGGACGGTCACGGTGCGCGATTTCGCCGATGGTGACCTCGGCATCCTGCTGCCCGCGCCGCCACCCAGCCTGCCGCTGCCGCCGTTGGCAGGCAGTGGGTCGGATGACTTTCTGACCGGCACCGCCGCCAACGACAGGATTGAGAGCCTCGGCGGCAACGACCGCATCCGCGCCGGCGCCGGACAGGATCAGGTGCTGGCCGGCACCGGCGCCGACAGCGTGCTGGGCGAGGGCGGCGATGACGATCTGCGCGGCGAGGCCGGGCGCGATGTGCTGCTGGGTGGCGCCGACAATGACGCCCTGTTCGGTGGTGATGACGATGATCTGCTGGGCGGTGACGATGGCCGCGACGTGCTGGCCGGCGGTGAGGGCAACGATCTGCTGGCCGGCGGACCCGGTCACGATGTGCTGCTCGGCGCCGGCGGCGACGATTTGCTGGTGGCGGGGCTGGTCTTTGGCGTGCCGGGGTCTGACTGGTCGATCCTGCGCGGGCCGCCGACGATCGACGACCGGCTGCGCGATCCGCGCAACGTCGCGTTCCATCACTTCGGCGCGGTTGACAGCACGGCAGCCAATTTTCCCACCGATCCGGCAGGCGATTTTCTTTACGGCGAAGACGGCGCGGATTTTCTGATCGGCAGTGCGGGCGAGGATCTGCTGGACGGTGGCGCTGGCGACGACACCGGGCTGGGCGGCGATGGCGCGGATCGCCTGCGCGGTGGTGACGGTGACGACCACCTGCGGGGCAGCGGCGGGGCCGATGTACTGGAGGGCGGCGCGGGCGACGATTTTCTGGTCGGTCACGGCAGCAACGACGACGGCCTGGCAGACGACGGCGACGACCAGATTTTGGGCGGTGATGGCAACGACGAGCTGCAGGGTGGGCCGGGCGCCGACCGCCTCGACGGCGAAGGCGGCCAGGACCAGATCTACGGCGGCGCCGATGCCGACTGGCTGGCCGGTGGCGCTGAGGACGATCGCCTCTGGGGTGATGAGGGCGAGGACACGCTGCTGGGCGGCGGCGGCGCGGATCGACTTTACGGCGGGGACGGCGACGACCAGCTGCTGGCGGGCGCAGGCAACGATTACCTTGACGGTGGCGACGGCGACGATCTGCTGGCAGGGGATGCGGACAACGATCGGCTGACGGGCGGGCAGGGTCACGACCAACTGGCCGGCGGCAGCGGCGACGACGTCTTGCAGGGCGATGCCGGCGCCGACTGGCTGGACGGCGGGCCGGGCAACGATTTTCTCTACGGCGGCAGCGGCCATGACCAGTACTGGGTAAGCGCTGCGGAAGGGCTGGATCTCATCGTCGACACCGAGGGCGACAACGGCCTGTGGCTGCGCTACGCGCCCAATCTTGCGGGCTGGCAGATGGAGCGCAGTGGCGCAGATTTATTACTGCGCATGGATGACACGCACGGCCTTCGCATCGCGGACTGGGCGCACAGCATCGACTGGCTGCGCTTTGGTGACCGCGGCGTGCTGGATGGCGCGCACCTGCTGCAGCCCGGGTTTGCCGGACGCGCAGAGACGCTGTTCGCAGCCGGGCCCGCCGGCACCACGGGCGACGATGAACTCACGCTGGAAGCCGGCATCGGCGCCGCTTACCAAGCCGATGGTGCAGGGCCAGCGATCAGCGCCGGCGCGGGCAATGACCGCTACGTGCTGAAGCCCGGGGTGTGGGCCCGCATCGAGGATCTGGCGGGCAGCAACACTCTGGTGCTGCCGCAGGGCAGTCAGCCAGCGGCGCTAACGCTGGGCGGTGATGATCGGTGCTGGCAACTCAGCATCGGGGAGACCCGCGTGGATTGCGCGCCCGATACCTTCGCCCGCTATGTGTTCGACAACGGCGCCGTGCTTTCCGGGGCCGAGATGCGCGAACGTGCGGCGCGCGAACTGGCGTTGCCGCCGCAGGTGGTTGAGCACGCGGCGAACCGTGGGCTACTGGCCGGCGAGCGGTTCAGCTTCAGCCTGCCGGCGGGGGCATTCATCGATCCCAACCCCGATACAACGCTGACTTATCGCGCCAGCCTCGGCGGCACTCGGGCCCTGCCGGCGTGGTTGAACTTCGACCCGCAGGCGGGTCGCTTCAGCGGTCGCGCGCCGGACGACGTCACCCTGTCCTTGGCGGTCACCGTCAGCGCCACCGATGAGACTGGCCGCAGTGCGAGCCAGCAGTTCGGCATCGACGTCATGCCGCCGTTCCAGCCGGGGCGCGCGGCGGTGTTGGCGCTGGCGGGGCTGAACGGCGTCAACGGCAGCTGGCTGCAACTGCCCGGCATCCCTTTTGGCGGCCCCCCGCCGATGGTGGCGGTGGCCGCCGGTGATTTGAACGACGACGGTCTTGCCGACCTGCTGGTGGGCGACCGCCTCATCTGGGGCCGCCGTCAGGGCTTCGGCGAAGTGCTTTCGCCACAGGTCCCTGCCACGCGGCTTGCGGGGGCGCCGGACTGGGTGCCGGGCGGCGTGGGCCTGCACCGCTTCCAGCCCGCCTACGAAGACATCAATCTCGACGGCAAGCCGGACCTGCGCCTGCTGCCGGTGGATAGCAGCGGCCCCGCTGCTGTTGTGTTCGCGCACCGTGGGCTGTGGCCGGCGGTGTTGCCCTATGCCGCGTTGAGCGCAGCGCAGGACGACGGCCCGCCGCCGGTCGCTGCGCTCGACACCCTGCCATCGCTGCGTGCCGGCGAGGAAGCCTGCGCGCTGACCTGGGTCTTGCGTATCCCTGACTTCAACGGCGACGGCACCGAGGACTTCGCCGTCGGCGCCCTGCTGGGCGAGGCGGCAGCGCCCTGGCAGGGCGTGGTGTTCGGCGCTAACACCCCCGCGACGCTAGACCTCACGCGGCCGGACGGCGCCCGGGCGCTGCAGCTCCTGTGTCTGCCCTATGGCAGCTATCCGTACCACGATGCCGGCGGGGCGCTTGCGACTAGTGGCTGGGGGCCGGTAATAGGTGTGGGCGATTTGAACGGCGATGGCTTAAGCGATGTGGCGCTTAATGCCCAACCCTATTTGTTCAGCGACGGCGCGGCCTACGGGGCGGTGATTTTCGGGCGGACGGCGCACAACGCCAGTCTCAGCCTCAACGCGCTCGATGGTCACAACGGTTTTCTTGTGGCTTACCCCGAACCCGGTACGGGCTCGGCGCGCGCGCATTTTCCGGCCGCTGCCGGCGATGTGAATGGCGATGGCCTGGGCGATCTCTTGCTGACCGATGAATCCACCGGCGGCAGCGCGCTCATCTACGGGCGCGCCGCGTTCGCCGGCGAACTGCTTGCGGGCACGGCGGCCGCAGATTTTCTGGAGGCGAGCATCGCCGGCACGGTCAACGCCGGCGCTGGCGACGACACGGTACGGGTGACCGCCGCCGGCTACAGCACGGTGCTGACCGGTCTGGGCCAGAACCGGGTGATCGTGGCGGCGCCGAATGGTGCGGTAGTGAACCTTGTTGGTGGGCCCGGCAGCGACCGTTACGAAGTGCAGGACGGCGCCGTGCGCGTGGTCTTGTCGGACCCGCACGGCGGGCCGAATACGCTGCAGTTGCCCGCCAGTTTTGACTACGCCCGGCTGACGCCGGCGCTGGGTTCGGTGCTGCTGACGTCTGGCCCGGCGGGACCGGCAATTCATCTCGAGGATGTCGATTTTGCCGACGTGCTGGGCGGGCCACGCAGCGTGGACTTCATCGAGTTTGCCGACGGGCGGCAGCTGAGCTACGCCGCACTCATCGCGCGCGGCTTCGATATTGTCGGCGGCGATGGGCCCGATGCGCTTACCGGGACCAACGTGGTGGACCGCATGCAGGCCGGCGCGGGCGAGGATTGGCTGTCTGGTGGCGCCGGCGACGACACGCTGAATGGCGGCGCAGGCAACGACATCTACGCCTTCGCCGCCGGTAGTGGGCAGGACCTGCTCGAAGATCGCGGGGGCGCGGATGCGCTGGTCTTTGCAGATCTGGAAAGCCTGGACCAGCTGAGTTACCGCCAGCTAGGTGCAGATCTCTGCCTCACGCGCCCCACGGGCGAGGGGCTGCGTCTGCGCGACTGGTACGCCGACCCGACCGCCCGGATCGAAAGCCTGACGGGCGCCGACGGGCAGGCGCACGCGCTGGCGGCACTGGTTAACCGGGCGCCCGTCGCGGGTCCACTCGGTGCGCTAAGTGCAGGTCTGGGGCGCGCGTTCAGTTTCAGTCTGCCGATGGACGCTGCCAGTGACCCCGACCCATTCAGCACGCTGCAATGGCAGTTTGACGCGGCCCGCGCGCCGCTACCGCCGGGTCTGCGCTTCGATCCCGCAACGGGCCAGCTGTCCGGCGTGCCCACCCGCGCCGGGGACTACGCGCTCAGTTTTCTGGTGAGCGACGAGTTTGGGGCCAGTTGCCGGGTGAACGGCGACCTGCGGATTGTTGGCACCGCATCGCCCAGCGGCAGCGCGCGCGACGACGTGTTGCGTGGCGACGCCGGAGACAATCGTCTGCGCGGTCTTGGCGGTAACGACCGGCTGTGGGGCGGCGCCGGCGATGACGTGCTACTCGGCGGCATCGGCACTGATGCCCTGTACGGCGAACCTGGCAGGGACCAGTTGTTTGGCGAGGCCGGTAACGATGTGCTTGATGGCGGCGCGGGCAATGATCGGCTCAGCGGTGGGGCGGGACGGGACAGGCTGCACGGCGGCGCCGGACAGGACTCACTCTTTGGTGACGCCGGCGAGGATGTGCTTGATGGCGGCGCGGGCAATGATCGGCTTATCAGTGGGGCGGGATGGGACAGCTTGTACGGCGGTTCCGGGCAAGACACGCTCTTTGGTGACGACGGCGAGGATGTGCTGAACGGCGGTGCGGGTAACGATCGGCTATGGGGTGGCGAGGGCCGCGACCGGCTACAGGGCGCGAGCGGCACCGACGTCCTGCACGGTGGCGCTGGCGCAGATCTGCTGCTGGGCGGGGCGGGCGATGACTGGCTGGACGGCGGTGCGGGCGCTGATTTGTTGTCCGGCGGGGCTGGCAATGACCGTTACGTCTTTTCGCGCGCGTCAGGCCTCGACCGAATC
>Ga0255096_1000065_pt1 | contig 70647 bp, 64 predicted proteins | sample Colum_Atlam_RepA_2_FD_188563 | JGI IMG/M metagenome (GOLD analysis project Ga0255096, IMG submission 188563) | Freshwater microbial communities from Columbia River, Oregon, United States - Colum_Atlam_RepA_8d | ecosystem: Environmental > Aquatic > Freshwater > River | place: USA: Oregon... | reverse complement strand
CCCCCCCCCGGCAATTAGGGCCACGGGCCCGTGTCTTGGATCGCCCTCGCCCGGGCCTAAATTCCGTTAGCCTAACGCCAAAGTGCGGAGCTTCGGCCCGTCGAAATTTCCGCCACACAGGAGCACCACGTTAGTCTGCCCCTTGGCGCTAACCTTGTGGAAGGCCGCCATCGCAAGCGCCGCCGCACCTTCGACCAAAAGGGTTTCTTGCTGTGCCAGCACCCGCAGCGCGGCAAGGATCTCAGACTCCGAGCAGGTCACGACTTGGTCAACCACCGCCTGCGCCAGTGGCAGCGTCAAGGTGTCCTCATCGATCCCACCTGCCACCGCGTCAGCCAAAGTGTCGAGGTGGTCACAATCCACCACACGGCCCGCCTTCATCGACAGCGCCAGCGCTTGGGAGGCTTCTGCGGCCGCGCCGAAGATCCGGGTCTTGGGAGAAAACGCCTTCATGACCGCGCCGATGCCGCTGATCAGCCCACCGCCCCCCATAGCGATGAAGAGATTGTCGATCGGCGGCCCGTCCAGCAGCTCCAGCCCGATTGTGCCCTGACCCGCGATGACATCGGCATCGTTGTAGGGCGAGACATAGCGGGCACCGGTCTCTTGCGCGAGGCGTTGGGCGTATTGCTCGGCCAGACCGGTTTCGGCACCGTGAAGGACGACTTCGACGCCATAGGAGCGGATCTTTGCCAGCTTTTCCGGCACGACGCTTTCAGGCAGGACAACGGTCAGCTTGGCACCAAGCGACTGCGCCGCCCGGGCCGCCCCAATGCCGTGGTTGCCAGAGGATGCCGTGACCAGCGCGCGGCAGAGCTGTCATCACCGAGGCCGCGCCCCTGATCTTGAAAGAGCCGGTCAGCTGAAAGTTTTCTGCCTTGAACCACAGGCCTGGGGCGCGGGCAGGCAGAAGCGGCGTCTGATAGATGTGGCCCGCGATGCGGCGGCGGGCCTGAACAGAGCGGGCGGCAGAGGCGAGGATCAGGTCGGTCATTGGGCAGCCTTGGCACGGGAAAGGACGAGGCGCGCCATGGCAATGTCTTGCGTGGCGACGCCGGTGAGGTCGGCGATGGTGATGTCGTCGGGCGAGCGGCGGGCAACGGTTCCCGCCAGCACGGCACCAAGCTCCATGCAATCGCCGGGGCCGATCAGCCCCGCGGCCCTTGCATGGGCGAACTCGCCATGGTCCAGCGATTGGGCGATGTTGTCCGCAACACGAAGGTCGGCGCGGGCGACAAGCGCGGTTTCCAGCTCTTGCTTGCCGGGGCTGTCGGCACCGATGCCGGTGATGTGACAGCCCGGGCTGATCCAGTCGGCCCGGATCAGCGGCGCGGCCGCAGGCGTGGCGGTCAGGATCACGTCGGCGCCGCGGCAGGCCTGTTCCAAGTTGGGGGCGACGGTCACGCTTTGCAATCTTGCGGCCAAGGCCGAAGCGCGGCCCGGATCGCGGCCCCAGATCGCGATCTCGGCCTCTGGCCTCAGGTGCCGCAGCGACCGCGCCAGCCAGTAAGCTTGCGTTCCGCTGCCAACGATCAGGAAGCGCCTTGCGTCAGGACGACACAAAGCCAAGCTCGCCACCGCGCCGCCAAGCCCGGTGCGAAGGTCGGTCAAATAGCCCTCATCTGCCAAAAGCGCCTCCATCTGCCCGGTCAGCGCAGAAAAGACAAGGAAGACCCCGGTGCTGGAGGGCAAGCCCTTGGCGGGATTATCATAAAACCCTGAGGCGATCTTGACGGCAAATACCGAATCTCCGGCGATATAGCCGAATTTGATGTGGCAATCGCCATGGGCCTCAGGAAAGCCGAGGTAACCCACCGGTGGCAGGTTGGCGCGGCCATCGCTGATCGCACGGTAGGCGTCGCGCACGGCCTCGGCGGCCGTATCATCGACCGAGACCAAGGCCTCGATCTGGGGGCGAGTGAGTTGGATCATCGGAACCTCAATTCGCAAGGGCCAGAAGTGCCGCCCGAGCCAGAAGCTCGGCGCCCGGCGCAATGGCGGCGTCGTTGAAATCATATTTCGGTTGGTGCAGGCCCGCTTCCGATGCCAACGCGCCATTGCCGAGGAAGGCATAGGCACCGGGCAGCACGCTCAGGAATTCCCCGAAATCATCCCCCGCCATGACCGGAACCCGCGGCTCGATCAAGGTAGCCCCCGCCGCCCGGCGCAGGATGTCCCGTTCGGCAGTGGTGTTCACCACGGGGCTGCAGGGGTTTGGGTCGAACTCAAGCGTCCATCCGCAGCCCGCCATCTGGGCCGAGGCCTCGGCCACTGCCGCCACGCGGGTGCGCAAATGCGCCAGCGTCCGGGTACGAAATGCGCGAAGCGTGCCCGTCAGCACCGCCTCTTGCGGGATGATGTTTTGGGCATGACCGCCCTGAAAACTGCCGACCGTAATCACCGCGGCCTCCATCGGATCGACCGAGCGTGCAACGGCCTGCTGAATGCCAACCATGAATTGCCCGCCCGCCAAAAGCGGATCGCCGGTCAGATGCGGCATCGACGCATGGCCGCCTGCGGCCTGAAACTGCAAAGAAAACTCTGCCGTGCCCGCCATGACCGGCCCGTCATGCACCGTCACCGCCCCAGCGGCGAGGCCCGGCCAGTTGTGCAGCCCGAATATCCTTTTCATTGGAAAGCGGCTTAGCAATCCGTCGTCCAGCATCATCCGGGCGCCGCCGTGTCTTTCTTCGGCGTGCTGGAAGACCAGATGGACTTGGCCAGCAAAATCTTGCTTTTGCAGGATCATTGCCGCCCCCACGAGGATGGCCATGTGCCCGTCATGGCCACAGGCATGCATCACGCCGGGATTTTGCGAGGCATGAGGCAGGCCGGTCAACTCGGTGATCGCCAAGGCGTCCATGTCTGCCCGCAACCCCACCGCCGGCCCGTCCTTTCCGACCGTCGCCACCAGTCCATGCCCGCCGATCCCGGTGACAACGGGCAGGCCGATTTCAGTCAACCTTTCCGCCACATAGGCGGCGGTCTGCACTTCGGCACAGGATAGCTCCGGGTGGCGGTGCAGGTGGTGACGCATCTCGACCAGCCAATTCAGGTCTTGTGACGACAGCATGGTACCTCCATGGATTATCTTGTCCAAGTTATACAGATTGGTATAACTGGAACAAGCCCGATGAGATGCCATGTCCCTGTCTGCCTATTACCCCCTTTGCGACGCCATCGCCCTTCTCTTGCAGCCGCAAGCCGAAGTCGTGTTGCACGATCTGGCGACTGAAACTGTGGCGCATATCGCCAACCCATTTTCGCACCGCGAGGTGGGCGAGCCGTCGTTGTTGCACGAGATCGACTTTCGCCCCGATGTCGCGCTGATCGGCCCCTATGAGAAGGTGAATTTCGATGGCCGCCGGCTGAAGTCGGTCAGCGCGGTGCTGCGCGAAGATGGGCGTGCGGTGGGGGTGATCTGTATCAACCTTGACCTGACGCATCTGCAATCGGCAATCGAATTGCTGACGGCCCTGACCCGCGTCCCCCTGGGGGGCGGGCAGCCTGCCGTGCTGTTCCAAGAAGATTGGCACGAACGTATCAACCAATACGTCCATGAATGGACCGCGCGGAACGGTGTCGTGATTTCCAGCCTCAGCCGGGCGCAGAAGTTGCAACTGGTGGGCGAACTTGCCGCTGACGGTGCCTTTGGCGGCAAGCATGCGGCGGCCTATGTTTCGCGTGTGTTGCAGATGAGCAGGGCCAGCGTTTACAATTACTTGCGCGCCGCTAAAGGCGAGGAGGGCTAGATGGATCTGCAGACCGAGGGCGTCGAAGGAACAGTGGTAACTTTCGCAGGCGGCAGCCTGACTGAGGCCGCTTCGGTGGTTTTTACCGCCGAGGTTGCGGGCGAATGGCTTGTGGTCACCGACCGCAGCCCCCTCCACCCGGTCAGCCTGTCATGGCCGGATCAACCCGGCGACCGCGGCTGGATGACCTGCGGCTCTGATCGGCTGAGGGTGCTGGACAGCCGCGAGGGGCTTTTGAACCTGCGAACGGGGGTTCTGTCGGTTGGCGAAGAGGCGCGGGCATTGAAACGATCAGACCCCGATCTGACCTCTGTCGTGCTGCATGTGACCGAGGCTGCTCCGATGACCAAGGCGGTGACGCTGGAGGTCGACGCGACCTTTCGCGCCGCCTTGTCGCTGCAACATACCGGTGTCCACCTTGCGGCGCTGGCGTTGAACCGGGTCGCTTCAGGCTTCTGGAGTAAGGACCCGCAAGACCCCGACAGCCTTGGCGCCCCGAACCTCGACAAGGCGGCGGTGACGCGCTCGGAGATCAGCGAAGAGGCCTCGACCGATCATTACCGGCTTGGAAAATCGTTACGTAAAAAGGGATTTGACGGAGCGGGTTTCCTCGCCGACCTGCCTGCGCGCGCTGCTGAAATGAATGAGGCGCTGCGGGGAATGTTGGAAACCCCGGCCCCGATCCGGATGTCCCCAGCAGAGTGCCCCCTTGCCGACCGGCGGCTTTGGTCAACCCGCCTGAACGGGACTGATATCGCCATGCCTTGCGGCGGCACCCACCTGACGGACCTCGCGGAATTGACAGAGGTCATGGTTTCCATGGGTCCGACCGAGGATGGCTTCGTCATGCGGACATGCAGTGTTTCGACGGCCATTCACAGAGACTGAGGGAGACGCTGGATCGTCACACGGATGAACTGCGCGTCGGCGAACTCGCGGACATAGATCTTGCCTGAAGTCCGCCCCTTGCCGGCCGCCAATTTTCGCAAAGGCGCAAGTGTTGTGCGACAACATAAGCAGTCCTAAATCCGTTATGGGCTGACCGCGTCGAGGTCGGGTCCAGTTGACGCAAGGGGCGGACAGCGGACTTTCGCTGCGTTTCGGTTGAACGGCCGCAGTCCGGCTGAACCCCTTCAAGTAGAACGGCTGACGGGCACCGTTGCAAAAAGCCCAAGCTCACATTACCGTGACGAAATGACGCCAGAAGCTGAATTTCTTTCGTCAGAGCGACAAGCGCTGATTGATGCTTACGAACAGGTCGATCGGTCTGCGGTCGGTTTTTCAATGGATTATGCCAGCGGCCTGTGCTCCGGCATGCACCGCCATCCCAAAGCGCAGCTTATCTATGCCATTTCAGGCGTGATGCGGGTCGAAACCGAAGGTGCGTATTTTGTGCTACCGCCGACCAAGGCGTTGTTCTTGCCGCCCGACGAACTGCACTCCATATCTATGGAAGGCGACGTAGCGATGCGTCAACTGCTCATAGACTGTCGCCTCGCTGACCACGTCGCGTCGGAGGCGCGCGTTCTTACCGTCAACCCATTGCTGCGAGAATTGCTCGTCGCCATCTGTAACGAGCCTGTTGCATGGGACAAGACCGGTCGCGCCCCGCATATCGTTGCCCTCATCCTTGACGAACTTGGGCGTGCCAAGACATTATTCACCCGCCTGCCATCCATTCACGAGCCGCGGTTGTTGCGCGTCGCCCAGGCCATCATCGAAAATCCCGCCGATGCACGTTCCCTTGAAGACTGGGCAGAAATCTGCGGCGCGTCAGACCGGACGCTGGCCCGACTTTTCCTGCGGGAAACCGGCATGACATTCGGTCAATGGCGGCTGCAAGCAAGATTGAACGCGGCGTTTATCCTGCTGATGACAGAAGGAGACATTCCCCGCGTCGCCCAAAAGGTCGGCTTCAGCAGTCATTCGGCATTCGGCGTCGCGTTCCGGCGGACCTTTGGCCTGACACCGGCGCAGGCCCGCACGCTCCACCTTGGGTAGCGCGATCAGGTTGTCTGTTTCGCGACAAAACTTGTCCTGCTGTTTTTCATTTGGCCGTGCAAATTAGCGATCAGAAGATCAAGACAGCCAAGAGAGCAGAGCCATGAGCGCAGAACTTTTCAAAGAAATCGGTGTCATCCGGTCTGACGAGCTTGAAGAAGGCCCGATCACGCCCGGTCAAATTCGCCGTACAGCACTGGAGGCAGGCGACCTTTGGGTTGGCGAATGCCATGTCACAGCCTTGGACCAGCCAAGCCAGTGGCACCATCACAAGGACTTCGACAGCGTGATGTATATGCTGTCTGGCCGCATCCGCGTCGATCATGGCCCCGGCGGAACAAAGTCCTTCGAACTCGGCGCTGGGGACTATGCCTATTTCCCGCGCCGCCTGATCCACCGCGCCCAAATCCTCGAAGGCGGCGATGATGTTCGCTATGTCTTTCTCAGGATCGGCAAGGGCGAAACGCTGGAAAACGTAGATGGCCCGGACGCGTGAAGCGTTTTGCGTGACCTCGGATTATCAATGAAGGAGCCTGAAATGGCCGAAGACTTGTCGCAATGGACACCCCGCCCGAAACCCTCCACGCAACCAATGGAAGGCCGCTTCGTTCGGCTGGAAAAGCTTGACGCGGCCCAGCATGCCGATGGCCTCTTCGACGCCTCAGCGCAGCCTGATGGCGACGAGCGGTTCCGCTGGCTGCCAGATCTGCCGCCCGCGGATCGTGCCGAATTTCGCACTTGGGTGGCGCAAGCGGCCGCCAGCGAAGACCCGATCTTCTTTGCGGTGATCGACAAGGCCACGGGGAAGATTGCGGGCCGCCAGACCTTCATGCGGATGGATACGGCAAATGGTGTTGCGGAGATCGGCCATATCTATTGGGGGCCACTGGTTTCGCGCAGACCAGCCGCGACCGAGGCATTGTTCCTGTTTGCCCGCCACATTTTCGACGATCTGGGCTACCGCCGCTTCGAATGGAAATGCAACAACGATAACCTGCCCTCGAAGCGCGCGGCGGCCCGGTTCGGCTTTCGCCCAGAGGGGGTGTTCCACCAGCACCTGATCGTCAAGGGACGCAACCGCGACACGGCGTGGTTTGCGATGCTCGACAAAGACTGGGCGACGCTTCGGCCCGCCTATGAGGCATGGTTGGCAGCGGAAAATTTCGACGCCCAAGGCGCGCAACTCCGCAAACTTGAAGACCTGCGCGCAGAACTTGGGGCAGGATAACGGCTTTCGAACCGACCGCGACCATTTATCGGGCCGTGGTCGGTTCCCATCCGCCGGTAAGCTGCGGGAAGCGAAGAGAGCCTGCCTTTGTGCGTGGCAAGGGCGTCTTCCTGATGTTCGACATTCAAAATTCAGATCATGAATGTTCGATGGGGGCTGGGTGCATAGGCTACGCTGTCACACAATATATGGGGCGGCTAAAGCAAGCTATTCGTCGACATAATGCCATTTTGGGCAATAAAGCGCCCTAAGTGGCCATGCCTGACGTTCAGCCAATACGCAGCGAGCATCCGCAAAAATTACCAACCATTTCGGCCTTTCATTTCACGCAAGATTTGCCGAGCGTGCATCAACATGGGCTGTTCGGTTGGCGCCAAAAGCTTATTGCGGTCAAACTCGGAAGGGTTTGCTTGAAGGGTTTCACGCAGGGCGGAGCCGAAAATCTGCCGCATCTCTGTTCCGATGTTGAATTTGCAAATTGGCGTGGCGCGCGACAATCGCATCCTTTGATCGGGCGGCACGCCGGAACCACCATGAATGACCAAGGGTATCTGCCCCCGGGTGGCAATTGCGATTGCCCCAAGGGCGCGTTCGTCGATCAGGCTGGCGTGATCTTGTTGCAGATGGACGTTGCCCACCGCGACGGCCATCGCATCGACCCCGGTTTCTGCCGCAAAGCGCGCGGCATCAGCGGGTTTTGTGTGGGACGACACCTCCCCCCCGGCATAGCCAACAATGCCAATCTCGCCTTCGCAGGAAACGCTATGCGCGTGGGCGAATTTGACGATTTCGGCGGTCCGACGGATATTTTCCTCCAATGGTAGGTTTGAGCCGTCAAACATTACAGAGGTGAAACCCTCGGAGATCGCCGCGCGCACCTCGTCAAGACTGCGACCGTGATCAAGATGCAGCACGACCGGCACCGAGACGCTGTCGGCAAGGTGCCGAAACATAGCGCCCAAGATTTCAATAGGCATATGGGCGCGGCAACCTGGCCCAGCCTGCAAGATGACAGGCGCGGCTTCTGCCTCGGCGGCTTGAGTAAAGGCGCGGGCGTCTTCCCACCCAAGGCAGACAAATCCCGCAACAGCATGGCCCTTGCGCAATGCTGGCTGCAGAACCTCGGCGAGTGTTGCCCGTGTCATGACTTGCCCATCATTTGAACTTGGCCACCATGTCCAAGATGCCTGGAATGGTGTTGATCTGGTCGGCATGGGTCGGTTGGAAATACTGCTTCAGGCTACGCTGTGAGAGCCCGCCAAGGATGGTGAAGTAATACATCTCATAGCCGGGGAGCACGCAGCAAGGATGATAGCCCTTGTCAATAATCACGGTGGAGCGGTCCATGATATGATAGGCATCGCCAGGCTCATTATCGACCCGCTGCAACATTTGCAGGCCCGATCCATGGCTTGGCTTGAAGCGGAAATTGTACGTTTCGTCATGGCGGGTTTCAATGGGCAAGCGGTTGGTGTCATGCTTGTGGCTGGGAAAACCTGACCAGCCACCGGTGCCCACGGTGTAAAGTTCCGACACCAAAAGCCGGCCCACGCGATCATGGTATTTGCTGCCAAGGATATGCTTGATCTTGCGGTGCGTCTTGGTGTCGTCAGAGCCATATTGCACATAGTCAATCTCGTCAGCGCGCACGGCAAAAGGCTGCAGCACCGTATCGAATTTCGCGCCAGCAATGAAGATCTCGGCGTGATCTGTCAGGCAGGTCATCCGCGCGGCCATGCCCGTGGGAACATAGACCCCCTCTGGTTCGCCGCCCCACACATCAACGCAGCGCTGGCCAAGATCCTTGTAGGTCTGGCCGCCAACATCGACGCGGATCGTGCCGGTGGCGGGCACGATACAGGTTTCATAGCCGGGCACGGCATAGTCAAAGACCTGCCCCTTGGTCAGATGCACGATGTTGAAATAATTCAGCGGCACCAACGGGTGGTCGACATCGACAATGGGGCGGTTCTGATTGTCGTGCGGTGCAATATGCATGGCGGCCTCTCAGGCGATTTCAGGATCGGGGCGATTGGCAAGGAAGGCGTCAAGAGCGACCGTAGACGGCATGGCCGGCGCGCAGCCGACCTGCGCCACCACCAGCGCCGCTGCGGCTGACCCGCGCAGGACGGCAGAACGCAAGGGGTGACCCGCGCTTAAGGTAGCCAGAAAGCCCCCCATGAAAGCATCCCCCGCCCCAGTCGGTTTAAGCGCATTAGTACGGTATATGCCGGTGGCAAATTGCCCGTCCGCGGTCAGGGTGATCGCACCGTTTTCACCCATCTTGTAAACGGCAACGGCTACACCTTTGGCGACCAGCGCGCGTGCGGTAGCCTGGCCCTTGTCATGGCTCCCCGCCAATAGGCCAAACTCGACATCATTCCCGACAACTATGTCGCAAGCACTGGCGGCCTCAAGGCTAACCTGTCGCGCCGCATCTGCCGAGTGCCAAGAATAGGGACGGTAATCTACATCCATCACAGTGGTGATGCCGGCGGCCTTGGCGCACTTCAGTGCCATGAGCGTTGCGCCACGTGAAGTATCTTGTGCCAGAGCGGTGCCGGTAACGACCAACGCACCGTATGCAGAGAAGTCTACAGCGGCGACATCGGCTTCGGTCAAAGCAAAATCGGCAGCGTTGTTGCGATAGATGACGGATTGGCAGTCTTCGGCCCGTGTTTCGACCACTGCCAAAGATGTCCGCGCCTCGCCTTGGGATAGGCCAACATGGTCGCGCTTGACGCCATAATGGTCAAGTTGCGCAAGGCAAAAGCGCCCCACTGCATCATCTGACACGCGGCTAAGAAGCGCCGCTCTTGCCCCCTGACGCACCAGTGCCACAGCGATATTTGCAGCCGACCCACCCAAATGCGCGACAAATTTCTGTGCGTCCTCAATTCGTGTCCTTGGAGGATCGGCGTACAGGTCCATCCCCGCACGGCCAAGAACCAGAAATCTGTTGCGCGACAGGCTTTGCATCATAGACCTGCCCTCTGGCCAGCGCGACCAGCCTCTTGGTCGTGATGCGCTGCGCTCACGCGCGGGCTGGCAGATACCTGCGGTGTGCCAACTTCCCACCATGTGTGGCCTTGGGTAGTCCAGCCATCATAGGGATCAACCTGCATGACGATCACCGAGGTCTGCTTCGCGGCCTTGGCGCGTTTGAACGCTTGGGCAAGTTCGGCTGGGTTGGCGACGGTTTCTGCAATCGCTCCCAAAGCGCGGGCATGCGCCTCGAAGTCGACGGCGAAGGGGGTGATAACTGTCGGACAATCCTTGATGAGATTGTTGAAACTTTCATTGCCCGTGTTGTTCTGCAGCTTGTTGATCACGGCAAACCCGCCATTGTCGAGAACCAGAATGATCAGCTTTTTGCCAGTCAACGCCGCGGAATAAATGTCTGAGTTCATCAGCAGATAAGACCCATCGCCGCAAAACACGACGGTGTCGCGGTCAGGCTCGTTTTCGCTTTGAGCAATGCGCGCGCCCCAGCCACCAGCGATTTCATACCCCATGCAAGAAAAACCAAACTCGACATCCACGGTGCCAAGCCCCAGCGTGCGCCAATTCGCGGTGACTTCGGCAGGCAGTCCGCCGGAGGCGGCCAACACCCTGTCGCGTGGATGACACAGCGCGTTAACCACACCGATCGCCTGAGCATACGAATTTGGCCGATTGCCGGGCGCGATATTGCCCGCGACATAAGCATCCCAGTCGCGGCGAAGCGATTGCGCCAAGGCCAGCCAATCTGCCGGGGCCTTGTAGCCGCCAAGGCTTGTGCCCAAGGCTGCAAGTCCCTTCTTTGCATCGCCGACCACGGTTAGAGCCATATGTTTGGCAGCGTCCTGCCGTCCGACATTCAGGCAAATCAGGCCGGCGTCTTTGGCAAAGGCCGTCCAAGACCCCGTTGTGAAATCTTGCAGGCGGGTGCCAACCGCAAGGATCACATCGGCCTGCGCGGCGATGGCATTAGCACTGTCTGATCCGGTCACGCCAACTGGGCCAATATTCAACGGATCATCGGCAAGCAGATTGGCACGCCCGGCAATCGTTTCGATCACCGGGATACCATGGATGCGGGAAAATTTGGCAAGTTCGGCAGTGGCGCGGGAATACTGCACGCCGCCGCCAGCGATAATGACCGGGCGCTTGGCTGCAGACAAGACCTGCGCAGCCGCCAAAACTTCGACCTCATCCGGCGATTGACGGCGGATATGGTGAACCCGCCTTGCAAAGAAATCAGTGGGGTAGTCATAGGCCCTGCCCTGCACATCTTGCGGCAGACCAAGGAAGGCGGGGCCGCAATCGGCAGGGTCAAGCATGGTGGCAAGCGCTGCGGGCAAGGATCGCATTATCTGCGCCGGATGCGTGATGCGATCCCAGAACCGGCTGACCGCCTTGAAGGCGTCATTCACGCCAAGCGTCGGATCGCCAAAATGCTCCAATTGCTGCAGCACCGGATCTGGCAAACGCGTGAGGAAGGTATCGCCACATAGCATCAGCATTGGCAGCCGGTTGGCGTGGGCCAGTGCCGCCGCCGTAAGCAAGTTGGCCGTGCCCGGCCCCGCACTGGCAGTGCAGAACATGAAGCGCTGGCGCAGGTAGTATTTCGCGTAGGCGGCAGCCGCGAACCCCATGCTCTGCTCGTTTTGGCCGCGATAAAGTGGAAATTCATGGCGCACTGGGTAAAGCGCCTCGCCCAGACAGGCCACATTTCCGTGGCCAAAAATGCCGAAACCTCCGCCACAAATGCGCGTCTCGATCCCATCAATATTGATGTATTGCGCCATCAGCCATTTGACGATGGCCTGCGCCACCGTAAGGCGTGTCGTCGGTTTCGGGGTCTGGATCATATCGCCATCTCCGTTTTGCTGCAGGTAAAGAAATCCTGTTGCAGCCCGCTCTGAAGCAGCATAGAAATTTTGCAACCGGTTGCAATGCCGTTTTTTGCGCTGATGAAACAGGGGGACGCGGATGGCAGATATTGGCATCGGGCTGGTCGGCGGCGGCTATATGGGCAAGGCGCACGCGGTCGCTTTTTCGGCGGTTGCTGCGGTGTTCAACACGCCACTACGTCCCAAACTTGAGATGATTGCAGCGGGCTCGCTGACCTCGGCAGAACGCTACCGCGCTGCATATGGCGTGGCGCGGGCGGCGCGCAACTGGCAAGAACTGGTCGCGGACCCCAAGGTCGGCGCGGTGGTAATTGCATCTCCCCAATCCACCCACCGTGAAATTGCCGAAGCTGCCTTCGCTGCTGGAAAGCCGGTGTTCTGCGAAAAGCCGCTGGGGGCTTCGCTGGACGATGCGCAGGCGATGGTTGCCGCCGCCGACGCTGCGGGCGTCGCCAACATGATCGGCTTCAACTATGTCCGCACCCCCGCCACCCAGTTTGCGCGCCGCTTGATTGCCGAAGGCTCGATCGGCGAGGTGACATGGTTTCGCGGGGAGCATACCGAGGATTTTCTGGCTGATCCCGCATCGCCCTCGACCTGGCGCACCAAGGACGCGGCCAACGGCACTTTGGGCGATCTGGCCCCGCATATGGTCAACTGTGCGCTTGCCTTGTTTGGGCCGATTGCCGGTCTGTCAGCGATGGTCGAAACTGTACACACAACCCGCCCCGGCCCGCAGGGGCCCGAGGCGGTGACAAATGATGACCATTGCCAGATCATGTGCCGCTTTGAGAGGGGCACGATGGGGCATCTTTACTTCAGCCGCGTCGCGACCGGCCGTAAGATGGGCTATGCCTACGAGGTACACGGCACCAAAGGCACGATCCGTTTCGATCAGGAAGATCAGAACGCGATCTGGCTGTACCGCATGGAAGGCCCCGAAGCAGAGCGGGGTTTCAAAAAGATCCTTACCGGGCCGGCCCATCCTGACTATCTGCCCTTCTGCCAAGGGCCGGGCCATGGCACCGGCTATCAAGACCAGATTATCATCGAGGCGCGCGACTTTTTGGCGGCAATCCACAGCGGCCAACCAATCTGGCCCACCTTTCGTGATGGTCTTGCCGTCTGGCAGGTGATCGACGCGGCCGCGCGCTCGGGTGCTGGTAATGGCGCTTGGGTTCAAGTTTCTACCAGCAAGAAAGGCCGCCGCACATGAGCATCCGCATCGGCAATGCCCCCTGCTCTTGGGGTGTCGAGTTTGCATCAGACCCGCGCAATCCGACATGGCAGACCGTTTTGGCCGAATGCGCCAAAGCGGGCTATAAGGGCATTGAACTTGGCCCCGTCGGCTTCATGCCGGAAGATCCGGCGATCTTGGCCGACGGTCTGGCGAAGCATGACCTGACGCTGATCGGGGGCGTGGTGTTTCGCCCCTTCCACGACCCGGCTGCGTGGGACGATGTGCTGGACGCAGCGCACCGCACCTGTCGCGCTTTGGTCGCGCATGGCGCGCAGCATCTGGTGCTGATCGATAGCATCTCGCCGCGCCGAGCCCCAACGGCAGGTCGTGCCAACGAAGCCGTACAGATGGATGCCCCAGAATGGGCCGCCTTCCGAGACCGGATCGCGACGGTGGCGCGGTTGGGGTCAGAAGACTATGGCCTGACCGTTGGCATCCACGCCCATGCCGCCGGCTTCATCGACTTTGAACCAGAGCTGGAGCGGCTGATCGATGAAGTGGACGAAAAGATGCTGAAGATCTGTTTCGACACCGGTCACCATTCCTATGCCGGTTTTGACCCTTTGGCTTTTATGCGCCGCAATATCGGGCGCATCAGCTATATGCATTTCAAGGACATTGATCCAAACGTAAAGGCCCGCGCCATCGCCAACCGCACCGGCTTTTATGACGCCTGTGGTGAGGGGATTTTCTGCAATCTGGGCAAAGGGGATGTCGACTTCGCCGCGGTGCGCCAGTTGCTTCTTGATGCTGGGTTCGAAGGTTGGTGCACTGTCGAGCAAGACTGCGACCCAACGCTTGATGTGCGTCCCGTAGATGATGCCCGCGCCAACCGCGAGTACCTTGAATCCATCGGTTTCAAATAGGAGCACCGCCATGACAAGACTGAAATGGGGCATGATTGGCGGCGGCGAAGGCAGCCAAATCGGTCCGGCTCATCGTCTGGGCGCGCTGGCGGACGGGCATTTTGAACTTACCGCCGCCGCTTTGGACCATCGACCTGATGTCGGGCGCGACTATGCGCGGCGGCTGGGCGTGGCAACCGACCGCGCATACGGCGACTGGGCCGAGATGCTGGCGGGCGAAAAAAGCCGCGCTGACCGCGTCGATCTGGTCACCGTGGCCACACCCAACGCCACCCACTTTGAAATCACCAAGGCGTTCCTTGAGGCGGGCTTTAACGTGCTTTGCGAAAAGCCGATGACGGTATCGGTGGAAGAGGGTGAAGAGATCGTTCGCATCGCAGCAAAAACCGGCAAAATATGTGCGGTGAATTACTGCTATTCGGCCTATCCGATGATCCGTCAGGCCCGCGCCATGGTGCGCAACGGCGATATCGGCCGCGTGCGGCTGGTAGTGACGAATTTCAGCCATGGCCACCACGCCGACGCGACCGACGCTGACAATCCGCGTGTGCGTTGGCGCTATGATCCAGCGATGGCAGGCGTGTCCGGCCAGTTTGCCGATTGCGGTATCCACGCGCTGCACATGGCCAGTTTTATCTGCGACGACGAGGTGGAAAAGCTGTCGGCCGACTTCGCCTCGACCATTTCCAGCCGGGTGTTGGAAGACGATGCCATGGTGAACTTTCGCATGTCGAAAGGCAGCGTGGGGCGGCTTTGGACATCGTCGGTGGCGATTGGCCGTCAGCACGGATTTGAAATCCAAGTCTTTGGCGAAACCGGTGGCTTCCGTTGGGCCTCTGAACAACCAAACCAGTTGATCTACACCCCAGTCGGGGGCCGCACTCAGATCATCGAAAAGGGCGAGGCTGGGCTTTACGATGACGCCAAACGCCTGTCGCGGGTGGCGATTGCCCATCCTGAAGGCTTCCCCTTGGCGGTCGCCAATATCTATTGCGATTTGGCCGATACCATCCGCGGCACGGCCCGCGATGGCCTTCCCTTGGCGGCGGCTGGCGTGCGGTCGATGGCTGCGGTGCACACGGCTGTTGCATCCGCCAAAGCCTGTGGTGCCTGGCTGGACGCCCGCCCGCCGATGTTCCGCTAACCCTTTGGGCGGGGCCGCAACGTCCCGCGTTCGACAACCGAGCATTCAAATAGACGCGCCTGCGGTGCAAGCCCTTCGTCTTTGACCGCTTCGACGACCAGATCGATACTGGTGGCGATAATGTCAGCAATCGGCTGGCGAATGGTTGTAAGGTTGATATTGGCCCAACGTGCCATTGCCATATCGTTCAGCCCTAAAATCCCAACGTCTTGCGGAACGCGTAACCCAGCATCAGCCAAGGCACTTAACGCGCCGATAGAGAGCACATCGTCGCCGCAGAAATAGGCATCGGCAGGCGGGCCAAGTCGAAGCAACCGCAGCATCTCTGCCCGACCAGCGTCAAAGGAGTATTCGGCAGCAAAGCTGCTGGAAATGCGTGCTTCCCCCCCCTGCCCTGCACCTTCGGCAAAGCCAGCCAGACGGTCTTGGGTCGAGGTGGCCGCTTTTGGACCACCCAAAAACGCAAGATGCCGGTAGCCCCGCTCCAGCAGAGTTTTGGCCGCCAACTGCCCACAAGCGTAGTTGTCAACGCCCACAAGATTGACCTCTGGCGTCGCCGACCAGCGCCCAAAAGAATGAACAACCGGCAGACCGGCGTCGCGGAAACTGCGCGCAAACTCTGGTGACAGGGTGGAACTGGCCAAAATAACGCCATCCACGCTGTAACGGCGCAACATTTGCATCGCTTCTGCTTGATCCATGCCCCCCGACAGGTTGACCAAAAGCGGGCGCAAACCGCGGTCTTGCAGCCCGCGCGTGAATTGATCGAAGATCTCCAGAAACACCGGATTGTGAAAGTTGTTCGACACCAGCCCGATAAGTTTTGTGCGCCCCGTGCTCAGGCCCGATGCCAAAGCCGAAGGACTGTAGCCCAACTCGCTGACAGCCTTGGCAATTGCCGCACGCGTCTTTGTCGACACTGATGCGCCAGGCGTAAATGCCCGCGAGACTGCAGAACGCGAAACCCCCGCCCGCAACGCGACTTCTCTTAAGGTTACAGCCATCTTAGCAAGTATCTCATCCCCGCGCGTCAGATCCAAGAATTGACCCAAGCTCATGTATTTCTAATAGCAAACTCATGCTGTAACAACTTGGCCATTTTCGCGATAAATTGCGGTCTTTGTCAGACCATCGCGCGCAGGCCGCAGTTTTGCGTCCACTGCAATATATTAGACTGCAAAGAGGCAAATAATTTCAGCAAAAGCGGCTGCACGGTTCATCGGCCTGTATTTGGCCAAGAAGGTGTTTCAGGCGCATGGCGCCGGAGCAGACGGTTCAGTTGATTTCCACCGCAAGCTGTCGCGCGCGCATCTGCTGAAGTTCATGGTGGCCCAGTCGCCTTGCGTGGTTGCAATGGAACTGTACGTCGCCCGCAGCAGGCCAGTCCCGCCGCTACTGTGGCCGACTATTGCTCCGCCGCTTGCACAACTAAATCATCAGCGGGATCTGCGATGGGCTGAAAAATTTGTCTATCGACCCGGAAAAGTATCTTCCGCAATGGTCCGGGACTGAACTGACGAATATTGGGACGTCAACCGACGATGATGAGGACTATCGCCCTTGAACCCAGACCGGCAAGACAACTTCTTATCCGCTGTTGTCCACCTTATGGACTATATCGTCGCGACGAGATTCTGCCCCCCACGGCTCAGATGTCGTTGCTGAGGGGCGCCTTTGTTCGTGTCAGGCCTATTCTTCAACATTTACTGCTCGGGCTGGAGGTCAGTGCTGCAGTTGGTGTTTAACGAAGCATCATCATCTTTGCATAAGTGAAAGACGATACGACGCTACGCGTCCATGACGGCCGCACGGATGCCCATCGAGTGCAAGGACTGCGCTGGAGAATGGCAACCCCGAACCGCCCACACAGCGAGCCTACAATGCCAACTCAGCTTTAGTTTCACTGACTGGCGGGCCGCCCGTCACGCAGCCAAGTCGTCGTAGTATAACACGCTCTCGACGCCCGTGTTCGAATTGGCCTCGCAACTGTCGTAAGTCATGTCGACCAAGACACTGGGGCCATAACAGCGAAACACCGCCGTCCAGCGGTGGCGAAAAATATCGTCAATGTCGATCTGCACATGTCGATCACTTACCGCCGAAATCATCGCAACTTCGCCTTGGCGCACCAGACGAATGAACTCCTCGTCGTGCAAGAAATAAGCCGCTTCATCGACCAAATGCTCGACCAACCGGACGTCTTGCAGTTTTGAAAAGCTGGGCCAAGCCTTCATCAAACCGCGCGAAGCCATCTTCAGCTTGACGCCATCAATGTCGAAAGACGCCCGAATTGCCGCCTGCCCCGTCATGTTCAAACGGTCGAGGCGCAATCTGTCTTCGGATGACGACGACATAACGTCGATCAAGCGCGCAGAAAGTCTGCGGCTTGGAATGTCTTTGCCGGTTTCCCAATTCGAAATCGCGCTTTGCGTTACGCCAAGCATATGCGCCAAACTTGCTTGTTTGACACCCGCGGCCTTGCGCCACGACACTAAAAGCTTTGCGATGTCAGTCTGGGCCAGCAAGGTAAGTCTCGATCTATTAAAAGATTAGATACCGTAAACCAAGATTGGCCGCTTGGTCTCATTGGTACAGACGCCGTCAGCCATGCGGAGAGACAATGGACGATTGCGGGACTGAATTCGCGACAGCTTGTTGAAATAACGTGATTTCTTGCACCGCTGACGGCTCGAAACCGGACTGTGGGTCGTACCAGACCTCGGCAATCAGGCATGTGGCATCAGCTTGACAGCTTGCGGACCAATGGTGCCGCGTGACCAGACCTGTCGCTTCCGCGCCATAGCTGTCTGCGGTGCCAGACACCTGAACGATGTCGCCCTGTTTGACGCGGCGCACAAAAGAGCGGTCTGCCATCAATGCACCGGCTTCGGCGGTTAAATACACCGAAACTGGCTGCCCGATCAGGCTGCAAACCTCTGGTCAAATCGACCGCAATCCCCGCGATACCGTGACCAAGTGCAAGCCGATAAAATCGATTGGCGCCGCAGAACTCGAATAATGCTGGACCACCTGTTTACGCAGGGCGAGTTGTTGCGCGCTGTCGGGACGCATCATTTCCATCAGTCGAAGCTCAAACCCGCGCGGCGGCTGAGTATGACCTGCTTCCCAACAAACTACGGATTTTGGGGCGGCGGCAAGGAGCGCTGCAACATGCGCCCGCGACAAGCGGTTCTGCTGGCGTCACTCAACAAGAAGGCGTCCAAGGCTTGGCTGCGCGGCCATGATCGTCCTAAGCGCAGCTAACCGCCCAAGATAGCAAGAGGGCGCCGTGTGGCGCCCTCTTTTGTGTCATTACTCAGCAGTCAGGCGCAGGACAGCAATGTTCTTGCTTGCATCCGCAGCAGTGGTGGTGCCGGCCACGATAACCAGCTTGTCGCCCTGCAGCGCCACAGCGTTTGCGATATCGTCGCCATCGCCCAACGAGATATTCACGATACCATTTTCGGTGCCGTCATCTGCTTGGCCAAAGGTTTGATCAAGCTCACCCGTTGCGGTGTAACGGGCGACCGCGATGTTGGTGCTTTCGCCTTCCTGATGATAGCCCGCAACAACCAGCTTGCCGTCGGCTTGCACTGCCAGACCGGTGGCAAAATCGCTGCCTTCGCCCAGCGAGGTCGAAACGAAACCGTTCGGAGTGCCGTCTTCAGACACGCCGAATGCCTCGTCAGCGGTGCCGTCAGCATTCAACTGCGCCAGCACGAAGTTGCTAGAGCCGTCAGCCGCAACGCTGTCGCCCACAACAACGATCTTGCCATCTGCTTGCAAAGCCACGTCCCGCGCCACGTCATTGCCATCGCCCAGCGACAGGTTCACGAAGCCTTCCGGGGTGCCGTCGTCGCCAGCCGCGCCGAAGCTTGCGTCGGGAACGCCAGCCGCATCGTAGCGCGCAACCAGAATGTTGGACGAACCATCTTCTGCAACGCGGTTACCAGCAACAACGATCTTGCCATCAGCTTGCAAAACCAAAGCGTTGGCTTTGTCATCGCCGTTACCCAGCGACGTTGCAATAAAGCCGTTCGGCGTGCCGTCTTCCGACTGACCGAAGCTTTCATCCACGCTGCCATCGGCGTTCAGGCGGGCGACGATGATGTTGGACGAACCGTCAGCAACAACGCTGTCACCTGCGATAACGATCTTGCCATCAGCTTGCACCGCGATGTCGCGCGCGATGTCGTTGCCCTCGCCCAGCGAGATGTTGACGATGCCATTCTCGGTGCCATCGTTCGAGGTGCCGAACGATTGGTCAAGCGTGCCATCGGTGTTGACGCGCAGCACAACCATATTGGTCGATGCGCCGTCTTCGTGATAGCCGGCAACCACCAGTTTGCCGTCGGCTTGCGCTGCAACTGCAGTGCCGAAATCATTGCCTTCGCCAAGCGAGATGTTCACCACGCCAGCGCTGGTGCCATCATCCTCGCCAGCACCGAAGCTGCCGTCAAAAGACCCGTCGGTGGTATAGCGCACCAGCACGATGTCGTTGCTTTTGCCGTTGTCGCGATTGCCAACAACAACAACGGTTCCATCAGCGCCAACGCTGAGATCTTCGGCCATATCGTTGCCATCGCCCAGCGAAGTCGAGACCACGCCAGCTTGGGTGCCATCATCTTCGCCAGCCCCAAAGGTTACGTCAAGCAGACCCGCACCACCTGCAGCCCATGCGATGCCACCAAGCAAGGCAATCGTCGAAACCGTTGCCAGACCCAATGTGCTTTTCAACTTAACAGTCTTCATCATGTGAATTCCTTAGCTTTGCGTTTACCCGCGAACCCAAAGGACAGCCGACTGCAGCCCCGGAATACACGCATGTGTTTTCCGAAGTAAAATCAAATGGTTGTCCGTCAGAGTCGTCATGAACCTACCAAAAAAACAGTCGGGGCGCAAAAAGAGAAATATTAGTGAAGTTCTGATCTGGCGGTATCGCGAAATTCTTAAAACCACTTAAAATCAATAAATTAAGTGACTTATGACGCAATCAGTCGCCCAGCCGATATTTAGACGTTACGTTATGCGAACACGCCACTCAACCTTAACGAGCATTGGCTTTTTGATACCGTCACGCGTCGTCTAACTTAGGCAACGGGATCACCGCCGCCTTCGGCGCGGCCGCGCCCTTGATGGGCAGGTCGACGGCTGCCGGGGCTTCCGCCTCGACCCAGTTGCAAAGGCCGCCCAACGTGCGGTCGACCTCAATTACAGTGCCGATAGCCGCGATCAGGTCGTCAAAAGCGATGGCCCTGCCGGTTCCCGGCTGCACGACGACCTCGAGCTCGGACGTTGCTGATAATGGTAGCGCAGGGGTGACAGCGTGACCTCAAGTTCACCCTGCGGGCCATGCCGCAGGATGATCAGCCCGGCGAGCGGGATGCGGTCGGGAAGCACTTCGTCACGCAGGACGAGGGCGGCAGGCGGCTGCAGCCGTGCAAATAGCGCGGCGAGGACGGTTTCGCGGGGGGGGACACGGGTCTGCTTGCATGGCGGGCTGTTTGGGCGCTGCCTGGGTTTTTGCCGCAGCGTTCTTGAATGGGTAATGCGTTTGCCTTGCCTTGATTTGACGTCGTGAGGGAGAATCAGATGCTTGCAGAACTCAAGGTCGAGTCCACGCTGACTGACAAATACCAGACGACGATGCCCGGGGTGGTGCGCAAAGCGCTCGGCCTCAAGAAGCGTGATCGCATCTCCTACACCATTCTGCCGGACGGTGACGTTCTGCTCAGCCGCGCCTCGGATGCTGTTGAAGACCCTGCAATAGGTGCGTTTCTGACGTTTCTCGCGCAGGACATCAGCGATAATCCCGGTCATATCCGCGCCTTGGATGCCCCGCTGCGGGCCAAGCTGTCAGAGCTGGTCGATGGTGTCGAGCTTGATCTTGATGCGGCCCTGTCGCCCGAAGATGAATGACGGACGGCTCCGTGGTGCCGTTGGCCGTCAACGGATGGACTCTATTCGCGCATCCGCTGTTCCTCGAACAGGTCGAGGAACTTTTCGAAAAGGTCACTGCTCTCAAGGCATCGAACCCAGCAGGCTATCGTAGCAATAATGCGACGAAGCGGCTTGCCGCGATCAACAAGCTGGTCTTTGAAGAGATCCCGTCCGACCCCACCGACCCGAAGTTCCGGCAGGGCAACACGTTGGGCGACGAGCATCGGCATTGGTTCCGGGCAAAGTTCTTTCAGCAGTACAGGCTGTTTTTCCGCTTCCATGCTGAAAGCCGCATCATCATCTTTGCCTGGGTGAACGATGATACGACATTGCGCGCTTATGACAACCGATCGGATGCCTATCGGGTGTTCAACGGCATGCTGGAAGATGGAAACCCGCCAGATGACTGGCATGCACTGCTTGCCAGTGTGCAGAAAACCGGTGGTCAGCTTGCCGAACTGCGGGAAGAGAATTAACGCAGACCAACCCCACAACGTCCCATACAACCAATTCACCACGATCAACCCCTGCGCGCCATCTACCGCGCGCTGCATTCCGCGCCATATCCAACCGCTTGCGCAGCGTGGCCTGTCGAACCAGCAGGAAAATCGGCAAGGTTGTGGCACCTCGCCCGGTCTTCAACTTCGACGCCACCGGCGGCCTTCCGAACTTAGCCCCTCCTCTGCCACCAGCAGGTTTGGCCACCGGCGGCGAAAGATGAACCGCAGGCCCAGACCGCTACGGCGTTCCCATTCGCCGGGTGGGGATGCGTCCGCCGCGGGTCGACTTCCCCCGGCGGCCGAGGTAGGGATCGCCATCCTAAACCCGTGCTTCGACCGGATCATTGGCACTGTGTCATGCGCACCGATGATGACCGGAGCGTTGGACCAGACCACGCGGCGGCCTTCAGGCTGTCACCCACTGTTCCGACCATGGCCGCAACCCCACCTAACCTTACCGTCCACGGAACAAGGCGTGACCAGACATGGCCGTGTCGGCGCTGCCCGATATCAATCCAGCACCGGATATCGCGCTGATGGTCGCAGCCAATGCGCGCAACGGGCAACAGCGGCGCAACGCGCTCCAAGAAAGCTAATGACCGCTTCGGACTTCTTGTGCCCCAACTTGCGACGGTCCGGAAATCAGTGTGCGGAACAGGCTTGGAGGTCGGCTTGCTTTCGACCGAAGATGATCTACGTCCCTTACTGAAAAACGGTACGCTTGCGAGATCGTCGCGCTATAGGCGAATGCCGTAGCAAATCTATAGGGTGGCAGTGATGAGCAAAGTGCTGATTTGGGGTGGTTCAGGCGGCATCGGGTCTGCCGTAGCGCGGGATCTGGTTGGACGCGGATTTATGGTGCATCTGGTCGGGCGCGATGCAACCAAATTGGCAGTTCTGGCCGAGGAATTGGGCTGCTCCACCAGCACAGCAGACGTTGAAGACGAAACGGCGTTCGCGCGCGTCAGCGCCGAAGCAGGGGAAAGCTTGGCTGGGCTGGTCTATGCTGTCGGTACCATCAATTTGCGCCCGCTTTCCCGGTTGACAACGGCCGATTTTAGCCGCGATTTTCGCGTAAATGCGATAGGTGCAGCGCTTGCAGTGCAGGCAGCACTGCCTGCGTTGAAATCGTTCGAAAAGACGGCGTCAGTTGTATTCTTTTCGTCAGTAGCAGTCGCGCAAGGGTTTGCCGCACATGCATCGGTTTCGATGGCCAAGGGTGCGGTCGAAGGATTGACCCGCGCCCTTGCCGCAGAACTTGCCCCAAAGATCCGCGTCAACGCCATCGCGCCTTCGCTGACCGACACACCTTTGGCGGCCAGTCTAACTGGCAACCCGCAGATGGCTGCCTCGATCGCGCAATTGCACGCATTGTCGAGACTTGGCACACCGGAAGACATTGCTGCGCTTGCAGCGTTTCTAATTTCTGATCAGGCCGACTGGATGTCTGGACAGGTGATCGCTGTGGACGGCGGTCGGTCACGACTGCGCACCAAGGGCTGAACCGATCAAACAACATCGCAAGGTAGGCGCGTGGGGCAAACGCAAACCATTCTGCGTTGCCCGGCAAGCGTTCGCTTGGGTTTACAATTGCCAGCAAGTCTTTGAATAGGTTTTACTTTTATCCTAAGAAAAAACTTGATTCGAATGAATCAGTTATGATCCATCTCCGGGCACCCATAGGTCATGGTGAGGTGCGCGGTGTCGTCCGAACATGCGAATTTTCTGTCCAATTGCAGCCATTGCTCTGAGCGCGAGGTGAATTTGGAGCCTTCAAGGATGCCCGGCTCGGCAATCAGTTCGTTGAACCTGTCAGGTGCCTGAGCGACCGGATGGGCGGAACGACCCCGCTCGCGTGTCAGGATTGGGCCGGCACGAAGGCCGCCTATCCGGGTCACTTCTGGATGGAAATCAACAGGCTTATCTTTATGCGCGCAGAAATGCGGAAAACCCCCGCTTTAGCTGCAGCACCGGCAAGATCGGCGACTTGGCGGGCTTCGCCAGTGCGGTGATTCTTGAAATTGTGGCGATCTTGATCGGCTGGGAAAGTTTCTTGCGCCTTGCTGCGCTTGCGCTTAGCGCTGTACCTTCGTAAACACCTCGCCGGCTGCAACCTGCGCCGGAGACGCGGGTAAGTGCGGGCAAAATCAGGCGGTGTCGATAGAGCTTGGATGCGTCTGCACCGCTATCGCGGACGCGGCCTCTCGCTGCAGAACGGCAGCAAAGAAACCATCGGTTTCATGGCGGGCGGGCGTCAGTGACAGGTGGTCGGGATGTGCCGAGGTTGTCATTTGTGGCGCGGCCGCGTGCGCCGGCACAACACGAAAATTTGGATGCGCGGCGAGGAAAGCGGCAACCTGATCTTCGTTTTCTTCGGACAATACCGAGCAAGTCGCATAGACAAGCCTGCCGCCCGGCTTCACCAGACGCGCGGCACTTGCAAGGATACGTGCCTGCAGGGCCACGACGTTGTCCAAACCCAATTCCGGCGGGCGCCAGCGGGCATCGGGGTTGCGCCGCCAGGTGCCAGTGCCGCTACAGGGCGCATCAACCAGAACGCGATCGAACCCGCCCTTGTGCCGCTTGACCCAACGGTCTGTTTCACTTGCCAGCACCCGTGTCTCGACATTGTGCAGTCCGGCGCGCCGGATCCGTTCGGCACAGCGTTTCAGGCGGGCCTCGTTGACATCGCAGGCGACGATGTGGCCCTTGTTGGCCATCTGGGCGGCGAGCGCCAGCGTCTTGCCGCCTGCTCCGGCGCAGAAATCGACGACGCGCTCGCCGGGTTTTGCGTCGACCAAGAGGGCGACAAGCTGCGAGCCTTCGTCCTGAATCTCGATCTCGCCGCTTTTCAGCCCCGGCAGTCGGGCCAGAGACAGGCGTTCCCGCAGGCGGATACCGTTGGGCGCGAGCTTTGTAGCCTCGGCACGAAGACCCAAGCCTTTCAACTCCTGCAGCACCGCCGCGCGCGTCGATTTGATCGGATTGACCCGCAGGTCAAGCGGCGGTGGCACCAAGGTCGCCGCCATTTCGGCCCCGAGCGACTCTGCGAAGCGCCGCCGCAGCGGGGCAAGCGCCCAAGGCGGGCATTCCAGCCGCACCTCGTCGGGCATATCCGGGTGGTCTATTTTGGCGCCGCGCAGTTGGAGGAGAAGCGCATCTTCGGGGGCGGTCAAGGCGGCGGGGGCAAATTTCGCGCCATCGAACAGTCGCTTGATCTGATCGGGCGTCTTGCCTTCTGTAAGCGCAAGCCACGCGAGCAGCCGGTTGCGCGGTGTGTCACTGCTCGCCTGTCGGGCCAGCCACCAGCCAAGCCGGGCGCGATGGCGAAGCAGCGCATAAAGCAGTTCCAGCATCGAACCGCGATCCCTATCGTCGATATGGCGACGGGCCCGAAACCAGCCAGAGGTAACGGCATCCGCGGGGCGCGGGTCGTTTTCGACCTCACACAAGAGGTCGAGGGTGGCTTGTAGGCGAGCGGCGGGGGTCACGGTCAGACGGTCAGCTTGAAAACACTAAGGGGCATAGGCGCGAGTTGCGGTCTTGGTCACTGTTTGCGCCTGTTGGCCAGCCACCAGCAGCCTTGCGGCATGCGTGGGGTGTTTACCGAGAACATTCGGTCTTTGCAAACCGGGATTCTTAGCATCAATCGCCTATTTTTGCGCGGGAAGCTTTCATTCGCCTTACTGAAAGATCAAGGCGATTTCGTCTTCGTTCAGCAGTTTCCACTGACCGGGCGCCATGCCATCCGGCAGTGACAGACCGCCTAGACGTTCGCGATGCAGTTCCTCGACGTGGTTGCCGGTGGCCGCAAACATGCGGCGCACCTGATGGTATCGGCCTTCGGTCACAGAAAGCAGGGCTTCGGTTGCCGAGATGACGTCCAATTCGGCAGGCGCCAGCGGCTTATCTTCGCCCTCCAGCATCAAATGGCCCGAAGCAAACAGCGCGCCTTCGGTGCCGTTCAGCGGGCGCGCCAGCTTGGCGCGATAGGTTTTCCTGACGTGGCGCTTGGGGCTGATGATCCGGTGCAGCAGTTCGCCATCATCGGTCAGCAACAGAAGGCCTGATGTCTGCTTATCCAAACGGCCAATGGTCGAGATCGCCGGATCACGCCGTCTCCAGCGCGCGGGCAAGACGTCATAAACCAGCTTGCCGCTTTCCTTGTGCGAACAGGTCATGCCCAAAGGCTTGTTCAGAAGGATGACCACGCCGGCGACAGGATCAAGCATCTCGCCATCAATCGTCATACGGGTCGGCAAATCCGGCGTGACAGGGATACGTTTGCTGACATCCAGAAGCGGGGCAGCGTCCAAAGTTATACCACCAGCCAGCGCCATTCGATCCATTTCCTTGCGTGAGCCATAGCCCATGGAGGATAGGAGTTTGTCGACACGCGAGGTCAGGGTCTTAGCCATTGCTGTTGGTTCCTCAGGTGGTCCGAAGGGCCGGCGCGCTGCATTGCAGTCGCGGGTCTATTATTGGGAGATCTCAAACCAACCGTTGGCTGAGGCGTGTAGCGGCATGGCGGTGTTGCCGCACAGTGGAATTTCGATCGCTTCCTTTGATCGTTCTTGTCTGACGTAAGTTTTTCGCCCGATGTCCTGCCTAAAGCCCCGAGGTTCAAATCTCAAGTGGCGGGAGTATGTCAAATTCCGGGGTCCGTTACACAAGGTATCTCGGTTAAGGCGCAGATTGTCTGTTTGCGTCATCACATCAACAAGCTTGTTACGACGGACCAAACTTGGACCCCATTCGCCTCAGCTTCAATTCTGCGCTTCGTTTCTGGATAGCGTGGCGACGAAAAGAAGACGTAACGACAGTACTCCGCTCAGGTCGTTTCATTTCATGATCAACGTCTTCGCGCGACGGATCGTGGGCTGGCGCGCCTCTGAAACGCCACTTTGCCACGACTTGTAGCTTGCCGCTCAGGACTGCCTATCATAGCCTGATGTCATGCACGCCCTGCGCAATCATATCCCTTCGGCCAATGTCCTTTTCACTTTCGAGGCTGCCGCCCGGCGTCGCAGCTTCACGGCCGCTGCGGACGAGTTGAATGTCTCTCAGCCCGCGGTTTCTAAGATGATCCGACAGTTTGAGGCGTCTTTGGGCTTCAAACTCTTTCACCGCGACACCCGGCCTTTAGAGCTAACTGCTGAGGGCAAAAGGCTTTTCGCGGATGTCGAGCGTAGCTTCGATCTGATGAACACCTCGATCATGGCGATGCGGCAGGGGGCGCGGCGCGACACGGTACGGGTCGCGTTTTCAGCGTCGTTTTTGCAGCTTTGGCTGTTGCCCCGGCTGGCGGATTTCACCGAAACCCATCCCGGCATTGACCTTGCGATTTTGGAAAGCAGCCATGATGACATAGACCTTTATGCCGATGGGATTGAAGTTTCGGCGCGCCTTGGTGATGGCAACTGGGCCGACCTTTCGGCACAAGAGCTGGTGCCCGAAGTGATTTTTCCTGTGGCTCACCCCGGCTTCATTGCCAAGACAGGGGGGCAAATCGGCGACCTCGCCCGCGCCCGCCTCTTGCATTTTCGCGAGAAACACCGTGTGCGCTTTGGGTGGCGGGACTGGTTGTCGGCGACCGACAGCCCTGCGGGGCGGGTGGAGGAGGCGGTGGTTTTCTCGGATGCGTTGGGGTCTTTGGGCGCCGCCAGCCTTGGGCATGGTGTGGCGCTTGGCTGGTCGCATCTGGTGCTGGATCAGGTGTTGGCGGGCAACTTGCAACAGGTCGGGCCGCGGCGGCTGGCGACGGGAAAGTCGATCTGGCTGGTCACTTCGCGCCGAAAGTCACAGTCGCCAGCAGCCGAGGCCTTCGTCCAGTGGGTGTTACGGCGAATGGGTCAGGACCGCGCCGCGCATCCGGGGATATTCCTGCCACAAGATAATCTGAAGTTATGATACAGGGTAAATTTTGTGCCGTTCCGCATGGGCTGTAGCTTGGGCTAGGCTTGCCCCGCAAGTGGGAGGCGGAAATGGACACCAAACGCGGCGGCAGAGCCGCCCGAGTGCAGGCGCGCACCATGGCAGCACCTGTCTATTTGCCCGCAGCCCAGCTTAACGTCGGGCCAATCGACCTTCTTGGCAGTGAAGGTGTTCAACGCATCCACCGTGCCGCGATGCGGATTCTTGGCCAGACCGGCATCGTTTTTCGCGACCCCGTGGCCCTGGCCGATTGGGCCCGAGCCGGAGCGAGGGTGCAAGGCGAGCGTGTGCACATTCCCGAAGATCTTTTGATGCATCTGATCAGCCAAGCGCCCGCAGACTACCAGTTTCACGCCCGAAATCCGGCCCACACGGTAGCTGTCGGCGGCAAAAGCGCCATATTCGCCAATGTCTACGGCGCCCCATTTGTCTACGGGCTGGACGGAGAGCGCCGCCGATCAGAACTTGCCGATACACGGAATTTCATCAAACTGGCGCAGATGAGCCCCGCCATGCATGTTGCGGGCATCCTGCCGGTCGAGCCGCAGGACGTGCCGGTTGCTCAGCGTCACCTTGACCTTGTGTGGTCAGCGCTGACCTTGTCGGACAAGCCGATCATGGGGTCCGTTCATTCCGAAACCGCTGCCCGCGATACGATTGACATGCTGCGGCTTGTTTTTGGTGAGGACCATCTGGAGAAGAATGTCGTCGTCACGGCCCTGTTGAACTGCAACACACCGCTGGTCTGGGACGAAACCATGCTGCAGTCACTGCGCATCTATGCCGCCGCCAACCAGCCCGCCCTTCTGACGCCTTTCCTTTTGGCCGGAGCAAGCGCCCCTGCAAGCCCGCAAATCGGCGTGGCCCTGCTGTTGGCCGAGGCGCTTGCGGGGATCGCCTATGCACAGGTGATCCGTCCGGGGTGCCCGATGGTCCTTGGGGTCGCGTTGATGGGGGTTTCGATGAAATCTGGCGCGCCAATGATGGGCACGGCTGAGCCCGGATTGATGAACCTGCTGGTTGGTCAGATGGCGCGGCATTACCGTTTACCGTGGCGGTCTTGCACCATGTGGACTGGGTCTAAAAGCCCGGACATTCAGGCGGGCTATGACTCGGCCAATTCGATGTGGCCGGTGTTGTTGGGTGGCTGCAACTACATCATGCACTCGGCTGGGTTTCTGGAAGGCGCGCTTGGGGTGTCTTATGCGAAATGGGTGCAGGACGCGGCGCAGCTTGAGGGCTTTCATCGCTTCTTCGCCGGGATCGGCGACGAGGACCTTGATGCGATCCTTGGCGATATCGACAAGGTTGGGCCGGGTGGGCATTTCCTTGGCACGGAGCATACAAGGCTAAATCCCTTCGTGATCAACCGTTTGCAGAACAACGACAGCTACGAGCAATGGTTGGATGAGGGCGCGAAGACAGGTGAGGCCGTAGGCAATGCCGAGGCGCGTCGGATGTTGGAAACCTATGTAGCCCCCAGCATGGACGAAGACCGGCTTGGGGCCTTGGAAGAATTTGTGGCGCGGCGGCGGCTGACGCTGGTTTGAAAAAGGGACAAACGATGCAAGCACATGCAAGGGCAGTGGTGATTGGTGGCGGCTGCGTGGGGGCGGGTATCCTTTTGGGTCTTGCACGGCGGGGTTGGTCTGACGTGGTGATGCTGGAACGCACGCGGCTGACCGCCGGGTCGACATGGCACGCGGCGGGGCTGATCCCGTCTTATGCGCGGTCGCGGTCCATCGGGTTGATGATCCAGAAATCGATCGAAATATATGAGGGGCTGGAAGCCGCTTCGGGTATGCCTGTCGGCTGGCACAAGTGCGGCCAGCTGCGGATTGCGAAATCTCAGGGCCGAGTAGACGAATTCCAAAGCTATCTGGATACGTTCCAAACACAGGGCATCCGAGCCGAATGGCTGGACAAAGCCCGGGTCCATGAACTTTGGCCGCTTTTGCGCGGCGACGAAGAGATGCTGGGGGCTTTGTATAACCCCGATGACGGCCATATTGCGCCCGCCGATGTGACTATGGCCATGGCCAAGGCGGCTCGCGACCTTGGCGCGAAAATTCATCAAGACACCGAGGTTCTATCGGTCGCCCGCACCCTTTCGGGTGAGTGGCAGATCACCACGACGAAGGGGGTGATCACGGCGGAACATGTGATCAGCGCGACGGGCAATTACGCGCGCCAGACGGGGGCGATGTTCGGGTTTGACCTGCCCTGCATCCCGATTTTGCACCAATACTGGATCACCGAAGCCGTCCCCGCTATCCGCGCCCGGAAGGCTGCGGGCCTGCCGGAAATGCCGATCCTGCGTGACGAGGCCTTTGAGGGATATATCCGCGAAGAGGGCGACGGGTTGATGTTCGGCCCCTATGAGCGCCCGGAAAAGCTGCATCTTTTCGCGGAAAACGGGGTGCCTTCGTGGTTTGGCGCCGATCTGGTAGAGGAAGATTTCGACGCCGTTGCATGGAACTGGGAAGCGGCGATGAAATCTGTTCCCACTTTGGGAGAGGTCGGTATCAAAGCCAATGTGCGCGGTCCTTTCCAGATGACGCCGGATGAGCTTCCACTTGTCGGCAAGGCGTGGGGTGGTGCCCCGAACCTGTGGCTGGCAGAAGGCGTTCCGGGCGGCATCTTGTGGGGGGCTGCGATCGGGCATTACCTGTCTGAACAGATCGTCGACGGCGGCAACGACCTTGACACCTCGGCGTTGGATCCGCGCCGGTTTGGCGATTATGCCAACAAGAACTGGCTGAAACCCAAGATCATCGAAAGCTGGGGCACGCATGGGATGCAGCACTATCCCGGCGAAGAACGCGAGGCGGGACGGCCCGGTAAAACCGCGCCGTCGTATGATTTCCTTGACCGGAAAGGTGCGGTTTGGGGCGTGTTGAACGGATGGGAGCACCCTAACTGGTTTGCGCCCGAAGGTGTGTCGCAAATCAACCAATCTGGTTGGCGCTGGACCCCGAAGGGAATTTATGTGGGGCAAGAGGTCAAGGCGGTGCGCGAGGCCGCGGGTCTGGTGGAAATGACCTTCATGTCAAAATTCGAGGTCAAAGGCCCTGGCGCTGCGGCTTGGCTGGATGCGATCCTTGCAAACCGCCTGCCGAAAGTGGGGCGTGCCAACCTTTCGCATCTTCTGTCCTTGAAGGGTACGGTGGTGGCGGAATTCACCGTCTCGCGCCTATCCGAGGATCACTTCTACCTGATTGGCACGCCTTCGGCAGAGCGTATCTATTTTGACGAACTTTTGCGCCTTAAGCCCGACCATGTCACCCTGCGCAACACCTCGGCAGAACGGGCGGGGATGACGGTGGTGGGGCCGAAAGCGCGGGAAATCCTGCAAGGATTGACGGAAACCTCGTTGGAAGCGGCTGACTTTCCGTGGTTCGGGGTGCAGACCGTCAATCTTGGATTCGCCTCGGATGTCAGGATGCTACGGATCAATTATTCCGGCGAGTTGGGCTGGGAGATATACTGCCCGATTGAATACCAACGCGGATTGATCGCGCAAATCTTCGCGGCCGGAGAGCCGCTTGGACTGAAACCCATTGGCACGATGGCGTTGGAAAGCCTGCGGCTGGAAAAATCTTACCGCTCCATGTTCCGCGACATGAATGCCGAGTTGACCGCGCTGGAAAGCAGCCTTGAGCGGTTTCTTGACATGGGCAAGGATTTCCGCGGTAAGGCGGCGCTGAAGGTGCCAAAGCAGCGCTCGGTCACGGTGAAGTTCGCGACCGATGGCGCCAGCCTGATTGGCGGGGAAACCCTGCTGGCCAATGGCAAACCCGTCGGCCGCATCCTATCGGGCAGCTACAGTTATACCTGTGGCTGCGATCTTGGCATCGCACTTTTGCCTAGCGGAACGGCGCCGGGCGCGGTCTTCGACCTGACGATCTTGGGGGTGCCGCACAAGGCCGAAGTCATCGCGGAAAGCCCCTACGACCCGGCCTCGACAAGAGCACGGGCCTGACGGCCCTGCCCTTTGGATCAAGCACCTTCGCCCTGCGCTTCGGGCTGAAGGTGCTTGTTTGGCTGCTAGTTTGCGACTCGGCCCCCTTTACAGACCTGACATTTTCAGCACGAATTCGGGCAGCCGCGCTCCCTGCACTTCTATGCCGGCCAAAGCGGTCTTAATCCCGCTCAGGTCTTCGTCGGCCAAGACTACCGCTGCGGCACCAAGATTTTCCTCCAACCGGTGTAATTTGGTCGTGCCGGGAATTGGCGAGATGGCGTCGCGCTGTGCCAAAAGCCAAGCCAGCGCGATCCGGGCGGGCGTTGCCCCCTTCGCGGCGGCGACATCTTTTAACAGTTCGACCAAAGCCATGTTGGCCTTGCGCGCGTAGGGCGCCAAGCGTGGCACCATGTTACGAAAATCGGTGGTGTCAAAGGTGGTCGTCTCATCAATCTTGCCGGTCAGAAACCCGGCGCCCAGTGGGCTGAACGGCACAAAGCCGATGTTCAGCTCATTCAACACCGGCAGCAATTCCGCCTCTGGCCCGCGCCAAAACAGCGAATATTCGCTTTGCACCGCCGTGATCGGCTGCACCGCATGGGCGCGGCGGATGGTCTGCACACCCGCTTCAGACAGGCCGAAATGCAGAACCTTGCCTTCAGCGATCAGGTCTTTCACCGTGCCTGCCACATCTTCGATGGGCACCGCAGGATCGACACGGTGCTGGTATAACAGGTCGATCCGATCCGTCTTTAACCGCTTCAGTGCATCTTCAGCGACGCGGCGAATATGTGCGGGCTGCGAATTTGTTCCTGGGCCCCGTGCGCCAGTGTCGGGGTCAATGTTGAAACCAAACTTGGTCGCGATCACCACCTTGTCGCGGATCGGGGCCAATGCTTCGCTCAAAAGTGTTTCATTGGTGAAGGGGCCATAGGCTTCGGCGGTATCAAAATGCGTGACGCCAAGGTCATGAGCGCGGCGGATCAGGGCCACCATCTGCGCCGTATCGGCAGGCGGGCCATAGGCCGATGACATGCCCATGCAGCCCAAGCCAAGGGCCGAAACTTCTAGGTTTCCAAGTTTGCGCATCTGCATCGGGGTGTCTCCTGTGTCTGATGGATGCGTTATAGGCTGGACCTTTCCTTGGGTTTACCCCCTATAATCCGCATCAGGTTGTAAGTTAGGCTTCATAATGCGGCCCTATTCGATGAATGAACTGGCGGCTTTCGCCGCTGTCGCGCGGGAGCGTAGCTTTACCAAAGCGGCGGCGCAGATGGGTGTGTCGCCTTCGGCCCTTAGCCAGACAATCCGTCAGCTTGAGGAAACCTTGGGGGTGCGGTTGTTGACACGCACCACCCGCAGCGTGTCCGCCACCGAGGCAGGGCTGCGGTTGCTGGCGACCGTCGCGCCGCGCTTTGACGAAATTCGCGCTGAACTGGCGCAGCTTAGCGCGTTTCGCGACCGCCCCGCCGGAACGGTGCGGATTACCGCCAGCGAGTATGCCGCCGAGCGGGTGCTTTGGCCCAAGCTGGTGCCAGTGCTGCGCGCCTATCCAGAGATCAATCTGGAACTGTCGATTGACCATGGGTTTCGCGACATCGCCGCCGAGGGTTTCGACGCCGGTGTACGGTTGGGCGAAAGCGTGGAAAAGGACATGGTCGCGGTGCGGATCACCCCGGATGGGCGTTTGGTGGCGGTGGCAACGCCGGACTATTTCGCGCAGCACCCGCCACCGCAGACGCCTAAAGAGTTGACCGCGCATCGCTGCATCAACCTGCGCATGGTCAGCAGCGGCGGGCTTTATGCGTGGGAATTCCGGAAGGGGCATGACGATCTGCGGGTGCGGGTTGACGGGCAAGTGACGTTCAATTCAGTCAACGCCTGCCTGCAAGCGGTCTTGGACGGGTTCGGCATTGCTTTCCTGCCAGAGGCTGCGGTGCTGCCCTATCTGGACTCGGGCGCGCTGCAACTGGTGCTGGACGACTGGAGCCAACCGATTTCGGGCCTGCACCTTTACTACCCCAGCCGCCGCCAGACCTCACCCGCATTCCAGATTATCATCGACGCGCTGCGGCATCGTGGGGTTTAAGCGTGAGGCGCGATTGGATGTGATGTAACGGAGAGCTGCGGAGGGATGCCGGTCGGCAATAGGGATGAAGTCGGCTGCCAAGGCGCAAAATTCTTTTTGCGGACCGGACTGTTCGTCGAGCCTTAACTAAGTAAGGCTTGGCCAAAGCTTTTGGCATAACACTCACCCACATCGGCGGCATTTCGGTCATGTAAGCCATTGGTGATCTTTCTGCGGCGCGTCACCTGCACCATTACCGGCGGCGATATCGTCGCGGCAGCTTTTATTGCCGCAGATTACAACGTCGAAAACGACCGGCGTATCGACGATGGCCGGATCAAGCCTCCGACCGGGCTAAGGCTGCGCATCGCACCAAATCTGGGCCACTTCGATGCGGCGGGGCTGTCCTTTGGTTGAACTAAATCGGCTCTAACGGCTTGCCTTCGAGTGCAGACTCGGCGAGGTGTGCGCCCGAAGCCTGACTCTGACAGAAAGCATAGCCGTTGAACCGTTTGCCCCAAGGTGTCTTTGCTATTGTTCCCGCCGTCTTTGCGATGGCGCTGACTGACGCAATCATCAAACAGTGGAGCGTTGGCGTCTCGCTTTGGCAAATCTGGGTGCTGCGGTCGCTGATTGTGCTGCCGGTGCTTTACGTCATGGCGCGCGGGCGGGTGCGGGTGGCTGGCGCGGGATGGATTGCGCTGCGCAGTCTTGCGCTGATTTTGATGTATCTTGCGATGTATCCGGCGCTGCCGCTGATTGATATGGCGTTAGCCGGGGCGGCCTTTTACACCGCGCCTTTGTTTATCGTGGGACTATCGGCGCTGGTGCTGGGGCAGCGGATTTCGGCACAGCAATGGCTGGCTATTCTGATGGGCTTTGGTGGGTTGCTGTTGATCGTGCAGCCTTTTGGTCTAGCCTTTACGCCGGTGGTCGCCCTACCCGTAGCGGCTGCTTTCTTCTATGCCTGCGCAGCAATAATTACCCGCGCCCGTTGCCTTGAAACCAACCCGGTCGTCATGGGCTTCTGGCTAAACGTGGCGTTTCTTGGTTTTGGCGGCGGTGCCGCGCTTGCGTTGCAGACAGGTGTTGCAATGCCGACCATCAATTACCCTTTCTTGTTTGCCACCTGGCAACCCATGGCAGCCAGTGATTGGGGAATGATCGGAGTGTTGGCGCTGTTGATGGTAGGTGTCGCGATTGGCGTGGCGACGGCCTATCAATCGCCACAACCTGCGGTGATCGCCACATTGGAATACTGTTACATGATCTTCGCGATCTTTTGGGGATATGTTCTGTTTGGCGAAACCCCCGATTTTTGGATCATCGCGGGAATGGTCTTGATTACGGCGGGCGGCTGCGCGGTGCTGTTACCGCGCGCACAGGCGGCGCAGCGCGGATAGGCCGCAGTTGGGCCTGATAACGGTCCCAAGCGATTGCGCTGTCCCCTGATGAAGATTTACCAAATTTGTGGCGCGGGGCCATATTTGCCACATTAGCTGCAGTCAGGTCTGATCAAACAATGCGGCGCTTCAAGCCAGCAGCGCTACCTTGTGCGGCGACTGGCCGTAGCGGCTTCGGTAGCGTTTACGGAAATTGACGGGTTGCACAAAACCTACGGCGACGGCGATATCTTCGACGCTGCGGTTGGTTTCGAGCAGCAACCGTCGTCCTTCTGCCAGCCGCAGATTTTGCAGATGGCGCGCAGGGCTAGTTTGCAAATGAGCCCGAAAAAGCCGCTCTAACTGGGGGCGGGTCAGGCACGTTTGGGTTTCGGCAAGACAAAGCACATTGGGGATCGAAAACTGTGTTTCCAGCAGCTTCAGGGCGCGCTGTAAGCTGGGCGGCACATGCGGCGGCCGACGCGGCAGGTCGCTTGCCAACCGGGGCGGAGCAAGCATGCATTGGGTAAGGACAAAGCGAAGTTGCTTTGGCCCAAGCAGGTCGTGCAAAAGATGCAAGATTACATCGGTCACAATCTGACCGTCGGGACAAGTTGTCAGCGTGCCGTCACAGGTGAACGCGTCTGGCGCGGGGCAAAGCGTTGGGAAGCACAGACCAAAGGCCTGTCGGTCTGCATCGGGCAAACTGAAGCGCCGCCCTTGCAACAGGCCAGCCTTGGCAAGAAGCCAAACGGCGGAACCTGTCGCAACAATCCGCGTTCCGATCGCGCTGGCGAACCGCAGATCATCCTGTAGCGCGCGGGTGAGCGTTGCATCCTTGCGGCCAAGGATCACCACCAGATCGGCAGTTGCCAGTTGCGTTTGATCCGCCTCTGCCGCCAACGGAATACCCGACGAAGTGGTCACGGCTGCGACCGACATAAGGCTGCATCCATCCATCAACAAAAGCGCCACGGCCAGGCTTCGAGCCTGACGCGCGGCTTTTGGTGCCCAAAGGCTTAGAACCATGTTCAGGGATGTTAGTCCCAACGCGCGACGGACGACCCCAAAACCTCACGATGCACGGTGAGGCCAAGGCCCGGCGCATTCGGGGCAAGAACGCCCCCCTTTTCGACGGGCGCATCGAAACTTGCGGTCGTCAAAGTTACCATATCGCGGCAATCAAGGATGCAACGCAGATTGCGCGCGGGAACTGTAGCGCCCAAATGCACAATGCCCGCAAATGGGATGGCCGAACCGACGGTGTCTTGAACGCTGATTGTCAGCCCGGCTGCGCGGCAAATGTCGCGGTGACGGCGGCCGCGCGTCAACCCGCCCGCTTTGGAAATCTTCAGGCCAATGCCATCGCCAATTTCTTCGGCGACAATCCGCAAAATATCGCCATCCAGTTCCGCAAGTTCATCCATGATGATCGGCACGGGGCAACGCTTGCGCAAGCTGGCGGTTTCACGCCATGTCGCGCAGGGCGCCTCGAGCACAAAGTCCAACCCCGGCGGCAGCATCCGCAGCATTCGCAAAGCGGTTTCGGGCAGCATACCGCAATTGGCATCGACAAGGAAGAATTCGCCCGGACGACGATCGGCAAGGCAGGCAGCGATACGTTCGGCGTCCAAAGCCGGACCGCCCTCGCGATCCAACGCGCCGATCTTCACCGAATGCCCAAGGTAGCCCATCTGCCGATGCACGGCGACGCGCCGGCGCATCTCTTCTGGCGAGCCGGCATAGATTGATGAAATGGTCGGCAAACGCGTGCCTGTCGCATCGCCAAGCAGTTCACACACTGGCAGGCCGACGGATTTGCCAAAGATATCCCAGCGGCAATGTCAAAGGGCGTTTTGGCGCGGTGATGACCAACCAAGGCGTCGTCCATCACATCGTTGATCCTGTCGAGCTGCCGCGGATCACGGCCCAAAAGATGTGGTGTGATTTCTTCTATCCCGGCACGGGTTCCGCGAGCGTGGGCCGCGATATAGGTCGAACCGAAGGGGGTAGACTCGCCCCAGCCTTCGATGCCGTTATCGGTTTCGATCCGCAAGATCGCGGCATCAAAGCCGGTGTATTCGCGCCCGCCCGAAAGCAGATAGACCCCGCCCGAGTAAGGCAGATGCACTTCGTAAAGTTCGATAGCTGCGATTTTCATGCGAACACCTGTGGCGGGATAAGGGCGATTTTTCCGGTATGCGATTTGGTCAGGAAGGCGGCCTGCGCGGCGGCGATTTCCGCCAGCGGATAGGTTTTGGCAACCACAGGGCGGATTTCGTCCGTCTGAATATAGCGGATAAGGTTTTCAAACACCGCATCGTCTTGGAAGGTACAGCCGTAGAGGGTGATATCTTTCAGATAAACCGTTCGCAGATCCAATTCGCAGATCGGTCCTGCGATGGCCCCGGCAACAGCATAGCGCCCGCCCAAACGCAGCACATTCAATAGGCTGGGAAAGCCCGCCCCCCGACCATGTCGATCACCACGTCGACAGAGTTGTGCCCAAGTGCGGCGACAAGATCTGCATCGCGTTCAATACAAAGATCTGCGCCCAAAGCCTTTACTTCAGCGGTTTTCGATGCGCCGCAAAGCGCAATAACCGTGGCACCGCGTCGTTTTGCCAACTGCACCGCAGCAGAACCGACCTCACCCGACGCACCGGTGATCAGAACTCGTTCGGCCCCTACCCCAGCGCGGTACAGCATGTTTTCGGCAGTAGAGTAAGCGCACGGGATCGAGGCCAGTTCTGCATCCGACCAATCGCAGCTGATCGCATAAGTCTCGCGCGCCGGGGCAACCGTAAACTGCGCAAAGCCCCCGTCGATCTCGCTGCCAAAGGTCCAGCATGCGTAAGTCCGCCAATCAACATAGGACCGCAGCATGTTGCGAACCAGAACCCGTTCGCCGATGCGAGAGGCATCAAAACCGTCGCCCACCGTCACAATATACCCACTGACGTCCGAGCCTTAAATGCGCGGAAACTGCAACGGCGTGCCGGACCATGACGCATCATCGGCGTCAACCCTGGCCATTTCGGCGGCTGCGGTCGCGACTTCGATCTTCTTGGAATACCAGCCGATGCGCGTGTTGATATCGGTATTGTTCACCGCCGAAGCCGCGACTTTGATCAGCACCTCGCCCGCTTTTGGCACGGGCACAGGCAGATCATGGCGGTAAACCAACTTTTCGGGGCCGCCGTGACCGATTAACTGGGCCCCGATCTTCTGAGTGGGCTAGGTCTGGCATGAATGCTCCTTTCGGTGTGCGCGAGGTGATCTGGTGGCGGCGCATACAGCAACATCCGAAAAAATCGGGTTTGACTTGATCCAAACTCACAACAGATCGACACTCCGCAAGCAAGCCGCGCAAAGCTCACATCCAAGGGGCATCATGGCACAAAGACTTTATGCGTTGCCGCCGGTTACCAGCCTAGCGGTGTTTGAAGCCGCAGCCCGGCACATCAGCTTTACCCTTGCCACAGCAGAGTTGAATGCCCCCCGGCGCGGTCAGCCGACAGATCCGCGCTTTGGAAGCTGATTTGGGCGCTGCGCTTTTTCTTCGGCACAATCGCGGTGTCGTTCTGACCGAGGCCGGTGAAGAGCTGTTTGCCGTTCTAGCGCAGGGATTTTCGCGCGCGCCCGAGGTGGTTCGGGCGATCCGCCGTGGCGATCTTGCGCATCGCGTAACTTTGGCCTGTTCTGATGTCGTCGGTTCGATGTGGTTGGTGCCGCGTATGCCCAATTTCTGGCGTCGTTTTCCGCGATCAAGGTCGACCACCTGATCACCGACAATCTGCGTGATCTTCGTCGCCCCGACCTCGAATTGCTTATCCGCTTCGGCAACGGCGTCTGGGCGGAGGAAACCGCCGAGTTTCTGTTTGACGATATGGATTATCCGGTCTGCAGCCCTGCCTTTGCGGCCAGCCATCCCGGCGTTACGACGGCAGATTTGCCGCGCCTGCCGCTGATGGAAGTTGACTGGGTTGCGCCTGACTGGGTGTGCTGGGAAGATATTTTATCCCATGCTGGCCTACGGCCTGAAGCCACCAAAGACCGGCGTCTCAGCAAGTTCAGCGTGGCGATTGCCGCAGCTATGGCCGATCAAGGCGTGGTCATAGGTTGGCATCGCATTGTCGCCCCGATGATCGCGGCAGGGCAACTTGTGCGGCTGACAGATTTGTCAATGCGCCCCACTGGCGGATATCACCTGACCTGGAACACCGGGCTGGTGCCGTCACCAGCAGCCTGGTAGGTGCGCGACTGGCTTGGGGAAGTGGCCCGGCAGCCGCAAGCCTAACGGGCATGTGGCTTTGAAAGGTCGCTAGTTTGCAGCTCACGAGGATTAGGGAGCAGGGCATTTTGAGCCAGATGTGACTGGCTGATGCAACCGTGTTCTTGGGGGGCAGGTCAGAATAGCTTGAGTTCGAAAGCGGCAAACGGGGCTTTAATTCGACTCGCGCCGACGACGATGTCGCAAAATGGTGTGTTCGCTTCGGGTCCATGACTGCGGGCAGACGGGCTTTGGCGGCCTCATCGAAGAAATTCTTCGTGGGAGACCAATATGAATGACATTCCAGCAAAGGCGACCCGCGCAGGTGGGCGTGGCGCACGCAGAGCAATGCGGGCCGCCCCTGACTTCGAAATGCTGCCATCGCTGAAACGTGGGTTGCCCGAATGCGAGCCGATGACACCCGAGCAGGTGCGCAAGATCGATGATGCGTCGATGGCAATCCTTGAAGAGGTCGGTGTGATCTTTCGCGACGAAATTGCATTGGCCGACTGGAAGCGGGCCGGTGCGAAAGTGGTGGGCGATCGGGTTTATCTCGACCGCCATCTGGTTCGGGAGCTGATCTCGACCATCCCGTCAAGCTGGACCTACCGCGCCCGCAATATCGACCGCAGCCTGCCCTTCGGTGGCAAACATTCGATCTTTGTGCCGATGACGGGCGCGCCGTTCATCCGCGATCTGGACGATGTGCGGCGCTGGCCGACGATTGCTGACCTGAACACCTTCCACAAGCTGTCGCATATGTCGCCCGCGTTACACTCGACCGCGCACCATATTGTGGAACCGATGGATATGAAGGTGAGCCACCGCCACCTGCATATCACCTATTCGTCGATGAAACATTCCGACAAGACCTTCATGGGCATGACCACCAGCGGCAAGAATGCCGAGGACGTCATGGCCATGTGTGAAATCCTGTTCGGGGCCGATTTGATGGAGGAAACGCCCGTCACCACCGGCAACTGTAATGGTAACTCTCCGCTTGTCTGGGACGAAACCATGCTGTCGGCAATGCGCGCCTTTGTGAAGCGCAAGCAGCCGGTGCTGTGTTCGCCCTTTGTCTTGGGTGGGGCCAACACCCCTGCGTCGGTCGCCCCTGCCGTGGCGCAACTGAACGCCGAGGCGTTGTCAGCCTTGGCCTATACGCAGGTGATCCGCAAAGGCGCACCGGCGATCTATGGTCACTACCTTTCAACGGTTTCGATGAAATCGGGGGCGCCGATGGCTGGCACACCCGAGATTTCCTTGATGAACTTCATGATCGGTCAGATGGCGCGGTTTTATAACGTGCCGTGGCGCACCTCTAACCTTCTAGGGGGTGCGAAAACCTTTGACGCGCAGGCGGGATACGAATCTGCGATGACAATGAATGCGGTTTTGCATGCCGGCGCCAATTACATCTGGCACTCGGCAGGCTGGAACGAGGCCGGGATGCACTGTTCTATCGCCAAGTTTGTCGTCGATGCCGAAATGTGCGCGATGGGCTACCGCATGGCCGAAGGCCCGCGTTGGGACGACTTTGACGAAGGTATGAAGGCCGTGCGCGATGTTGGTCCGGGTGGGCACTATCTGGGTCACCCGCATACGCTGGAAAACTTCGAACGGGCGTTCTTCATGCCAAAGATGTTCGACAACAATTCAATCGAACAATGGCAGGCTGAAGGCTCGGTCGAGATTACCGAGCGCGCGCTGACGCAGGCAAAGAAGCTGCTGGCTGACTATGAAGAACCGAAGCTGGATGAAGGTATCAACGAGGCGCTGCTGGACTATATCGCCCGACGCGAGCGCGAAATTCCGGCGGTGGACGAATTGAACACCGAATACTGAAAATCCCCACCTGGCCGCCCTTCGGGGCGGTCATTTTTCCATCTATAAAAGGAAAGTAGAGTGATCGCTCTACTTTTCACTTTCAAAAGTAGAGCGATCACTCTACATTTTCAGTATGAAAACCACCAAACTTCGAATCGCCACCGAATTGGAACGCAGCTTCGCCCGGCAGGGATTTGCCGAGCAGGGCGTCGAGGCTTTGCGCGCCGACGCCGACGTGTCGCTGCGGACGCTTTACAAGCATTTCCCCAGCCGCGAAGCGATGATCATCGGCGCGCTGGAACATCGCGACGCCACATATTCCCAATGGCTTGAGGGTGGCCCGACGGTGGGCGCTGCGCATGTGTTGCATCCTTTGGTGCGGCTGGGCGATTGGCTGGGTGAAGTGGCCAATACCGGCTGTTTGTTCCTGAACGCCTGGGCCGAATACCCTGACAGCGCGGCGATTGCGGCAGTGGTTAAGACGCACAAAGCAAAGCTTGCCGACGAATTCCGGCGGCGACTGGGCCGGGTCGCCCCCGGGCAAGACACCGGTCATTTGGCCGAAACCCTGTTTTTACTGCACGAAGGCATGACGCAGGCCGCAAGGCTACAGGGCCGCGAGATTGCCTATGAGGCAGCAATGCATGCGGCACGGGCTGCTTTGGCCGCAGCACAAATTCAGTAACCATCTGAGGGTCCAATGAAAATAAAGGAAATCCACGTTTATGCCCATGACTTGCCGGTCAAGAATGGGCCTTATCGGATGGCAAATGCGCTGGTTTGGTCGCTCCAAACCACGCTGGTAAAGCTTGTCACCGATACGGGTGTTGTCGGTTGGGGCGAAACCTGCCCTGTCGGCCCGACCTATCAGCCTTCGCATGCCAAAGGTGCGCTGGCGGCATTGGAAGAGATGGGGCCCGGGTTGATTGGTGCCACGATCCATCCGGTTGCGCTGCGGCGCAAAATGGACAGCCTGCTGAACGGTCATCGTTATGCCAAAGCTGCAATCGACATCGCCGCTTACGACATTTTGGGCAAAGCGACTGGCCTGCGGGTGGCTGACCTTCTGGGCGGGGCGGTTACCGAAAATGTGCCGTCCTACTATGCCAGCGGCGTGGGGGAGCCAGATGAAATCGCGCGCATCGCCGCCGAAAAACTGGCCGAAGGCTATCCGCGTATGCAGGTGAAAATCGGCGGCCGACCGGTGGAAGTGGACATCGCAGTGTTGCGCAACGTCTGGGAGGTTATTGGCGGCTCTGGCATGCGTTTGGCTGCCGATGGCAAACGCGGCTTGACCACCCGTGACGCGCTGCGGCTAAGCCGTGAATGCCCCGACATTCCGTTTATCATGGAACAGCCCTGCAACACCGTCGAAGAGCTTGCCGCGATCCGGGGGCAATTGCATCACGGCATTTACATGGATGAAAATGGCGAGGATCTGGCGACCGTCATCCGCGCCGTAGGCACCGGGCTTGTCGACGGATTTGGCATGAAGGTCACCCGCATCGGCGGGCTGCAGGCCATGGCGACCTTTCGCGACATCTGTGAAGCGCGCAGCCTGCCGCATACTTGTGATGACGCTTGGGGCGGAGACATCATCGCTGCCGCCTGCACCCATATCGGCGCGACCGTTCAGCCCCGGTTGATGGAAGGCGTCTGGCTGGCGCAGCCCTATATCGACGGTCATTTTGACAGCAAAAACGGCGTCAAAATTGTCGATGGTCACATCAAACTGCCGCAAGGGCCGGGTCTTGGGATTACCCCCGATGAAGGTATCTTTGGCAGCGCTCTTCTTTCGTTCGGATGAGGAAAAACATGAACGATCTCAATGGAAAAACCGCCCTAGTGACAGGTGCCGCTGGCGGTATTGGGGCGGCGGTGGTCAAGGCGCTGCGCGCACAGGGTGTGCGGGTGGCGGTGGCCGACCGCGATGTGGACGGGATAGAGGCAGAAGCCCACTTGCCCGGAAACCTGCTTGACCAAAGCTATGCCGATGGTCTGCCCGCTGCGGCAATGGCGGCGCTGGGGCGGCTGGATATCGTGGTCAACAACGCGGGAGTTATCACCCGTGGCAAGGTGGATGAAACCTCGGATGCCGATTGGGATCTGTCGGTCGGGGTCAACGTGCAGGCCCCCTTCCGTATCTGCCGCGCCGCCATTCCGCTGATGACGAGTCAGGGCGGCGGCGCAATTGTTAATGTCGCCTCGTGCTGGGGGCTGCGGCCTGGGCCGGGCCATGCGATCTATTGCATGACCAAGGCAGCGATTGCGTCACTGACCCAGTGCATGGGGATGGACCATGCCGACAAGGGCATCCGCATAAACGCAGTCGCCCCGAACGAGGTCAACACGCCAATGCTGCGCACCGGCTTTGCCAAGCGCGGTTTTGACCCGGACAGTGCTGTGGCCGAACTGGGCAAGACCGTGCCGCTGGGACGGATCGCGGAACCCGAAGATATTGCCGATGTGATCTTGTTCCTTGCCTCGGACGCATCACGCTACATGTGCGGCGCGGTGATCGAGGTGAATGGCGGGAAACCTGTGAAATGAGCCGTTTTGCAGGAAAAGTCGCGCTTGTGACTGGCGGACGATCAGGCATTGGTCAGGCAATCGCCGAACGACTGGCATCAGAAGGCGCGCGGGTGTTTACCGCCCAACGCGGGCCGGATGGTAGGTTTGAGGGCATCGAAGCTGATTTCACCGACACTGATTGCCCCAAGCGTGTGGTGGATCAGATTATCGCACGCGCAGGCCGTCTGGAAGTGTTGGTGAACAACGCCGGGATGATGCAGGAAGCCAAGGTTGAAGACATGAGCCTTGCCGATTGGGAGCGTAACCTGCGGGTAAACCTGACGGCACCGTTTTTGCTTATCAAAGCGGCCCTGCCCCATCTGCGCGCCACCAAGGGCAGCATCGTCAACATTGGATCTATCGAAGGGCTTGGGTCCAACCCGCAGCACGCGGCCTATTGCGCCTCTAAGGCGGGCTTGCACGGGCTGACGCGGGCGGTGGCGGTGGATCATTCAACCGAAGTGCGCTGCAATGCGGTGGCGCCCGGCTGGATCGACACCGAGTTGAACGAGGCCTTTGTCGATGCCATGCCCGACCCGGCGGCGTTTCGCGCCAATATCGGCCGCATCCACCCTGTCGGCCGCACAGGCAAGCCAGAAGAAGTGGCCGCACTGGTGGCATGGCTAGCCTCGGCCGAAGCTGCTTTCGTCACCGGTCAGGTCTGGACGGTAGATGGCGGGCGCATGGCCAAGCTAAGCCTGCCTTAAGATAGATGGCGGCCCAAGAGACTTAGCTGTTTCTTGGGCCTGCGACCAAACGCACTTTACCGTGCGCCCCAAGTATCGGTCAGGCGGTAGCCGGCTGGCCACGGATCGCTGGGGTCAAGCATGTGTTGGTGAATGCCGGTGATCCAACCGCGCCCGCTGATTTCGGGCAAGATCGCGGGGTGATCGCCAGCAGTGGTCTGCCCCAAAATCCGACCGGTGAAAGTGGAACCAATCAGCGACACCTGCGTCAGGCTGTCTGCTTCGGTCATCAAGCCCTTGGCATGCAACAGCGCCATGCGCGCCGACAGCGCCGTGCCGGTTGGCGACCTGTCGATCTTGCCGGGCTGGATCGCCACCGCCGACCCCATGCGCAACCCATCTGCGTCGCGCTGCAGCGGCCCAGCGAACTGGCAGAATGAAAAATGCCGCCAATCGGGGTTGGTGGGGTGAACAAATCCAATCGCCTCGGTCGCGGCCTTGGTGATGCGCGCGCCAAGCCGGGCCAGATCATGCGCTTCATCTGGGGTCAGGGCAAAGCCAAGCGCCGTCGCGTCAACCATGACAAAACTGTCACCGCCATAGGCAGTATCGACAGTAAGCGTGCCAATGCCTTCAACCTCTAGCGGCACCGACATTTTCTGGGCGAAGCTGGGCAGGTTCTGCACGAAAATACGCCGCGCCTTGCCGCCCTGACATTCGGCCCGCACTTTGACCAGCCCACCCGGAGCTTCGAGCGTGAATTCGGTGACAGGTTCTTGCATCGGCAAGATGCCACCATCCAGCAGCACGGTCGCCACGCAGATGGAATTTGAACCCGACATTGGCGGGGTATCTTCCGGCTCCATGATGATAAAGGCCGCGTCCGCCGCGGGGTTCTTTGGCGGCACCAGCAGGTTGACGTGCCGAAAAACCCCACCCCTTGGTTCGTTCAGCACAAAATTTCGCAACGTCTGGTCGCGGGCAATGAAGCGGCTTTGCTCCCAAAGGGTCGCGCCCGGCGGTGGCGCAACCCCGCCAACAATCACATCGCCGACTTCGCCTTCAGCATGGGCGGAAATTACGTGGACCGTCTTGATGCTTTGCATGTTTCATTCTTTCGCGGCGCGCCATTCTTTGTAGCGCAGGTAGATGTTCGCGCCGATGGTCGAGAAGGGTTTGGGCGGCAGCTTTGCGGGCTGGGCTTCTGTTGCAAAGTGGCGGGTCACGTCGCTTTGGGTGCCCGAGGCCAAGTCTGCGGCGCCGATGCCGGTCAGGGTGCTGCGTGCGGTGCCAAGGCCGTTGCAGACGCAAGCGGCGTAAAGCCCGTGGTCCAGCTCTTTCATCACCGACACGCCGTTCTTGCTTAGGCACAGATGGCCCGCCCAAGTATGCTCCATCCGCGCACCCTGCAATTGCGGGAAGCGGGTTTCGAACTTTTCACGATGCACTTTCGCGGTGCGCTGCAAGGTGGCCTCGGTCGGCTCCATCCCCGGCTCGAAGGTGGCGCAGGTGCGGGTGATGATGCGGTTGCCGCCCTGTCCGGTGTCGATCCGCCGCATCGTCGTACCCATCGGGTCCGACGGCGTGACGCCCCAACGCGGCTGCCCGCCCAGACGGGCCAGCGCCGCGCTGTCCAGTTCCGCCGTCATCGACGCATAAAGGAACACATGCATCAGCCGGTTCTGCGCAAAGCCAAAGCTTTCCAGATGGCCGTTGTTGGCCAGAATAACCTTGCCCGCCGCCACCCGTCCGCGCGGCGTGGTGATGACCCAAGCCTTGCCTTGCTGCGCCATGCTGGTGACCGGCGTTGCCTCGTACACTTCGATACCCGCGCGGCGCAGACCTTCACCAAAGCCACGGATATAGCCCGCCGGTTGCAACATCACCGTACCCGGCGTGTAAACCCCCGAGGTGTAGTGGCGGCTGCCGGTCACTTCGGTCATCGCCTTGGCATCAAGGATCTGATTGGCTTCGCCAAGCTCGTCCAGATGCTTGGCATAAGACCGGTTCAACGCATCCGCCGTGTCCGAGGCCGCGCCGTTGATCTTGCCCGCCGGATCAAAGAAGTTCCGGTCGATGCCGAACTCTTCCACCACCCCGCGCGCAAAGCCAATCGCCTTGCGGTTCAGCGCGATAATGGCGCGGTCGTCGCCGCCGCCGGAATAGTCGTCCGAGGTCAGCTCATGCGGCAAATCAATCATGAAGCCCGAATTGCGCCCCGACGCGCCTTCCGCCAACCGCCCCGCCTCTAGCACCACGATCCGCGCGCCGGGGTTCAACTCCCGCAGACGTTGCGCGGCGGACAGGCTGGCAAAACCGCCGCCCACCACCGCAAAGTCGGCAGTCCTGTCGCCGTCAAGGGCGACAGGTGCGGGTTGCCCCGGCAGAATGGCGGACCATGCGGCGGTGCCCCGTTGCACCGGGGTCCGCCGCGCGCTGTAGCTGGTCATGCGACAGCCTCATCTCCGTCATCGGCCAGATCAACCCAGATTGTCTTGATCTGCGTGTACTGGTCATGCGCGTGAATGCCATTGTCGCGGCCGCCAAAACCCGACTGCTTGAAGCCGCCGAACGGGGTCGAGATGTCGCCTTCGCCAAAGGAGTTCACCGTCACCGTGCCCGCCCGGATCGCCCGCGCGCCACGGATCGCCTTCTTCACATTGGCGGTGAAGATCGACGCCGCAAGCCCGTAGTCGGTGTCATTGGCCAAGGCAATCGCCTCGTCAAAGCTGTCAACTGTCAGCACCGACAGCACCGGGCCGAAGATTTCTTCGCGCACCTGTTTGGCATCGCGCGCGGCTTCCAGAATGGTCGGTTCGACAAAACCGGCTGCCGCCTTGCCGCCCATCAGAACCTTCGGGCCGCCGGCTTTCTTATCGCTGCCAAGATAGCTGGCAACCTTGTCAAAATGCGCCTTGCTGACCAGCGCGCCAACCCGGTTCACCGGGTCCAGCGGATCGCCCATCGGCCATTCGCGAGCATGGGCAAAGATGCGCTGCAGCAGGTCTTCCTTCACACCCTTCTGCACGATCAGGCGCGACGCGGCAGAGCAGTTTTCACCCATGTTCCAAAACGCGCCATTGACGATATGCGCCGCCACCCGGTCAAGGTTTTCCGCATCATCCAGCACCACCGCCGGATTTTTGCCACCCATTTCCAGCGTGACTTCTTTCAGGTTCGACTCGCCCGCGTATTGCAGGAACCGACGCCCCGTCGCGGTCGATCCGGTGAAGGACACCGCATCAATATCCATGTGGCGGCCAATCGGTTCGCCCACTTCTGCGCCGCCGCCCGGAACCACGTTGAACACGCCTGCGGGAATTCCCGCCTCCATCGCCAGTTCGGCGACGCGCAGCGCGGTCAGGCTGGTTTCCAGCGCCGGTTTGACGATGATCGAACAGCCCGCAGCCAGCGCCGGGCCAATCTTCCACGCCAGCATCAGCAGCGGGAAGTTCCATGGCAGCACCAGCCCCACCACGCCAACCGGTTCACGCACCACCAACGCAATATGGTTGTCGGATGCCGGGGCGACCTGATCATAGATCTTGTCGATCAACTCGGCATGCCAGGTCAGGCAGTTCACCGTTTCCGGCACATCGACCAATTCGCAATCGTAAATGGTCTTGCCGCTATCAAGGCTTTCCATCACCGCCAACTCGCGGGCATTGCGCTCGATCAGCTTGGCCAGCTTGATCAACACCTCTTTGCGCGCTTTCGGGTGCAGCCGCGACCAGCGGCCATCTTCAAAGGCATCGCGCGCCTTGCCGACGGCAAAATCCACATCCTCGGCGCCGCAAGCCGCGACTTTTGCCAGCACCGCCCCGGTTGCCGGGTTCAGCGTGTCAAAGGTCTTGCCAGAGATCGCAGGACGGAAGCTGCCGTCAATGAAGGCTTGGGTCGGAAAGGTCAGCCCGGCGGCGATGGCCTTGTATTCGTCAGTTGTCAGAAGAGACATGGGTTCACTCCGCCTCGATCTTGGCAATGGTGGTTTTCAACACGCGCACCGTCTGTTCCAGCTGGCGCTTGTCATCCTTGTTCAGCCCCTTCAGCGGCGGGCGCGGCGGACCGGCATAATTTCCCGCCATTTCAACGCCATGCTTGATGCACTGAATGAACTTGCCGCCCTGCTCCAGCACCCGCATCAGCGGCATCATTGCCGACATGATCCGGCGGCCCTTGCTAAAGTTGCCCTCGACGGCGCAGGCTTGCCACAGCGCCAGATGTTCCTTCGGCAAGAAGTTCGACCCGCCGCACACCCAGGACCGCGCGCCCCAGGCAAAGAACTCCAGCGCCTGATCATCCATGCCGCAAGACATCTGGATATGCGGATAATCGCGCGCCAGCAGGTGAACCCGGTTGATATCGCCAGAGCTTTCCTTGATGGCGCAGAAGTTGCGCGACCGGCCAACACGGTCAAGGAATTCCTCGCCCATATTGATGCCCATCCGGCCCGGATAGTTGTAAAGCATGATCGGCAGATCAGCCGCACGGTCGATCGCCAGCGCGTTCAGCGCGTTTTCCTGTTCGGTCGGCACCGAATAGGGCGGCGAGCCGACCAGGATCGAATCCGCGCCGATTTTGGCCGCATGTTCGGCCATGATGATGCTGTCTTCCTGCCGGATCGCCACGGTGCCCACCATCAAATGGCAGCGGCCTTTGGTGATTTCGCGCGCAAAAGACGCCATCTCCAGCCGCTCTTGCATCGATTGGGCATAATATTCGCCCGTCGAGCCGCCGTTGATGATGCCATGCACACCCGCCGCCATCAGATATTCCAGATGGGCGGCAAAGGCGTCGCGATTGATCGACCCGTCCGCGTTATGCGGGGTGATCGCTGGGGTGTAGATGCCTTCGAACTTCATGAAGCTCCTCGTTTTTCTTCGGCGCCCGGCGCGCGGCCCAGCGGGATATGGATACTGTCAGGGGTAACGAAACTTTCGATCTGCGCCCGCGAAAGTTCCCAATGCGCCACGGCAAGATCGCCCGCGGCGTCGGCATCTCCGGCCTCGATCAGCGCGATGAACTGGTCATGCTGGTCGGCGGCAACGGTCTGGTTTTCAGCCATGGTGATCTTGCGCGGATTGTAAAACGTCATCGCAATGCGGGTGTGGTCGATCAGCAGCCGACGCAGCGATGGCAGCAGATACTCATTGTCTGCCATGTCGCCGATGATCGAATGAAAGCGTTCGTTGCCAAGGGCGCGGTCCGCCGCCCCCCCCGACCGGATCGCCTGCCGAAACGCCCATTGCGATTCCTTCAGCCGGGTGATCTGCGCCGTCGTAGCATGCGTCGCCGCCAGCCGCGTCACCGCCGCGTAGATCATCGGCGCCGCCACAAAGAAGTTCCGCAATGTCTTGTGCGTCATCGGCGACACCTGCGCGCCACGATTTTCGTGCAGGACAACATAGCCTTCGCCCGCCAACTGCCGCAAAACCTCGCGCAAGGGCGGCCGCGAAATCCCGTAAAGCTCCGACAGTTCGGTTTCGTCCAGATACGCGCTCGGCTCCAGATCCTGCGTCAGAATCCGCGCCCGCAACGCGTCAACGCACAAACTCTTTTTGCTTCGGGTTTCCAGTTCCAAGGCGGTCTCCTGTGCGGCCGAAGGCGTCGCATTGCTGAATCAGCTAACTTAACTCGGTTATACGCTCATAATACATATTGTCTACTGCAAATTTCACGCGCCGTTGGGGTGCAAGACGCGACGTTCAACGTCGGTCGCGGTGAAATCTTTTGCATCATGGGGTTGTCCGGCTCCGGCAAATCTACCCTGATCCGGCATATCAACCGGCTGATCGAACCAACCTCAGGCACAGTTTTTATCGAAGGGCAGAACGTCAGCGCGATGAACCCGCGTCAACTGCGCGAGATGCGGGCCGAACGGATCGGCATGGTGTTTCAAAGCATGGCTCTGATGCCGCATCGCACTGTGCGTGACAACGTGGCCTTTTCGCTGGAGGTGCGCGGAGCCTCGCAGGCAAAGCGCGCCGAAGTGGCCGATCATGCCATTGCGGCCGTGGATCTGACCGGCTGGGAAAACAAATACCCCGATGAATTGTCAGGCGGCATGCAGCAGCGCGTTGGCCTTGCCCGCGCCATTGCAGCGGACCCGACCATTCTGCTGATGGACGAGCCGTTCTCGGCGCTGGATCCGCTGATCCGCCGCCAGTTGCAGACCACGTTCATGAAGCTGTCGGCGGAACTGCATAAGACGACGGTGTTTATCACCCATGATCTGGATGAGGCGATCCGCATTGGCGACCGCATTGCTATCATGAAAGACGGAGTGCTGGTGCAGACGGGCACGCCCGAACAGATCGTCACCGAACCTGCGGACGATTACGTTGCCGAATTTGTCGCCGGGATTTCCAAACTGGATCTGGTGACTGCGGCGCGGATCATGCAGCCCCTAGCGCAGTACACCCAAGCTCATGGCGCACAAGACATGGGGCAATGGCCGGTGGCGGCCCCATCGGACAAGTTGAACGAATTGGTCGATCTGGCGGTCGGCACGGACGATCCGATTTTGGTGCGCGCAGATGGCGCAGACATCGGCATCGTCACGAAACGCGCCTTGCTGCGCGGCATTCAGGGCAAAGACGAAGGGGAGGCCAAGTGATGTCCGATTTCAACTGGCTGAACCCTTTCGCAAGCGTCGATCTGAATATTGCGGGCCGCACCGATGGTATCAAGCAGTGGGCTATCAGCCACCGCGAACAAATCCAGCCGATCAAGCGGTTCTTCGACAACATCATTATCGGCATCGACGATGCCCTAAACGCAGTGCCCCCGACGATCATGTTGGTGCTACTGGTGCTGATTGCCTGGCAACTTGCCGGGCGGCGGGTGGCGTGGATTGTTGCAGCTTGTCTGACTGTTCTTGGCCTGCTTGCCCCTGCAGCCTGGGGCTTGGCGATGACAACCCTTGCGATTGTCACTGCGTCGGTTCTGGTTGCCGTGCTGATCGGCCTGCCGATGGGCGTGCTGGCTGGCAAATCCAACCGCTTTGAAACCTTCATCCGCCCCGTGCTTGACACGATGCAGACCATTCCGGCCTTCGTTTACCTTGTGCCGGTGGTGATGCTGGTGGGGATTGGCAACGTATCTGGGGTGATTGTCACCATCATTTTCGCGCTGCCGCCGCTGGTGCGCCTGACCTCGCTGGGCATTCGCAGCGTCAACCCTGCTGTTGTCGAAGCCGCGCGGGCTTTTGGGGCTACGCCGTCACAACTGCTACTGAAGGTTGAACTGCCCTTGGCAACGCCGACCATTTTGGCGGGACTGAACCAAACCATCATGCTGTCGCTTTCCATGGTGGTTATCGCCTCGATGATCTCGGTCAAGGGGCTTGGAAACGAAGTGCTGCGGGCGATGGGACGGCTTGATGCCGGCAAAGCCATCGTCGGCGGCATGGGGATCGTGATGCTGGCCATCGTGCTGGACCGCATCACCCAAGGGCTCGGCCGGTCGGGGCGCGAGCGGGGACATCAACCTTGGTGGCGCACTGGACCCATCGGTCTGATCGCCAGAATCGTCCGACCAGAGTGACTTAAAAAACGACCAACAGGAGGAATAAAATGAAACATCTTACCTTCACCACCGCCTTGGCATTGATTGCCGCAAGCGCCGCCTTTGCAAATGACAAACCCGGTGCGGGCGTTACCGTTCGCCCGATGCTGCCCACCCAGATCGAAGAACATTTCCAGCACAAGATCCTGTTCCACGCCCTGCAAGATCTTGGCTACACCATCGCGGAGCCAAACGAGGCCGAATACCAGACCATGATCATGGCGGTTGGCGCGGGTGATGCGGATTTCACCGCCGTTGAATGGCGCACCCTGCATGACGGCTTTTACCAAGAAGCCGGTGGCGATGCGGTGATGACCAAAGTTGGGCATTACATTCAAGGCGCACTGCAAGGTTACCTGATCGACAAAAAGACCTATGACTCGGGCATCACCGATCTGGGCATGCTGGCTGACCCGGAAAAGGCCAAGATTTTTGACGCAGACGGTGACGGCAAAGCTGATCTTGCAGGCTGTATCCCCGGCTGGGGCTGCGAGCGCGTGATCGAAACCGGCCTGGATGCCTACAAGTTGCGCGACACCGTTACCCACAATCAGGGTGAATATCAGGCGATGATCGCCGACGTGATCTCGCGTCATGCGAACGGCCAGCCGATCCTCTACTACACCTGGACGCCGTATTGGGTTTCGGGCGTTCTGGTCCCCGGCAAAGACGTGGAATGGCTGAGCGTGCCGTTCACCGCCCTGCCGGACGGTGCGACTGGCAACACCGAATTCAACGGCAAAAATCTGGGCTTCGCAGTGGATGAAATCGGGATCATCGCCCGCAATGACTTCCTTGGGGCCAACCCGGCTGCGGCGAAGTTGTTTGAAGTGGCCACGCTCGACATCAACGACATCTCGGCCGAAAACAAGCTGATTGCCGATGGGGAGAACACCGAAGAAGCCATTGATAAGCACGCAACCGACTGGATTGCAGCGCATCAGGCCGAATACGATGGCTGGCTGGCTGGCTGCAGCCCGCGAAGCGGCGAACTAAGGCGGAGCGGGCGCACTTTTGGGTGTGCCCGTCCCAACCCAAGCAGTTGCCTTGCCAATTGGCGCGGCACCAGCAAGTAATGTGGGGTGCGCTGTCATATGGTGGCGCACCCCTTCATCGATCGGCAGATAGCGATGGCCCCCGCCACGACCCATTTCGTGTTCTTCTTGCTGCGAGATTTCTCGCACCTGGCATTTTCCTGTGCACTTGAACCGCTGCGGATTGCCAATCTGGTATCGGGAAAACCGCTGTATCGCTGGACCTTGGCAAGCGAAGATGGAACCACTGCAACCTGTTCGAACGGGTCAGTCACACTGGTCAGTACAGGGGTTGAACCGACGGATCACGCCGACAGGCTTTTCCTGATTTCGGGGATCGACGTTCAAACCCATACCTCACCGCACGTGTTGACCTATCTGCGCCGAGAGCGTGCATCTGGCACACCGTTGGGCGCGATCTGTTCGGGTGCCTACGTCTTGGCAAAAGCCGGATTTCTGGACGGTATGGAAACCGCGGTCCACTGGGCGTACCATGATCTTTTCGCAGAGGAATTTCCCGAAGTCCGCCTTGTGCGCAATGTGTTCGTGGCAAAGCGCAAGATCATCACGGCCTCTGGTGGAACCGCGGCGGCCGATCTTATGCTTCACCTGATCGGCAAGCAGCATGGCAATGATCTTGCCGTCGAAGTGGCAGATCAGATGGTTTACAATGCTGTTCGCGAAGATACCGCCGCTCAACGGGTGTCGCTGCAATCTCGACACGGGATGCGCAATGCCCACCTGATGCGGGCCATTGAAAGAATGAAAGAGACGATCGAAGACCCAAGTTCCCCCAGCCTGATCGCCGAAGAGCTGGGAATTTCGACCCGCCAGCTTGAACGTCTTTTTGGGCGCTATCTGAACTCCACACCCAAGCACTACTTTATGGAAATGCGCCTGCACCGGGCGCAGAACCTGCTGGTGCAGACAGAGCAATCCATCACCGAAATCGCCATGGCATGCGGGTTCAGGTCGACCTCACACTTCTCAAAGGTGTTCCGTGGCCACTTCGGAAAGTCGCCGATTTCACACAGGACGACGCTGACTTAGGCCGCGCCTGTGCAGGCCGGTTAAAAGCTCGAATAACGGCAGAGTGAAAACCGGCGCATTTGGTCTGGGCATCCGGGACGCAATCAGATCGGTTGGTTGCCCCCCGGACGAGCCACACCAAGATGGGCGGCGGGCGCTGCTGTCCATACGTTCGCAACCTGTTGCATTATTTCAATTCGAAAACCGGAACGAAGCTTGCTGGGGCGACGGTGCCGTCTTGGTCTGTCCCATTCGCGGTTTCTGCTGTTATCGTCGTAATTCTGGGGCCAGCGTGGCGCATGGAAAGGCTGCCTTCAATGGCACGCACGGCCTGTTCTATGGCAAGTTTGCCCTGCAGAACCGGGAAATCATCAGGTGCGGCAAGGATTTTCCCACGCTTTATGCCGCGCAGGACGGCTGGGGTCATATAGTCTGAAACAATAGCGATGCGCCCGGTCAAACCGCGTTCACGCAGGATCGAAACGGCAGCCTCGGCCATCGGACCGCTGCCGACCAGATAGTCGATTGCGGGGTCAGCATCGAGAACCTCTTCGACCAAGTTCAGCTGGATTTCACGCCCGGTATCACCGTATTTCACCACGACGATTTCGGCCGAACTGTCGGCCAGCCCTGCGCGAAAGCCCTCTTCGACAAAGCGCACCCAGCCTGCGCCCTTGGTGCCGGGGAACCACGCTAACCTTACCGGACGGCTGCCTTTGGGATTGCGTTTGGCAATGACCTCGGCCGCTGCATGGCCCATTTCATGCCACGAAACGCCGGACTTGGCAGTGATACCGGCGTCTGCAATGTCATTAACCGCAGCAACAACCGGAATGGTCTTGGCAATTTCCACCAGCGTTGGGGTCAGGCCATCCATCGACACGCTGCCCACGATCAATGCATCAGCGCCTGCGGCAACACAGGTTTTAATCTGATCAATCTGGCGGTCGAGGTTGGGGTAGCCCCCTGCTTCGACAAGGCGAAAGCCCACGCCCAGCTGCGTTGCCTCTTGAACCATTCCGTAGTTGACGCCAAGCCAATACGCATCTTTCAGATGCGGATAAGCCACGCAGATCCGCCATTTCTGCCGGGCCTTATCCAAGGGCTGGTAGTCGGTTGCGATCGCCGGACTGGAATAATCGAATGGAACAGACCGGACATCCAAGGCCCAAGTTTCCGATAAGGCCGGGCCGCAGACCACGACAAGCGCACCGCCCAAAATCACTCGCCAAAGGCACCTGCCCATGATTTTCCTTCCGAATGGCGTGTTGAAGTGTAGGTTTGGCCCCAACGCCCAAAAGGTCAAGCGGAAGACAGCAGATGAAGGCCATCAACCCGTTCACCAACCTTGGCGGAAAGCTCTTGCTGGCCTTTCTGATCATCGCCGGGCTTCCGGCCCTGACAGGTCTGTTAGGGTGGGTCAAATTGGGCGGCGTTTCGCGCAATCTTGATAGCGTGATAAATGAAACCATCCCTGCCATTGCCGAGGTGCGCGGCTATGCCGAAGAAACAGCGCGGATTGTCGCCGTGGCGCCTGAACTTGCCACCGTTACGACAGAGACAGAACGCTCTGGCCACATTGCGTTTCTGACCGGGCAAGTAGATGCGCTGAACAGTCGATTGGATGGTTTTGCCTTGCAGGGTGGGCAAGATGCGACTGGGCTTTTGCACACCGTAGCGCAGTTGCGGCAAGATATCGGTGTTCTGGATGCCCTTGTCAGCCAACGGATCGCCTTGGAAAAAGCCCTGTCGCAAGATCTGACGCTAGCCCTGAAAGCGGCAAATGATCTGATCGGGGTCGCCGACACTTTAGTTGCAAATGCCGAAATGTCGACATCAGCGACAATCTCGGATCTTTACGAAATGACCGACACCGCCGGACATCCGACCGCACGTCTGGATGCACTGGACAAACTGATCGAAGTCGACCTTTTCGAGCTTGGCCTGATGACCGAGCTGCGGTCACGCACCGCCGAAGCCGGTTTGCTTCTGAACCGCATTTCAGGTCTGGCCACCCCACAGGAGTTGACGGACATCAAAGGTCAGTTGGCCAGCAGGATGGAGATTATATCCCGCCGGGTTCGTGAGATCCGCGATCCGCAACGCGCCAGTCAGGCCCAAGACCTGCTTGCCGCAATGCGTCAGGATGGCCAAAAAACCAGCGCGCCGGGGATATTTATTGTTGCCGAACATATCCTTGCCACTCGGGCCCAGATTGCAGAGCTTCAGGCAGCATTACAACGATCAGCAAAGACGTTGGATGATCAGGCAGCCGCTTTGGCCAACGCGGCACAGGAGCGCGCCGGTGCGGCAGGCGCCTTGGCCATGGCCGAAATCCGCGCCACTCAGTTGTCTTACGGCTGGGCGGCGGTGGTGGTTCTGGCGATTTCGTTGGCGGTGCTGTGGTTCTATATTCAGGGCAATATCATTCGCCGCATCGACCGGCTGTCAGGCTGGATGGGCAGCCTTGCCGACGGGAAATTGGACATCCAGATGTCTCCATCGGGCAGGGATGAAATCACCCGAATGGAGCGGGCCTTTGAAGTATTCCGTGCGCAGGCCATCGCAAAAATTGCGCTAGAGGAAGAAAGGTCGCGCACGCTGGACGAATTGCGCATGCATCGCAACGAGTTACAGCGTTTGGTTGCCGAGCAGACCGAAATTCTGAGGGCAGAGGTGGCCGCGCATGATGTAGCGCGTTCGAAAGCCGAAGCCGCCGACCGCGCGAAGTCAGAGTTCCTTGCAATGATGAGCCACGAAATCCGAACACCAATGAATGGGGTGCTTGGCATGATCCGCAGCCTTGCACGCGACCGTCTGACAAAACGCCAGCAATCCAGCCTTAAAGCTGCCGAGGCTTCTGGCGAGGGGTTGATGACGATCCTTAACGCGGTGCTAGATTACTCCAAGGCAGAAATCGGCGCGATGACAGAAACCCCTGTCGTCTTTGCCCCCGGCACGCTGTTGGACAGCGTGGCGATGCTGATGCGGCCCGGTGCTGTCGAAAAAGGCGTGACTTTACGTTCAGATGCGCAAGCCCTGCCCCCGGCGTTGCTGGGCGACATGTCTAAGCTGCGGCAAATCCTGTTCAACCTGCTGTCAAATGCGGTGAAATTCACCGACCAGGGCGAAATCACCCTGCAAGCAGCCGAAACTTTACCTGGGGTCTGGGCTTTCAGCGTCACTGACAGCGGCCGCGGGATTAGACCAGAGGCGCAAGCCCGCATCTTTGAAGCCTTCGAACAAGAAGATGCCCTGACCGCCCGGCGCTATGGTGGCACGGGGCTGGGGCTGGCGATCTCGCAAAAATTTGCCGAACTAATGCGGGGCAAGATCACGTTAGAAAGCGCGCCGGGGCGAACTTGCTTTACGCTGACAGTGCCGTTGGCCCACGCTGCCGCATCGGACTTGCCTATAGCGCCAGCGGTGGCCGAGCAGGGTCGGGCGCTGCGGGTTTTGGTGGTCGAGGATAATGCAATCAACCAGATGGTCACGCAAAGCTATCTGGAGCAATTGGGCCATCAGGCTGTGCATGTTGATACTGGCGAAGCCGCACTTGATCTGTTGCAGCGCCAGATCTTCGACGCGGTGTTGATGGATGTGAACCTGCCCGGCATGACAGGCTGCGATGCTACTCGGGCAATTCGTTCCAGCGCCAACCTCGCCGTGGCCGCGCTGCCGGTCATCGGCATTTCTGCCCATGTGTTGGCAGGCGATATTGCAACGCAACTGGCGGCGGGCATGGATGATTTCGTGGCAAAACCTGTGGCCCCCGCCCGTCTGGCGCAGGCCTTGGCGCGCGTGGTGCCCCGGCGCAATGCTGGGACCGTCCTTGACCAACTGGTTGCAGACTTGGGCCCAGAGCCTGCCGCCGATCTGGCGCGGCTGTTCCTTGACACGCTGTCGCATGAAATGGCGGCGCTTACCCTTGCCGCCAGCACGGGCAAGGCACAAATCGTCCACGATTGCGCGCATCGGTTGAAAGGGGCTGCAGGCAACTTCAGCTTGCCCGCGCTTGTTCATGCGCTGGCCGACGCTGAAGCAGAAGCCGCAGCAGGGTCATTTTCGGGGCTGGAACAGCTAAAATACCGCGTGGCCGAGGCAAAGGGCGCCATGGCATCGGCGCTAGAGACAGTGGCTAGTCAATGACTGCCGTAAAAACATAGCCTTCGCCATGAGAGGTGCTGATTATCTGCGGGGCCTTCGGGTCATCGGCCAATTTGGCCCGCAAGCGGCGGATCAAAACGTCAATCGTGCGCCCAGCGCTGTCCTGACCGCGATGCGTGACGCCAAGGCTAAGCCTGTCACGCGACAGAACTTCGCCGGGGTGGTTGACCATCATCCGCAGCAATTCAAATTCGGCGCGGGTTAGCGCAATCTGGTCGCCGGTGCTGTTGCGCAACTGACGCGAGGCAGAATCAAAGCTAAACCCGGCAAAACTATGGACCCGCCGCCCCATCCGCCGCATCGCCATCGTGCGCCGCAGCAGGTTCTTGATCCGCGCCAGCAATTCGCGCCGATTGAAGGGCTTGCACACATAGTCGTCTGCCCCCAGCTCTAGCCCGACGATCCGGTCAACGTCATCCGTGCGCCCCGAAACAAGAATGATGCCGATTTCTGACAGTGCACGCTGTTCGCGGGTAATTTCCAGCCCGTCTTTCCCTGACAGGTTGATGTCGACGATCAGCAGATCTGCCCCCGTTTCAGCCAGAATACGTTCGGCCTTTTCAGAACTGTCGGCTTCGGAGACACGATATCCGTTGCTACCCAGATAGCTGGCAAGCGTTGCGCGCGTGACCCGATCATCTTCGATGATCAGGATATGGGGTGGTTTGGCGGGCCGGGGCGGGGTGGACATTCCTCTCTGTTAACAAATTTTCACAACATAATCTAGTTCGTTCACGACCGGGATCTTACCCGTTCATATCCCTTGGTTAGCCTTGTCCATGAAAACATCCGTTTTCGCACAAAGCCGCCCCGGCACGTATCGCGGCGGAGCAACAGGAACAGGGAATTTAAAATGAAACACCGCAGACTCCTTCTCTCCAGCGTCGCGCTGCTGGGCTTTGCTTCAGCCGCCTTCGCAGAAGACTCTGCCGATTCCATCGTGATCGGCCTGCATGACTGGTCCAGTCAAATCGTCGACAGCCGCGTGGTCGGCGACATTCTGGAAAAGGTTGGCAACAAGGTGGAATATGTAACCACCGACAGCCAAGCCGTTTATGAATCGATCCGTCTGGGCGACGTGACGCTGGAAACAGAAGTCTGGGAAGCGACCTTCGGGGCCGCCTTCGACGCCGCAATGGCCAAGGGCGGCATCGTTGATGCGGGCACGATGGATGCCGTGACGCGCGAAGAATGGTGGTTTCCCGCATGGGACAAAGAGGTGTGTCCGGGCCTACCCGATTGGAAAGCACTGAATGATTGTGCCAAGCTGTTCGCCACCCCCGAGACGGGTGACAAGGGGCGCTATCTGGGTGGCCCTGTCGATTGGCAGATGCATGACGGCGACCGGATTGCGGCCTTGGGCATGAACTTCACGCTGGTCAACGCGGGGTCTGCTGCGGCGCTTTGGGCCGAGATCGCAGCAGCTTCGAAAGACAAGCGCCCAATCGTGGTGTTCAACTGGACGCCGAACTTCATCGATGCGGTCTATCCCGGCGAGTTCATTGAATTTCCCGCCCATTTTGACGGGTGCGAAGACAAGCCCGAACTGGGGGTGAACCCGAATGCCGCCTATGACTGCGGCTTCCCCGGCGATGGCTATCTCAAGAAGGCCGCGTGGGATGGCATGGAGGCAAAATGGCCGAACGCTTATGGCGTGTTGCAAAAGGTGAACTTCACCAACGCCCAGTTGGCAGAGATGGCCAAGATGGTGGATGTGGACGGGATGGAGCCGGAAGATGCAGCCGCCAAATGGGTGGCAGACAACGAAGCCGTCTGGAAGCCTTGGACTGAATAGCCCTACGCCGACCGACCGCTACGCGCCCGGTAAATGCCGGGCGCGCCTTTCCTCTCTGCGGAGCTATGCCCAAGTGCCCACATCTCAGCCAATCATTTCTTGTCGCAATGTCTGGAAACTTTATGGCCCAAAACCCGCCGCCTATTTCGCCGGGATGCCTGCCGCGCATGGTTTCGCGGATATTCAACGAGACGGCTATATTGCCGCTGTTCGCGATGTGTCGGTCGATATCGCGAAGGGCGAGATGTTGGTGGTGATGGGCCTGTCTGGTTCGGGAAAATCGACATTGGTGCGCTGCCTGTCGCGATTGATCGACCTGACCGGCGGCACAGTGCTGGTCGAAGGCGAGGACATTGCGAAGATGGACGCGCGCGCGCTGATTGATCTGCGCCGCCGCAAGATGGGGATGGTGTTTCAAAGCTTTGGCCTTTTGCCGCATCGCACCGTGTTAGACAATGTGGCCTTCCCCCTAGAGATGCGCGGTCAGGACCGCCACACCCGCCGGGACCGCGCGCTAGAGGTGATCGAACTGGTGGGTCTGAAAGGCCGCGAGGATTATTTCCCGCGCGAGCTTTCGGGCGGTCAACAGCAGCGCGTCGGCATTGCGCGCAGCCTTGCGATTGAACCCGATATCTGGTTTTTGGACGAGCCCTTTAGCGCGTTGGACCCTTTGATCCGGCGTGAGATGCAGGATGAATTCCTGCGGCTGAAACAGATGTTGGGCAAAACCTCGGTTTTCATCACACATGACTTCGACGAGGCTTTGCGGCTGGCCGACCGCATCGCAATCATGAAGGATGGCGCGATAGAGCAATGCGACACCCCCGACCAAATTGTGCTGAACCCGGCCACCCCATATGTGGCGAAGTTTACCGAAGAAATCGACAAGTCGCGGGTGATCCGTGCGCGCGCCATGGCCCGTCCCGGCACAGGCGAAGGGAAGCCACTGGCCGCAGGTGCGTCGTTGCACCAATTGGCACGGCAGATCGCCGCGGATGCACGCGCGCAGATTCCAGTCGCCGAAGCGGATGGACGGATGATCGGCGTTCTTGACCGGGCTGCGGCGCTGGATGTGCTGTTTGGGGCAGCAGCATGACGGGGCAAAGCAAATGCGCTGCGGCGCTGTTGGTTGTCGCCGTCCTTTTGGCTTTTTCCCACAGTGTATTGCCAGTCACCCTGATGCGGCCGCCGGGGTGGCTGATCTGGCCTTTTGCCGATTGGCTTAATGCGGCCTTCGCCTTTTGCCAAAACGATCTGGGCCTGATGGCGGTGACGCGTTTTGCGGCTTCGGGGGTAGAGGCGCTTTTGGATGTGACCGGCAACCTTTTCTACGGCAAGAACCGCTGGCCAAATCTGGGGCCCCTTCCGTGGACCACACTGGCCATGACTGCGGGTTGCCTTGCCTATGCAGTGGCAGGCTGGCGGCTGGCGCTGTTTTCGACGGGCACCTTCGTCTGGATTGCGGTGATGGGCCAATGGGAATGGGCGATGCAGACCTTGTCTGTCATTTTGATCGCGGCTCCGGTCACATTTCTGGTCGGGCTGGGTTTGGGGATTCTGGCTTGGCGCGCGCCGCTGGTGGAACGGGTTTTGAATCCCTTGCTGAACATCGCGCAATCTTTGCCGCAATTCGCTTACATGATCCCGGTCGTGGTTTTTGTCGGTGTTGGCCCCAAAGCTGGCGCCATCACCACCATTGTCTTCGCCCTGCCGCCGATGATCCGCATGACCGTGCTGGGGTTAAGGAAGGTGCCTGAAAACGTCGTAGAAAGCGGGTTAATGAGCGGCGCGACCCGGTGGCAGATGCTGATCGGTGTGCGCCTGCCGACTGCGCGCAACGATATCTTGGTCGGGGTCAATCAAGTGATCATGCAATGCTTGGCCATGGTTGTTCTGACCTCTTTCATCGGGATGCCGGGGCTGGGGCAGAAACTGTTGCAACTGATGCAGTCCCTTAAGATTGGCCTTTCGTTTGAAATTGGCGTGACGATCGTGCTGATCGCCGTGACCTTGGACCGGATCTCGCGCGCTTGGGCTACGTTGCAGCCACGGCACTTTGATCGAGGCACGCCATGGCACCGTCGGCATCGGGTTCTTGTGGTCTGGGCGGGCCTGATGATGATGTGCTTTGCGCTTGCACAAATGACCCCGTGGTTAAGCGTTATCGAACGATCACAGGCATTGTCGATTGCCAAGCCAATCGACGCGGCGGTGGATGTGCTGATCCGGCTGATCGACCCAGTATCGCAATGGCTACGCTGGTTTCTAATCACTTGGGTGCTGATCCCTTTCCGCGACGGATTGCTTTGGTTGCCATTTACCACCGTCCTTTGCCTGTTAGCCGCAGCGGGCTTTGTAATCGGCGGTCTGCGCTCGGCGCTGGTGTGTCTTGGTTTCTTTGGCCTGATCGCCATGTCTGGCTGGTGGGACCGCGCGATGATCACAGTCTATACTGTCATCGTATCGGTCGCCCTTGCGGCGCTGATAGGCTTCCCGCTTGGGATTTGGGGGGCGCGAAACGAGGTGCGGGCCACCCGCACCCTTTTGATCTGCGATACGCTGCAAACCTTTCCAAGCTTCATCTACCTTATTCCAGTCATCATGCTGTTTGGCGTGAACGATGTGGCTGTGGTTGGTGCCGTTATCCTATTCGCCGCCGTTCCGCTTGTGCGCTACACCATCGAGGGTTTGCGCGGTGTGGCCCCCGAACTGATCGAAGCTGCCGCCATGTCGGGCGCGGATCGCCGTCAGATGCTTTGGAAGGTGCAACTACCAATGGCCCTGCCAGTGATGATGGTCGGGGTAAATCAATCGGTGATGTTCTCGCTTTTCATGGTGATCATCGCGGCGTTCATCGGCACACAAGATCTGGGGCAGGAAATGCAGCGGGCGCTGTCGACAACGGATGTTGGCAAAGGGCTCGTATTGGGGCTGGATGTGGCCTTTATGGGCTTGATGGTAGACCATCTGGTCAACCGTTGGTCCAGCAAGCGCACGGGCGCTTTGGGCATGTCGGCGCGGACACCGCGTTGACATGGTGGCAGGGGATCGTCTGATGAATGCAAAATGCGGTCGCGCCACGCCGTCGGGGTGCGCGCAAAGGGCGTCGAGTATGGTCGTTCCGATAATAGCTGTTTGCAGGCACATAAAAAGACCGGCCTTAGGTCGCGCTAGCTTTCCGTTTTGATGCCCTGCTTTGCGTCGGGCTAGCTTTGCCTTTGCTCTGAACCAAACGCCGAAACGTCGGGCACTCCATGTGCGACGGTGCCGAGCAGTCTGCCACATGACGCAAGGTGTCGCGCAGCGCGGTCAACTCACGGATTTGTTGATCAATCTCGTTGGCCTTCTGATGCAGCACCGCGCGCGGCAGGTCTGGCATACCATTGCGGCCAAACATGCCCGCGATCTCATCAAGCGAGAAACCCGCTGACTTGCCCATCAAGATAAGTTTGAGTTGCAGCAGCACCTCTGGTGGAAACTGGCGGCGCAACCCATGCCGCGAAACCGACGAAATCAGCCCCGCCGCCTCATAGTATCGCAGTGCCGAAGGCTTGATCCCGGTTTTGGCGGCGACCTCGCCAATATCCAAAAATTTCATGCTTGACCTCAAGTCAACTTCAAGTGGCAGCCTGCGCCGCATTGAAGATTGCGGCAAGAGGAAAGCCAAATGGACCATACAAAGTTAGCCGCCGCGCCAAAAGCACAGACCGCTGCCACCGTCACGCTGGCACTTGCGATGCTGTTGGCTTCGTTGGGCACCAGCATCGCCAATATTGCCCTTCCCGCGCTGGCACAGGCATTTTCGGCACCGTTTTCAACAGTACAAGCGGTGGTCGTCGTCTATCTTGCGGCCCTTACGGTTTCGGTCGTGATCGTTGGGCATCTTGGCGATCGGTACGGGTTGCGACCGATGATGATCGTCGGATTAGCGTTATTTGCCGGCGCATCGCAATTATGTGCCGTCGCGCCAAGTTTATGGCTGTTGGTTTGCGCCCGCGCTCTTCAGGGCACTGGCGCCGCGTTCCTGATGACACTGGCCATGGCATTGATGCGCCAATCGGTGAACGAAGCCCGCATAGGCCGGGCCATGGGCTTGCTTGGCACGGTATCGGCATTGGGAACAGCCATCGGCCCATCGCTTGGCGGATTGCTGATACCTGTGACGGGTTGGCGCGGGATCTTTTGGATTCAGCCCCCTTTGGCCGTTCTTACCCTAATTTTGGCGGCCGCAAGCCTGCCAAGCAGCACCAAAAACAGTAAAGCAACTGCACTATCAACACCTTGGTGGTCGGTGATTAACCGCGGCCTTGTCCCAAATCTGGCCGTCAACTTTCTGGTTGCCGCAATCATGATGACGACCTTGGTGGTTGGGCCTTTCTATCTTGGTTTGGCACTTGGCCTATCGGCCACGCAGGTTGGCTTTGTCATGGCAGTCGGCCCGGTGATCTCGATCGTTGTTGGCGTTCCGGCTGGCCGGTTGGTCGATGGATTGGGCAGCCGATGTGTTCTTGCGAGTGGGCTGTGTCTGCTGACTGCCGGGGCCTTCCTGATGGCGTTTTTGCCAAACATGTTTGGCGTTGCAGGCTATGGGCTTTCAATCGCGGTGTTGACGCCGGGCTATCAGCTTTTTCAGGCCGCCAACAATACCGCCGCTTTGGCAGAAGTTTCAAAACACCAGCGCGGCATGGTTTCGGGGCTGCTCACCCTGTCACGCAACGCAGGGCTGATTGCTGGCGCATCGATAATGGGCAGCGTTTTCGCCTTTGGCGTCGGGACAACCGTATTTGGGCAGGCATCCGTTTCGGCAATTGAAACCGGAATGCGCCTTACGTTCGTGGCCGCTGGCGGCATGATGTTAGCGGCGATCTGGATCGCGTTCTGGCATCGCGACTCCAGTACATGAACGACAGTTAGTCCAACATGCTTTGCCCCCCAAACTGGCCAAGCCGGATCTTTTTGGATTGAAACCCAGTTATAGACTTCGAAAATCGCATCATCACTGCACCAGCGCCGTCCGTTTCCGTGCGACACGGGCGTAGAATATCGCCTTGGCGGCTTCGGTTGCGGCAATGTACAGCGTGACGACGCCCAGACCGGCAAGCAGCAGGTGCCATGGCAGTGGAACCAAACCGACAAGCGTTGCAACCGGCGGCACATAGGGCAGTACGATTGCCAACGTGGCAACGGCGGCTGTGGCCATTGTTAGCATCCGCCCCGGTCTGCTGCGCCACGCCGGGCGCCGTGTGCGCAACACCAGCACCACCGCCAATTCGGTCAGCAAGGACACAACAAACCATGTGCTTTGAAACAGGCCCTCGCCCGCATGAAAGACCGTGATCAGAAGCGCAAACATCACCAGGTCAAACACGGTGCTGATCAGCCCAAACACGATCATATAGCTGCGGATTGACGCAATATCCCAATGCGGGGCGCGGTCGACCATTTCGGCATCCACATCATCGCCGGCAATCGCCAGCGACGGGATATCGGACAGGAAATTGTTCAGCAGGATTTGCGACGCCAGCAGCGGCAGATAGGGCAGAAACAGCGTGCCAATCGCCATGCTGATCATGTTGCCAAAATTGGCGCTGGTGGTGATTGAAATATACTTCAATGTGTTCGCAAAGGTGCGCCGCCCATCGACGATGCCTTGGCGCAACACATCCAAGTCCCGCTCTAGCAGCACGATATCGGCACTTTCACGCGCCGCATCCACCGCTTGATCTACCGAAACCCCCACATCGGCCAAGCGCAAGGCGGGCGCATCGTTGATGCCATCGCCCATATAGGCCACGATATGGCCCCGCGCCTGTAGCGCACGCACGATCCGCTCTTTTTGCTGCGGATCAACTTCGGCAAAGATGTTCTTGGCTTCGGCAAGGTGAAACAACGCCTCGTCGCGGGTCTGGTTCAACTCTGTGCCGGTCATGATTTGTGGCGCAAGCCCAACGGCGCGTGCAACATGCTCGGCGACATGACGGTTATCGCCCGAGATGATCTTGACGGTGATGCCAATGGCGGACAGCCCGGCCAAAGCCTCTTTGATGCCGGGCTTGAGAGGGTCCAGAAACAGCAACAGGCCCCGAAAGGTCATTCCGGCTTCGTCCGCGATGTCATAATGCGGCTTGGCGGGCATCTGGCGGGTGGCAAGGCCGAGCGCCCGAATACCGTCGATCCCTTGTTGGGCATAAAGCGCTGTTACACGGTCGCGCGCGTTTTGATCCAGTTCGACGTCGCCCGCCGGGGTTGCAAGTTTGCTGCAGCAGGTCAAAATCTCAGCAAAGGCGCCCTTGGTCACCACAAGATGGCCAGCCCCCGCGCCTTCATCGACAACAATGGTCAGGCGTTTGCGCTGAAAATCATAAGGAATTTCGTCAATCTTGGTCACGTTCGAAAGCGTGACACCGCGCAGTTTGGCCGCCGTGACAATCGCCGTATCCAAAGGATTTTCGATGCCAGTTTCTAACTGCGCATTGATCAACGCCAGACGAAACAGCGGGTCAGAGACAGCACCGCGGGCATCAATCACCGCATTTAGCACCACTTCGCCGGTGGTCAGCGTTCCGGTCTTGTCGGTGCAAAGCACATCAACCGTGCCAAGGTTTTCAATCGCCGCGGTTCGGCGCACGATCACACCACCGCGCGCCATACGCCGCGCCCCAACCGACATCGTCACCGACACGATGGCCGGCAGCAGTTCTGGCGTCAGCCCAACCGCCAAAGCGACGGAAAACAGCAGGCTATCAATCACTGGCCGATGCAGCATCAGGTTTGCCGAAAGCACCAGCGTTACAATCACCATCATCACGCGGGTCAACAGGGTGCCAAAGCGCCGGATGCCACGTTCAAAATCGGTTTCGGGATCGGCGGCGGTGATCTTCTCGGCAATTTGGCCAAAGGCGGTGTCGCGGCCGGTTTGCAGAACCAAGATACGCGCCATGCCGCTGCGCACAGAGGTGCCCAGAAACACCACATTGGTGCGTTCGGGCATCGACGCGGTTTCGGGCGTCGGGCCGCTGTGCTTTTCAACCGGAAAGGATTCACCCGTTAGCGCCGCCTGCGAAACCAGAAAATCGCGCGCCTCGACCACCACGCCATCGGCTGGAACCAGATTTCCTGCGGCCAGCAGCACAATGTCGCCGGGCGCCACCTGATCGGCAGGGATCACCCGCGTCACGCCACCGCGCACCACAGTCACCGTCAACGCCAACCGGTCTTGCAACGCCTGCACCGCGACAGAAGCGCGGTATTCTTGGCTAAAGCTTAGCAGCGTGCTGCCTGCCACGATTGCCAGAATAATCGCTGCCTCGGTGTATTCCTGCACCACCAAAGACACGATGGCAGCAAAGACCAAGATCAGCACCAGCGGGCTTTCGTACTGCCGCAGCAACAGCTTTCCCGGTGCAAGGCTGTCGCGCCGTTTGATGCGATTTGGCCCCAGCGTTTCAAGACGCCGCAGCGCTTCGGCGTCTGATATCCCGCCCGTCCCGGTTCCAAGGGTGGCAAACAGCGTATCGATCGGTTTTGCCCACCACGCCCCAAGACCTTGCTGCATCGCCCTAGCCCCCAACCTTACGCCAGCGTCAGCTTAGCGAAGATCCGGTTCAGGCACAGAAAATTCGCTAAGCAGAGGCAGGCAGAGGTAGCGAAGTGGTGGTCTGCAGCAGCCACATGGTTTCACAGAAAGCAGGCTAAAGGCTTTCGGCCCCGTCCACCACCAGCGCGTGGCCGGTCATGAACGACGATTGATCCGATGCCAGATAGACGATGCTTTGGGCGATTTCAGCAGGAGTGCCAAAGCGTTTCATCGGGATAGAGGTGGCAATATACGCTTCAAGCCCCGCGCGGCCCGCCATTTGGGTTTCAAACCCAAGGTTGAAAGGCGTGTCCACAAAGCCGGGGCAAAGCGCGTTGCAGCGCACACCGAAGCGGGCGTAATCCACCGCGATCTGCTTGGCCATGGCGATGACGGCGTGTTTGGTGGTGCAATATGCAATCATTTCGCGGTCATACTGCACGCCGGAATTTGACGCCGTAAGGATAATAGAGCCGCTGCCCTGTGGTTTCATCACCGCCATCGCCGCCTGTGCCGCCACAAAATGCGACCGCACGTTCAGCGCCCAAGAGGCATCCATTTGCGCCGGGGACACCTGTTCCAAAGTTCCGGCGATCTGAATGCCCGCGTGCGAATGCAACACGTCAAGCCGCCCGTGCGCTGCCGCGGTTGCGGCAATTGCGCCCTGAAGCGCTGCATCGTTGGTGACATCCAGCGCCATGGCGGTGGCCTGCCCGCCTGCGCCCGCGATTTCATCTGCAACGCGCTGCGCCGCCTGCCCGTCCAGATCGCTGACCACGACAAAGGCGCCTTCTGCGGCCATTGCCAAGGCCCCGGCGCGGCCAATCCCCGACCCGGCCCCGGTTGCAAACGCCACGCGGTTGGAAAGCTGCATCTTTGGCTCCGTTCAGGCTTTGCGGCCGCGCTGCAATATCGATTGCGCCGTGATCAGCAGGATCAGCGATACCGCCAGAACCATGCTGCCGATGGCGTTGATTTCCGGCGTGACGCCGCGGCGGATCGACGAGAACACATAGATCGGCAGCGTGGTCTTCGATCCGGCGACGAAGAAGGCGATGATGAAATCATCAAAGCTGAAGGTGAAGGCCAGCAGGAAACCGGCCAGAATACCGGGGAAAATCTGCGGCAGGGTGACTTGCCGGAAAGTGCCCCACGGGGTTGCGCCAAGGTCGGCAGAAGCCTCGATCAGGCTGCGGTCCATACCGGACACGCGGGCGCGGACGATGATGATCACCAAAGCCATTGAAAACAGCCCGTGGGCCGCGATCAGTGATCCGTAGCCCAGCGATAGTTGTGGCGCGGCATCGGCCACTGGCCACAGCGCGACCAGAATTGGGTTCAGCCAGTCAAACACCGTGACCAGCGCGATCAGCGTGGCGATGCCGATGACGATGCCCGGCACCATCACCGCGATATAGATCAGCGCGTCGAAGGCCACGCGCAGCTTGCCTTTGACCGATTGCAAAGCCAAAGCCGCCATGGTGCCAAACAGGCTTGCCAGCACGGCAGAGCTTAGCGCCACGGTCAGGCTGGTCTGAAACGCTTCGGTAACAAAGGGGTTGCCCAGCGCCTTACCGTACCATTGCACCGAAAAGCCGGTGAACTGGCTGGCGTGCTTGCCCGCGTTAAAGGAAAACAGCGCGATGATCCCGATTGGGATATACAAAAACAGATAGACGGCCAGTGCATAGATCCGCATCACGCCCTCACATCAACGAAATGTCGTCACGGCCACCGGCCCAGCGCCGGGTGACCCGCATATAGGCGGTGACAGTGATCAGCATCACCAGCACCAAGGCCATCGCCACCGCCGACCCGAAGGCCCAGTTGCGCGATTGCAAGAACAGATCGACCAACGCATTGCCGACGAAGAAAACCTTGCCGCCGCCTAGCATCGCCGGGATCAGGAATTCGCCCATCAAGAGGATGAACACCAGCATGCAGCCGGTCGCCACGCCCGCCATCGACATCGGCAGCGTCACGTTGAAAAAGGTGCGGGCAGGCGTGCAACCCAGATCGCTGGAGGCTTCCAACAAGCGTTTATCCAGCCGTTCAAGGCTGACATAGATCGGGAACACCATCAGCGGCAGATAGCCGTAGACGATGCCGACCAGCACCGCAAAGGGGGTGTTGATCAGCCGCGGGTTGCCAAGGCCCAAGGCGTTCAGCAGTGCAGGCAGCCCCTGCCCGCCCAACAGGAAAATCCACGCATAACTGCGGATCAGGATCGAGGTCCAGAATGGCACGATCACCAGAATAAGCAGCAACGTCCGCCACTTGGCATTGGCGCGGATTGCCAGAAAATACGCAAGCGGATAGGCAATCAGCAGACAGACAAACGTGCCGACCGGTGCCAGAACCAGCGTGTTCTTGAACGCCGCCCAGCGCGACCCAAGGTTAAGGAAGTTATCAAAGGTGAAAGCGGGGACATAGCCACCGGCTGGCCCCCGCTCGCCAAAGCTAAAGACAAACACGACCACAAGCGGCAGCACCAGCATGGCAAAGAACCATGCCCCTGCGGGTAGCAAGAATAGTGCTGTGCGGTAGCGTGGTCGCATCATTGTCCCCTTATGCCGATTTGAAACGTGCCATCAGCTCTGCCCGACCCGGATCGGTCAGCGTGACCGCAGCGCCGAATTCCAAGGGGGTCAGCAGTTCTGCCGCCGGATAGATGATCGGGTCGTTCAGAATTTCCGGCGGCAACAACGCATCGACGCGCTTGTCGGCAACCGGATAGCCGTGGAACAGCACCTCTTTCACGTTGACCGCAGGATCAAGCAGGAAGTTTATCAACGCATAGGCGGCGTCCAGATGCGGCGCGCCTTTCGGGATGGCAAGGAAATCTGACCACAACTCGCCACCTTCGCTGCCGATCACATATTCGATCTCGGGCATATCGCGGTGCAACTGCTTGCCGTCACCGGTCCAGCACATCGTCAGCCAAGCATCGCCTGAACGCATGGACGGCTGATAATCCGAGCTGATGGCAAACAGATGCGGTTTGACATCCAGCAAGAGCTTTTCGGCATCGGCCAGTTCCTTGGGGTCAACCGAGTTGAAGGAATAGCCAAAATATTTCAAAGCGTTGCCGATGGTGGTTAGCTGGTAATCATGCACCATGGTGCGGCCCGAAAACTCGGCCATGGTGATATCCCAAAACTCTTTCCACGAGGTCAGCTTTTTGCCGCCGGTTTGCGAAGTGTTCACCGC